>Ga0315910_10000026_pt1 | contig 332092 bp, 321 predicted proteins | sample EdamamesoilMG_FD_204470 | JGI IMG/M metagenome (GOLD analysis project Ga0315910, IMG submission 204470) | Garden soil microbial communities collected in Santa Monica, California, United States - Edamame soil | ecosystem: Environmental > Terrestrial > Soil > Garden | place: USA: California...
CAGCTACATTGCCTTCTACAACCAGCAGCGCATCCACTCAGCGTTGCGCTATCTCCCCCCGGTCGTCTTCGAGCAAATGCAGGAGCGGCAACCATGTGTCAACTAAAGCGGCGCAAGTTCCCCGCCTTCGGCGGCCGCTGAACTCAATCGTTAGGTCCCATGGCCCACATTCGGTCTGACTCACCTGTCTTTCCCGCGTGGGCACACGACCATCGCTGGTCTTGGGTACTCGAGGAGGACGCACTGCTCAGAAGAACCACTCGGGCGTACTTCGAGGCCGGGCACTGGTCACACTTCTGGCTTCTTGATTCCCAGCTCCGATCGTTCTCTCCTATCGAAGTCGTACCGACCGGCCGCGCCGGTCTATTTGGTTGGCGCCCCGGCTTTGCCGGTACTTACCTGAACATCAGCATTCGCTTTGCCACTGAGTCCCTGACGCTCGCCGACGCAAAGCGCAGCGTCGCGCAGTTCCTTCACGCCAATCCCCAAGTGTGCGAGTCAAGCGGTGATTCCGTTACCCGTCGACTTCGGGCGGTGGAGCAGGCCGCATCGGCAGCCGCGCTCATCCAGGCGCTTCGTTGAGCACTTGGCATGATGGAACCTAACCCCTCCATCGAGCGGACGTGGACCTTGCCTCGGTTTCGTTGACACTTTCACCTAACGATGGAGGTGATCAATGGGTGCCCCAGGACCACAGAAGATCAATGGCTTCAACCGACATTGAGCGAAGGAAGCGCGATGAAGCTCGATGCCGACAAGATCGATCAGGCGGTGCTTGCCCTGCTCTCTCTTGGCCTGCACGAAGGTTCGCGCGCATGGAAATCCTTCGACTGGGAAGCCATGTCGCGGCTTCATCAACGTGGCTTCATCTCGGATCCGGTAGGCAAGGCGCAGAGTGTTGTTCTCACTGAGGCAGGGCTTCACGAGTCTGAACGTTTGCTTGCGCGCCTCTTTGGCGTTCAAGAGCGCGAGTAACTTCATGGCATCGAGCGACCCAAGCCGTCGCCCCCATCGCGCGGCGTCCGGCGGCCGCTAAGCTTGATCGCCAGACCTATTCGGGAGCCACCATGGCTTACACAGGCAGCTGTTTGTGCGGCGGCGTGAGCTTCCAGATCGACGGCGAACTCGCGCCCATCCAGGTCTGCCACTGCCAGCAGTGCCGCAAGGCGCATGGCCAGTTGCTCCAGTCATACGAGTCCTCGCCGGGCAAGCTGCGTGTGTTCTGCGGGCGCTGTGGATCGCCGGTGTTTAGCCGGCGGCCGGCGCTGCCCGATGTATTGCGCCTGCGTGCCGGCCTCATCAATGAGCCGCTCGAGGTCGGGCTGGCCTGGCACGCCCACACCGGGTCCAAGAGCAACTGGTGGCACATCGAAGATGGAGCGCCGCAATACAAGGATGGTCATGCTCCGCAGGCCTGACCCTTCCCAGCGTTGAACGGCTGCGCGACATGCACTACTGCCCCAACTGCCAAGCAGATGTAGACGCCAAGGCGCAGACCTGCACGTCTTGCGGCGCGCTCTTTGGCGACGCGGGCTGGAAGCCCGTCGAGCACGGAACGCAGATCGAGCCACAAGACGCAGGCAGCTCGGGCGCAGGCGTCATCGTCAAACTGGGCGTCGCGGCAGTGGTCATTCCTGCCATTGCCTTCGCCATCGGCCTGGCTCTCACGAACGTGATTCCCGGATGCCGCTGCGACGAAGGCGCCGGTTGCCATGGATGCGGAGCAAACGGGCTTGTCGAACTGCTGCTGTTCGGCGGCTTCGTCGGTGCCTTGGGTGCGCTCATGATGGTGCTTCCCGCCTCTCTGCTTCTCGCGGCGATCGTTCGCCTGTTTGCAGGGCGGCGCTGAGCGCTAGCATGGCTGACCCAGCGCCACTCACGTCAAATCTCAGGTCTCTTCAAGCAATGCCTGCACCTGACCGAGACTTCCGCCGCCACCTTCGCGTCATGCACGCCTGCGAGAAGGGCGCGACCGGCGTGTACTGGGGTCATCGCGCCATCAGCTCACTTCTCTATCGAGACATCGTTCCTCAACTCAGCGAGATGCATCGCCATGAGATGGAGCACTACGCGAGGTTCGCCGAGATCATGCGGTCTCGCGGTGTTCGCGCCGTGGTGGCACCCGTCTTCTGGTGCGCCGGGGGCATCGTCTATGGGGTTGTCACGGCACTTGCCGGCCGCCGTGCCATCTGGCGCAGCACGGCAATCATCGAGTCCATCGTGGAGCGCGAGCTCACCGAAGCAGGCGAGTTCTTCAAGGAGCGAGATCCGGAGATCTTCCGAACCATTCACGAGGTTCTCGCCGAAGAGGTCGCGCACAAGCTCGCAGGAGAAGCCAATAGCCCGGGTGCCCGGTCGGTCGACAAGATCGTTGCCCCCGCCGCCAAGGCGGGCGCTGCGATTTCCAAGGGCCTGGCCGAGCGCCTGTAGTGCCAGCCGGGCACTGAGCGAGCCTCGATCGCCACTCGGCACGCCGCTTGCCGCCCGCGTCCTCGCATGACCCACCCCAAGCTCGCACCCCAGCTGATCGCCCTGCTCGCCTCCCTGGCTGCCGTGTCCCTCACCGGCGCCATCGGTGCGCTCGCATCGATCGACGCGGCTACCTTCTATGCGCAATTGAACAAGCCCTCATGGGCACCGCCTGCCGGCGTGTTCGGCCCCGTGTGGTCGGTGCTCTACCTGCTGATGGGCCTGGCCGCGTGGCTCGTGTGGTGTTCGCCCGGACCCAAGCGCTGGGCGCTCGCACTGTTCGGCGCGCAGCTCTTCGCCAACGCGCTCTGGTCGTGGCTGTTCTTCGCGTGGCATCGAGGTGCAGCGGCAGCGGTGGAGGTGCTGGTTCTGCTGGTGCTCATCGCGGCCACGATGGCGGCGTTCTGGCGCATCCGCCGACTGGCCGCGTTACTCTTGCTCCCCTACCTCGTGTGGGTCGCCTTCGCGTCGGCCCTCACGTGGTCGATCTGGCGCCGCAATCCCGGTCTTCTCTGACCCGCCGATCGCGGTCGCGCCAGCCCCGCAATCCACGGAGTAGCGATGTTCGACCACATCCTGATCGGCGCCAGCGACTACGAAGCCAGCAAGAACTTCTTCCTCAAGGCGCTCGCGCCCCTCGGCATCGAAGTCGTCGCAGAGAACTCGCTCGGCATCGAGATGAGCTCGGACGGCAAGACCTCGTTTTGCATCGGCCCCGCGAAGGAAAAGCCCGCTCGCCTTCACATCGCGTTTCGCGCCCAGACGCGCCAGCAGGTCGACGCCTTCCACCGCGCCGCCCTCGAAGCCGGCGCCGCGGACCACGGCGCTCCCGGCCTGCGCCCGCAGTACCACGCGAACTACTATGCGGCCTTCGTCATCGGTCCCGACGGTCACAACGTCGAACTGGTTTGCCACGAGCCGCAGTGAAGCCATGAGCACTCGGATAGCCAGCTGTAGCTGCGGACAACTCACGGCCACCGTCGAAGGCGATCCCATCCGCGTCGCGGTCTGCCATTGCCTGGCCTGCCAGCGCCGCACCGGCAGCGTGTTCGGCGTGCAGGCGCGCTTTGCGCGCGACAAGGTGAGCCTCTCGGGCCCCGCCCAGGCGTTCACCCGCGTCGGTGATTCGGGCGGTCGATGCACGTTCAACTTCTGCCCCACCTGCGGCGCGACCGTCTACTACGGCATCGCCGGCTCCGATGAGTTCATCGGCATCCCCGTCGGCGCCTTCGCCGACCCGTCGTTTGCCGGCCCCGTCTTCTCGGTCTACGAGGAGCGCATGCACGCCTGGGTCGTCATGCCCGACGACATCGAGCACATGCGCTAGCCCGCCACCAAGCCACTCACCCATGCGCACTGCCCTGCTCCTGCTGGCCGCCTGCTTCGCGGCCCCCGCCATCGCCCAGCCTGCCGCGGCGAAGATCGATTTCGCGTCGGTCGCCGTGGCGCTCAAGCAGCTCGAGTCACGCGACGGCAACGGCACCGTCGTCACGCACGCCGATGGCTGGACGGTGATCAACGAGCCTCTCGCCTCCGCGCAGTGGTCGTTCACGCCCAGCGGTCACTACGCGTATCCGGCCGTCGTTCGCCGCACCATCAAACGCTCGGCCGATGGCAAGGTCGATGTCGAAACCGCGAGCCTGTGCGAGGCGCCCGAGGCCGAGTGCAGCAAGCTGCTGGTCGAGTTCGCCGCGATGAACGAGCGCATCACGCAGGCGCTCAAGGCGCGCGGCCGGCAAGCTTCCACCCCACCAGCGCCGCAGTGACACCATGGAACCCATCGACAAGCGCTCCGATTCGAGAAGCAAGCTGATCGCGGCCAGCCCCGCGCAGGTCTTCGCCGCGATGAGCGAGCCGGCGCGCATCGAGCGATGGTGGGGGCCGGCAGGCTTCACGAACTCGATCCATACCTTCGAGTTCCGCCCCGGCGGCCAATGGCTGCTGACGATGCATGGGCCGGATGGAACCGACTATCCGAACGAAAGCCGCTTCGCTCGCATCGAGCCCGCGAGCCTGTGGGAGATCGAGCACCTGTCGGGCCATCACTTCCTGCTGACGATCGAGCTGGAGCCTTCGGGTGCTGGCACGCTCGTCAAGTGGCGGCAGACCTTCGACACGATCGAGCACTACGAGGGCATTGCCCAGTTCGTCGCGGGTGCCAATGAGCAGAATCTTCAGCGGCTCGCGGACGAGGTGAAACGCGGCGCCGCATGAGCCTGCCCACGCCGACGCTGCAGACCGCGCGACTGCGGCTTCGCCCCTTCGAGGCCACCGACGCCGACGCGATCTACGCGCTGCAAAGCAACGCGCGCATCCTGCGCTACTGGGACTCGCCGCCGTGGAAGGAGCGCGCACGAGCGGATCGTTTCCTCGCGACGTGCAAGCAGTTGGAGCAAGACGGCAGCGGCGCGCGCCTGGCGATCGAGCGCGCCGCAGATGGCGCCTTCATCGGCTGGTGCGCGCTGAACCAATGGATGCCGGACTACCGCAGCGCGAAGATCGGCTATTGCTTCGATGAAGCCGCCTGGGGCCAGGGCTTCGCGACCGAGGCCGCGGCCGCCTTGCTGCAATGGGCCTTCGAGACGCTGGACCTCAACCGCGTTCAGGCCGAGACCGACACGCGCAACCTCGCCTCCGCGCGCGTGCTCGAGAAGCTCGGCTTCCAGCGCGAAGGCACGCTGCGCGAGGACTGCATCGTCGAAGGCGACGTGTCGAGCACCTGGGTCTACGGGCTGCTGCGCCGCGACTGGAAACCGCCGGCCTGAGGCCCTGCTTCACCGCGACCGCCTCGACCCGGATGCGCGGCTTCACTTCCATCCGAGGCCGCGAGCTTGACGCCCGCGCCGCGCACTTCGAATCGAACAGCCTGCAGCACGCGGCCATCGCGGCCCACGAGCTTGAGTTCGTGGCGCCCGGGCCATGGCGCCCAGTCGAGCGAGGTGCCCTGCCCGATGCGGCGCCCGTCGAGCCACCACGCGCCGTGCTGGCCCTCGAAGCGCAGCCGCTGCGCCGAGGGCGGGATGTCGGGATCCAGCGCGAACAGGCTGCCGTCGCGCGGGCTCGTGATGCCGAAGCGCTGCGCACCGCCGGCCAGCTGTGCGGTCGCATGCAATCGCTTCTGCTCGGTGCCGGCGATGAAGAGCTCGCTGCGCGGCGGCTCGATCGCCTGATCGAACGCCACCTGCAGCCGCGTCACGCCCGCCGGCAAGCGCGGCGCGCGCGACGGCGAGCCGCGATGCAGGAAGCCGACCATCGCCTGCCACACCGGCGCGGCACCGCTGATGCCGCTCACGTCGTGCATCGGCTCACCGCTCGCGTTGCCGACCCACACGCCGACCGTGTAGCGATCGGTGAAGCCGATGCACCAGTTGTCGCGCATGTCCTTGCTGGTGCCGGTCTTCACGGCCGCGAAGCCGCGCGTCGCGAGCGTGCTGTCGAGGCCGAAGGTGCGCGCGCGCGCGTTGTTGTCGGCCAGGATGTCGGTGACGAGCGCCACGCCCGCGGCATCGGCGACGCGACGCGGCACCGCCGGCTTGGCCACGCGCACCAGCGACGGCGCCGAGACCACACCGCCGTTCGCGAACGCGCGATACGCATTGCTCAGCGCCAGCAGGCTCACCTCGGCGCTGCCCAGCGCGAGCGAGTCGCCGTACCAGCCGCCGCTTTGCTGCAGCGACAGCCCGAGCGCGTTGAAGCGCTCGGCCAGCGCATCGGGCCCCAGCATCGCGCCGACGCGCACCGCCGGCACGTTGAGGCTGGCGCCCAGTGCGGTGCGCGCGCTGATCCAGCCCTTGTGGTCGCGGTCGTAGTTCTGCGGCAGGTACAGGCCGCTGGCGGTCTGCAGCTGCAGTGGCGAATCGTCGAGCAGGCTGGCCGGCGTGATCAGCCGGCGCTCGAACGCGAGCTCGTAGACGAAGGGCTTGAGCGTCGAGCCCGGCTGGCGACGGGCGAGCACGCCGTCGACCTCGGCCGCGTCCGACAAGGAGCCGCTCGAACCGACCCACGCCAGCACTTCGCCGCTCGCGTTGTCGAGCACGACGACCGCGCCGTCCTCGACATTGCGGCCGCTCAGTTCGGCAAGCTGGCGACGCAGCGTCGCGACCGCGAAGCGCTGCACGCGTGCGTCGAGCGTCGAGGCGGCGGTGGCCGCGCCCGGCTTGGCCGACGCCGCGACCTGCCGCGCCGCATGCGGTGCGAGCTGCTCGCCTAGCGGCATGCCGCCGCGTCGCGCCAATGCGCTCTCGGCCAGCACGCCGACGCCGTCGCAGCGCAGGCCTTGCAGTTTCAGCACGCCGCAGGCGCGTTGCGCGACGGCCGCCGGCTGCGCGTTCGGTGCGCGCACCAGCGCCGCGGCGATCGCGGCTTCGTCGGCATCGAGCCCGCTGGGATGCTTGCCGAACAGCGTCTGCGACAGCGCGTCGATGCCGACGATCTCGCCGCGATACGGCACCAGGTTCAGATAGGCCTCGAGCACCTCGCTCTTGCGCCAGCGCGCATCGAGCTGCGTCGCCACCGCCGCCTGCCCGAGCTTTTGCGCGAAGCTGCGCCCGCCCGACGGCCGCGCGAGATCGGCCTCGATCAGGCCGGCCAGCTGCATCGTCAGCGTCGAGGCGCCGCGCGTGCGTGTGTTCCAGGCATTGCTCCAGGCGCTCTTGGCGATCGCGGCCCAGTCGACGCCGCTGTGCTCCCAGAACGCGCGGTCCTCGCTCAGCACGATGGCGCGCAACAGCGCCGGCGACATCTGCTCGAGCGGCACCCACGACAGGCGGCGCACGCTCTTGTCGACGCGGATCGTCTGCAGCGGCTCGCCGTGGCGATCGAGCAGCGTGAGATCCGACGGCCGCCACGCGGCGCGCACTTCGTCGAAGCGCTGCAGTGCCTGCGCTTGAAGCGCGGCACACAGCGCCACGGCGATCAGCGCGCGGCGCATCGTCACGGCTGCACCTCGACCACCGCGTTCGGCAACTCGCCGAAAGCCTCCGGCGCATACATCGCCTCGACGCGCGTCGGCGGCAACGAGAAGCGGCCCGGGTTGTTGAGCCGCACGCTGTACTCGATCACGTGCTTGCCGCGCGGCAGGTAGTCGTAATAGCTGCGGAAGGCCTCGAAGCCGCGCTCCTCGAAGATCGGCCACGACCAGCCTTCGCGCTTTTCACTGCGCGTGGCGATCTCGCTGTCGCGGCCGAGCCCCGAGCCCAGCAGCGTCGCGCCGGCCGGCACCGGATCGCTGACGACGACCCAGGTCATGTCCGACTGCGCCTCGACCTCGATGCGCACGCGCGCGATGTCGCCGCGCGACCAGCGCCCCGCCGTCTTCTGCTCGATGGGCGTGACGGTGCGCGTGACGTCGTAGCCGGCGCGGATCGGCGCCTTCAGCGGCACCGCGGCGAGGCTTTGCACCGTGAGCCAGGGCTTGCCGCGGCCGGCATGCGTGACCGACAGCGGCGCCTCCTTCGGCGGCCACGGCAGCGCGAGCTTGCCGCCGCCGGCGTTGGCACCCGACCAGTCGAACGTGCGCTGCGCGCTCGCCAACTGCGCGCTGGTGCGACCGCCGACCGGCTGCGATTCGAACTTCGCCGAGAACTTGTCGAGCGCCAGCGAGCCCCAGACGTTGGCCGTCGTCGTGAGCCAGTGGCCGTAGCGCTGGCGGCCGAGGCTGCCGACCACCATGCGCGGCAGCTCGTCCTTCCAGCTCGCGTCGTCCAGCACCGCGAGGATCAGCCGCGCGGCGTTGGCATCGGCGCTGTCCATCAGCCACCACCAGAAGTCCTCCTGCTCGGTCGAGAAGCGCAGCGTCGTGCCCGACCAGGTGAGGCGCGAGCGCAGCAGCTGCTGCGCTTCGTCGATGCGCTTGGCGCGGTCGGGCACGTCGACGCGGCGCAGGATCGTCAGCCAGTCGATCAGCGCCGCGGTCGGCCACAGGTTGGGCGTGAGGTTGATCGAGCCCAACTGCTTGGCCTGCGCGCGACCGTGGCGCGACAGCGCCGCGATCGCGGCGAGCTTGCGCACATCGAGATCGATACCCTTGGCCGACTGCGGTGACCAGAAGTCGCGCTTGACCCGACCTTCGACGAAGCGCGTCAGGCCGGACAGCATCTCCTCGCGCGCGGCGGCCGGCAGCTCGAAGCCGGCCTCGTCGGCGGCCGCGATCAGGTAGGCGGTCAGGCGGTCGCTGCCGCGCGGCTCGTCTTCGGGTCGCGGCGGGAAGTAGTTGGCGAGGCCGTCGCGATCCAGGTAGGTCGGCAGGCCGTTCGCGACCACGCTCCACAGCTTCGCGTCGCGCAGGCCGATCGCCTTCGAGGCCTTCTGCTCGAGGCAGATGAAGGGGTAGTTCTCGAAGTAGCGGCGCACGCCCGGCAATGCGCCGGTGAGCTTGGGTTGCAGGCCGAGCGTGACGCTGCCGCGCGGGATGCCGGCATCGGCCAAGGCATCTGCGGGCGCCGCGATCGCGAGGCTGTAGGCACCGTCGAGCTGCGCCAGCGTCGCCTGCATCACGCGCAGCGGCACGGCCGGCACCACGAGCTGCGTGACCTTGAGCCGGTCTTTCGCGGCGCCGCCGATTTCGTCGACCGCGGCTTCCCATGCAACGCTGTCGGCGTCGTTCGGCGCGACGACTTCCCACGCGATCTCCTTCGAAGCGCCGGCCGCGAGCTGATGCTCCTGCGCCACCAGCGTGATAGGCGCGCGCTGCGTCTCGGGCCCGCTGCGCGCGATGCCGGACAGCGTGGCCTTGACCTTCATCTCGCGCGCGGTCGTGTTGCGCAAGGTCAGCATGGCCTGGAAGCGATCGCCCTCACGCACCAGCGGCGGCAGGCCCGACAGCGCCTGCAGGTCCTGCGTGACGCGGATGCTCGCGCTGCCGCTGCCGAACGTCTGCACGCCGGCATCGGCCACCGCCACAAGCTTGAAGCTGGTCAGCGAGTCGTTGAGCGGCACGTCGACCGTGGCCTCGCCGTTGGCATCGAGCGCGACGCTGGCCTTCCACACCAGCAGCGTGTCGAACAGCTCGCGCGTCTGGCCGCGACCGCCGCCGCCGCCGGCCGCGACCGCCTTGCGGCCGTAGTGCCGCCGCCCGACGATCTCGCCTTGCGCGGTGCTGGTCTCCACGCCCCAGGAGCGCTGCTGGATCATCGCGTTCAGCAGGTCCCAGCTGTCGTTGGGCTTGAGCGAGAGCAGGCCTTCGTCGACCGCGGCGAAGGCGAACTCGCTGCCGGCCATCGGCTTGCCGTCGTGCGTGACCTTGACCTTGGCTTTCGCGGTCTGGCGGATCGCGTAGCTTTCCTTGTCGGGCGTCACGGCGACCTGCAGCTTGTGCGAGGCGATGCCGACGCGGATAGCCGCGACACCGAGCTTGAACGAGGGCTTGGCGAGATCGACCATCGCGCTGGGCGCCTGGTACTCGCGGCCCTCGTACCAGAACGCGCGCCACCAGTTCACCGGCTCGCGCCAGCCCCAGCGGAAGAACGAGTACCAGGGCACGTCGCGGATGCGACCGCGCAGCGCGAGCACGCTGACGTAGACGTTCGGCCCCCAGCCGGCGGCATCGGGCGCGGCGGGCTTCGGGATCGTCAGCTCGAAGGTCGGATCGTCGCCGCGCAGCGTGATCACGCGCGTATCGATGATGCCCTCGCGCTCGACGCTGACCAGCGCCGTCGCCTCGCGATACGGCATGCGCACCTGCAAGCGCGCGGTCTCGCCGGGCTCGTAGGACTTCTTCTCGGGCAGCACGTCGATGCGGTCGTCGTTGTCCTGCGCGAACCAGAGTTCGCCCTGGCGCGTGACCCACACGCTGCCAGCCGCCTCGACCGCGCGACCGGCCGAATCGGCGGCGCGCGCGATCAGTTCGATCTGGCCGGGGTTCGACAGCTCCGCATCGCACAGCACCAGGCCGCGCGCATCGCTTTGCCCGGTGCACACCGCGCCGAGCTCCTTGACCTCGGTGCGGTTCTCGTAGGCGTAGAAGCCGCCGACCATGCGCTTGCGCGTGCCGATGTATTGCGTGTGGCGCGCGCGCACCTCGACCTTCTGCCCGGCGATCGGCTTGCCCGACGTGTCGAGCGCGACGACCTGGAACTTGACCTTGCCGCGCTGGCTCGCCCACGCGCCGGTCTTCACGCCCAGCACCACCTCGCTGGGCCACAGCGCGATGCGCGCGCTGGCGGTCTGCACCTCGCCGTTGGGATCGTTGAAACTGAGCTCGGCCGTCAGCTCGCTGGCGCGCTCGATCTTCGGCAGCTCCTTGAGCATGACGCGCGCGGTGCCGTTGCGATCGGTCTGCACCGCGAGCTTGTCGGCGACGATCCTGCCGCTGCGCGACGGGTCGTGGTCGTCGGATTCGTCTGCGGTCTCGTTGGCAGCATCGGTCTTGCGCGGCGGCTCGAAGTTGAACTCCTCGTAGCCGGCGAACTGGCTCGAGCGCGGCTTGAGCAGCGCCGACGCGCGCGCCGCGGTCTGCAGCCCGCCGCCGGAGAAGAAGTTCAGCTGCACGTCGAGCGGCAGCTCCTTCGGCGCGATCGCCGCGCCCTTGGGGCCCGACAGCCGCGCATCGATCAGCGGCAGGCGGAACTCCTCGACGCGAAAGCTGCCGCTGCTCATGCGCCGCGTGCCGTCCTTCGTGCGGGCATCGAGCACGACCTCGTAGACGCCCAGCTTGGCGGCAGGCGGGATGTTCCAGGTCGAGGTCGCGCTGCGCGTGCCGTTCCAGGCCAGCGGCACATCGAACTCCTGGCCGCTGCCCTGGTGGATCACCAGCGCGCGCCACGGCAGCGCGTCCTTGGCCGGCGCCGCGAGGCCACCCGAGGTCTCGGTGCGCACGAAGTGCTTCATCGAGACCGTCTCGCCGGCGCGCAGCAGCGTGCGGTCGAACACCGTGTGCGCGCGCAGATCGGCTTGCGGGCTGCTGTCGGTCGGCACCTCGAAGCGCCAGGCCTCGATGCCGCGCTGCCAGCTCGACAGCGCGAACGAGACATCGGTGCGGCCGTCCTTGCCCGTCAGGCGCGCGCTGACGAAGTAGCCCATCACGTGGCGGCAGTCGTTGCGCGCATCGAGCACGCGGTCGATCTTGGCGAGGCCGCTGGCATCGGTGCGGCCGCTCCAGAGCTGCTGGCCGGCGCAGTCGCGCACCGCGACTTCGGCGCCTTCGACCGGCTTGCCGCGATCGAGCGTCGTGACCCAGACCAGGCTGTTCTCGCGGCCGCGCTTGAAGTGCACGCCGAGGTTGGTGACCAGCACGCCGGTGCGCACGAACATCGGCGCCTTCTTGTCGAGCAGCGATTCGCCGAGGCGCTGCGACTCGATCTCGACCACGTGATAGCCCGGCTCGGGCAGCGGAATGCCGACCACCTCGAACGGCCGCGGATCGCCGCCGTTCAACTGCGGCAGATCGAGCCGCTTGGCCTGAGCGTCGGCCTTGAGCAGCGACAGCTCGCGCGTCGCGACCATGCGCTCGCGCTCGAGCTGGCGCACGCGGCCGCGCGAATCGGTCTCCGAGTAGCGCTCGTTCCATTCGCTCTTGGGCAGGCCGGCCTCGCGTGCGCTGAGCTGGTTCTCGTGGAAGTTCTCCACCTTGGCGAACCAGGCCAGGATGTCTGAATCGCTGCTCAAGGTCTTCACGCGCACCGAGCCCTGCGGCGCCGCGGGTCGCAGATCGCCCTGCACATGGCGCAGCGTGACCGGCAGCATCGCCTCCTCGCCGCGCTCGACGATGCCGAACGGCGCCGCCGCGAACTTGGCGATCGGCGGCATGGTGCCGGTCGCGACCGCGAGCGGAAAGCTGGCCGCGTTGGCGAGCGGGCGGCCCGAGACGTCCTTCAGGGTGGCCGGCAGCACGACGCGGAACTTCGCGTCCTCGGCCAGCGGCACCGGGAAGTTGACGCCGCTCACTTCGTCGTTGCGATCGTCGGCAGCGAACACGGGCGCGAGCGCCGTGCCCGAGGCCGGCTGCAGCCGCACCGCCTCGGCGTCCTTGCGTGCGATCGGCGCGGAGAAGCGCACGCTCATCGCGCGCACCGGCAGGCAGGGCGCGTCGGCACGCTCGCGCTCGCAGCCGAACTCGGCCGTGAAGGGCTTGCGCACGTGATAGTCGAAGCGCTGCTCGACGCCGGTGACGATCTGCGCATGGGCCGCCGCCGCGATGCCGCGGCCCCAGACCAGGCGCATCGCGGTGTCGGGCGGCAGCGGGCGCTGGCAGGCCAGCACCAGGGTGGTGGCGGCGTGCTTCTCGAGCCGTCGCGCCTTGAGCAGCGCGTCGCGCTCGGCTCCTGCGATCACGCGCACCGGAATGCGCTCGCCGATGCCGTCGACCTCGCAGCGCGTGTTGGCCAGCACGCTGGCCTCGCTCGCGGCGCCGCTGAGCTGCAGCAGGAAATACGGCTGCTCCTCGATCTCGCCGCCCCAGGGCTGGATCGTGACGACGGCCGGCCCGCCGGTCTGGAACGCGAACTCCGAGCGCCCGGTCAGCGTGCCCGACGACGGCTTCCAGTCGGCCCGCGTCTTCACCGTGCAGCGCACGCCGGGCGGCAGCGCGGCGCGGAAATCCCAGGCCCAGCGGCGATCGTCGAGCCAGCGGCCGCTGCCCGCGGGCGCCGGGCCCTGGCAGTTCACGCTGACGGGATCAGGCAGGCGCAGATCGCCGAACGGCACCACGCCTTCCGAGAAGCTCACGACCACCTGGCGCACCTGCGCGACCTCGCCTTGCGGCGTGACGCCGGTGATGCTCGCCGCGGCCACCGGCGCGAGCAGCGCCACCGCGAGACCCAGACCCATTCCCGCGCGCGCGAGCACACCCACCCTGGTCGATGCCATCGAGATCCTCCCTGCCTTGGCGGCAGCCGGTTCGGCCGCGATGATCCCCGATAGGCACGCTGCTTCGCGCCCCATCGACTTGGGGAGAGGCAGTCGCGCAAGCCTCCGTTACATTCGGCCCACAGCCGCTCGGCCCCGAGCCGCGGCCACAACAAGACCGGGACAGCGCCGATGAAGGTTCTGCTGATCGACGACCACCCGCTGATTCTCTCGGCGCTCAAGACCGTGATCCAGGGCCTCGGCGACGACCTCGAGGTCGTCGGCGTGCACAGCGCCGCCGAGGCCCGCGCGACGCTCGCGCTCGATCCCGAATTCGACCTCGCGCTGCTCGACCTGCAGCTCGGCGATGCCAACGGCTTCGACCTGCTCGCGGAACTGCGCAGCGCCTATCCGGCGCTGCCGGTGGTGATCGTCTCGGCCTCCGACCGCGCGAGCGACGTGATCCGCTCGATCGACCTCGGCGCGATGGGCTTCGTGCCCAAGCGCTCGAGCACCGAGATCCTGTTCGAGGCGCTGCGGCTGGTGATGTCCGGCGGCATCTATGTGCCGCAGATGGCGATGGGCCTCGCGGGCGCCGCCGCCGTGGCCGCCGCGCAGGCCCGACCGCTGCGCGAGGAGCCCGAGGCGCTGCGCACCGTCGGGCGCGAGGCGCTGCAAAGCGGCTACCAGTCGACCCCGAGCAGCCTGGCGACGCTGGGCCTCACGCCGCGCCAGACCGACGTGCTCGCTCTGCTGCTGCAGGGCAAGCCCAACAAGCTGATCGCGCGCGAGCTCGGCCTGTCGGTCGAGACCGTCAAGGACCACGTCGCCGCGGTGCTGCGCGCTCTGGGCGTCAACACCCGCACGCAGGCCGTGCTCGCGGTCAGCCAGATGACGCAGGGGTCGGCGTCGCCGGGCTGGCGGCGAAGTGGCCAATGAGCAGCGGGCAATGAGCAGCCAGGCCGCGGCCGCGTTGCCGTCGGAGCCGGCGGCCGTCCTGCCCGACAAGGTCCGCTCGCTGTACGCGCAGACCAGCGTCTCGCTGATCGGCAACCTGCTCGGCGCGAGCGCGCTGGTGCTGCTGTATGCGCGCAGCGCGCCGACCTTCAACCTGGTCGCCTGGACGCTGCTGTTCCTCGCGGTCTGGGCCGCGCGGCTTTACGGGCGCATGCGCTACAGCCAGGCCAAGGCCGATGCCAGCACGCACCGCATCGCCAACGCGCGCCATTGGTTGATCGTCTGGAACACCGGCGCGATCGCCTCCGGCGCGGTCTGGGGCGCGACCGGCTGGGCGCTCTACGAGCACGGCGACGCCTACCAGCGCGCCGCGCTGGTGGTCACGGTCTACACCTACTGCGTCGCCTCGATCTCGGTGCTGGCGCCGCAGTTCCGCATCTTCATGGCCTTCACCAGCCTGAGCCTGCTGCCGCTGATCGCGCGCGTGTTGACGATCGACAGCGCGATCAGCTGGCAGCTCGCCGCGGTGCTGCTGCTGGGCTACCTGATGAACGCGTCGATGGCGCGCGTCTACCGTCGCACCTTCCACGGCACGCTGGCGCTGAAGCTGCGCACCGAGCAGCTGGCCGAGCAACTCGCGATCGAGAAGAGCGCGGCCGACACCGCACGGCGCGAGGCCGAGACCGCCAACCGCGCGAAGACGCAGTTCTTCGCCGCCGCCAGCCACGACCTGCGCCAGCCGCTGCATGCGATGGGCCTGTTCGCCGAGGCGCTGCGCTCGCGCAGCCGCGGCGACGAGGAGGTCACGCACCTGGTCAACAGCATCTACAGCTCGGTCGACGCGCTCGAAGGCCTGTTCGGCGAGCTGCTCGACATCACCAAGATCGACACCGGCGGCGTCGAGCCGCAGCCGCAGGCCTTCGCGCTGCGCGACCTGTTCGAGCGGCTGCGCCTGCAGTACGAACCCACCGCGTTCGAGAAGGGCCTGGCGCTGCGCCTGCGCGGCGGCGATCGCGTGGTCTATGCCGATCCGGTGCTGACCGATCGCATCGTGCGCAACCTGCTGGCCAACGCGATCCGCTACACGCGCGACGGCGGCGTGCTGGTGGCCGCGCGGCGCCGCGGCGATCGCGTGCTGATCCAGGTCTGGGACACCGGCATCGGCATCTCCGCGGCCGAGCAGGCGCGCGTGTTCGACGAGTTCTACCAAGTCGGCGGCGCACATGCGCCGGTGGCGCCGAACGATCGCAAGGGCCTGGGCCTGGGCCTCGCGATCGTCAAGCGGCTGTCGACGCTGATCGCCGCGCCGATGTCGCTGCGCTCGCAGCCGGGTCGCGGCACGGTGTTCACGCTGACGCTGCCGGCCGGCACGCTGTCGCGGCCGACGGCGGCGCCCGCGGTCGGCACGCGACCTGCGATCGGGCTGACGCTGGACCGCAAGCGCATCGTCGTGGTCGAAGACGAACCCGCCGTGCGCGAAGGCCTGGTGGTGCTGCTCAAGGGCTGGGGCGCAAGCATCGATGCCTTCGACAGCGCCGCCGCCGCGCGCACCTGGGCCCAGCAACAAGGCACCGCGCCCGACCTGCTGATCCTCGACTACCGGCTCGGCGACGGCACTGGCATCGACGCATTGCAGGCGCTGCGCGCCGCGTTCCCCGGCGCGCACGTGCCGGCGATCCTGGTGACCGGCAGCACCATGACCGGCCACGAGCGCGAGGCGCAGCAGCACGACATCCACCTGCTGATCAAGCCGGTCGTGCCGCACAAGCTGCGCGCGATGATCGCGTTCAAGCTCGGGCTTCGCTGAAGTGCCGACTCGGTGATCCGAACCGTCGCCGCGGGCGAAGCGCCCGATCGCGTCGGCCGGGGCGTGAACCTAGGCTGAAGGCCTGATTCGCGAGGCCCCGCCCATGATCGACGCCCTCCCTGCCAACGCCCTTCCGTTCGCCAGCGCGCTCGCCGGCGCCGAGCCGTTTCCGTCGCGCGCAACGCCGCGCCTGGTGCTGCGCGAGTTCGAACCCGACGACGTGCGGGCGGTGTGGCGCATCTTTCGCCACGAGGCGATGGCGCCCTTGCACAACCTCGCGCCGATGGGCTCGCTCGACGACGCGAAGCGGCTGCTCGACTGGCGCATCGGCCAGTGGCCACGCGGCTACGGCGTGCGCTGGGCGATCGCGCTGCGCGAGCGCCCGCTCGACGCGATCGGCTCGTGCGGCTTCGATTTCCATCGCCGCTCGCATGGCGCGATCGAGCTGTCCTACGACCTCGATCCGGCCCAGTGGCGCCATGGCTATGCGCGCGAAGCGCTGCGCGCCGCGATCGCCTGCGCGTTCGACGACTCGCTCGGCCGCCCGGAGGTCACGCGCATCGAGGCGCTGACGCGGCCGGTCAACCCGCGCTCGGCGCATCTGCTGCAAGCGCTGGGCTTCCAGCGCGAAGGCCTGCTGCGCCAGTTCCGGCTGTGGCGCGACACGCCGGACGAGCGCGTCGACCTCGAATGCTGGTCGCTGTTGCGCGTCGATCCGATTCCTTCCTAGGGGCACGCGGGCCGGCGGGCCTGTCGAATGCCCATGCGAGAATCGTTCTCAACGAGCGGCGTGCATGTGCGCGCCGCGACTCGCCATCTCCTCGCGACTGATCGATGAGCATTGCCATCGCGATCCACGGCGGCGCCGGCACGCTGGCACGGCAGCAGATGACCAAGGCCCGCGAACGCGTGCTGCGCTCCGGCCTGGAGACCGCGCTCGATGCCGGGCTCGCGGTGCTGCGCGAGGGCGGCACGGCGATGGACGCGGTGGTCGCCGCGGTGATGCGGCTCGAGGACGACCCGCTCTTCAATGCCGGCTGCGGCGCGGTCTTCAACGAGGTCGGCGACATCGAACTCGAGGCTGCCGTGATGGACGGCTACACGCGCGCCGCCGGCTCGGTGCTCGGCGTCTCGCGCACGCGCAATCCGGTGCGGCTCGCGCGCGCGGTGATGGACGACACGCCGCACGTCACGCTCGGCTTCGGTGCCGCCGACGCGTTCGCGCAGCGCATCGGGCTGCCGCAGGCGCCGCCGGGCTACTTCCACACCGAGACGCGCTGGAAGGAACTGCAGGAAGAACTCGAGCGCCGCCAGCGCGACGCGCCAACCCTGACCGATGCGGTCGTCGGCCAGGGCCGCGGCACCGTCGGCGCGGTCGCGCGCGATCTCGAAGGACGGCTCGCCGCGGCCACGTCCACCGGCGGGCGCAACGGCAAGATGGCCGGGCGCGTCGGCGACAGCGGCGTGATCGGCGCCGGCACCTGGGCCGACGACACGGTCGCGGTCTCGTGCACCGGCCACGGCGAATGGTTCGTGCGCGGCGCCGTCGCGCACGAGATCTCGGCGCGCATGCGGCTGGCCGGCCAGTCGCTCGAGGACGCCTGCGATTCGGTGGTGCTGGGCCTGCTGCCGCGCATCGGCGGCGAGGACGCTGCCGGCGGCGTGATCGCGGTCGACGCGCGCGGCAACATCGCGATGCCCTTCAACTGCGAAGGCATGTACCGCGCGGCGGTCGATGCCGAGGGCGCGCGCGTGGTCGCGATCTACCGTCCGGCATGAGTTCTTCGCGAACGCTGCGCGGCTGCGCCGCCCTGCTGCTGATCGGCTGTGCCATGACGGCGCGAGCCGGCAACCTCGCGTGGATCACCAACCAGGGCAGCCACGACGTCTCGGTGGTCGACCTCGACAGCCAGAGCGTGGTCGCGACGGTGCCGGTGGGCCGCTCGCCGGCCGGCGTCGCGGCCAGCACCAAGGCGCGGCGCATCTTCGTCACCAACCCCGGCTCGAACGAGATCAGCGCGATCGACATCGCGACGCGGCAAGTCGTCGCGAGCGCCAGCATCGGCCAGGGCGCGGTCGGCATCGAGGCGGCGCCGGACGGCAAGCGCGTCTACGTCAGCGACTGGTTCGGCGCGCGCCTGATCGCGCTCGACGCGCAAAGCCTCGCGCCGCTGTTCTCGGTGCCGCTGGGCGCATCGCCGGCCGGCATCGCGGTCGCGCCTGATTCGCGCACCGTCTACGTCGCCGAGCGCGACGACAACCGCATCGCGGTGATCGATGTCTCCAAGCCGACGCGCGCGCGCATCGTCAAGCGCATCTCGGTCGGCGAGCATCCCTTCGCCCTGCTGCTCGACGCCAAGCGCCAGCGCCTGTTCTCGCTCGACGTCTATGCCGATCGGCTGACGGTGATCGACCTCAAGCGCCACCGCGTCAGCGGCATCGTGCCGGTCGGCCATGCGCCCTACGGCGCGACGCTGGCGACCGGGCGCGACGGCCGCGAACGCCTGTTCGTCACCAACCAGCGCGCCGACACCGTCAGCGTGATCGACGCGCAATCGCTCCAGACCCTGGCCACCCTGCCCGGCTTCGGCTTCCCGGAAGGCATCGCGGCGCGCGGCGACGCGGTCTACGTCGTCAACTGGATGGACGACGAGCTGCAGGTGATCGACGCGACCAGCGGCGACAAGCGCAAGCGCATCCCGCTGGGCAGCAATCCGCGCGGCTTCGGCGCGTTCATCTCGACCGAGTAGCACCGCCGGTACGCGGCTTGCACCCGCTGCTGCCCGTGCGGGCGATGCGTCCCGACCGCGGGACAGCCCACGCCAACGAGGAGACACCCGAGACATGCCGTACCAAAATCGACGCGCCGCGCTGGCCGCCATCGCGCTGATCGCCGCCTTCGGGCCGCTGCACGCCCATGGCCCGACGCGCCAGAAGGTGGTCGAGAAGATCACGATCGACGCGCCGCCCGCCGCCGTGTGGGCCGTGGTGAAGAACTTCGACGCGTTGGCCAAGTGGCATCCGGCCGTCGCCGAAAGCCCCGCCAGCGCCGGCAACTCAGAAGGCTCGGTGCGCACGCTCAAGCTCAAGGGCGGCGGTGGCCTGACCGAGACGCTGGAGCGCTACAACGACGCGGGCATGTCCTACGCCTATCGCGCCAAGGACGGCGGCGCGCTGCCGGTGACCAACTACACCTCGGCCATCACCGTCAGCGCCGGTGACGGCGGCAAGTCGGTGGTCGAGTGGCGCGGCGCGTTCTACCGCGGCTACCCGAACAACGACCCGCCGCCGGACCAGAACGACGAGGCCGCGGTGAAGGCCGTGACCGGCGTCTACCAGGCCGGGCTGGCCAACCTGAAGACCCTGGTCGAGAAGCGCTGACGGCTCAGGCGGGTTCGACGAGCTCGCGGTAGGCATGCCAGGTGGCATGCCCCAGCAGCGGGAACGCGACGATCAGCCCGAGCATGAAGGTCGCGAAGCCCAGCGCGGTGATGGCCGCGATGATCGCGGCCCACAGCGCCATCGTGCCCGGGTTGGTGGTGCAGCAGCGCAGGCTGGTCAGCGCGGCGCTGACGACGTCGAGGTCGCGATCGAGCAGCAGCGGCGCGGTGACCACGCACAGCGCGAACACCACCGCCGCGAACAGCGCGCCGGCGCCGAAGAAGGCGATCAGCAGCGGCACGTACTCGCCGGAGAACAACACGTCGGCGAGGAAGTTCGTCAGGTCCGGGTCGCGCCCGCCGTACATCAGCGCGAACAGGATCGCGGCGAGCCGCTCCCAGGCGATCAGCGTGAAGGCCAGCATCAGCCCGAACAGCGCGATCGAGCCGGCGTTGCGGCGCATCGCCGCGATGGCCTTGCCCACATCGGCCGGCTGCCCGGATTCGAGCTGGCTCGACAGGCCGTAGAGCACGATGGCCGCGAACGGCGCGATCAGCAGGAAGCCGCCGATCAGCGCCGGGACCAGGTAGCTCGCGCCGATCGCGAGGCCCAGCATCAGCATCCCGAAGCCGGCGATCAGGGCGCCGTAGAGCACGCTGGTGGCCGACATGTCGGCCATGCCCTTGCGCAACCAGACCAGGGTGCGCGCTGCGGCGACGCGGCGCACGCGGGGCAGCTCGGCGGCTGCGGGCGATGACTCGACGACGTGGTCCATGGCGGCCTCCCGACACGGTGGTGTGGCGCCTGAATTTACGCCTGCAAGCCGCGCGGCTCAAGCCGCACTCAGTGCAGCAGCGCGGTGCTGCCACCCGTGCGGGCACTGCGCTCCAGCGGTCGCGTCGGCAGGTCGGCATGGGGCAGCAGCGACTTGACGTAGCGGCTCAGGCATTCGATGCGGTAGAGGTCGTCGCGCGAGGGTTCGCGAACCCAGCCGCCGGGCAGTTCGCGCAGCGCGGCGGCCACGATGCTGACCAGCGCCTCCGACAGGCTCAGGGCCTCGCTCGCGGTGCGGTTCTCGCGCTCGCGCTGGATCAGGCCCATCACCAGCACGAGCAGGCGGCTGGCCGGCTCGTCGGTATCGAAGGGCCGCACGGTCAAGTCCTCGACGCGTCCGACATGGGTGTCGAGCTTGTCGCAGGGGATCGCGATCACGAGTTCGGCGTGAGTGCGCGAGATGTAGCGGATCGTGTGCGGCCGACGCCCGTCGACCAGCAGCGCGCGGCCCGGCTCCAGCCGTGCGCGCCGCCCGCTTTGCAGCACCCAGGCGTGGCCGCGTGCCTGCCAGATGAGGAGGTAGTGCCCGGCGGCGGTGTCGTCGATGTCCGCCTCCCCCGCGGACGAGGTCGGTCCGTTGTGCATGAAGCTCTCCGTGGCGTGCCGAATCGCACCGGGCGTTTGTAGTCCGGTCGCGGCGAGGCCATGAAGATCAGGCCGGCGGCATTCATGACTCGCCGACGCTGTTACCGCGCGGTGATCAGAACAGCACGTTGCTGAGGGCGTAGGCCAGCGCGGCCATCAGCGCTGCCGCGGGAATCGTGAAGATCCAGGCCCAGACGATGTTGCCGGCCACGCCCCAGCGCACCGCGCTCATGCGCCGCGTCGAGCCGACGCCGACGATCGCGCCGGTGATGGTGTGGGTGGTCGAGACCGGGATGCCCAGGCCGGTGGCCAGGAACAGCGTCAGCGCCCCGCCGGTCTCGGCACAGAAGCCCCCGACCGGCTTGAGCTTGGTGATCTTCTGGCCCATGGTCTTGACGATGCGCCAGCCGCCGAACATCGTGCCCAGGCCGATCGCGATGTAGCACGTCCAGATCACCCACCACGGCGGCGCCGCGTCGCTGGCGGCCGCGTAGCCGCTGGCGACCAGCAGCATCCAGATGATGCCGATGGTCTTTTGCGCATCGTTGCCGCCGTGGCCCAGGCTGTACAGCGCCGCCGAGACGAGCTGGCCGCGCCGGAAGATGCGGTCGATCTTCAGCGGCGAGACGCCCTGGAACAGGTGCGCCACGACCACCATCAGCAGCGAGCCGAGGATGAAGCCGAGCAGCGGCGAGACGAGGATGAAGGCCACCGTCTTCCAGATGCCCGCGCCGATCAGCCCGCCGGTGCCGCTCTTGGCGATCACCGCACCGACGATGCCGCCGATCAGCGCATGCGAGCTCGACGACGGGATGCCGTAGTACCAGGTGACCACGTTCCACGCGATCGCGCCGACCAGCGCGCCGAACACGACGTGCGGATCGACCACGCCCGGCTCGACGATGCCCTTGCCGATCGTCTTGGCCACCGAGAGATGGAAGATGAAGATCGCGACGAAGTTGAAGAAGGCCGCGAACACCACCGCCTGCTGCGGCTTGAGCACGCCGGTGGACACGACGGTGGCGATCGAGTTCGCCGCGTCGTGGAAGCCGTTCATGAAGTCGAACACGACTGCCAGCACCACCAGCAGCGCGACGACCCAGAACCCGAGCTGGACCGCTTCCATCGGGACCGCCTTTCGCCCGAAGGATCAGGAATTCTCGAGGACGATGCCCTCGATCAGGTTGGCCACGTCCTCGCAGCGGTCGGTGATCGATTCGAGCATCTCGTAGATCGCCTTGAGCTTGATCAGCTCGCGCACGTCCTGCTCTTCTCGGAACAGCTTGCTCATTGCCGAGCGCATCACGCGGTCGGCGTCGCTCTCGAGATGGTCGATCTCCTCGCAGGCCTTCAGCGCGGCCTCGACGGCCGTCGGCTGGCTCAGCTTGGGCAGCAGCGCCACCGCGTGCTGCACGCGCTCGCAGCAGCGCGCGCTCAGCTGGCCCAGGCGCAGCGTCTCCTCGGTCATGCGGCGCACGTCGTAGAGACTCATGGTCTCGGTGGTGTCTTGCAGCAGGTCGAGGATGTCGTCCATCGCGTTGATCAGCGAATGGATCTGCTCGCGGTCCAGCGGCGTGATGAAGGTCTTGTGCAGCAGCCGGTTGACTTCGGCGGTGACCTTGTCGGCCTGGCGCTCGGCCACGTCGACCGCGGACGACAGGCGCTCGCGCTCGGTCAGGTTGGCGTAGCTCTCGATCATCTGCAGGAAGGCCCGCGAGCCTTCCACGATGTGGTTGCCATGCTGGTTGAAGAGCTCGAAGAAGTTGCCTTCGCGAGGCAGCAGCTTGCCGAACAGCATGAAGTCTCCGGAGTACGCGCTTGCAGATTGAGGCGCGCTATGGTTGGGCGCACGTGAAACGCCCCGGGGTGGCCGGGGCGCGGGGCGAATTGTCACACGTTCGTCACAACGGTCGGTCGGGCGGATCCAGGAAGTCGAACGGCCCCTGGAATTCGTCGATCGCCTCGGCCAGCCGTGCCAGGTCTTCGGGACGCTCGGCCGGGTGGAAGGCCTCGACGTTGACCGCCAGCACCGGCGCGCCCCGGTAGGTGGCGAAGAAGCGGTGGTAGCCGTCGGACAGCGCGGCGAGATAGGCCTCGTCGAGGCCGTGGCGCTCGATCGCGCGATCGCGCCGGCGCACGCGCGCCATCAGCACGTCGGGCGGCGCCTGCAGCCAGATCACGAGGTCGGGCTCGGGCATGCGCTGCGCCTCGCGGCGATGGACCTGGCGGTAGATCGCGAGCTCCTCGTCGTCGAGCGTCAGCAGCGCGAAGACCAGGTTCTTGGCGAACAGGAAGTCGCTGACGACGCGCTCCTCGCCGCCCAGCACGCCGGCTTGCGCGAGCTCGTTCATCTGCTCGACGCGCTGGAACAGGAAGGCCAGCTGCGTCGGCAGCGCGTGCGGATTGCCGCGGCCGGCACCGGCGGCGTAGAACTTCTCGAGGTAGGGGTTCTCGGCGTGGCGCTCCAGCACGAGGCGAGCCGCGAAGTGATGCGCCAGCGCGGTCGCGAGCGTGCTCTTGCCGGCGCCGATGGGGCCTTCGATCGCGATGTGCCTTGGCCGCATCGCGCCGATCAGTTGCTGCGGAACATGAAATAGACGGCGCCGACCATGCAAAGCCCGGCCCACAGGTAGTCCCACTTCAGCGGCTCGCGCAGGTAGAACACCGCGAACGGCACGAACACGCTCAGCGTGATGACCTCCTGCATGATCTTCAGCTGGCCGACGCTGAACTGCGTCGCGCCGATGCGGTTGGCCGGCACCTGCAGCAAATACTCGAACAGCGCGATGCCCCAGCTGACCAGGGCCGCGACCAGCCAGGTGCGGTCGGCCAGGTTCTTCAGGTGGCCGTACCAGGCGAAGGTCATGAAGACATTGCTGGCCACCAGCAGCAAGATGGTCTGCAGCGGCACCGGAAGCGTCGTGGAGCTCATGGTTCGTGGAGTGTTTCAGCCCGGGCAGGCGATGCGGCGGTACGGGAAGTCGACCGCGCGCGGCTGGCCCTTGATCGTGCCTTCGATGCGCGCATCGAGGCGGCCGTCGGCGCCGCGGCGGTAAATCACGCGCTGCGGGAAATCGTGGTCGCGGTTCTCGAACACCAGCACGCCGTCGCCGATCTCGATCGCGCGAAAGCTCGCCTCGGGCTGGCGCGCCGGCTTGGCGGTGAAGACCAGGCCGCCGGCGTCCTCGCGGATCAGCATGTGCTCGAAGTCGACCACCGCCCCGGCGCTCACGCTGCGGCTCGAGCCGAGCAGCGCGCCGCCGGCCGGCGCCATCCATTGCTCGTCGACGAGCCGCGTGCCGCGTTCGGTCTGGCGCTCGAACTGCCAGCAGCCGGACAGCCAGCCGAGCTGGTCGGCGCGGCCGGTCGCGTCGGCGGCCGAAACGAGCGGGCTCGCGAGCATCAATGCGACGGCTTGAAGCACGCGTGTCTTCATGGCTGCTCCCTTTCGATGCGCTGGTCGGCCACCTGCTGCAGACAGGGCGCGAGCGGCCCGAGCCCCGGCGCCGCGATCGCAGGCGCGATCTCGAGCAGCGGATGCAGCACGAAAGCTCGCTGGTGCAGGCGCGGATGCGGCAGGGTCAGCTCGGGCGTGCGCATCACGTGATCGCCATGCAGAAGCAAGTCGAGATCGAGCGTGCGCGGCGCGTTGCGATAGGGTCGCTCGCGGCCATGCTGCAGCTCGATCTCGAGCAGCGAACGCAGCAGCGCCTCGGGCGCGAGCGCGGTGTCGAGCGCGGCGACCGCGTTGAGATAGTCGGGGCCGCTGGAGTCGATCGGCGCGGTGCGGTAGATCGACGAGACCGCCACGACCCGCGTCAGCGGCAGCTCGGCCAGCGCCTTCAGCGCGGCCGCCAGCGCGCCCCGGGCATCGCCGAGGTTGGCACCGAGGCCGACGTAGGCGCGCTCCATGGGCCTCGGGAATTACTCGCCCTGCGGCGCCGGGCCCGCACCGGCCGGCTTGCGGCGACGACGGCGGCGCTTCTTGGCCGGCGCGCTGCCCTCGTCACTCGTGCTTTGCGGTGCGTCGTCGTCCGGCGCATCGGTGCTGGCGACGCGCGTGCGCTCCACTCGATGTGTGCGCCCGCCCGACGCCGGCTTGGCGCCGCGGCCTTCGGTCTTGCGCGCCTCGTCGATCATGTCGCGGCGCTCGGCCTCGTCTTCGGTGGACGAGAAGGCCTCCCACCAGCGTGCGAGCGCCTCGTCGACCTCGCCGACCGCCGCGCGCAGGCGCAGGAAATCGAAGCCGGCGCGGAAGCGCGGCTGCTCGACCAGCGAGAACGGCGCATTGCCGACGCGGCGCTCGAAGCGCGGCTGCATCGACCAGATCTCGCGCATGTCGGCGCCGAGCTTGCCGCGTCCGGAGATGTCGCCGACGCGGGCGTCGAACACCGCGTCGATCGCGTCTTGCAGCGCCGGGAACGGCGCGTCGCCGCGCGCCTTGTTCTTCTGCCAGCGCTGCAGCACCTCGTGCCACAGAAGGCAGGCGAGCAGGAAGCTCGGCGCGACCGGCTTGTCCTCGCCGACGCGTCGATCGGTGTCCTCGAGCGCGAGCTGGATGAAGCGGTCGCGCTCGGGCTGCTTGCCCTCGGCGTCGACCACCGCATCGAGGATCGGGAAGATGCCGCGCTCTTCCTTCGAGCCGCCGACCAGGCCGTGCTTGCGCAGCTCGGCCAGCGAGCGCACCGCGTGGCCGGTCTGCAAGAGCTTGATCATCTCGTCGAACATGCGCGAGGCCGGCACGTTGCGCAGCAGCTGCGCGGCCTCGCGCATCGGCGCGAGCGTCTTGGGCTCGAACGCGAAGCCGAGCTTGGCGGCGAAGCGCACCGCGCGCAGCACGCGCACCGGATCCTCGCGATAGCGCGTCGCGGCGTCGCCGATCATGCGCAGCACGCGCTTCTTGCCGTCGGCCAGGCCGTTGAAGTAATCGACCACGACCTCGGCCAGCGGGTCGTAGTACATCGCGTTGACGGTGAAGTCGCGCCGCGCGGCATCGTCGTCCTGCGAGCCCCAGACGTTGTCGCGCAGCACGCGACCGCTCGAGTCGACCACGTGGCTCTTGTTGCCGATCTCGTTCTTGCTGGTCTTCTCGTTGCCTTCGACCTGCTCGGCGGCGCTGGCCTCGACCAGCGCGCGGAAGGTGGAGACCTCGATCACCTCGTGCTCGCGCCCGCGCCCGAACACCACGTGAACGATGCGAAAGCGCCGGCCGATGATGAAGGCGCGGCGGAACTGCTGCTTGACCTGCTCGGGCGTCGCGTCGGTGGCGACGTCGAAGTCCTTGGGCCGCAGGCCCAGCAGCAGGTCGCGCACCGCGCCGCCGACGATGTAGGCGGTGAAGCCGGCGTCCTTGAGCGTCTTGACGACCTTGATCGCGCGTTCGTCGACCAGGCTCACGTCGATGCCGTGCTGCTCGCGGGACACTTCCACCCGCTTGGCCTTGGTGCGCGAGGCGCTCGTGGCGCCCTTGCCCTTGCCGAGCAGCCTGTCGATGAGTTTCTTGATCATGTGCTGAGGTTCAGAAGACGCCAGCCGCGCTCGCGCGCCACGGCTTCGAGCGCCGGCGTGGGGTTGGTGGCCACCGCGTCGGTGGCCATCTCGAGCATCGGCAGGTCGTTGGGCGAATCGCTGTAGACGCTGATGCGGCCGAAGTCATCGACCTTGAAGCCGTCGGCCGCGAGCCAGTCGCGCACGCGCGAGACCTTGCCCTCGCGATACGACGGCACGCCGCGAATGCGGCCGTTGACGCGGCCTTGCGCGTCGCGCTCGAGCTCGATCGCGATCAGCGTGTCGACCTCGAAGGCGCGCGCGATCGGCGCGGTGACGAACTCGTTGGTCGCGGTGACGATCGCGATGCGGTCACCGCGCGCGCGATGCGACTCGACCAGCTCGCGCGCCGCGCGCGGGATCGCGGGCTCGATCACCTCGCGCATGAAGCGCGCCTGGGCCGCGTCGAGCTCAGGCAGAGGGCGCTCGCGCCAGGGCCGGGTCGCGAACTCGATGTAGGCGTCGAGGTCGAGCCGGCCGGCCTGGTATTGCGCATAGAACTCGTCGTTCGTCGCGCGATGTTCGGCGGCGTCGGCCCAGCCGATCGTGATCATGAACTCGCCCCACGCGTGGTCGGAGTCCAGCGTCAGCAGCGTGTGGTCGAGGTCGAACAGGCAGAGGTCCATGGCGGTTCGGTTCAGCCGGCGTGCGCTTCGCTGTCGAGCATCTCGCGCAGCAACGGCACGGTGACGGCGCGCTGGCGCTCGAGCGCGTAGGCATCGAGCCGGTCGAGCAGGCCCATCAGCGAGCCGAGGTCGCGCGCATGGCGCAGCAGCACCCAGCCCATGACCTCGTCGGACAGGAAGATGCCGCGCCGGTCGGCCTCGCGGCGCAGCGCGGCGCGCACCTCGGCTTCGGTGGGCGGCTGCAGCTGGAACACCAGGCCGAAGCCCAGGCGCGTGCGCAGGTCTTCGCGCAGCGGCAGGTCGACCGGCGGCAGGCGCCCGGCCGCGACGACCGGCACCTGCGCGCCCTGCGCCTCGACGAACAGTGCGAAGGCGGCGTGCTGCTGGCCGGCGTCGAGTTCGTCGCAGTCGTCGATCAGCACCAGGCGCCAGGCGTCGTCCCAGGCCCAGGGTGCGGGAACACGCGCGTTGAAGGCGCCGATCTGGGCGCCGTCGCGCTCGCTCAGATCACGCGCCAGCGCCTGCAGCAGGTGCGTCTTGCCGCTGCCGGCCTCGCCCCACAGGTACAGCGGCGTCGCAGGCAATGGACGGCGGCCCAGTGCGGCCAGCGCGGCGGCATTGGCGCCGGGCACGAAGTTGTCGAAGCCCGGCGCCGGGCCGGGGGCGATGCCCAGCGGCAATTGGCGCATCGCGGCGCTCATGCGCAAATCTCCACCCCCGCGCGCAGGCGTGGCGGTTTCGCGGTCACATGAACGGGCGAGCGAGGCACTTGGGACGGAGGATCTAAGGGCCGCGGCGCGTGGGCGCCCGGCTCGAGGCCCGGATATGCCGGGCCGTGGCGCGGCATGCGCGAAGGCGGGCCGCGAGGCGGCGCCGATTCTATCGGTGACGCGGCCCCCTCAATGGAGGTGGCGCGGCCCCGACGCACGCAACTCGGCGATGCGCCCGGCGATCTCGTCGCGGTCCTCGGCCGACGGCGCCTGGCTCAGGTAGGCCTCGAGATCGGCCGCCGCGCCGGCCACGTCGCCCAGCTCGGCGCGCGCCAGGCCCAGGTCGCGGCGCTCGCCGGCATCGCCGGGCAGCAGCACGACCAGGCGCTGCAGCACCGGCACCAGCCGCGGCCAGTCTTCCTGGCTGCGGTGCAGCTCCTTGAGGTTGCGCAGCATGCGGGCGATCACCTCGCGCGGCGGCGCGACCTGCAGGAACAGCCCGAGCGGAATGTCGAACTCGCCCAGCAGGCCCTCGCGGCGCTTGTAGGGCGCGAGCCGCTCGTCGAGCTGCTCGCGCGACAGCGACTTGCCGGTGAACGGGTCGATCACGACCTCGCCCTGCGGCATCTTCAGCTTGACCAGGAAATGCCCGGGGAATGAGACGCCGCGCGCCGGCAGGCCGATCTGCTGGGCGATCTCGAGGTAGATCACCGCCAGCGAGATCGGGATGCCCAGGCGCGTGCGCAGCACCTCGTGCACGTAGCTGTTGCACGGCGCGTAGTAGTCGTTGACGTTGCCGGCGAAGCCGAGCTCGCGATAGAAGTAGCCGTTGAGCAGGCGCAGCTTCTGCACCGCGCCGGCATCGGCCGGCAGCCGCTCGCGCACGCGCTGGGCCAGCGCGTCGATCTGCGCCAGCACGCCTTGCACGTCCAGGCCCGGGTGCTCGTCCTGCGCGATCGCGACCGCGGCTTCGGTCAGCGCGAAGTGCTGGTCGTCGGCCACGAGCGACGCGAAGTACTCCAGCGGCGTCAGGGCGGCATAGGTCGGCATCTCGCCCACAGTTTAGGCGCGGCGGATGAAGCTCTTCAGTTTCAAGCCGCAAGCCAGCAGGGTGCCGAAATACAGCGCCGCCGCGCTGGCCAGCACCGCGGCCAACCAGCCGGCGCGCAGCAGCTCGTGGCGGCCGAGCGCGACCCAGTCGATCGCCCAGGCCGCCCAGCCGAGCAGCGCGCCCATCAGCGCGCTGGCGACGACCACGCGCACCAGGAAGCCGGTCCAGCCGGCCGACGGCGTCCAGCTGCCGCGCTGTTTCAGCCCGACCATCAGCCAGCCCGCATTGACCAGCGCGCCGCAGCCGATCGACAGCGCCAGGCCGGCATGGCCCAGCCAGGGCACGAAGGCCAGGTTCAGCAGCTGGGTCAGCACCAGCACGACGATCGCGACGCGCACCGGCGTGCGGATGTCCTGCTTGGCGTAGAAGCCCGGCGTCAGCACCTTCAGCGCGACCAGGCCGAGCAGGCCGACGCCATAGCCGCGCAGCGCCAGCACGGTCTGCGCGACGTCGTTGGCGTTGAAGGCACCGCGCTGGTAGAGCACCGCGACCAGGCCTTGCGGGAACACCAGCAGCGCGACCGCGCTGGGCAGCGCGAGCAGCACGACCAGGCGCAGGCCCCAGTCGAGCATCGCGGAGTACTGCTGGGCGTCGTCGCGTGCCTGGGCGGCCGACAGCTGCGGCAGCAGCACCACGCCCAGCGCCACGCCGAGCAAGGCGGTCGGGAACTCCATCAGCCGGTCGGCATAGCTCAGCCACGACACCGCGCCGGGGCCGACCTGGGTCGCGATCTGGGTGTTGATCAGGAGCGAGATCTGCGCGACCGAAACGCCCAGCAGCGCCGGCGCCATCTGGCGCAACACGCGGCGCACGCCGGCATGGCGCCAGGCCGCGGCAATGGCCGAGGGCGCCACGCCGATGCGCGGCAGCATGCCGATGCGCGCCAGCGCCGGCAGCTGCCAGGCCAGCTGCAGCATGCCACCGACCATCACGCCGACCGCCAGGGCATACACGGGCTCGATGCCGTGGCGCTCGAACACCGGCGACAGCCACCACGCCGCGGCGATGAAGCAGACGTTGAGCAGCACCGGCGTCGCGGCCGGCACCGCGAAGCGCTTCCAGGTGTTGAGCACGCCGGCCGCCAGCGCGACCAGTGACATGAAGCCGATGTAGGGGAACATCAGCCGCGTCATCACGACCGCGAGGTCGAAGCCGCCGCTGGCCTTCAAGCCCTGCGCGATCAGCCAGACCAGCACCGGCGCGCCGATCACGCCGACGATGCAGGTCACCAGCAGCGCCCAGGACAGCACGGTGGCGACCGCGTCGACGAGGCTGCGCGTCGCCTCGTCGCCCTCGCGGGCGCGCGTTTCGGCGAGGATGGGCACGAATGCCTGCGAAAACGCGCCTTCGGCGAACAAGCGGCGCAGCAGGTTGGGCAGGCGGAACGCGACGTTGAAGGCGTCGGTCACGACGCTGGCGCCGAAGGTGGCGGCGACGACCTGCTCGCGCACCAGCCCCGTGATGCGCGAGGCGAGCGTCAGCAGGGAGACGGTGGAGGCGGCGCGCAGCAGGTTCATCGAGGGGCCGGAGCCTGGAAAGCGGCGGATTATAGGTAGCGCCTACTAACGTCTTGCCGGGCGGTCTGGCCTGCTATAGGCAAGGGTGATACACTCGCGGGCTTTCCACCCGGACACCTCAATCTCAACATGGCCACCTCCGCCAAAGCCAAGAAGAAGTCGCCCCGCATCAAGTCGGGTCGCAAGCGCGCTCGCCAGGACGTCGTGCTCAACGCCGCCAACTCCTCGCTGCGCTCGAAGTTCCGCACCGCCGTCAAGGCCGTGCTGAAGGCCGTCACCGGTGGTGACAAGGCCAAGGCCACCGAAACCTTCAAGGGCGCCCAGCAGGTGATCGACTCGATCGCCGACAAGGGCATCTTCCACAAGAACAAGGCTGCTCGCTACAAGAGCCGCCTGTCGGCCAAGATCAAGGCGCTGGCGGCCTGAAGCCGCTGTCCGGGTGATGAGGAAAGGGCTCGCGAATGCGAGCCCTTTTCGCTTTTTGGGGCCCGCTTTACGCGGGCCCTTTTGCTTTGTCAGCTGCCGATGCGGCCACCGTCGTTCTTGGTGATCGCCAGCGTGGACGAACGCGGACGTGCCGTTGCGCCGCCCGCACCGTAGCCGGCATTGCCCGGCCAGTGGCTGGAGTAGTTGGCCGGATCGGCGACCTTGGCCGAGGTGATGGCCTCGCCCGGGTGCTGGATGTTGACGAACAGCGTCTTGCCGTCCGGCGTCTCGGTGCAGCCGGTCAGCTCGCAGTCCTTGGGGCCGACCAGGAAGCGCTTGAGCGTGTCGGCCGCCGGCTTCTTGCCGACATAGGTCTTCACGGCCAGCGTGGTGGTGTCGGCCAGCGTGTAATTCAGCGTGGCCTCGGTGCCGTCGCCGACCTTGCCCGGAACGCCGGCCAGCATCATGCAGTTGGTGACGTCGGTGTAGGAGCCGTCGTCGGTCTGGATCCAGCACAGGCCGGTGTTCTGGCTGAACCACAGGCCGTCGGGGCTGGAGAAGTCCTGGTCGGCGGTCAGCGACGACAGGTTGATCTTGGTCGCGTCGGCATCCGACTGCGCGCCGAACAGGTAGACGTCCCAGCTGAACGCGGTGCCGGCCGCGTCGCCGTTGGTCTCGGCGATGCGGATGATGTGGCCGTTGATGTTGCCGGCCGAGCCCGCGGCGGCGCCGGCGTAGCTGTCCGAGTACGAGCGCGGATTGGCCGCGTCGACCGCCACCTGCGAGGCGCTGGCCGGCTCGACCTTGCGGTTGCTGTTGTTCGTCAGCGTGTAGTAGATCTCGCCGGTCACCGGATGCACGGCGCACCACTCGGGGCGGTCCATCTTGGTCGCACCGACCGCGTCGGCGGCCAAGCGGGCGTTGACCAGCACGTCGGCCTGGTCGGCGAAGGCATAGGTGGCGTAGCCGGCGATCGCGGCGTTGGCGATGTTCAGCTCGATCCACTGGCCGCTGCCGTCGGCCGCGAACTTGGCGACGTAGAGCTTGCCGGCATCGAGGTACTTGTCGCCGGTGGCGATGCGGTCGGCCGGCTTCGCGTCGGCGGCAGCCCAGTTGGCGGCCGAGACGAACTTGTAGATGTACTCGCCGCGCGAATCGTCGCCCATGTAGACGGCCAGCGGCTTGCCCGCGACCGCCTTCGAGAACGCGGCGCTCTCGTGCGCGAAGCGGCCGAGCGCCGTGCGCTTCTTGATCGACTTGGTCTTGTCGTACGGGTCGAGCTCGACGATGTAGCCGAAGGTGTTGAGCTCGTTGCGGTAGTCGTCGCTGCCGTCGGCCGAGGCGCCGGTCTTGGCGATGTTCCAGCGCGCGTACTGGTCGGCGGCGCCGCCGCTTTCCCAGCCGTGGCGGCTGGCCGCGCCCTGGTTGTTGCCGTAGCGCTTGAGCGAGACCACGCTGCGGTCGCCGCGCGCGACATCGTCGCCGGCCGCACGGGTGAAGTAGCCGGCCCAGTTCTCCTCGCCGCTCAGGTAGGTGCCCCAGGGCGAGACGCCGGTGCCGCAGTTGTTGATGGTGCCGCGCGCCTGCGTGCCGGCGGTCGAGTACTTGGTCTTGGCCAGCGCGTTGCCGCGCAGCGGGCCGGAGAGCTCCAGCGGCGTCAGCGGCGTGACGCGGCGATTGAAGGCCGAGCCTTGCGCATAAGCCCACTGGGTGCCGGTCTTGGCGACCTCGACCACCGAGATACCGTGCAGGGGGATCTCGCGATCGATCTCGGCCGCCGGACGCGGCAGCGTGTTGGTGCCGCCGTTGGCATGCACGAAGGCCGAGGCCAGCTCGCCGCTGCCCTGGCTCGTGGCTTCGTGGTTCATCACCAGCAGGCCGCGCACCGAGCTGTCGTCGTCGCGCTGGCCGGCACTCGACAGGCCGAAGTACTCCATGCCGTCGTGGTGGTCGCCGGCGCGGTTGTCGAAGTCGGCATCGCTGCCGTCGTTCTTGAACGCGGTCGCGGCAGCGGTGATCGGATCGCCCAGCGCGTAGATGATCGAGGCGGTGTAGCCGGTCGGCACCGACACCACGTCGGCGACCGCCTTCGCGACGGCGGTGAAGCCCAGCGTCGTCAGCGGCGCGGGCGCTTCGCTGCCCTTGTCGTCGTCGCTGCCACCGCAGGCCGCCATGCTGAAGCCGCCGAGCAGCGCGGTCGCCGCGCTGCCGACGCCGCCGCGCAGGATCGAGCGACGGCTCAGGCGTGCGTCGAGCACGTCCATGAAGCTGGGGTTGGCCGAGGTGTTGCAGTCCTCCTCGTCACGACGAAGCAGGTCGAGCGCGCGCTTGGGAAGATCGACGAGTCGGTTCATGGTGTCCTTGCTGCTGAAGAGTGGCGGGGACGCGAATGGGGCATTCGCGAAACCCGCGCACGTTAGGCAGCAGCGATGAACCGGCCGTGAAAGCCGCGTGACAAGCGCGTGACAGTGCGCGCCGAGCTCAGTCGATCGGCGTGAGCTTGGCCACGCCGAGCGCCAGCCACTTCATGCCGTGGCGGCCGAAGTTGATCTGCGCGCGCGCCTCGGCGCCGCTGCCTTCGAGCGTGACGATCACGCCCTCGCCGAACTTGGTGTGGAACACGCCCTTGCCGACGCGCAGGCTCTGGCCGCTCGACGAAGTGGCCTCGCTGGTCTTGGGCGCCGCGCCGTGCCACGACGGCGGCGCCTCGACGCGCCCAGCGCCAACCATCGAGCCCAGCCCGCTGCCGCGCTGCCAGGCCTGCTGGTAGTCGCGCGCGAATCCGGAGCCGAAGGCCTGGGCCTTGGGCGTGAGCCACTTGAGCGTGTGCTCGGGCAGCTCGTCGAAGAAGCGGCTCTTGACGTTGTAGCGCGTCTGGCCGTGCAGCATGCGCGTCTGGCTGAAGCTCAGGTACAGGCGCTTGCGTGCGCGCGTGATCGCGACGTACATCAGGCGGCGCTCTTCCTCGAGGCCGTCGGTGTCGGACAGCGCGCGCTCGTTCGGGAACAGGCCTTCCTCGAGGCCGGTGATGAAGACCTGGTCGAACTCGAGGCCCTTGGCGGCGTGCACGGTCATCAGCTGCACCGCGTCCTGGCCGGCCTGGGCCTGGTTGTCGCCGGCCTCGAGCGCGGCGTGCGTGAGGAACGCGGCCAAGGGCGAGACGATCTCGCCGGTCTCGGCGTCGGGCGCGAGATCGACCGCGGCCGGCGCCGGCGGCGACCCCGGCGCGATGTCGCCGGGCGCGAAGCCATCGCTGCCGAGCTCGTCGACCGGCAGGGCGACGGCATCGCGACCGAACCCCTCCTGCGTGACGAAGGCCTCCGCGGCGTTGACGAGTTCGTCGAGGTTCTCGAGCCGCTCGGCGCCCTCCTTCTCGGCGCGATAGAACTCGCGCAGGCCCGAGGCCTCGAGCATGTGGTCGATGATCTCGCGCAGCGTCAGCCCGCGCGTGGCCTCGCGCATCGCATCGACCAGCGCGACGAAGCCTTGCATGCGCGTGCCGCCCGCGCCGGTGACCGACGCGGTGCTCTGCCACAGGCTGCGACCGCTCGCGCGCGCGGCGTCCTGCAACTGCTCGACCGTGCGCGCGCCGATGCCGCGCGTCGGGAAGTTGACGACGCGCAGGAAGCTGGTGTCGTCGTTCGGGTTCTCGATCAGCCGCAGATAGGCCAGCGCATGCTTGATCTCGGCGCGCTCGAAGAAGCGCAAGCCGCCGTAGACGCGATACGGAATACCGGCGTTGAACAGCGCGCTCTCGATCACGCGGCTTTGCGCGTTGCTGCGGTAGAGCACGGCCATTTCGCTGCGCGCCGAGCCTTCGCGATGCAGCTGGCGCATTTCATCGAGCAGCCACTGCGCCTCGCCGAAATCGCTGGTGGCCTCGAAGATGCGCACCGGCTCGCCGGGGCCGGCATCGGTGCGCAAATCCTTGCCGAGACGGCGCGTGTTCTGGCTGATCAGCTGGTTGGCGGCATCGAGGATGTTGCCGAACGAGCGGTAGTTGCGCTCGAGCTTGATCACCTGCGGCACGCGGAACTCGCGCTCGAAGTCGGCCATGTTGCCGACCTGCGCGCCGCGAAACGCATAGATGCTCTGGTCGTCGTCGCCGACCGCGAACACCGAGTTGGCATCGGGCGCGCCGACGGGCGTGGCGAACATCTTGAGCCAGGCGTATTGCAGGCGGTTGGTGTCCTGGAACTCGTCGACCAGGATGTGCCGAAAGCGCCGCTGGTAGTGCGCACGCAGATCGGCGTGATCGCGCAGCAGCTCGTAGACGCGCAGCATCAGCTCGGCGAAATCGACCACGCCTTCGCGCTGGCACTGGTCTTCGTAGGCCTGGTAGATCTGCTGCAGCGTGCGCGTCTGTTCGTCGCGCACGACAATGTCCTTGGGCCGCAAGCCCTCTTCCTTGCTGCCGGCGATGAACCACGCGGCCTGCTTGGGCACGAAGCGCTCTTCGTCGAGGTTCATCGCCTTGATCACGCGCTTGACCGCCGAGACGCTGTCTTGCGCATCGAGGATCTGGAAGCCCTGCGGCAGCGCGGCCAGTTTCCAGTGCGCGCGCAGGAAGCGGTTGCACAGGCCGTGGAAGGTGCCGATCCACATGCCGCGCACGTTGATCGGCAGCATCGTCGACAGCCGCGTCAGCATCTCCTTGGCGGCCTTGTTGGTGAAGGTCACCGCGAGCACGCCGGCCGGCGAGACCTGGCCGGTCTGGATCAGCCAGGCGATGCGCGTGGTCAGCACGCGCGTCTTGCCGGAGCCGGCGCCGGCGAGGATCAGTGCATGGCCTTGCGGCAGCGTCACCGCCGCGAGCTGCTCCGGGTTGAGGTTGTGGAGCAGCCTGGCGTTGCCGTCGCTTTGGGGCGCGGCGAACTCGTCGTCGAAGGTCCGTTGCATCGAGGCATTTTATGAAGCCCCCTGTTGCCTCTTCTTGCCGCAGCGGGACTATGCTTGCGCACATGCCTGACGCGCTGCTCATCGGGATCTCCGCGCGCATCTTCCACCCCGGCGAACCGGTGGCGGACACCAGCGGCATCTTCACCAAGACGCTGCACTACCTCGAGCAATCGGTCGCGCACTGGGTGCTGCGACGCGGCGTGCTGCCGATGATGATCCCCGCGATCGAAAGCGAAGGCCTGATCCGCCCCGGCGAGGTGCGCCTGACCGACTACGCGCGCCACCTCGATGCACTGGTCTTGCAAGGCGGCCACGACATCGCACCGCAAAGCTACGGCGAAGAGCCGCTGCACCCCGACTGGTCCGGCGACCGTGTGCGCGACCGCTACGAGATCGGCCTGTTTCGCGCCTTCGTGGCCGCGGGCAAGCCGGTGCTGGGCATCTGCCGCGGCTGCCAGCTGATCAACGTCGCGCTCGGTGGCTCGCTGTATCAGGACATCCCGACCCAGGTGCCCGAGGCGATCGCGCATCGCGACATGGCGCTGTACGACACCCAGTTCCATCCGGTCGACCTGGTGCCCGGCAGCCGCCTCGCGCAGCTCTACGAAGGCCGCAGCAAGGCCGAGATCAACTCGATCCACCACCAGGCGATCAAGACGCTGGGCAAGGACCTCGCGATCGAGGCGCTCGGCGTGCCCGACGGCATCGTCGAGGCGGTGCGCTGGCGCGGGCCGAGCTATGTGTTCGGCATGCAGTGGCATCCTGAGTTCATGGTCCAGCGCCAGTTCCACCCCGACCAGCTCGACGGCGAGCCGATCCTGCAGGACTTCCTCGACGCCACGCGCGAGCGCAAGCAGCGCCCCCACTGACACCACTCGATCTCGATGCGCCACTCCACGCTTGTCGCCACGCTTGCCGCCGCCCTCGCCCTCGCCGCCCTGCCCGCCTGGTCCTTCTGCCCGCCCAACGCCCCGACGCTGCTGCTCGAGCGCTTCGTGCCGGCCGATTGCGAGCGCTGCTGGAGCAGCGCGCCGCCGAACCCGGGCTCGACGCTGTCGGCACGCGAGCGCATCTTCGCGCTCGACTGGATCGTGCCCAGCACCACACGCGGCGACGAAGCGCCGCTGGCCGCCGCCGCGATCGGCGAGGCGCGCGATCGCGTCGCCAAGGCCGGCAGCCTGTCGAGCGACGAAGCGCTGAGCGTCGCGCGGCCGCTGCCGCGCGCCAGCGCCGCGCTGCGCATCGAGGTGGCCGACGGTCCGGTCGTCAACGGCTATGTCGCGCTGCGCTTCGTGGCGCGCACCAGCGGCGCCGCGCTGCCGCGCGGCATCGCGGGCTACATGGCCCTGGTCGAGCGCGTGCCGGCCGGCGAGGAAGGAAGCCCCGTCGATCGGCAACTGGTGCGCGCGCAGGTCGGGCCGCTGTCGCTCGAGACGCTGCGCGCCGGCATGCCGGTCGAGCATTTCAGCGCCATCCGCCTGCCCGAGACCGCCAAGCCGGATCGGCTCGCGGCGGTCGCCTGGGTCGAGCGCGGCGATCAGCAGCGCGTGATCGCGGTATCCGCGAGCACTTCAGTGGCATGCCCGGCCAAGCCCTGAGGGCCGCGGCGTAGAATCGGCCACCGGGCCCAAATTTTGGCGCCCGGTTTTTCGTTTCCGGCACCTGCATTCCTCGCGCAGGCCCTCGCCGATCGAACCGGGCATCGTCAAGTCAAGCGCTCGCAGCCCCTGCGCGGCACTGCGTTCAACGCCGCGCAAACCTGCCCTGACGAGACCGTTCCATGGAAATCTTCGACTACGACAACATCCTGCTGCTGCCGCGCAAGTGCCGCGTCGAAAGCCGCAGCGAGTGCGACACCGCGATCGACTTCGGCGGGCGGCGCTTCAAGCTGCCGGTCGTGCCGGCCAACATGAAGACCGTGCTCGACGAGCCGATCGCGCAGATGCTGGCCGAGACCGGCCACTTCTACGTGATGCACCGCTTCGACCTCGACAACGTCGCCTTCGCCAAGCGCATGCGCGATCGCGGGCTGTTCGTGTCGATCAGCTCGGGCGTCAAGCCGGCCGACGTGGAGGTGATCGACCGCCTCGCGGCCGAAGGCGTCGGCGCCGACTACATCACGATCGACATCGCGCACGGCCACGCCGAGAGCGTGCGCAAGATGATCGAGCACATCAAGGCCAAGCTGCCCAAGGCCTTCGTGATCGCCGGCAACGTCGGCACACCCGAAGGCGTGATCGACCTCGAGAACTGGGGCGCCGATGCCACCAAGGTCGGCATCGGCCCCGGCAAGGTCTGCATCACGCGCCTGAAGACCGGCTTCGGCACCGGCGGCTGGCAGCTGTCGGCGCTCAAGTGGTGCGCGCGCGTCGCGACCAAGCCCATCATTGCCGACGGCGGCATCCGCCATCACGGCGACATCGCCAAGAGCGTGCGCTTCGGCGCCGCGATGGTGATGGTCGGCTCGCTGTTCGCCGGCCACGAAGAGTCGCCCGGCCAGACGGTCGAGGTCGACGGCAAGCTCTACAAGGAGTACTACGGCAGCGCCTCGGACTTCAACAAGGGCGAGTACAAGCACGTCGAGGGCAAGCGCATCCTCGAGCCCGTGAAGGGCAAGCTGGCCGACACGCTGCGCGAGATGCGCGAGGACCTGCAGAGTTCGATCAGCTACGCCGGCGGCGTCGGGCTCGCGGACCTGAAGAAGGTGAACTACGTCATCCTCGGCGGGGAGAACGCGGGCGAGCACCTCTTCATGTAGGGCAGGCCCGGGCCGCTTGCGTGCATCTGGTCACACAAGGATCGGCCCTCCCTTCCCGGGGATTAGGGGTTATCACTTAGCATCGCGTGTTGTCTCCAACGAGCCTGTGCAAGTGAAGTTTCTGAGCCTCTCGTTGCGCGCGGTCCCTGCCGTCCTCGCGCTGCTGTCCGGCCTCGCGGCCGCCGCCCCGGCCCCGCAGGCCACCCCCGCCCTCGACGCCACGCTGACGCGCATCAAGGACCAGCGCGTGATCCGCCTGGGCGTGCGCGAAGTCTCGCGTCCGTTCTCCTACGTCGACGAGAAGAAGCAGCCCACCGGCTATGCGGTCGAGCTGTGCCTGAAGGCGGTGGACGCGATCAAGGCCGAACTGAAGCTGCCCGACATCAAGGTCGAGTACGTCGTCGTCAGCGGCGCCGAGCGCATCCCCAAGCTCGAGTCGGGCGACATCGACCTCGAGTGCGGCTCGTCGACCAACACCAAGGCGCGGCAAGAGAAGGTGATCTTCAGCAACACCTACTTCGTCGCCGGCGCGCGCTTCGCGGTGCGCAAGGATGCGCCCTACGACTCGCTGGCCTCGCTCGAAGGCAAGACCATCGCGCTGAGCAAGGGCACGACCTCCGAGAAGCTGTTCAACCAGATGCAGCAGTCGGGCGGCTTCAAGGTCACCCTGGTCCAGTACCCGAACAACGCCGAGGCCTTCAAGGCGGTGCGCGAAGGCAAGGCGGCCGCGTTCGTGCACGACGACGTGCTGCTGATGGGCCAGGTCGCGGGCCAGCAGGCCGAGGCCGAGATGACGGTCACCGGCAGCCCGCTGTCGGTCGAGCCCTACGGCATCATGGCCCGCAAGGGCGACACCGCGCTGCTGGCGATCGTCGACCGCACGCTGGTCGGCCTGTTCCAGTCGGGGGAGATCAACAAGCTCTACGACAAGTGGTTCGACACCAAGAGCTTCAAGGTGCCGATGTCGCGCCTGACGCGTGACAGCGTCGCGCGTCCCACCAAGGAAGCGGGCGTGGCGATGGTGCTGGGCTACCAGCTCTGATGCCCGACTAGGCGGCCCGTAAAATCGAGCCCTTCCGCGGCGCCCTCCGGGGCGCCGCGTCGTTTTCGAGCCCGCCATGACGACCGAACTCGCCAAGTCCTTCGAACCCGGCCCGATCGAGGCCAAGTGGGCGCCGCTGTGGGAACAGCGCCATGCCTTCGCCCCGACGCTGGACGCCGCCAAGCCGGCCTTCTCGATCCAGCTGCCGCCGCCCAACGTCACCGGCGTGCTGCACATGGGCCACGCGTTCAACCAGACCATCATGGATGCGTTGACGCGCTATCACCGCATGCGCGGCTTCAACACGCTGTGGGTGCCGGGCACCGACCACGCCGGCATCGCGACGCAGATCGTCGTCGAGCGCCAGCTGCAGCAGCAGGGGCAAAGTCGCCACGACCTCGGCCGCAAGAACTTCGTCGCCAAGGTCTGGGAGTGGAAGCAGCAAAGCGGCGCGACGATCACGCAGCAGATGCGCCGCGTCGGCGCGAGCGTCGACTGGGACCACGAGTACTTCACGATGGACGAGGACCTCTCGACCATCGTCACCAGCACCTTCTGCACGCTCTACGAGCAAGGCCTGATCTACCGCGGCAAGCGCCTGGTGAACTGGGACCCGGTGCTGAAGTCGGCGGTCTCCGACCTCGAGGTGGTGAGCGAGGAGGAAGACGGCTTCCTCTGGCACATCCGCTATCCGCTGGCCGATGGTTCGGGCGAGCTGGTGGTCGCGACCACGCGCCCCGAGACCATGCTCGGCGACACCGCGCTGATGGTGCACCCCGAGGACGAGCGCTATGCGCACCTGATCGGCAAGCTCGCGAAGCTGCCGCTGAGTGATCGCGAGATCCCGGTGATCGCCGACGACTACGTCGATCGCGAGTTCGGCACCGGCGTCGTCAAGGTCACGCCGGCGCACGACTTCAACGACAACGCGGTCGGCGTGCGCCACGGCCTGCCGGTGATCGGCGTGCTGACGCTCGACGCCAAGATCAACGACAACGCGCCCGAGGCCTATCGCGGGCTCGATCGCTTCGTCGCGCGCAAGAAGGTCGTCGCCGATCTCGAAGCGCAGGGCCTGCTGGTCGAGACCAAGAAGCACAAACTGATGGTGCCGCGCTGCGAGCGCACCGGCCAGGTCGTCGAGCCGATGCTGACCGACCAGTGGTTCGTCGCGGTCAGCAAGCCCGGCCCGGACGGCAAGTCGATCGCACAGAAGGCGATCGACGCGGTCAGCTCGGGCGAAGTGAAGTTCGTGCCCGAGAACTGGGTCAACACCTACGACCAGTGGATGAAGAACATCCAGGACTGGTGCATCTCGCGCCAGCTCTGGTGGGGCCACCAGATCCCCGCGTGGTACGGCACCGGCGGCGAGCTGTTCGTCGCGCGCAGCGAGGAAGAAGCGCGCGCCAAGGCCAGCGCGGCGGGCTACACGGGTGAACTCAAGCGCGACGAAGACGTGCTCGACACCTGGTACTCCTCGGCCCTGGTGCCGTTCTCGACGCTGGGCTGGCCCGACGAGACGCCCGAGCTGAAGACCTTCCTGCCCTCGAGCGTGCTGGTCACCGGCTACGAGATCATCTTCTTCTGGGTCGCCCGGATGATCATGATGACGACCCACTTCACCGGCAAGGTGCCGTTCGGGACCGTCTACATCCACGGCATCGTGCGCGATGCCGAGGGCAAGAAGATGAGCAAGTCCGAGGGCAACGTGATCGACCCGGTGGACCTGATCCAGGGCGTCGACCTCGACACCCTGGTGAAGAAGAGCACCACCGGCTTGCGTCGCCCCGAGACCGCGCCCAAGGTCGCTGCGCGCGTGAAGAAGGAGTTCCCCGAAGGCATGCCGGCCTACGGCGCCGACGCGCTGCGCTTCACGATGGCCAGCTACGCCAGCCTGGGCCGCAACATCAACTTCGACACCAAGCGCTGCGAGGGCTACCGCAACTTCTGCAACAAGCTCTGGAACGCGACGCGCTTCGTGCTGATGAACTGCGAGGGTCAGGACTGCGGCCTCAAGGAGCACGGCGCCGAGGAATGCGTGCCCGGCGGCTACCTCGACTTCTCCCCCGCCGACCGCTGGATCGCCAGCGAGCTGCAGCGCGTCGAGGCCGCGGTCGCTCAAGCGTTCGCCGACTACCGCCTCGACCTCGCCGCGAACGCGATCTACGGCTTCGTCTGGGACGAGTACTGCGACTGGTATCTCGAGATCGCCAAGGTGCAGCTGCAAAGCGGTGACGGCGCGCGCCAGCGCGCCGCGCGGCGCACGCTGATCCGCGTGCTCGAGACGGTGCTGCGCCTGCTGCATCCGATCACGCCCTTCATCACCGAAGAGCTGTGGCAGACGGTCGCCGTCGTCGCGGGCCGCAAGGTGGCCGGCGACGACAGGCTGGTGGCGCTGACGGCCTATCCGCAGGCGCAGCCGGAGAAGATCGACCCGCAGGCCGACGCCTGGGCCGCCAGGCTCAAGGCCATGGTCGGCGCCTGCCGCAACCTGCGTTCGGAGATGGGCCTGTCGCCGGCCGAGCGCGTGCCGCTGGTGGCGATCGGCGATGCCGCGTTCATGGCCGAAGCCGCGCCGATCCTGAAGGCGCTGGCCAAGCTGTCCGAGGTTCAACTACTCGCCGACGAGGCCGCGTTCGCCACCGCGAGCGCGAACGCGCCGGTGGCCGTGCAGGGCGAGGCGCGGCTGGCGCTGAAGGTCGAGATCGACATCGAAGCCGAGCGCGCCCGCCTCGGCAAGGAAGCGCAGCGCCTCGAGGGCGAGATCGCCAAGGCCAACGCCAAGCTGGGCAACGAGAGCTTCGTCGCGCGTGCGCCGGCGCAGGTGGTCGAGCAGGAGCGCGCGCGCGTCGCGGACTTCAGCGCGACCCTTGCTCGCGTTCGTTCTCAGCTGGAGCGTCTGGGTCCGACGGCGGGCTGAGCGCCGCGTCGTTGGCGGCCGGCGCGTCGTCGCCGGTTTCGCGCACTTCGGGCACCGGCGTTTCGCTCGGGCGCGCGGCCATCGGTGCCGCGCCGATCGCCTCGAGCGGCAGGGGGCCGGACACCGGCCCGCTGCCGCGCTGGTCGCGCGGGCCGGTCGGCGAATGGGTCAGGATCTCGTCGAGCCGCTGCGCCACCGCCCACACCGCGCGCTCGCGCGCCTGTGCGGTGTAGCCGGCCAGGCGGCGCGTGACGACGACGTTCTGCAGGCCGTTCAGCGGCTGCCCCGACTCGAACCAGCTCGGGTCCGCATGGTCCAGCCATGCGCTCGCGACACGGCCGCTGCGCAGCGCCTGCGCGAGCGCCTCGGGCTCGAACAGCGCCGCATGCGAGGTGCTCACGATGACCTGGCCGCCGCGCGCTTGCGCCAGGTAGCGCTCGCCGATCAGGCCGCGATAGCGGCTGTAGTAAGGCAGCTGCACGATCACCGCGTCGGCGGTCTGGAACAGCTCGGCAAGTCCCAGCGGCTCGATGCGCCAGCGGCCCCACAGGATGTCGCTCGCGTGCAGCGAGGGGTCGTAGCCGATCAGGCGCGGCCCGAAGCCGCTGAGCAGCGCCGAGATCGAGCGCGCCGCCGGCACCATGCCGATCACGCCGACGGTCGCGGTCGCGAGCTCGCGCCCGACCAGCGGAATCGCCGGCACCGGCATCAGGCCGCGCAGCATCGACATCACCGCGGTGATCGCGAACTCGGCTTCCGAGGGCGCGGTCGCGGCGACGCCGCGCACGATCTCGACGCCGGTGCGCGCGCAGGCATCGACATCGATGTGCTCCAGCCCCGGCGCAACCCGCCCGATCGCGCGCAGCAGCGGCGCGAACGACAGCATCTGCTCGTCGATGCGCAGCGACACCGGCACCAACGCGGCGCGCACGTTGAACAGCGCCTGGCGGAAACCGCGCGGGTCTTCGGCGAAATCGGGGGCGTATTGGACGCGCTGCCGGGTCTGCAGCCAGCGCAGCACCTCGGACTCAATCGGCTCGGCGATCAGCAGGTCCATTCGTGCAGGACGGGCGCCGCACCGTGGGGTACTGCAACTCCGCCGTCTCCCCTTGTATGGTGGTAGTCACGGCGAACCGCCATGACACAATGAATTGAGACCGCAACCAAAATTGTAAACATGCACATCAAGAAGGCGATCTACCCAGTCGCGGGGTTGGGCACTCGCTTCCTGCCGGCCACGAAAGCGCAGCCGAAAGAGATGCTGCCGGTGGTCGACAAGCCGCTGATTCAATATGCGGTCGAGGAAGCGTATTCGGCGGGCATCCGCGAAATGATCTTCGTGACCGGCCGCCACAAGCGCCCGATCGAAGATCACTTCGACATGAGCTTCGAGCTCGAGGCCATGCTCGAGGCGGCGCACAAGCAGGATCTGCTCGATGTCGTGCGCAGCGTGAAGCCGGCCGACATGGAGTGCATCTACGTGCGCCAGGCGCAGGCGCTCGGTCTCGGCCACGCGGTGCTGTGCGCGCAGCGGCTGATCGGCAACGAGCCCTTCGCGGTGCTGCTGGCCGATGACCTGATGGTCGGCGAGCAGCCGATCATGAAGCAGATGGTCGAGCAGTTCGGCGAATGGCGTGCCTCCATCCTCGCGGTGCAGGAAGTGCCGCCCGAGCACACCAAGCGCTACGGCATCGTCGCCGGCACCGCGGTCAACGACCGGCTGATGGACATCACCCGCATCGTCGAGAAGCCCGCGCCCGATGTCGCGCCGTCGCGCCTGGGCGTCGCGGGCCGCTACATCCTCACGCCCGGGGTGTTCCACGAGATCGCCAACCAGCCGCGCGGCGTCGGCGGCGAGATCCAGCTGACCGACGGCATCGCCGGCCTGCTGCGTCGCGAGAAGGTGTTCGCCTATCGCTACGAAGGCCGTCGCTTCGACTGCGGCAGCAAGGAAGGCTTCCTCGAGGCCAACGTCGAGCTGGCGCTGACGCATCCCGAGCTGGGCGCGGACTTCCGCGAGTACCTCAAGCGCCTGCCGCTTTGAGCGCTCGGGCCTGAAAGACGAAGGCCGCCCGAGGGCGGCCTTTTCGTTGGCGCGGCGCAGCGATCAGCGGCGGCGCAGGATGTGGAAGTACTCGTCCTCGAACTGGGTCTGCTCGATCAGCTCGTTGCCGGTCTGGCGTGCGAAGGCCTGGAAGTCGCGCACCGAGCCCGGATCGGTGGCGATCACCCGAAGCGTCTGGCCGCTGTTCATCTCGGCGAGCGCCTTCTTGGCCTTGAGGATCGGCAAAGGGCAGTTCAGGCCGCGGGTGTCGAGTTCCTTGTGATCCATGGGCTTCCTTGTCGTGCGCGACGATTCTAGGCCGCGCGACCCCAGTCGACCCAGTTCGGCTCGATGCCCCGCACGCGCAGCCAGTCGGCCAGCGCATAACCGGTGCCGGCTGGCCAACACTTGACCTGCGAAGGCTCGAACAGCCGGTATTCGGCCAGTTCGGGCGACAGCACGATATCGCCGTGCGCGCGCACGTGGTAGGCGATGATGACCTGGTTCATGCGCTGGAAGTCGTAGACGCCGATCAGCGCCACCGACTCGGCCTCGAGCGACGTCTCCTCGGCCACCTCGCGCGTGATGCCTTCTTGCGGCGTCTCGCCGGCCTCCATGAAGCCGGTGATCAGGCCGAAGGACTTGCCCGGCCACGCCGCATTGCGCGCCAGCAGCAGCTGCCCGCCGCGGTCGGTGCACTCGACCACCGCGGCGAGCACCGGCGTCGGGTTGTTCCAGTGCGTCCAGCCGCAGGAGGGGCAGCGCAGCCGGACCTTGTCGCCGCCGTCTTCGGCGGCGCTGATCTCGGCCAGGCCGCTGGCGCAGACCGGGCAGAAGCGGTAGTCGGGGCCGGCCATGTCGGTCAGGCCGGGAACACGCCGGTGGAGAGGTAGCGATCGCCGCGGTCGCAGACGACGAAGACGATGGTCGCGTTCTCGACCGTGCGGGCGAGCTGAAGCGCGACCCAGCAGGCGCCGGCGGCCGAGATGCCGCCGAAGATGCCTTCCTCGCGCGCGAGGCGGCGCGACATCTCCTCGGCGTCGGCCTGGTCGACCAGCACCAGCTCGTCGACCAGGCTGGGCTGGTAGATCTTGGGCAGGTAGGCCTCGGGCCACTTTCGGATGCCGGGAATGCGCGAACCCTCCGACGGCTGCGCACCGACGATGCGCACGGCCGGGTTCTTTTCCTTCAGGAATTTGGAGACGCCGGTGATCGTGCCGGTCGTGCCCATCGCGCTGACGAAGTGGGTGATGCGGCCCTCGGTGTCGGCCCACAGCTCGGGGCCGGTGGTCTCGTAGTGCACCCGCGGGTTGTCTTCGTTGGCGAACTGGTCGAGCACGCGGCCCTTGCCTTCGCGCTGCATGCGCTCGGCGAGATCGCGCGCGTATTCCATGCCGCCGGCCTTGGGCGTCAGCACGATCTCGGCCCCGAAGGCCTTCATCGTCTGCGCGCGTTCGACCGACAAGTCCTCCGGCATGATCAGCAGCATGCGGTAGCCGCGGATCGCCGCGGCCATCGCCAGCGCGATGCCGGTGTTGCCCGAGGTCGCCTCGATCAGCGTGTCGCCAGGCTTGATCTCGCCGCGCTCCTCGGCGCGCTTGATCATGCTGATGGCCGGGCGATCCTTGACGGAGCCGGCCGGGTTGTTGCCCTCGAGCTTGCCGAGGATCACGTTGCCGCGACGGGCGGTCTCGGGCCCGGGCAGGCGCTGCAGTTGCACGAGCGGCGTGCGGCCGATGGTGTCTTCGATGGTGAGGTAGCGGGGCATGGCGTCTCGCGAAGAGCTTCGCGGCGATTGTGGCCGAGATCGCAAGGGCATAATCCGCGCCGGTCATACCTCCGCCCGCGGCCCTTGCGCCGCGACGAACCCCAAGGCCCGGGTGGCGAAATCGGTAGACGCAGGGGACTCAAAATCCCCCGCCGCAAGGCGTGCCGGTTCGAGTCCGGCCCCGGGCACCAGGCGCGGCATCGCCGCGCGCGACGCGACTCCTGCCGCAACATGCCGCCGATCCCGACCGTCACCCGCTGGCTGCTGATCCTTTGCGTGGGCATCTTCTGCGCGCAGCAGATTCCCGCACTGCGCCTGGCCGAGGCGCTGCTGGCGCTGTGGCCGCTGGGCAGCGGCAATTTCTGGCCCTGGCAGCCGCTCACCTATGCCTTTCTGCACGGCGATCCGACCCACCTGCTGTTCAACATGCTGGGCCTTTGGATGTTCGGCGCGGAGCTCGAGCGCGTGTGGGGCCAGAAGCGCTACATCCAGTTCATGCTCGCCAGCGTGCTGGCCGCCGCCGCGGTGCAGCTGCTGTGGAGCGCGCTGATCGGCTCGCGCATGCCGACCGTGGGCATTTCGGGCGGCCTCTACGGCCTGCTGCTCGCCTACGGCATGCTGTTCCCGCATCGCCAGGTGATGCTGCTGATTCCGCCGGTGCCGATCAAGGCACGCACGCTGGTGATCGTCTACGGCGTCATCGAACTCGTCTACGGCATCTCGGGCGCCAGCGGCGTCGCCCACTTCGCCCACCTCGGCGGCATGCTGGGCGGCTGGCTGATGATCAAGTACTGGCGCGGCCAGCCGCCGTTCGGCCGGCGCCGCTGAACGCTCGACTTTCACGTGACGCAAAGCCCCGGTGCTTGCCGGGGGCGGGCCGTGGGTTCATGCTCTCGACGATCCGATGGGTTGCGAGCGTGAGGCCACGATGTCGTTGCGATCCTTCTTTTCTCTGGCCGCGGCCTGCTGGGTGAGCACGGCCGCGCTGGCGGCCGATCCGCCGCCGAACGTCGAGCAGCAGGGCCAGGCCTTGCGACAGGCCAGCGATGCCGTCATCGGCCTGGACATCACGGTCGCCGACGGCGCGCGCTCGATCGAGACGCTGGGCCGACAGCGCAGCGGTTCGGGCGTCGTGATCGGCCCCGACGAACTGGTGCTGACGATCGGCTACCTGATCCTCGAGGCCGACGACGTGCAGATCGCGCTCGACAGCGGCAAGCGCGTGCCGGCACGCGTGATCGCCTACGACCTCGCCTCGGGCTTCGGCCTCGTGCAGCCGCTGGTGCCGCTGGGCATCGAGCCGGCCCCGCTGGCCGCGCCCAGTTCCGCGACGCCGGAAGGCGAGCCGCTGCTGATCGTCAGCGGCGGCGACGAAGGCGCGCTCAGCATCGCCACCCTGGCCTCGCAGCGCGCGTTCTCGGGCTACTGGGAATATCACATCGATGGCGCGCTGTTCACCGCGCCCGCCCGCACCGATCACTCCGGCGCCGGGCTCTTCAACTCGCAAGGCGAGCTGCTGGGCATCGGCTCGCTGCTGGTGATGGACGCCACCGGCGACGGCGAGCGCGCGCCCGGCAACATGTTCGTGCCGGTCGCGCTGCTGCCGCCCATCCTCGCCGAGCTGCGCCGTGACGGCAGCTCGCGGGCCAGTCATCGCGCCTGGCTGGGCCTCAACTGCGTCGAGCAACGCGGCGCGGTGCAGATCGTGCGCATCAGCCGCGACAGCCCGGCCGCGCGCGCCGACGTGCGCGCCGGCGACGTGATCACCGCGATCGACGACCGGCCGGTGGCCGATCTCGAAGGCTTCTACAAGGCCTTGTGGAGCGGCGGCGCCGAGCGCGACGTGAAGCTCGCGCTGCGGCGCGAGGGCCGCGAGCGCCAGGTCGTCGTGCGCAGCGTCGATCGCATGCAGACGCTGGCTCGGGCGCGCGGGATCTAGGACTTGTTCGCCAGCGCGGCGAGGCCTTCGCGCACCGTCGGATAGCGCAGCCGCAGGCCCAGTTCGCCCGTGAGGCGGCGGTTGTCGAGGCGACGCGATTCGCTCATGAAGCTCAGCAGCGTGGCCGGCAATTGCTGCTCGGCCTCGGCGCGTGCAATGCGCGGCGGACGCGCAAGGCCCGCGAGATCGGCGACGAGGTCGAAGTAGTCGCCCATCTTCAGCTCGGTCGCGTCGCTGGCGTGGATCACGCGCAGCGGCGCGGCGCGATGCAGCGCCAGCACGCAGGCGCGCGCCAGGTCGTCGGCATGGATGTGGTTCGTGTAGACATCGTCGGCTGCGGCCAGCACCGGCGTGCCGCGCGCAAGCCGCGCGCGCGGATCGCCGCCTTCGCGGTCGAGCGCATAGATGCCGGGGATGCGCAGCACGCTGAGCGTGACGCCATGGCGGCGGGCGAAGGCACGCAGGCTGCGCTCGGCGGCCACGCGGCGTTGACCGCGCGCGGTGGCCGGCGCGACGGCACGCGTTTCGTCGAAGCGCGCGCCGGCGGCATCGCCGTAGACGCCGGTGGTGCTGCCGTAGACCAGGCGTTGCGTCACGCCGCCGCGCGCCAGCGCGCGCAGCAGCGCGTCGGTGCGCGCATCGCCCTCGCCTTGCGCGGGCGGCGGCGCGAGATGCAGCACGCGCGACGCGAGCGCACCCAGCCGGCCCAGCGTCGCGGCCTGGTCCAGATCGCCCAGCAGCGGCAGCGCGCCGATCTCGCGCAGCCGCGGCACGCGCTCGGCGCTCGACGTCAGCACTCGCACGCGATAGCGGCCTGCAAGCAGGCGAACCACGCGCGAGCCGACATCGCCGCAACCGACCACGAGCAGGCGCGGACGGCGGAACACGCTTGGACGGCTGGCGGGCAAGGTCATCGGCGAGTGCGGGCCGGGGCGGCGTCGCCGCACGGGCACAATTTCGTTTGACCGAGTTTCGCATCGAGGACGAAGACATGACGTTCAAGGTCTTGCTGCAGCCCAGCGGCCGCAGCTTCGACGTGGCGCGCGACGAGGCCGTGCTCGCCGCGGCGATTCGTCAAGGCGTGGGCCTGCCCTATGGCTGCAAGGACGGCGCCTGCGGCTCGTGCAAGAGCCGCCTGCTCGAAGGCCGCGTGATCCACGGCGCGCATCAGAGCAAGGCCTTGTCGCCGGCCGAAGAAGACGCCGGCTTCATCCTGACCTGCTGCGCGACGCCGCAGACCGATCTGGTCGTCGAGGCGCGCACGGTGCCCGGCGCCGGCGAGTTCGCGGTGCTGAAGATGCCCACGCGCGTCAGCTCGATCGCGCGCCCCGCGCCGGATGTCGCGGTCCTGCGCATGCAGTTGCCGGCCAACCTGCAGTTCCGCTTCCATGCCGGCCAGTACGTCGAGTTCATCTTGCGCGACGGCGCGCGGCGCAGCTACTCGATGGCGACCGCGCCGCATCTCGCGCGCGACGGCATCGAGCTGCACATCCGCCACATGCCGGGCGGCAAGTTCACCGACCACGTGTTCGGCGCGATGAAGGAAAAGGAGATCCTGCGGCTCGAAGGACCGTTCGGCAGCTTCTTCCTGCGCGAGGACTCGGCCAAGCCGATCGTGCTGCTGGCCTCGGGCACCGGCTTCGCGCCGATCAAGGCCATCATCGAACAGCTGAAGTTCAAGCACAGCGATCGCGAGGCGGTGCTGTACTGGGGCTGCCGCAGCCGCGCCGATCTCTACCTGCACGACTGGGCCGTCGAAGCCGCCGCATCGATGCCGAACCTGCGCTACGTGCCGGTGCTCTCCGAGCCCAAGTCCGAGGACGACTGGCAGGGCCGTACCGGCTTCGTGCATCAGGCGGTGATGGCCGACCTGCCCGACCTGTCGGGCTGGCAGGTCTATGCCTGCGGCGCGCCGGTGATGGTGGAGTCGGCGCAGCGCGACTTCGTCGCGCGCTGCGCGCTGCCGGCCGACGAGTTCTACGCGGACGCGTTCACGTCGGAGGCCGACAAGCACGGCGGCTGACGGTTTTCAACGCGGCGTTGCCTCAGCCATCAGCGGACGCGAGGTCACGCGCCCGGCCGGCAACGGCAGCTGCACTTCCCATTGCGCGAAGTCGAGCTCGCCCGCGGAGCGCGCTCGCACCAGCTCGGCCACGACTTCCGAACGCTGCTGCGCGGCGTACATCGACGTCGGCGCCATCGACGCCGGCAGCATCGCTTCGGTCGAGCCGTGGTCGAGCTCGCCGGCTGCACGCGCCCGCGAGAGTTCCTGCGTCACGTCGGCACGCGACAAGGGCGTCGACTGCGCCATGGCGCAAGCCGCGCACAACACACCGGCAGCCATCACCTGACTTTGAATCCACACTGACTTCATGATCGATCCCCATTCGGCTCCCACGGCAAAAGGCCGCGGGTGGTATCGATCAAGCTAGGTGCCAGTGTGCACGCCAGCAATCCACCGGCGAGCGTAGGGCGTACGCAGCTTTGCGTACGCCCTTTGACGCCCTGCAGCGTGCTATTCGCCGAGGTAGGCGGCGCGCACCTTGGGGTCGCTGAGCAGCGCCTTCGCGTCGCCGCTCATCGTGACCTCGCCGGAATCCATCACGTAGCCGCGATTGGCCAGGCCGAGCGCGCGGCTGGCGTTCTGCTCGACCAGCAGCACGGTCGTTCCGCGCGAGTGGATGTCGTTGACGACCTCGAAGATCTTGTCGACCATGATCGGCGACAGGCCCATCGACGGCTCGTCGAGCAGCAGCACCTTGGGACGCGCCATCAGCGCGCGGCCCATCGCGAGCATCTGCTGCTCGCCGCCGGACATCGTGCCGGCGAGCTGGTTGCGACGCTCCTTCAGGCGCGGGAAGATGCCGAACACCTTCTCGATGTCTTCCTCGATCTCGCCGTCGTCGCGCACGTAGGCGCCCATCTGCAGGTTCTCGGTGATGGTCATGCGCGCGAACGTGCCGCGGCCTTCGGGCACCATCACGAGCCCTTGCTTGACGAGGTCCCACGCGCCCTGACCCTTGACGGGGCGGCCGAGGAACTCGACCTCGCCTTCCTTGGGCACGAGCAGGCCGGTGATGGCCTTGAGCGTGGTGGTCTTGCCGGCGCCGTTGGCACCGATGAGGCTGACCAGTTCGCCTTGTCGCACCTCGAGCGAAGCGCCCTTCACGGCCTGGATGCCGCCGTACGCGACCTTCAGGCCGCTGACCTTGAGCATGATTTCAGACATGTGAGCTCCTCGCCTCAATGCGCCGTATGACCGGCGCCGAGGTAGGCCTCGATCACCTTCTCGTTCTTCTGCACGTCCGCCGGGTTGCCTTCGGCGATCTGCTTGCCGTAGTCGAGCACCGTGACGCGATCGCACAGGCCCATCACGAGCTTCACGTCGTGCTCGATCAGCAAGATGGTGCGGCCGTCCTTGCGGATGCGATCGATCAGCTCGCGAAGCACGACCTTCTCGGTCGCGTTCATGCCGGCGGCCGGCTCGTCGAGCGCGATCAGCTTGGGGTCGGTGGCCAGTGCGCGCGCGATCTCCAGGCGGCGCTGGTCGCCGTAGCTCAGCGTGCGCGCCTTGTAGTCGGCGTACTTGCCGATGCCCACGTACTCGAGCAGCTCGCGTGCGCGCTTCTCGATCGCGGCCTCTTCCGCCTTGAAGGTGCCGGTACGCAGCACCGCGCCGATCAGGCCCGAGTGGGTGCGGATGTGGCGCCCGACCATGACGTTCTCGAGCGCCGTCATGTCGGAGAACAGGCGGATGTTCTGGAAGGTGCGCGCGATGCCGGCGCGCGCGACCTCGTGCACCGCGGTCGGCTTGTAGGCCTTGCCTTCGAGCTCGAAGCTGCCGCCATCGGGCGTGTACAGGCCGGTGATGACGTTGAAGAAGGTCGTCTTGCCTGCCCCGTTGGGGCCGATCAGGCCGTAGACCTGGCCGCGGTTGATCGTGATGCCCACGTCGCTCAGGGCCTGCAGGCCGCCGAAGCGTTTGGAGACGTTGGCGACGCGAAGAATGGTGTCGGTCATTGTTGTGCTCCGCGCTCGATTACTTGGCCGCCGCGGGCGGCGCCACCTTGCCGTGCTCCGGCGAAGGCCAGATGCCGCGCGGGCGCAGCAGCATGATCACGATCATCGCCAGCGCGATCATCAGCTGGCGCAGGATCGCGGCGTCGAGACGGCCGTCGGTCATCGCCTGCAGCGGGCCGGCCACGTAGCGCAGCACCTCGGGCAGCGCGGCCAGCAGCAGCGCGCCGACGATCACGCCCGGGATGTGGCCCAGGCCGCCGAGCACCACCATGGCCACGACCATGATCGACTCCTGCAGCGAGAACGACTCGGGCGAGATGAAGCCCTGGAACGACGCGAACATGCTGCCCGCGACGCCGCCGAAGGTCGCGCCCATGCCGAAGGCGAGCAGCTTCATGTTGCGGATGTTGATGCCCATCGCCTTGGCGGCGATCTCGTCTTCGCGCATCGCCATCCACGCGCGCCCGACGCGGCTGCGCTCGAGGCGATAGCAGATCAGCACGCTGAAGACGACCAGCGCCAGGAACAGGTAGTAGTACAGCGTCACCGGCGGCAGCTCGAAGCCGCCGATCTCCAGGCGCTTGCCGAGATCGAGGCCGAAGATCCGGAACGAATCGATCTGCGAGATGCCCTTCGGGCCGTTGGTGATGTTGACCGGCGCATCCAGGTTGTTCATGAACACGCGGATGATTTCGCCGAAGCCGAGCGTGACGATCGCGAGGTAGTCACCGCGCAGCCGCAGGACCGGCGCGCCGAGGATCACGCCGGCAAGGCCCGCGAGCGCGGCGCCCGCCGGGATCACGATCCACAGCGGCGTGTGCAGGCCCTTGGGGAACATCGCGTGGATGGCCGGAAAGTTCTCCCACAGGTGCGGGCTGGCGAGCAGGCCGAACATGTAGGCGCCCACCGCGTAGAACGCGACGTAGCCCAGGTCCAGCAGGCCGGCGTAGCCGACCACGATGTTCAGGCCGAGCGCCAGCAGCACGTAGAGCAGCGCGATGTCGATGATGCGCACCCAGGCGTTGCCGAAGTACTGCGCGATCAGCGGGGTCACCAGCAGCAGCGCCGCGGCGACCAGGAAGGTGACGAGCTTGTTCTTGATCATGGTGTGCCTCGTCGTTGATCAGGCGCGGTCGGCGACGCGTTCGCCCATCAGGCCTTGCGGGCGCAGCGTGAGCACGAGGATCAGCACGATGAACGCGAAGATGTCCTGGTAGTGGCTGCCCAGCACGCCGCCGGTCAGCGCGCCGATGTAGCCGGCGCCGATCGATTCGATCAGCCCCAGCAGCACGCCGCCGACCATTGCGCCGGCGAGGTTGCCGATGCCGCCGAACACCGCTGCGGTGAAGGCCTTCAGGCCGGGCAGGAAGCCCATCGTGTGCTGCACCGAGCCGTAGTTGCTGGCCCACATCACGCCGGCCAGCGCGGCCAGCGTGGCGCCGATGATGAAGGTGGCCGAGATCACCATGTCGGGCCGCACGCCCATCAGCGCGGCGACGCGCGGGTTCTCGGCGGTGGCGCGCATCGCGCGGCCGAGCTTGGTGTGGTTGACCAGGTACATCAGGCCGAACAGCACCAGCGCCGTCACGACCAGGATCACGATCTGCGTGAAGGTGATCACCGCGCCGCCGACGTTGTAGATCTCGTTGGGCAGCAGGGTCGGATAGGCCTTGTAGTTCGGCTTCCAGATGATCATCGCGAGCGTCTGCAGCAAGAGGCTCATGCCCATCGCGGTGATCAGCGGTGCGAGTCGCGGCGCGTTGCGCAGCGGCCGGTAGGCGACCTTCTCGATCGTGAAGTTCAGCGCCGAGCAGACGACGATCGCGCAGATCAGCGCGATCAGCAGCAGCAGCCAGCCGGGCAGTCCGGCACCGGCGAGGACGGTGACCACCGTCCAGCTCGTGAGGGCCCCGACCATCAGGACTTCGCCGTGAGCGAAGTTGATCAGGTTGATGATGCCGTAGACCATCGTGTAGCCGAGCGCGACGAGGGCATACATGCTCCCCAGCACTAGGCCGTTGATGATCTGCTGGATAAAGGTGTCCATCGAGGGATCTCCTGCGCGTGCGGCAGCGCAATGGTGAGGCCGCACGGGTGGCAAACGAAATCGCCCAAGGGGGCGTTTGCCGGACATCTAGCAAAAAGCCCGCCAGTCGCGGGCCTTGAGCTACCGAAACATTCGTGCAAACGCGGTCCGCGGGGCACGAAACGGCGCGGATTCTAGCCAGCGCCAGGAGGGGTCCGGACTCGGGTATCTCCCCTTACGGCCCGCGCTTCGGGGGCTGATGCGATCGGCTTCTTGCAGCGTACGCGCGTGCGAGACGCGAAGCGACTACTCGCGATCGCGCGCGCGCCGGTTGGCTTCGCGCAGCTGCGCGAGCTTCTCGCCGATGCGGATCTCGAGGCCGCGATCGCTGGGCACGTAGAACGGCCCGGCATCGACGCCGTCGGGCAGATAGCGCTCGCCGGCGGCGAAGGCGCCCTCCTCGTCGTGCGCGTAGCGGTAGTCGCGCCCATAGTCGAGGCTCTTCATCAGCTTGGTCGGCGCATTGCGAAGGTGCAGCGGCACGGGCCGCGAGCCGTCCTGGCGCACGAAGGCGCGCATCGCGTTGTAGGCCTTGTAGAGCGCGTTGCTCTTGGGCGCGACCGCGAGGTAGACGACGGCCTGCGCGAGCGTCAGCTCGCCCTCGGGCGAGCCCAGGCGCTCGTAGGTCTCGCTCGCGTCGAGCGCCAGGCGCAGCGCGCGCGGATCGGCCAGGCCGATGTCCTCGCTGGCCATGCGCACCAGGCGGCGCGCGATGTAGCGCGGGTCGGCACCACCGTCGAGCATGCGCACGAACCAGTACAGCGCGGCATCGGGATCGGAGCCGCGCACGCTCTTGTGCAGCGCCGAGATCGAGTCGTAGAACTGGTCGCCGCCCTTGTCGTAGCGGCGCAGCTGCTCGCCCAGAGCGCGCTCGAGCGTGGCCTCGTCGATCTCGGCCGCGTCGGCGGCCATGCGAACGATGTTCTCGTAGGTGTTGAGCAGGCGGCGTGCATCGCCGTCGGCATAGCCGATCAGGCGCGCGCGCGCGGCGTCGGTGATCGGCGGCGCTTCGAGCAGCGCGCGGCCGCGTTCGAGCAGTTGCGCGAGATCGTCTTCGCCGAGCGGCTGCAGCACGTGCACCGTCGCGCGCGACAGCAGCGCGGCATTGACCTCGAAGCTCGGGTTCTCGGTGGTCGCGCCGATGAAGGTGAACAGGCCCGACTCGACGTGCGGCAAGAAGGCATCTTGCTGCGCCTTGTTGAAGCGATGCACCTCGTCGACGAAGACGATGCAGCGCCGCCCCTGCGCACGCGCGACCTGGGCCTGCTCGACCGCCTCGCGGATCTCCTTGACGCCGCCGAGCACGGCCGAGATCGCGACGAACTGCGCGTCGAAGGCCTCGGCGGTGAGCCGCGCCAGCGTGGTCTTGCCGGTGCCGGGCGGGCCCCAGAGGATCATCGAATGCGGGCGGCCCGAGGCGAACGCGGTCGCCAGCGGCTTGCCCTCGCCCAGCAGCTGCGGCTGGCCGATCACTTCCTCGATGCGGCGCGGACGCAGGCGTTCGGCGAGCGGGGCTTCGTCGGCGTTGCCGTCGTCGTCGCCGATCAGTTCGAGCGCACGCTGACTCACGATGATCAGGGCTGGATCACGTCGGCGCCGGCCGGCGGCGTGAAGCGAAAGCGCTCGGCCGAAAGCGACGGATTGGTCTCGACCTGGCTGAAGTCGAGCCGCGAGCGCTGGCCGAAGGCATCGGCGATCTCGAGCGCAGCCAAGGCGCCCGAGCGAAAGCCGATCTTGAGCGACTGCACGCCGTCGTCCTTGGCCTTGGGCGTGGCCTGCACCCATTGCAGGCCCGACTCGTCGGGCAAGGCCTTGAGATCGAAGTCGCGGCCGAGGTCGTTGCCGGCCAGCAGCGAGGCCGGCGTCGCGCCGAGCGCCTGCGACAGCGGTCGCACCGTGACCTGGTTGAGGTCGGCGTCGTAGAGCCAGACCTTCTGGCCGTCGGCGACGATCAGCTGCTCGTAGGGCTTGGTGTAGGCGAAGCGAAAGCGGTTGGGCCGCGAGAACTCGAAGCTGCCGCTGGCGGGCTTGGGCTTGCGTCCATCGGGCGAGGTGACGGTCTGCGTGAACACCGCACGACCGGTCTTGGCCTCGGCGACGAAGGCCTTGAGCGTGTCGAGCGCATCGGCATGCGCCAGCAGCGGCACGGCAAGCAGCAGGAAGAAAAAGCGGCGCTTCATTCGGCGTCTCGTCTGGGCACCAGCAGGTCGCGGTTGCCGTTGGTCGCCATCGCGGAGACCAGGCCCGACTTCTCCATCTGCTCGAGCAATCGGGCGGCCCGGTTGTAGCCGATGCGCAGATGGCGCTGCACCAGCGAGATCGACGCGCGCTTGTTCTGCAGCACGACGGCGACGGCCTGGTCGTACATCGGATCGGCCTCGCCGTCGGCGCCGCCGGTGGCGTTGGTGTCGCCGCCCTCGACGCCGTCGAGCGTGCCGCCCTCGAGGATGCCCTCGATGTAGTTCGGCTCGCCCTGGCTCTTGAGGTAGTCGACCACGCGATGCACTTCGTCGTCGGAGACGAAGGCGCCGTGCACGCGCACCGGCAGGCCGGTGCCGGGTGCGAGGTAGAGCATGTCGCCCTGGCCGAGCAGCGCCTCGGCGCCCATCTGGTCGAGGATGGTGCGCGAGTCGATCTTGCTCGAGACCTGGAACGAGATGCGCGTCGGGATGTTGGCCTTGATGAGGCCGGTGATCACGTCGACGCTCGGGCGCTGCGTCGCGAGGATCAGGTGGATGCCGGCCGCGCGCGCCTTCTGCGCCAGGCGCGCGATCAGCTCCTCGATCTTCTTGCCGACGACCATCATCAGGTCGGCCAGCTCGTCGATCACGATCACGATGTAGGGCAGTCGCTCGAGCGGCTCGGGTGCTTCGGGCGTGAGGCTGAACGGGTTGGTCAGCGGCTCGCCGCGCGCCTGGGCTTCCTCGAGCTTCTTGTTGTAGCCGGCGAGGTTGCGCACGCCGAGCTTGCTCATCAGCTTGTAGCGCCGCTCCATCTCGCCCACGCCCCAGTTGAGCGCGTTGCCGGCCTGCTTCATGTCGGTGACGACCGGGCACAGCAGATGCGGAATGCCCTCGTAGACGCTCATCTCGAGCATCTTGGGGTCGATGAGGATCAGGCGGACGTCCTTGGCCTCGGCCTTGTAGAGCAGCGACAGGATGGTCGCGTTGATGCCGACCGACTTGCCCGAGCCGGTCGTGCCGGCGACCAGGCAGTGCGGCATCTTGGCGAGATCGGCGACGACCGGGCCGCCGACGATGTCCTTGCCCAGGCCGATGGTGAGCATCGAGTGGGCGTCGTTGTAGGCCTGCGAACCGAGGATCTCGGCCAGGCGGATCATCTGGCGCTTGGCGTTGGGCAGTTCCAGCGCCATGAAGTTCTTGCCCGGAATCGTCTCGACGACGCGGATGCTCACCAGGCTCAGCGAGCGCGCGAGGTCCTTGGCGAGATTGACGATCTGCGAGCCCTTCACGCCGGTCGCGGGCTCGATCTCGTAGCGCGTGATCACCGGGCCGGGCGAGGCCGCGACGACGCGCACGTCGACGCCGAAGTCCTTGAGCTTCTTCTCGATCAGCCGCGAGGTCATCTCGAGCGACTCGGGCGTCACGGTCTCGAGCCGGCCGGGCGCGGCATCGAGCAGATCGACCTGCGGCAGCTTGGTGTCGGCCAGCTCGCTGAACAGCGGCTTTTGCTTTTCCTTGGCGACGCGCGCGCTCTTGGGCACCTCGATCACCGGCGCCTCGATCACCAGCGGCACATGCTCCTCGATGTGCTCGCGCTCGACCTCGACCACCAGCTCGCGCTCGCGCAGCGCCTGTTCACCGAGGCGCTGGTCCTCGGCGCGTTCGCGACGCTCGAGGCGGCGCGAGCGCAGGCCTTCGATCGCGGCGCCGAGCCGCTCGGCCGTCGAGGCCCACGAGAAGCGCAGCGCCAGCGGCATCGCCAGCACCAGCACCGCGATCCAGCTGACGCCCGAGCCCGCGAAGCCGAGCGCACGCTGGCTGAAGCCGCCGAGCGCCGCGCCGAGCACGCCGCCGGCATGCCCGCCGGGAATGCGCACTTCGCCGCCATACAGCCGGCTCCATTCGAGCGAGCAGGAGGCCATGAAGAGCAGCACCACGCCCAGCCAGAACAGCCAGCGCGGACGCTGCGCGGCGATCGACGGCGCACTCGGCTGGCTCGCGCGCAGCAGTCGAGCCAGGGCCGACAGCCAGGCGATGCCGCCGATCAGCGGCGCCCACCAGGCCGAGCGGCCGAACAGGAAGAAGGCGATGTCCGAAAACCACGCGCCGAGCGTGCCGGCGAGGTTGCGCACGTTGCCGTCGCCGATGCCCGAACTCGACCACGCCGGGTCGAGCGGGCTGTGCGTCGCGAAGGCCAGCAGCGTCAGCAGCCAGGCCAGCGCACCGGCCACCAGCAGCACCTGAAGACGAAAGCGCGCGACCGGCGATGAAGGCAGCGACGACTCGAGCGCGGCGCCACCGGCAGCCCCGAGCGATCCGAGAGGAAAACTCATGGCGGCGATTGTCGCCGACCCCTGCGGGCCGGCGTGCGGCAAGCGCCGCGGCGGCGGTAAGCGATCGTCAACGCTGGAGACGTCAACGCTGCAAGAGTCGCTCGCGCAGGATCACCGAACCGTCTTCCTGCGTCAGGATGAAGCCGCGCTCTTCGAGGTCCTTCATCACGCGGCTGACCATCTCGCGCGAGGCGCCGACGACCTTGGCGAGATCCTGGCGCGAGACCTTGTTGCGGATCCACTTGAACTCGTGGCCGTCCTCGGACATGTCGAGCAGCGCGCGTGCGACGCGGCCGTAGACATCGAGCAGCGCGAGCGACTCGATCTGGCGATCGGCCGCGCGCAGCCGCGCGACCAGGCCGCGCATGATGGCGTACGACAGGCTGCTGGTCTCGGGCAGGCAGTGCGCGAAGTCGGCGCGACCGAGCACCAGGGCATCGGTCTGGACCTCGGCGCGCACGGTAGCCGAATGCGACTCGCCGTCGATCAGGCTCATCTCGCCCAGGTAGTCGCCGGGCTGCAGCACCGCGAGGATGACCTCGCGGCCGCGGTGGTCCGACGTGACCACACGCGCGCGCCCGGTCAGCAGAATGAACAAGGCATTGGATCGCAAGCCCTGCTCCACGATCACCTCGCCACGACGGAAACGCCGCTTCACGACGCCTTCGGCGATGGACTGCGCCTGCTCGCCGGTGAGCATGGAAAACAGCGGGACCCGGCGGATCAGGTCGAGGTTGGACAACATCGCCATCGAGTGGCCTCCTGGTTACTTCTTTTTTCTCGGGACCGCCCCTATCGCGGTCATTGCACGGCACGAGGCTTGAGGCGCGGACCGACTCCCTAAAATGAGCATACGGCCCGCGCACGTTAGGCGCGTGACGTGACGCAAGTCACATGCCCGAATCTAATCGATCGTCCGCTTCGTGCGACTCCGCACGTTTACCGAGCCTGTTGCAGGCGCGCATTCTCCAACGCCCATGAGCACTCCCAAGCACGCCCAGGTCCTGATCCTCGGCTCCGGCCCGGCCGGATACACGGCGGCCGTCTACGCCGCGCGCGCCAACCTGAAGCCGGTGCTGGTCACCGGCCTCGCACAAGGCGGACAGCTGATGACGACCACCGAGGTCGACAACTGGCCGGCCGACGTGCATGGCGTCCAGGGCCCCGACCTGATGCAGCGCTTCCAGCAGCACGCCGAGCGCTTCCAGACCGAGATCGTGTTCGACCACATCAACGAGGTGACGCTCGACCAGCGGCCGTTCAAGCTCAAGGGCGACAGCGGCGAGTACACCTGCGACGCGTTGATCATCGCCACCGGCGCGAGCGCCAAGTACCTGGGCCTGCCGAGCGAAGAGGCCTTCATGGGCCGCGGCGTCAGCGGCTGCGCGACCTGCGACGGCTTCTTCTATCGCGACCAGGAAGTCAGCGTGGTCGGCGGCGGCAATACCGCAGTCGAGGAGGCGCTGTACCTGTCGAACATCGCATCGAAGGTGCACCTGATCCATCGCCGCGACAAGTTCAAGGCCGAGGCGATCCTCATCGACAAGCTGATGGACAAGGTCGCCGCCGGCAAGATCGTGCTGCACCTGCATCGCACGCTCGACGAGGTGCTGGGCGACCAGAGCGGCGTGACCGGCGTGCGCATCAAGAGCACGCAGGACGGCTCGACCGAAGACGTCAAGGTCCAGGGCTGCTTCATCGCCATCGGCCACCAGCCCAACACGCAGATCTTCACCGGCCAGCTCGAGATGAAGGATGGCTACATCCTCACGAAGAGCGGGCTGAACGGCTTCGCGACGATGACCAGCGTGCCGGGCGTGTTCGCCGCCGGCGACGTGCAGGATCACGTCTACCGCCAGGCCATCACCAGTGCCGGCACGGGCTGCATGGCGGCCCTGGATGCCCAGCGTTTCCTGGAGCAATGAGTCGTCTGACACGAACCCGCGCGCAGGCGCGTGTTTTGTCGCTATAATCGTCGTCTTTGCCGAATCCGACCCGGCGCGTCCTGAGCTTATCAGGGCCGTTTGCCGGAAGGGTGGGCACCAGGGCTGATTCATCAAACCCTGCTCTGCCCGCTTTAACGAAACCGCTACGGAGAAGCGTCATGGCACGCGTCTGTCAAGTCACGGGCAAGCGCCCGATGGTGGGGAACAACGTCTCCCACGCCAACAACAAAACGAAGCGCCGCTTCCTGCCCAACCTGCAGTACCGCCGCTTCTGGCTCGAAACCGAGAACCGCTGGGTGCGCCTGCGCGTGACGAACGCCGCGCTGCGCCTGATCGACAAGGTCGGCATCGATGCCGTCGTCGCCGATCTGCGCGCCAAGGGCGAGCTCTGATCCACCGTACGCTGAACTAGGAGCACACCATGGCCACCAAAGGCGGACGCGAAAAGATCAAGCTGGAATCCACTGCCGGCACCGGTCACTTCTACACGACCACGAAGAACAAGAAGACCACGCCCGAAAAGCTGGAATTCATGAAGTTCGACCCCAAGGCGCGCAAGCACGTCGCCTACAAGGAAACCAAGCTGAAGTAATTCAGCCGAGCTTTCCGGCCCGACAACCCGCCCGGCGCAAGCCCGGCGGGTTTTGTTTTGCCTTCTTGAGCCACCAAGAAAAACGCCCCGGGGCCGAAGCCGCGGGGCGTTGATCGTTGAAGCCGATCTGCGTCAGGCGTGCGCGGCGCGCAGCTTGAGCGAGAACTCCTGCAGGGCGGCGATGCCGCTGTCCTCGGCCTTCTTGCACCAGGCTTGAAGGTCGACGACCAGCTGCTCGGCCGAGACGTTGGTGCGGGTCCAGAGCTGGCGCAGCTCTTCGCGCATCACCATCAGCTTGTCGAGCGCCGGATTCGCAGCACGCGCTTCGGCGAGTTGAGGACGCACGGCATTGGGCACGCGGTCGTCGTCGCGATGCACCCAGCGCTTGGCCAGGCTCAGCTGCGCCCACTTCGGCGAATGCTGCTGGCCCTGGGCCTTGAGGCTGGCGAGCTCGGTGCGCACGGCACGGCGAAGTTCGCGACCGTACTTGGCCATCAGCTCGTAGCGGTTGGCGATGATCGCCTCGAGCGTCTTGGCGTCGGCCACCGGACGCACGGCCCCGAGCTTGAGCGCCGGCGCGGTCTTGCGGACCTTGGCCAGGCCGAGCTTGGCGAGGATCGAGATGTACATCCAGCCGATGTCGAACTCGTAGGGCTTGACCGACAGCTTGGCCGAGGTCGGGTAGGTGTGGTGGTTGTTGTGCAACTCCTCACCGCCGATGATGATGCCCCACGGCGAAATGTTGGTCGACGCGTCGGGCGCCTCGAAATTGCGATAGCCCCAGAAGTGGCCCAGGCCATTGATGATGCCGGCCGCCGTGATCGGGATCCAAAGCATCTGGACCGCCCAGACCGCCAGGCCGATCGCACCGAACAGCGCGACGTCGACCAGCAGCGTCAGGCCCACACCCTGCCAGCTGAAGCGGGTGTACAGGTTGCGCTCGATCCAGTCGTCGGGCGTGCCATAGCCGAACTTGGCCAGCGTCTCCTGGTTCTTGGCCTCGGAGCGATAGAGCTCGCTGCCGGTCAGCAAGACGGTCTTGATGCCGCGCGTCTGCGGACTGTGCGGATCGTCTTCGGTTTCGCACTTGGCGTGGTGCTTGCGGTGGATCGCAACCCACTCGCGCGTCACCATGCCGGTGCCGAGCCACAGCCAGAAACGGAAAAAGTGGGAAGGGATGGCGTGAAGGTCGAGGGCACGATGGGCCTGCGCGCGGTGCAGGAAGATCGTGACCGAAGCAATCGTGATGTGCGTGAATACCAGCGTATACAGCACGACCTGCCACCACGTGGCCTCGAGCAGGCCATGCGCCAGGCCATTGACCAGCGCGTCGTGGAGGGACAGCAAAGCATCCATTGAAAACCTTTCGTCTAGCACCCGCTATTGTAGGTGGGGGGCCAGCTTTCCGACCCGAGAAAGCCCGGTGAATTCCCGGCGAATCTTGTTCTCGAGCAAGGAAGCTTCAATTCGTTTCTGGCAGTGCTGACTCACTCGCGCTGCCAGACGGCCGCGAAGAAGCCGTCGGTGCGGTGCTTGTGCGGCCACAGCCGCAGGTAGTCACCCGCAACCAGGTCGCCGGCATGTTCGACATGCGCACGTTCGAGGACCTCCGCAGCCGGCAGTTGCTTGAAGCCGGGGTTCGCGGCCGAGAAGGCTTCGGCGATCGCCTCGTTCTCGGATCGCAGCAGGCTGCAGGTCGCGTAGACCAGCCGGCCGCCCGGCTTCAGCAGTCGGGCCGCGCTGGCCAGGATGGCCGTCTGCTTGGCATTGAGCTCCTCGACCGCCTGGGGCGACTGGCGCCACTTCAGGTCCGGATTGCGGCGCAGCGTGCCCAGGCCCGAGCACGGCGCATCGACCAGAACCCGGTCGATCTTGCCGGCCAGCCGCTTGATGCGCTCGTCGCGCTCGTGCGCGATCTGGGCCGGATAGATGTTCGACAACCCGCTGCGTGCCAGCCGAGGCTTGAGCGCGTCGAGGCGGTGGCCGGAGACGTCGAAGGCGTAGAGCCGGCCGCTGTTGCGCATCATCGCGCCCAGCGCCAGCGTCTTGCCGCCGGCACCCGCGCAGAAGTCGACCACCATCTCGCCGCGCTTGGCCTCGGTCAGCAGGGCCAGCAGCTGGCTGCCTTCATCCTGCACCTCGATGCGCCCGGCAGTGAAGGCCTCGGCCTTGTTGAGCGCCGGCTTGCCGTCGATGCGCAGGCCCCAGGGCGAATACGGCGTCGGCTCGGCGACGATGTCGTGGCCGGCCAGTTCGTCGCGCACCTCTTCGCGCCGGGCCTTGCCGATGTTGACGCGCAGGTCGAGCGGCGCGGATTGCTGCATCGCATCGACCAGCGCCCAGAAGTCGGCATCGCCGAGCTGCTCGCGCAGCGGCGCAGCAAGCCATTCCGGCAGGTTGTGGCGCAGCTTGTCGGGCAGCGTCTTGACATCGACGCCGCGTGCGCGACCGAGCCAGTCGCGCTCGTTCGGGCCCATCGCGCCACGCAGGTAGGTGTCACTGCCGGCCCAGCCGAGCGCGACCAGGCGACGCTCCAGCGCACCCTGGCCCGACTGGGCGAGGTGCTGGAACAGCAGGCGCTGGCGCAGGATGGCGTAGGTCGTCTCGGCGAGCGTGTGGCGCTCGCGCGTGCCGAGCGCACGGTGCTTGCGGAAGAAGGCGGAGACGACGGCGTCGGCCGGCGCGTCGAATTTCAGGACGGCACGCAACAGTTCGGTCGCGAGGTCCAGCAAGGCGGTAGGAGACATCGACGGATTATCCAGTCGATGGCCCGCCGGCTCACACGCCGCTCGAAGCGAGCGCCTCGCGCACCGCCGCGAGCTGGCGCCGCGACACCACCAGCCACTCGTCCACCGGCCGGATGCACACGGCCCAGTTCTCCACGCCGCCCTCGGCGTCCGACAGATCGATCTCGCGCCGCTCGAGCGCGCGCACGGCCGATTTCGCGACGATCGCGTTGCGATGCACGCGCAGGAAAGCATCGCCCAGCCGCGGCTCGAGTTCGGTCAGCGACTCCTCGAGCACGTAACTGCGCGCCGCGGTGCGCAGCGTCACGTACTTCAGCTCGGCCTTCAGATACAGCACGTCGGACAAAGGCACGCGCACGACCCGGCCGCGCTCGCTGACCACCAGCCCCGGTGCCGTATTGCCGGCGGAATGGTCCGCAGCCAAGCGCTTGGCGCATCGCGCCAATGCCGCCTCGAGCCGCTCAAGCCGCACCGGCTTGGTCAGGAAATCCACCGCCTCGAGGTCGAAGGCCTCGAGCGCGTGCTCGGCATGCGCAGTCACGAACACCACCGCCGGCGGCGATGGCAGACCGTGCAGTTGCTGCGCCAGTGCCGTGCCCGACAGACCCGGCATATGAATGTCGAGCAGCACCACGTCGGCGCTGTTGGCAGCGAGCCAGTCGCGCGCCGCGTCCGCATGGCCGGCCTCGCCGCCCACGCGCACCGCGAGGCGACCGCTGCGCGCGACGTCTTGCACCAGCTGGTGCAGCCGCGCTCGCGCGAGCGGTTCATCGTCGACGATCAGGATGCTGAGCATGGTGGGTGAACGTTCATCGGCGCGGCGTCAGTCGCGCGCCAGCGGCACGCTGATCTTGACCTCGAAGCGGCCGTCGCGCTGCGAGATGCGAAAGCCTGCCGCGACGTCGTGCATCAGCCGCAGGCGTTCGCGCACGTTGCGCAATGCCAGGCCGTGTCCGGGCAGCAGGCTGCGCTGGGTTCCGACCGGGTTGCGCACCAGGATCTCGGCCATGCCGAAGTGCACGCGCGTCGATACCTGGATCGTGCCGCCTTCGGGCAGCGGCTCGATGCCGTGGCGCACCGCATTCTCGACCAGCGGCTGCAGCAGCAAGGGCGGAAGCTGGGCGCCCTCGGCCTTGGGGTCGAGGTCCCATTGCAGCTTCAGTCGCTCGCCGAAGCGCACGCCTTCGATCTCGAGGTAACGCCGCGCAAGCTCGATCTCGTCGCGCAGCGTCGCGCTCGCGCGCTGGTCGCCGCCTTCGAGCGCGGCGCGAAACAGCTCGCTCAAGTCTTCGAGCACGGTCTCGGCGCGCGCCGGGTCGAGGCGCACCAGCACGATCGCGCTGTTGAGCGTGTTGAACAGGAAATGCGGCCGGATGCGCGACTGCAGCTCGGCCAGACGCGCCGCCGCCTGTGCCGGCTGCTCGAGCCGCGCGCGCGCCTTCAGCCACGCGACGAACACGCCGGCCACGGCGGCACCGGCTGCGGCAGCGGCGATCCGTCGCACTCCCGGAACCGGATCGAGCGACAGCATGCCGACCAAGGCATGGCCGGCCGATGCGCAGACCGCGCCCCAGGCGATCGGCAGCAGCCATTGCAAGCTGACCGGGCAGCGCGCGAGCACGCGGCGCGCCGCGCAGGTTGTCATGAGCCACAGCAGCAGCGCGAAGAAGGTCGGGATCGACGCGACCGCGACGCGCAGCAGCCAGTCCGCGGCGCTGACCGCACCCAGGCCCAGGGCGATCGCCACCGAGCACTGCGCCAGCAGCACCGCGCGCAGCACGAAGCCGGCATGGCAGACATCGAACGGCGAGCCCGCCTCGCCGAAGCGCGTGCCGCCCTTCGGGGGCGCGAGCTCGCTGGGCGCACCGACGGTGCTCCAGCCGGTGTCACCCGACGGCTTGGTGGACTCGGCAAAGGACGATGGCATCGACGGCGCTCCTACAATCGATTGTCCTCAACCGGCTCTTGCCGCGGCAAGCCGCGTGCGGCGCCAGCGCATCAACATCCATGTCTTCCGCGCCGCCTCCCTCGAATCAGCTCGACAAGAAGTCAGAAGCCTGGTCCGCCTTGTTCTCCGAGCCGATGAGCGAGCTGGTGCAGCGCTACACGGCCAGCGTGTTCTTCGACCAGCGCCTGTGGCGCGCGGATATCGAAGGCAGCCTCGCCCATGCCGAGATGCTGCATGCGCAAGGCCTGATCGGCGACGACGACTGGGCCGCGATACAGCGCGGCATGGCGCAGATCCGCCAGGAGATCGAGTCGGGCGCGTTCGAATGGAAGCTCGCGCTCGAGGACGTGCACCTGAACATCGAGGCGCGACTGACACAGCTGGTCGGCGATGCCGGCAAGCGCCTGCACACCGGCCGCTCGCGCAACGACCAGGTCGCCACCGACGTGAGGCTGTGGCTGCGCGGCGAGATCGACTCGATCGTCGCCTTGCTCGGCGCGTTGCAGCGTGCGCTGGTCGACGTGGCCGAGAAGAACGCCGAAGTGATCTTGCCCGGCTTCACGCATCTGCAGGTCGCGCAGCCGGTGAGCTTCGGCCACCACCTGCTCGCCTACGTGGAGATGTTCGCGCGCGATGCCGAGCGCATGGCCGACGTGCGCAAGCGCGTCAATCGCCTGCCGCTGGGCGCAGCCGCGCTGGCCGGCACGAGCTATGCGCTCGATCGCGAGCGCGTCGCGCGCACGCTGGGCTTCGACGGTGTGTGCCAGAACTCGCTCGACGCGGTGAGCGACCGCGACTTCGCGATCGAGTTCAGCGCCGCCGCGGCGCTGCTGATGGTGCATGTCTCGCGGCTGAGCGAGGAGCTGATCCTGTGGATGAGCCAGTCGTTCGGCTTCATCGATCTGGCCGATCGCTTCTGCACCGGCTCGTCGATCATGCCGCAGAAGAAGAACCCCGACGTGCCCGAGCTCGCGCGCGGCAAGACCGGCCGCGTGGTCGGCCACCTGATGGGCCTGGTCACGCTGATGAAGGGCCAGCCGCTGGCCTACAACAAGGACAACCAGGAAGACAAGGAGCCGCTGTTCGACACCGTCGACACGCTCAAGGACACGCTGCGCATCTTCGCGGAGCTGGCCGGCGGCATCACGGTGAAGCCCGAGGCGATGGAGCGCGCCGCCCTCAAGGGCTATGCGACCGCGACCGACCTGGCGGACTACCTGGTCAAGAAGGGCTTGCCGTTTCGCGACGCGCACGAGGTCGTCGCGCATGCGGTCAAGCATGCGATCGGCCAGGGGGTCGATCTCGCGGCGCTGCCGCTCGAGACGCTGCGCGGCTTCCATGCGTCGATCGGCGACGACGTCTATGCGGTGCTGACGCTGCGCGGCTCGCTCGAGGCGCGCAACCTGCTCGGCGGCACGGCACCGGCCCAGGTGCGCGCTCAGATCGCGCGCCATCGCGCGCGGCTGGCTTAGTTTCGGATCGAGGTCAACCGACGAGGTTCGCCAGCGTCAGCAGCGCCAGCAGCAGCATCCACAGCACGACCGAGCGCCACACCAGGCCGACCACGCTGCGCAGGTGACCCAGCTCGGGTGTCATGCCCGGCGTGGAGCCGGCAGCCTCGGCTTCCTGCGGCGAAGCGCCGGCGCCGAAGCCCTGGCTGCGATCGGGTCCGAGCGGTGGCGGCGCCTTGCCGCCCAGCCGCACGCCGACCGCACCCGCCGCCGCGGCGAGCACGATGCCGTCGTTGCGATGGCGCCAGAGCTCGCTGTCGCGGCGCCAGCACGAGATCGCTTCCTCGAAGTTGCCGACCACCGCGAAGCCGAAGGCCGTCATGCGCGCGGGCACGTGGTCGATCGCATCGAACATCTGCTGCGAGCGCGCGGCCAGCCGCTCGTTCATCGTGATGCCGACCGTGCGGTTCTTGTACGACCAGTAGCGCGACGCGAACTCCGACAGCCGATACAGCACCGCGCCGGCCGGACCGAGCCCCAGCGTCGCCAGCACAACGAACCAGAAGAACACGCCGAACACATGCCGATGCGCGGCCAGCAGCGCGTGCTCGATCACCTGGCGCAGCAGCTCGTCGCGCGGCAGCTCGCTGGCATCGAGATGTCGCCATTGCGCCAGCAGGCGGCGAGCGGCGACCTCGTCGCCGCGCTCGAGCGCGTCGCGGATGTCGGTGAAGTAATGGCTGAAGTGGCGAAAGCCCAGCGTCACGTAAAGCACCGAGACGTTCCAGGCGAAGGCCAGCAGCAGGCTGAACTGCAGCAGCGCGAGGTAGACGGCCCACACCAGCAGCGTCGGGCCGACCACGGTGACGCCCCAGACGACCCAGGCGTGGTGCTCGCGGCCGGCGTCGAAGTTGCGACCGGCCCAGCGCGTCCACGCGACCAGCGTTTCGTGGACGCCATTGACGCGCGGCAGCGGCCGCAGCTGTTCCAGTACGAGCGCCAGCAATACCGAGAAGAAACTCATGGTGCGCGCGATGATATCGAGCGCACGTGTGAATTCGGGCTCTCGCTTACTCGCTCGGTCAGGCGCTCAAGAAGCGATAGAAGTTGCGCAACATCGCGGCGGTCGCGCCCCAGATGAAGTAGCGCGCGGCATCCGGTGCGGCTTGCCAGGGCATCGACCAGAACTCGCGCCGCCCGCCCTGCCACTCGAACGAGTGGCGCTGGTGGTTGGCCGGCGTCATCAGGAAGTCGAGCGGCACCTCGAACACCTCGGCCACCTCGAAGGGATCGGGCTCGAGCACGAAGCCCGGCTCGACCAGCGCGACCACCGGCGTGACGACGAAGTTGGTGACCGTGGCGTAGGTCGGCAGCGCGCCGATCACGTCGATGTGACGACGCGCGAGCCCGACCTCTTCCTCGGTCTCGCGCAAGGCGGTGGCGACCGCATCGACGTCCTCGTCCTCGGCCCGGCCGCCCGGAAAGCTGATCTGCCCGGCATGGTCGCGCAGGTGATCGGTGCGGCGCGTCAGCAGCACCGACAGCGCGTCGCCGCGCGCGACCAGCGGCACCAGCACCGAAGCGGCGGAGGGCTCGCGCTCGACCAACCGGCCATCGCCACGCATCTCCGGCTCCCAGGCCGGCGGCGCGGCGAAACGCTGTCGCAGCGCCTTGGGCGTCAGACGTTCTGCGGGCACGGCCGGCGCATCGTCACGACGCAGCACCGGCACTGATTCAGGATCGAGGATGAGCGAACGCTGGGACATCGTGGCGACGAACTGTATGCGCGCCCCAATGACAAAGCCGCCCGAAGGGGCGGCTTTGGCGTGAGGGAAAGCGCTGTTTAGGCGAGCTTTTCCTTGATACGGGCCGACTTGCCGCTGCGCTGGCGCAGGTAGTACAGCTTGGCGCGGCGGACGTCGCCGCGGCGCTTGACGTCGATCGAGGCGATCAGCGGGCTGTAGAGCTGGAAGGTCCGCTCGACGCCTTCGCCGCTGGAGATCTTGCGCACGATGAACGAGCTGTTCAGGCCGCGATTGCGCTTGGCGATCACGACGCCTTCGTAGGCCTGCACGCGCTTGCGGGTGCCTTCGACGACGTTCACGTTGACGATCACGGTGTCGCCGGGGGCGAAGGCCGGGATGGTCTTGTTCAGGCGAGCAATTTCTTCTTGCTCGAGTTGGGCGATCAGGTCCATTGAAGCTCCTGGTGATCGTGCTCTCGGCTTGTTTGCGTTGGCCGCAGGAATCTGCGGTCTACCGGGCAGAGGATCGGGAAAAGCCCAGTATTATAGCCCAAGACCGGACAGGTACTGCTCGTCCTGCCTGGTGAGCCGTCCAGCGGCCCGCGCGGCGGCGATCAGGTCGGGCCGACGGCGTGCCGTCAGCTCGAGCTGGCGCTCGCGGCGCCAGCGAGCGATCTGGGCGTGGTGGCCCGACATCAGCACCGCCGGAACCTCGCGGCCATCGGGCAGGCGCTCGGGGCGGCTGTAGTGCGGGCAGTCGAGCAGGCCGCTGTCGGCGGCGAAGCTGTCCTGCTCGTGGGAGGCGGCATCGTTCAGCACGCCGGGCTGCAGCCGCGCGACCGCGTCCACCAGGGTCAGTGCCGGAATCTCGCCGCCCGACAGCACGAAGTCGCCCAGGCTGATCTCCTCGTCGACCTCGGCGTCGATGAAGCGCTGGTCGATGCCTTCGTAGCGGCCGCATACCAGCACCGCGCCGGGACTGGCCGCGAGCGAGCGCACGCGTTCTTGCGTCAGCGGCGCACCGGTCGGGCTGAACAGGATCACCGGCAGGTGCGGCGCGCCCTGCTCTTCCTGGGATTGGCGCACCGCCGCCAGCGCGCGCTGCAGCGGCTCGACCAGCATCACCATGCCCGGCCCACCGCCATAGGGGCGGTCATCCACGCGGCGGTAGGCATCCTCGGCGTGATCGCGCAGCGGCCACAGGCGCAGTTCGACACCGCCGCCGGGCTCGAAGGCGCGGCGCGTCACGCCCGCCGCCTGGTGGGCGGCGAACAGTTCGGGAAACAGCGTGATGACGTCGAAGCGCATCGCGCGCCGGCCGGCTCAGTAGTCGAGACCCCAGTCGACGACGATGCGCCGCCCCGGGAGGTCGACCTGGTCGACATAGGCATCGACGAAGGGAATCAGCCGCTCGCCGGGCTTGCCGGCGCCGGCGTCGAAGGTGACGCGCAGCACGCTGTGCGCGCCGGTATCGAGCATGCTTTCGACCGTGCCGAGCGCCTCGCCGGCGCGGTTGACGACGGTCAGGCCGATCAGGTCGATCCAGTAGTACTCGCCCTCGGCCGCGGCCGGAAATGACGAGCGCGAGACGAACACGCGCACGCCCTTGAGGGCTTCGGCGGCGTTGCGGTCGGGCAGCTCGGGCGAGGTCGCGACGATCACGTCGCCGTGGTCCTTCGCGGAGCGGATGGAAATCGATGCCGGCAGCGGCGCGGAGCCCGCCGGGCGCAGCCGGCCCTCAGGCGGCTGCAGGAACCAGCGACGCGCCGCGAGCAGCGCATCGGGTTCGTTCGAGAAGGGCAGCACCTTGATGCCGCCCTTGACGCCCCAGGCGTCGATGATGCGGCCGACCTCGATCGCGTCGTCGGGCCAGGCGGTCGAATCGCCGGCCGACGGTTTCAGGACGTCGGCGTCCCGCACGGTCGAGGTGGCCGAATCAGGCTCAAGCCGCCGGAGCGGTCTTGGCCTTGGCCTGCTTGACCAGACGCTCGACGGTGGGCGAAAGCTGGGCGCCGTTCGAAACCCAGTGGTCGACGCGGTCGAAGGCGACGCGCAGGGCTTCTTCCTTGCCCGAGGCGACCGGGTTGTAGAAACCCACGCGCTCGAGGAAGCGGCCATCGCGGCGGTTGCGCGAGTCGGCGGCGACGAGGTTGTAGAACGGGCGCTTCTTGCTGCCGCCGCGGGAGAGTCGAATCACGACCATGATGTTTCCTTGAATCGAAAATGTTCGAGGATCCAGCACGCCCGGGAGACACGCGGGGCTTGCAGATCGAGTCGCCCGACGGTTTGATCCGCCAAGCGCCATTGCTTTTTCGGCTCTCCGTAGATACGCCCTGACTCGTGAGCCTGCTTTGTGAGCATGAACTCCATGAGCCTGGGCCGGCGCCGAAAACCGAGCATTATAAACTCACTCGCCATGACCTCATCCACAGGCGCAAACCGCTGCGTCATCCGGCCCAGTACGCCCGACGATCTGGCCGCCATCACCGCGATCTACGGCTGGAACGTGAACAACGGCACCGGCACCTTCGAGATCGACGCCCCCGACCTCGCCGAGATGACCCGCCGCCGCACCGACGTGACGGCCAAGGGCCTGCCCTGGCTGGTCGCCGAGCGCGACGGCCAGGTGCTGGGCTACGCCTACGCCAACCCGTTTCGCCCGCGCCCGGCCTACCGGTTCTACCTCGAGGACTCGGTCTACCTGGCGCCCGAGGCGCAGGGCCAGGGCATCGGCCGGCTGCTGTTGGCCGAGCTGATCGCGCGCTGCGAGGCGCTCGGAGCGCGCCAGATGGTGGCCGTCATCGGCGACAGCAACAACGCCGGCTCGATCGGCCTGCACCGCGCGATGGGCTTCGAGCCGGTCGGCACGATGCGCTCGGCCGGCTGGAAATTCGATCGCTGGCTCGATGTCGTGCTGATGCAGCGCACGCTGGGCCAAGGCGACGGCAACGCGCCCAGCGAATACCAGGCATGAAGACGCGCTCCAAGACGCTGGCCACCTGGCTGGCCCTGGTCGGCGGCGGCTTCGGCCTGCACCGTTTCTACCTGCACGGCCCGACCGACTTGATCGGCTGGCTGCTGCCCTGGCCCACCTTCGCCGGCCTGTACGGCGTGCAGCGCGTGCTCGAGATCGGCCAGGACGACCGCATGTCGTGGCTGCTGCTGCCGCTGCTGGGCCTGACGCTGGCCGCGACGATGCTGACCGCGATCGTCTACGGCCTCACGCCCGACGAGAAGTGGAACGCGCGCTTCAACGCCGAGGCCGCACCCTCGCAAAGCGGCTGGGGCGCGGTGATCGGCGTGATCTTCGCGCTGATGATCGGCGCCGCGGTGCTGATGGCGACGATCGCCTTCAGCGGCCAGCGCTACTTCGAGACGCAGGTCGAAGAGGCTCGCAAGATCAGCCAGTGAACGGGCTCAGCTGAACAGCGCCTTGTGCTGCTCGCGCAGCAGGTTCTTCTGCACCTTGCCCATCTGGTTGCGCGGCAGTTCGTCGACGACGAACACGCGCTTGGGCACCTTGTAGTTCGCGATGCGGCCCTTGAGCGCGGCCACCAACGCGGCTTCCTCGGGATGCGCATCGGCGCGACGCACCACGACCGCGATCACCGCCTCGCCGAAATCCGGATGCGGCACGCCGATCACCGCCGACTCGCCGACGCCCGCCATCTCGTTCAGGTAGCCCTCGATCTCGGCCGGATAGACGTTGTAGCCGCCGCTGATGATCAGGTCCTTGCTGCGCCCGACGATCGTCAGATAGCCGTTCGCATCGAAGCGGCCGACATCACCGGTCTTGAACCAGCCGCCGGCGCTGAACTCCTCGGCGGTCTTCTCCGGCATGCGCCAGTAGCCGCTGAAGACGTTCGGACCCTTGACCTGCACGTTGCCGATTTCGCCGGCGGGCAGTGACTTGTCGCCATCGTCGACGATGCGCACGCCGACGCCGGGCAACGGCTTGCCGACGGTGCCGCCGAGGCGGTCACCGTCCTCGGGCTTGCAGGGGTTCGAGGTCAGCATCACCGTCTCGCTCATGCCGTAGCGCTCGAGGATGGTGTGGCCTGAGCGCTGCTGCCAATCACGGAAGGTCTCGATCAGCAGCGGCGCCGAGCCCGAGACGAACAAGCGCATCTTCGAGCACGCAGCGCGCGTGAGCCCCGGCTCCTGCAGCAAGCGCACGTAGAGCGTCGGCACGCCCATGAAGACGCTGGCGCGCGGCAGCCGCTCGATCACCCACTTGGGCTCGAACTTCGACAGCCACAGCATCGTGCTGCCGTTGAGCAGCGCGCCGTGGCTCGCGACGAACAGGCCGTGCACGTGGAAGATCGGCAGCGCATGGATCAGCACGTCGCCCGGCTGCCAGTTCCAGTAGTCCTTCAGCGTGCGCGCGTTCGACGACAGGTTGCCGTGGCTGAGCATCGCGCCCTTGCTGCGTCCGGTCGTGCCGCTGGTGTAGAGGATGGCCGCGAGATCGTCGGCGCCCTTGCGCGCGACCTCGTGCGTGTCGGCGAAATGCGAGGCGCGCTCGAGCAGCGTGCCGCTGCGGTCGTCGCCGAGCGTGAAGACGTGCTTCACGCCGCGCTGGAACGCGAGCTTCGACAGCCACGGGAAATTGCGCGGACTGCACACCACCACTGCCGGCTCGGCATTGCCGATGAAGTACTCGAGTTCGGCCTGCTGGTAGGCGGTGTTCAACGGCAGGTAGACGAAGCCGGCGCGCAGCGTCGCCAGATACAGCAGCAGCGCCTCGACCGACTTGTCGGTGTGCGCCGCGACGCGCGAGCCGGCCGGGATGTCGAGCGAGGCCAGCAGGTTGGCCAGCATCGCGCTGCCGCGCTCGAGGTCGCGCCAGCTGTAGACCAGGCCGGTCTCGGTCTCGATCGCCGCGCGATCGAGGTCCACCGGAAAGCCGGCGCGCAGCGCGGCGAACAGGTTGTCGTTGTGGAGTGCGGCCATGGTCGGGGCTCTTGGTTCGAAGAGTTCAGTCGTTGGCTTCGCCGTCGAAACGCGGCGTGCGGCGCGCGATGAAGGCCGCGACGCCTTCGCGATGATGCGCCGCGCCGGCATAGTTGAAATGCGCGTGGCGCTGGTCGTGCGCGACGCCGCCGGCCGCCAGTTGCCGCAGCGTGCGCTTGTTGGCGCGCGCGACCTCGCGCGGCAGATCGGCGATGCGCTGCGCGGTGGCCCAGGCCTCGGCAGCGGGATCGTTCGCGAGGCGGTGCAGCAAGCCGCGCGCGAGCGCGGTCGGCGCATCGAGCAGGCGCGCTTCGAGCAGCAGCTCGGCCGCACTCGCGCGGCCGGCCGCGGCCAGCACCACGGCGAGTTCGTCCGGCGCCATCGGAAAGCCCAGCCGCGCGATCGGCGCGCCGAAGCGCGCATCGCGGCCGGCGATGCGGATGTCGCAGCACGACGCGATCTCGAGCCCGCCGCCGACGCAGGCGCCGTCGATCTGCGCGACCAGCGGCACGTCACTCGCGAGCAGCGCGTGAAGCGCCGGCGCGATGGTGTGCTCGTGGTAATCGCGCAGCGTCGCGACGTCGAAGCGAAAGGCCGGGAACTCGGCGATGTCGGCACCTGCCGCGAACGCCCCGCCCTCGCCCGCGACGATCACCGCATGCAGCGGCGGATCGATCCCATCGAGCGCCAAGGCATGCTCGCGCAGCTCGCGCCACATCGCGATGCTGATCGCGTTGAGCTTGCCGGGGTTGGCGAGCGTCAGGCGCCCGATGCGGGCGTCGCGCGGGTCGCGTTCGAAGCGGATGCCCATCGATCAGTCCGGCTTGATCCCGGAAGCCTTGACCACCTCGGCCCAGCGCTTCGTTTCGCCGTCGACGAACTGGCCGAACGCCGCGCCGGTCAGCGTCGGCGTCTCGGAGCCCAGGCCGGTCCAGGCGGTCTTGAGTTCGTCGGAGTTGAACGCCTTGCCGAGCTCGGCGGTCATGCGATCGAGCACGTCCTTGGGCGTGCCCTTGGGCGCCCACAGGCCGTACCAGGTCGAGACCACGTAGGTCGGCACGCCGCCTTCCGTGCTGCTGGGAATGTCGGGGAAGCCCGGTGCGCGCTTGGTCGAGGCCACCGCCAGCGGCTTGATGCGTCCGTTCTTGATGTGGGTGGCCGACGAGCCCAGGCCGTCGAACATCATGTCGACCTGGCCGGCGATCAGGTCCTGCAGCGCCGGGCCCGCGCCGCGGTACGGGATGTGCGTGATGAAGGTCTTGGTCTGCTGCTTGAACAGCTCGCCCGCGAGGTGGTGCGAGGTGCCGTTGCCGGCCGAGCCGTAGTTCAGCTTGCCGGGATTGGCGCGCAGGTAGGCCAGCAGCTCGGGCAGCGTGTTGGCCTGCACCTTGGCCGGGTTCACGACGATGACCTGCGGCACGCTGGAGATCAACGCGACCGGCACGAAGTCGTTTTGCAGGTTGTAGTCGAGCTTGGCATACATCGACGGCGCGATCGCGTGGTGCACCGCGCCCATGAAGAAGGTGTAGCCATCCGGCGCCGACTTGGCCGCGATGCCCGCGCCCAGCGTGCCGCCCGCGCCGCCCTTGTTGTCGATCAGCACCTGCTTGCCGAGCTGCTTGGTCAGCGTGGCCGAGAGCGGCCGTGCGAAGGCGTCGGTGCCGCCGCCGGCCGGGAACGGCACGATGATCGTCACCGGCTTGCTCGGCCAGCCAGCCGCGCCCTGTGCGGCGGCGCCGAAGGCGGCACCGGCCGCGATGCACAGCAGCACCGCACGGCGGATCGAAGAACTCACGGTCATGGTTTGTCTCCTGTCGTTGTCATCGTGGGCCGCGCGCATGGTCGTACCTCGCGCGGCAAGGGGGAATCAGGGCAATCGCCTGATGCGCCGCGAGGCGCTCACCTCGCCGTGCACGAAGCGCTCGTGCTGTTCCTCGACGTGGCGCAGGTCGTAGAGGTAGTTGACCATCAGCCCGAGCGATTGCTTCAGGCCCTTGCGGCTCAGGTCGGCGGCCCAGTTCAGACGCTCCAGCCGCGCGCCGTTGCCGAGGTGGAACTTGGCGACCGCGTCGCCGCGCGGCGTCGGCGCCTCGTGCGCGAGATAGACGGTCGCCAGCAGCTCGATCGCCTCGCGCAGCGCCGGCTCGGCCTGCGCGGGATCGAAGCCCTTGGCCAGCGCGCCGGCCGCGGCCAGCGTCTCGCGCGCGGCGCTGACGCGCGGCGCCCAGCGTGCCGGCGGCTGCGCGTCGTCGCGCGCCAGCCAGGCCGCGAAGCCGGGGATCGGCGACAGCGTGCAGAACGTGCGCAGCTGTGGCAGCTCGCGCTGCAGATGCTCGGCGACACGCTTGATCAGGAAGTTGCCGAGCGACACGCCCTTCAGGCCCGGCTCGCAATTGCTGATCGAGTAGAAGGTCGCGACCTTGAACTCGCGCGGGGCGCGCGCAGGCGAGGCTGGATCGATCAGCGGCGCGATCGCCGCCGGCATCTCGGGCAGCAACGCCACCTCGACGAAGATCAGCGGCTCGCCCGGCAGCTGCGGATGAAAAAACGCGAAGCAACGGCGATCGGGCTGCAGCCGGCGGCGCAGGTCGTCCCAGCCCTGGATCGCATGCACCGCCTCGTGCTCGATCAGCCGCTCGAGCAGCTCGGCGCTGGCGCGCCAGTCGATCGGCTGCATCTGCAGGAAGCCGGGGTTGAACCAGCTCGACAGCAGGTGCAGGAAATCGGCCTCGACCGCCTCGAGATCCGGCTCGCTGCGCAGCGCCGCGAGCAGCGAGCGACGCAGCTGCAGGATCGCCGCGGTGCCGCCCGGCGCGCGATTGAGCCGGCGCAGCAGCTCCTGGCGCGGCGGCTCGGACACGGCGGTCAGCGCGATCAGCCGCTGCGCGTCGGGCTGCTCGGCGAAGCGCTGCGCGGCCTGCAGCACGCCTTGCGGATCGGGGCCGAAGTCCTCGGCCAGGTGTCGAAAGAAGCGCAGCTGCGCGTCCTCGTCGAGCGCGGCCAGGCGCGGCAGCAGGTCGGCCGCGATCGCCTGGCTGTTGGCTTCACCTCGCTCGGAGAGCAGGCGCTTGCAGCCATCGATCACGCGCGCCAAGGCTCGCGAGCTGTTGCGGCGAGCCAGCATGTCGAGCGCCGATCGGCGCGCGCTCGGCGGGGCCGTGACGGCCAGCGACTTCTGCATCATTTGCGGCTCCTCGGCTGCTTGCGCGCGACCGGCGCCTGCGCGCCCGCCTCGACGGCGCGCAGGGCTTCCAGCGCCTCGAGCTGCGCCATCAGGTGGTCGTGCATCTCGCGCTGCGCGGCGCGCGCATCGCGTGCGATCAGCGCCTTGATCAGCGCGCGGTGCTCGCCGATCGAGGCATCCATGCGACCGGGCATGTGCAGCTGGCGGCCGCGCAGCAGGCGCATGAAGACGCGCAGCTGGTCGGTCGCGCGCGACAGCCAGGGGTTGCGCGCGAGCTGCTGCACGCGCGAATGGAAGACGTGGTTGGCGCGGTAGTAGCCGTCGACATCGCCGCTGGCCGCATGGTGCTCGAGCTGCGCATGCAGGCCCTCGAGCTCGACCAGCTCGGCATCGCTGGCATTGCGCGCCGCCTCGTAGGCGCAGCGGCCCTCGAGCAGCGCCATCACCGGGAACAGCTGGCGCGCCTCGTCCTCGCTGATCTCGGTGACGACGCAGCCGCGTCGCGGTTGCGGCTGAACCAGGCCCTCGGACGCCAGCACCTTGAGCGCCTCGCGCAGCGGCGTGCGGCTGATGCCCCACTCGCGCGCCAGCGCCAGCTCGTCGACCAGCGCGCCCGGCTCGAGCTGGCGGTCGAAGATCAGCGCGCGCAGCCGCGCGGCGACCGACTCGTGCAGCGAGGCGGGGCGAACCAGGGGGCCGAGATCGCTGAGGTCACTCATGAAGCCACTCTAGTCCTGAAATTCTGTAATTACAAGATCACAAGCACTAAGGCTACAGAGTTCGGGCGAACGGTCGATAACCCGTCATCCACCGAGACGAAAGTACGCGCATGCGTGAAGCCTCGCCCGATGCCGCCCTCCTCGACGAGGGCATGCGCATCTGCATCGACGTGATCCGCCTGCTCGAGCGCGAGCCCGGGCTGATGCACGCCCGCGACTATTTGATCGCCGCACGCTTCGTGCGCGCGGCCTTGCACGAGCACGACGATTTCACGCTGATCGAGCTGGCGCGCCGCGGCGACCGCGTGCTGGCCGATGCGGCCGAGGCGCTGCTGTTCGAGCGCGGCCTGGACCATCTGGTCGCAGACGAGGCCCAGCGCCGGTGCGCCGCCTGGCTGGCCGAGCAGGCGATGCACCGCCTGCGCCGCGGCGAGTCGATCGAGACCGGGCGCGCGAAAGCGCTCAAGCGATCCAGCCGTCCCAGACGAGCTTGAGGCCGGTCAGCAGCATCCCCGCCTCGACCAGCCGGTAGAACCACTGGGCCGAGACGCGCCGCGCGAGCCGCACGCCGGCCCACACGCCCAGTGGCGCGAGCGGCATCAGCACCAGCGAGGTCAGCAGATTGCGCGCATCGAACAGGCCGAGCCAGGCGTACGGCAGCCACTTCGACGCGTTGACGATCGCGAAGAACACCGACATCGTGCCGGCGAACACCAGCGGCGCGAGCCGCATCGGCAACACATACGCCGTCACCGGCGGACTGCCGGCATGGGCGACGAAGCTGGTGTAGCCCGAGGTCGCGCCGAGCAACCAGCCGATCCATGGCGCCGGCACGTGTGCATCGGTACGCGGCGGCGCGAGCCGGCGCTGCAGCAAGAAGGCCAGCGTCAGCACGCCGACGATGCCGGCCACCGTGCTCGCCGACAGCAGCCCGAAGCTCAGCGTGCCGACCACGGTGCCGATCAGCCCGGCCGGCACCAGCCGGCGCAGCAGCGCGCGATCGGCATGGCGCGCCAGCGCGATCAGGCCCGACAGATCCATCGCCGCCAGCAGCGGCAGCATGATCGCCGCGGCCTGCGGCACCGGGATCGCCAGCGCCATCAGCGGGGTCGCCAGCGCGCCGAAGCCGGCGCCGAATCCGCTCTTGGACAAGCCCATCAGCAGCACCGCCGGCACCGCGACCGCGTAGAACGCGGGATCGGTGATGATGTCGAGCGTCATCGCTGTCTTGCCCCACTGCTGTTCATGCGTCCTGTCCTCGATCTGGCCACGGCCCAGTATGTCGTCGAAGTCACCGCGACCGTCGCGCTCGCGGCCAGCGGCGTGATGGAGGCCGCGCGCAAGCGGCTCGATCCGGTCGGCGTGGTCGTCGTGGCCTGCCTCACGGCCTTCGGCGGCGGCACGGTGCGCGACCTGCTGCTCGATCGACGGCCGCTGTTCTGGGTGCAGCACCCGGCCTATCTGTGGACGGTGTTCGTGATCGCGATCGTCGCGATGATCGCGATGCGCGCACGCCATCGCGCCCCGACCGAACGCGCGATCGTCTGGCCCGACGCGCTGGGCCTGGGCCTGTTCGCGGCGACCGGCACGCAGCTGGCGCTGCAGGCCGACTGGCCCTTGCTCGCGGCCGCGGTGGTCGGCGTCATCACCGCGGTGTGCGGCGGCGTGCTGCGCGACATCGTCTGCAACGAGATTCCGGTGACCTTTCGCGATCGGCGCCCGTATGCGATGTGTGCCTTCGGCGGCGCCTGGGCGGTGATCGCGACCGACGCGATGGGCGCCAGCGACGCGGCCGAACTCGCTGCCGGCACCGTCGTCACCGTCGCGCTGCGCGCCGTCACGCTGCAGTTCGACTGGCGCCTGCCGGCCTGGCGCATCGACTGACGATGCCCCTGGCGCGGCGACACGCCGCGCCGCGCGGGACAATCGCGCGATGTTCACGCCTTCACAGCACGACGTCCGCCGCTTCTTCTGCGATGCCTATCGCAAGGAGCGCGCCGGCGAGCCCCTGACGCCGCTCGAGGCGCTGGCGTCCGACTGGATCGGCCAGCATCCCGAGTACCACGACGAGCTGGCCGATGTCGACGCGGCCCTGGCCGCGAGCTATGCGGTCGAGGACGGCCGCACCAACCCGTTCTTGCATCTGGCGATGCACCTGTCGATCACCGAGCAGGTGCAGATCGACCAGCCGCGCGGCATCAAGCAGGCGGTCGAGCTGCTGGCCGCGCGCCGCGGCTCGCTGCACGAAGCGCATCACGAGGCGATGGAATGCCTCGGCGAGATGGTCTGGAACTCGCAGCGCAGCGGCCTGCCGCCGGACGGCGAGGCCTATATCGATGCGGTGAGGCGTCGCGCTACTTCACGCTGACCCACTGCCATTCGAGCCAGTTGTCGGCTCTTTGAACAGCAGTGACATTGGTCCGCATCGCCCACGAAATCGACTGCCGGTGCAGCGGCACCGCCAGCACCTTCGACTGGAACTCGCGCACCGCCGCCTTGACGATCTGCTCGCGCTTGGCCGGGTCGGCCTCGCGGCTCGACGCAGCGGCCAGCTCGTCGAGCCTGGCATCGGCGATCTGCGCGAAATTCCATGCGCCCACGCCGCCCTCGCCGCGCGTGCGATAGATTGGCGTGAAGGTCGTCTCGGCATCGGTCACCGAGCCGCCCCAGCCGAGCAGGTACATCGAGGTGTCGAGCTTTTGCAGCTTGGGGAAGTACAGCGCGCGCGGCATCGCGTTGACCTTGACCTTGACCTTCAGCTGCGCCCACATCGCCGCCAGCGCGAGGCAGATCTCCTCGTCGTTGACGTAGCGGTTGTTCGGGCAGTCGAGCGTGACCTCGAAGCCGTCCGCATAGCCGGCATCGGCCATCAGCTTGCGGGCGCCGGGCAGATCGAACGGCAGGCGGCGCTCCAGCTCGGCGTCGTTGTAGACGCCCAGCGGCGAGGGCATCACCGCGCCGGTCGGCTGCGACTGGCCGCGCATCAGCTTGGTCTTGATCGTCTCGATGTCGACTGCCTGGTACAGCGCACGGCGCACGCGAACGTCCTTGAACGGATTGCGGCCCTTGATGCCGGCATACAGCAGCTCGTCGCGCGTCTGGTCCATGCCGATGAAGAGCACGCGGTTCTCGGGTCCGTCGATCACGCGCACGCCGGCGGTGTTGCGCAGCCGGGGCAGATCCTGCGGTGCCGGGTCGAGCACGAAGTCGACCTCGCCCGAGACCAAGGCCGCGAGCCGCGTCGCGTCGCTCTTGATCGGCAGGAACTGCACCTCCTGCACATTGCCCTCGAAGCGGCCCCACCAGTTCGGGTTGCGCTTGAAGACGGTCTTCACATCGGGCTGGCGCGAGACCAGCACGAAGGGCCCGGTGCCGTTCATGTTGAGCGAGCTGTAGCCCTCCTGCTTGGCCTTGAAGTCCAGCGGCGCGGCGACGCCGTGCTTCTCGCACCAGGCCTGGCTCATGATCGGCATCGAGGTCAGGTGCTGCAGGAAGATCGGGTTGACCTGCGGCAGCCGGAACTCGACCGTCAGCGCATCGATCTTGCGTGCCTCGCCGAGCGACGTGGCATAAACCTTCAGGTCCGAGCTCGACGCGGCCATGCGTCGCATCGAGAACACCACGTCGTCGGCCGTGAGCGGCGTGCCGTCATGGAACTTGACGTTGGGCCGCAGCTTGAGGCGCCAGGTGGTCGGCCCGCTTTGCTGCCACTCGGTGGCCAGCACCGGCACGACCTCGAGCTGCTTGCCGCGCCCGACCAGGGTCTCGTAGACCTGGGCATTGATCTGGTTGGTCAGCGACTCGTTCTGCGAATGCGGATCGAGCGTCTGCAGGTCGCCCTGCGAGGTCCAGCGCAAGGTCTGGGCGGCCAGCGGCGTGAACAGCACCGCGAGCGAAAGGGCGGAAAGGAGCTGCGCGATGCGCATGGGCGTTCCTCGTCATTCGGTGAGCGCGCCAGTGTAGGCAGGAGCCGAAAACAAAACAGCCGCAGGGGTTGCCTGCGGCTGTTCGGTGGAGCGAGCGCTGATCAGCGGAACTTGCTCTGCGGCACCGTCTTCAGGTCGCCGGGCAGCGACGAGATGTAGGCCGCCAGCTCCTTGAGCTCGGCATGCGTGAAGGGCTTGACCTGGGCGGCCATGATCGCGTTGCCGCGGCCGACCTGCGGGTTCTTCTCGGTCTGGTAGGACTTCAGCGCGACGTAGAGGTAGTCGGCATGCTGGCCCGACAGCTTGGGGTAGCTGGCGTCGATCGGCGTGCTCAGGTTGGCGCCGTGGCAGGCCGCGCAGTTGCCCTTCTTGATCAGCTCGGCGACCTTTTCGCTCGGCGCGGCGGGCTCCTTGGGCAGCTCGGCGTGCGGACCGCCCTGGGTCTCGTAGTAGGCGGCGACGTCGTTCAGGTCTTGCTCGGACAGCGTGTCGGCGATGCCGCGCATCGTCGGGTGCTTGCGCTCGCCCTTCTTGTAGGCATTGAGCGCGGCGACGATGTACTTGGCGTTCTGGCCCGCGATCATCGGGACCTTGTGCACTTCGGGGAAGCTCGACTGGTAGCCCGGGATGCCGTGGCAGCCGATGCACATCGCGACCTTCTTGGCGCCGGCGGCGGCATCACCCGCAGCCTTGTCTTGCGCGAACGCGACAGGGCTCACAGCGATGGCGAGTACGGCGGTCGTCGCGGCGATCAGTGCTTTCATGTTCGAGGCATCAGGCTTGGTTTCGAGCAGCGCGGGATTATAGGGGCGGCGCCTATACTGGCCCGAACACCCCCGCACAGCGCCAAACGCCATGAGATTCGAAGGTTCCGACCAGTACGTCGCCACGCCCGACCTGATGCTCGCGGTCAATGCGGCCATCACCCTCAAGCGCCCGCTGCTGGTCAAGGGCGAGCCCGGCACCGGCAAGACGATGCTCGCGGAGGAAGTGGCCACCGCCCTCGGCCTGCCGCTGCTGCAGTGGCACATCAAGAGCACGACCAAGGCGCAGCAGGGCCTGTACGAGTACGACGCGGTCAGCCGCCTGCGCGACTCGCAGTTGGGCGACGAGAAGGTCAAGGACATCCACAACTACATCGTCAAGGGCACGCTGTGGCAGGCCTTCACGGCCGAGCAGCCGGTGGCGCTTCTGATCGACGAGATCGACAAGGCCGACATCGAATTCCCCAACGACTTGCTGCGCGAACTCGACCGCATGGAGTTCTACGTCTACGAGACGCGCGAGCTGGTGAAGGCCAAGCACCGTCCGCTGGTGTTCATCACCTCGAACAACGAGAAGGAATTGCCCGACGCGTTCCTGCGCCGCTGCTTCTTCCACTACATCAAGTTCCCCGACGCCGAGACGATGAAGAAGATCGTCGCGGTGCATTTCCCCGATCTCAAGCGCGAGCTGCTGACGGCCGCGATGAAGAACTTCTACGACATCCGCGGCCTGCCCGGATTGAAGAAGAAGCCCTCGACTTCGGAATTGCTCGACTGGCTCAAGCTGCTGATGGCCGAGGACATCGCGCCCTCGGCGCTGGCGTCCGGCGACGACAAGGTCGCGATCCCGCCGCTGGTCGGGGCGCTGCTGAAGAACGAGCAGGACCTGACGCTGTTCGAGAAGCTCGTCTTCATGCAAAAACACAACCGCTGAGCACCAGCGATGAGCAGCACGCCCTGGTTGCAGCCGGTCTCGCTGACCGGCGAGCATGTGAAGCTTGCACCGCTCGCGCCCGAGCAGCACGCCGGCCTCGTCGACGCGACGCGCGACGGCGAGCTGTGGAATCTCTGGTACACGAGCGTGCCGACACCCGAGGGCATGGCCGCCGAGATCGAGCGCCGCCTGGGCCTGCAGGCCAAGGGCTCGATGCTGCCGTTCACGGTGTTCGACGCCAACGGCCGCATCGCCGGCATGACGACCTACATGAACGTCGACGCGGTGCACAAGCGCGTCGAGATCGGTTCGACCTGGTACCGCGCGGACGTGCAGCGCTCGCCGCTGAACACCGAGGCCAAGCTGCTGCTGCTCGGCCACGCCTTCGAGCGGCTCGACTGCATCGCGGTCGAGTTCCGCACGCACCGCTTCAACCAGCAAAGCCGCCGCGCGATCGAGCGCCTGGGCGCGCAGCTCGACGGCATCTTGCGCAACCACCAGCGCGCCGCCAACGGCACGCTGCGCGACACCGCGGTCTACAGCATCACGGCCGACGAATGGCCGACCGTGAAGGCGCATCTGCGCTGGCAGATCGACAAGCCACGCTGAAGACCGGGTCAGGCCGGCCGCAGCACCGCCACCCGCGGCTGCGCCATCACGACGCGATCGCGCCCCTCGGCCTTGGCGCGGTAAAGCGCGGCATCGGCACGCGCCATCACCGAGTCCGGCGCCTCGTCGGCATCCAATGCCGCCGCGACGCCGACGCTCACCGTCAACGGATGCTGCAGGCCATGCCAAGCCGCCTGGGCCACCGCGTCGCGCACGCGCTGGCCCAGGTGCAGCGCGCCGTCGCGGTCGGTGCCGGGCAGCAGCAGGCAGAACTCCTCGCCGCCCAGCCGCGCGACCTGGTCGAGCTCGCGGCCCACCCCGCGCAGGATCTGCGCGATCGACACCAGCGCCGCATCGCCCGCGGCATGGCCGTGGTTGTCGTTGACGCGCTTGAAGTGGTCGATGTCGATCATCAATAGCGCATAGCCCTCGCCGCCGCGGCGCAGCCGATGCGCCTCGCGCAGCAGCAGCGGATACAGCGCGCGGCGGTTCAAGAGGCCGGTCAGCGTGTCGCGATGCGACAGGTGATGCAGCCGCGAGACCAGGCGCTGGATCACCATGTAGGCCAGCACCAGGTTGAGCAGCAAGCCCACGAACAGGAAGGCCAGCACCACCGCGGTGTTGAAGGGGTTCGACTCGTCCAGCGGCCGCGCCGCCTGCGCCGGCTTCAGCAGTCCGCTGACGACGCGCACCACATACAGCAGCCCGAGCATCGCGATCGGCGCGGCGACCGCGCGCGCCGGGCCCAGCCCGGCGCGACGCCGCAAGCCCGCATGCGCCTCGAAGGCCGTACGCAGCAGCACCCAGGCGATCAGCGCCGAGCTGCCGATCACCGCCACCGTGCCGCCGGCGCCGGCCCAGCTGCCTGCACTCCACAGCACCGCGACATCGAGCAGCAGCACGAGAGCGAACTCGCGGTCGGTCGAGCGCAGCTTGAGGAACACCTGCACGCCGCGGCGCATCGCGATGAAGGCCAGCATCAGCACCAGGTTGGCGGCCTGGCGCGTCAGCCAGTCGGGCCAGTGGCCGCGCATCAGCAGCGCCGCGAGGCCGACGCCCGTGGCGATGGTCGCGAACAGCCAGTGCGCGGCCGGTCGGCGCGGCAGGCCGAGCACCCAGCCGGCCACCCACCAGCCGAAGGCGAAGATGCCCTGCTGCAGGCAGATCATCAGCAGAACCAACTCGGTGTTCTTCAAGGCTGGTCTCGGGCCCGTGGATGCTGGCGAGATGCTAGGCGCTCGGCCCACCGCTTGCCAGGGCTGCCAACGGCCTCGTCTCGCGCCACAATCGGCGGGCCCCCTCCCGAAGCGCCCCGCCATGCTGACCGCCTTCTTCTATACGCTGCGCGCCGCCAAGCTGCCGGTGTCGGTCAACGAGTACCTGACGCTGCTCGAGGCGCTTCGCGCCGGCGTGATCGACGACGGCGACGGCCCCTCGGTCGACAAGTTCTACTTCCTCGCCCGCACCGCGCTGGTCAAGGACGAAGCCCACTACGACAAGTTCGACCGCGCCTTCGCGGCCTACTTCAAGGGCGTCGAGCTGGTGTCCGATTTCACCAAGGAAGTGCCGCTCGAGTGGCTCAAGAAGACGCTCGAGATCGAGCTCAGCCCCGAGGAGAAGGCCGCGATCGAGAAGATGGGCTGGCAAGAGCTGATGGACACGCTCAAGAAGCGCTTCGAGGAGCAGAAGGAGCGCCACGAAGGCGGCAACAAATGGATCGGCACCGGCGGCACCAGCCCGTTCGGCAACGGAGGCTACAACCCGCAGGGCATCCGCATCGGCGGCGCGGGGCGCAACAAGAGCGCGGTCAAGGTCTGGGACCAGCGCGCCTATGCCGACTACGACGACACCAAGGAACTCGGCACCCGCAACATCAAGGTCGCGCTGCGCCGGCTGCGCCGCTTCGCGCGCGAGGGCAACGACCTCGAACTCGACCTCGACAACACCATCCACGCCACCGCCGCCAACGCCGGCCTGCTCGACATCAAGATGATTCCCGAGCGGCACAACAAGGTGAAGGTGCTGCTGCTGATGGACGTGGGCGGCACGATGGACGAGCACATCCATCGCGTCGAGGAGCTGTTTTCGGCGGTCAAGAGCGAGTTCAAGCACCTCGAGTTCTTCTACTTCCACAACTGCGTCTACGACTTCATGTGGAAGAACAACCGCCGCCGCTTCAGCGAGAAGTTCGCGACCTGGGACGTGATCCGCAAGTACAACAAGGACTACAAGCTGATCTTCGTCGGCGACGCGACGATGAGCCCCTACGAGATCCTGCAGCCGGGCGGCAGCGTCGAATACAACAACGAGGAGCCCGGCGCCGAATGGCTGCAGCGGCTCACGCACGCCTTCCCCAAGTACGCTTGGATCAACCCCGAGCCGCACGGCGTCTGGGGTTATCGCCAGAGCATCGCGATCGTGCAGCAGCTGATGCACCAGCGCATGTTTCCGCTGACGCTGTCGGGGCTCGAAGACGCGATGCGACTGCTCAGCAAGTGATGCGAGGCGGCCCGCGCACGGCGCCGCTGCGCATGGCGCTGTGGCTGATCTTGCTCGTCGCGCTGCTCGCGGCCGGCGCGGCGCGCGCGGCCGACGACGACGATGACGACGACGAAGCCAGCGAGCGCGCCGCGGCGGCGCAGCGCCAGCAGGTCTTCGATCGCGATCAGGTCGAGCTGTCGGGGGCGTCGTACAAGCTGGTCGTGATCGCGCCCAATCCCTCGCGCGACCTGCTCGCGCGCCACCTCGACGTCGCGCGCTTTCGCGACCAGCCCGATCTCTCGCGCGCCGAGATCGGCCGCCTGGCCGCGGCAACCGAGGCGCAGGCCCTGACGCTTCTCGAGACGCAGGGCTTCTTCAAGCCGAGCATCGACGTGAAGCGCAACGACGCGGCCGACGGCCAGCCGGCCTCGATCGTCGTCACGGTCGACCCGGGCCGGCAGGCGCGCATCGGCGAGCTGCAGCTCGAGATGCAAGGGCCGATGCTCGATCGCATCAACGCCGGCGACGCGCCGGTGCAGCGGCGCTGGACGCGCCTCTCGCAACGCTGGCTGCTCAAGCCTGGCGCGCGCTTCACGCAAGACGCCTGGACCAGCGCCAAGAACGGCCTCGTGACCCAGCTGCGCAACAACGGCTATGCCGCGGCCGCCTATGCCGGCACCAGCGCGCAGGTCGATGCCGAGGAGGGCAAGGTCAAGCTGCTGGTCATCGTCGACAGCGGCCCGGAGTTCCGCATCGGCGAGACCCGGGTCGAAGGCCTCGATCGCACGCCGGCCAGCGCGGCGCTGAACGTGCTGCCGTTCGACATCGGCGAGGTCTACAGCGAGCGCGCCCTGCTCGACTGGCAGGAGGCGATCCAGAAGCTCGGCCTCTATGAAGGCATCGCGGTCGAGCTCGATCCCGACGTCGAGCGCGCCGACCACGCGGTCGTGACGGCCCGGCTGCGCGAGGCACCGCGCCAGCAGGCCTCGCCGACGATCGGCTACAGCTCCTCGACCGGCCCGCGCGTGGGCCTCGAATACACGCACCGGCGCGTGTTCGACACCGACTGGCTGTTCAACACCAAGATCAAGCTCGGCCGCGACGAGCGTTCGGTGACGGCCGACCTCATCTCGTATCCGGTCGAGAAGGGCTACCGCCACCTGGTCGGCGTGCGCGCCGACTACCTCGATGCCGCCGGCTCGATCACCGAGACGCAGCGCCTGCGCGTCGGCCGCTCGCTCGACACGATCCGCTTCGACCGGCTGCACTACCTCGAATACAACCAGACCAGCGTCGAGACCGAGAACACGAGCACCACCGACCGCGCGATCACCGCCAACACCGAGTGGGTGCGGCTGGACGTCAACAACCCGACCTTCCCGACCCGCGGCCTGACGCTGAACCTGCAGGCCGGCGCCGGCATCGCGCACGACAGCGACGGCGAGACCGGCCCGTTCGCGCGCCTGTACGGCAAGGCGATCTTCTACCAGCCGCTGTTCGGCGGCTGGTACGGCAGCGCGCGCGCCGAGGTCGGCCAGGTCGTGCGGCGCGACTCGCTCGGCATCCCGGACTCGCTGATGTTTCGCGCCGGCGGCGACGACTCGGTGCGCGGCTATGCCTACCAGACCCTGGGCCCGCAGCGCGACGGCGCGACCGTCGGCGGCGCGGTGCTCGCGACCGGCACGGTCGAGGTGATGCACCGCCTGTCCGAGCGCTGGCGCGACTGGTACGGCGCGATCTTCATCGACGCCGGCAACGCCGCCAACGAATGGGGCGACATCGATCCGGTGTTCGGCTACGGCTTCGGCGTGCGCTGGCGCAGCCCCGTCGGCCCGATGCGCCTGGACATCGCCTACGGCGAAGCGGTGCATTCGGCGCGACTGCACCTGAGCGTGGGGATCTCGTTCTGATGAGCCGCACGCCGAGCACTGCCGTCTCCGAACCGCTGTCGCCGCCGGTGCCGACGCCACCGAAGCGCCCGCGCCGCTGGCTGCGCGGCATCGTCGTGCTGCTGGTGTTGCTGCTCGCCGTCGTGGTCGGCGGCGTCGGCCTCGCGTGGCGCGCGCTGCACACCGAAGTGGGCAGCGCGCAGGTGCTCGCGCTGGCGCAGCGCTTCGTGCCCGGGCTGCAGATCACCGGCGCGCGCGGCGCGCTGCTCGGCGAGGAATCGAGCTTCGCGCTCGATGCGCTGACGGTCGATGCCGCCGGCTGGCGCGTGCGCATCGCCGCGCTGCAATGGCAAGGCCTGGTGCTGTCCGACTGGCAGGCGCAGGCGCCCTATCTGCGCGTGCGCGCGAAGTCGATCGCGGCCGCGAGCGTCGACCTGACGCCGCCGCCGCCCGCGCCCAAGCCCGCGCCCACAACCGCGCCCGAATCCTTCCCGCTGCCGATCAGCGCCGAGGTCGCATCGCTGCGCGTCGACAAGCTCACGCTGGCCGGCCAGGCCGTGCCGATCGAGGCGATCAGCGCGCGGCTCGAGGCCGGCGCGACGCATCGCATCGAAGCCTTGTCGCTGCGCTGGCGCGGCCTTGCGCTGACGGGCCGCGCCTCGCTCGGTGCCCAGGCGCCGATGCCGCTCGACGCGGCGATCGAGCTGCGCGGCGAGGCGCAGCCGGGCGGCGTCGTGCCGCCGTGGGCGCGCGGCGCGCAGGGCACGCTGCGCGCGGGCGGCACGCTGGCGCGCATCGATGCCAAAGCCACGCTGGCGCTCGAAGGCCAGCAGGTCGACGCGCAGGCGCAGGTCACGCCGTTCGCGCCCTTGCCGGTGTCGCGCCTCGATGCGAGCTTCAGCAAGCTGAACCTCGCGCCGCTGGCCGCGCTGTTCGATGCCGCCGCGCCGAGCACCGCGCTCGACGGCAAGATCAATCTGCAGCTCGATGCGCGCGAGCCGATGGCGCTGAGCGTCGCGCTGAGCAATGCCCAACCCGGCCGCTGGGACCTGCAGCGTCTGCCGCTGCGCGAGCTCAACCTCGAGGCGCGCGGGCGCGACACGCGCTGGGAGATCCAGCGCGCGCAGATCCAGCTGGCCGGCGAACGCGGCGCGGCGGCCGGTCGCGTCGAGCTGAGCGGCAGCGTCGATGCGGCGAGCGGCATGCCGGTCGGCGAATTGAATGCGCAGCTGACCGAGCTGCTGCTGCCGGCGCTGGACGCGCGCGCGCCGCCGCTGCGCCTGGCCGGCCCGATCGCGCTGAAACACCAGGCGCAAGCCGGCGACAAGCCCTTCGGCAAGCTGAGCATCGACGCGCGTCTGTCCGGTGGCCTCGCGGCCGACGCGAAAGACAAGACGCCGCAGGCGCTGCGCGCCGCGCCGGTGCGCGTGCGCGTGCAGGGCGAGGCGACGCCGCAGCGCGTCGCCATCGCCACGCTCGAGGCCACCGCCGGCGACGCGGTGCTGAGCGGGCGCGGCCAGGCACAACACGACGGCCGCGGCACCTGGCGCGGCGACGCGCAGCTGAAATGGAGTGCCTTCGACCCGGCGCTGTGGTTGCCGGGCGAGCCGAACGCGGCCTGGCGACGCGCCGGCAGCCGCATCGACGGCGACGCGACGCTCACGGCGCGCGTGCCGACCGAGCGCGGCTTCTCGCTCGCGAAGGTAGAGGGCGACATTTCCGCGCACATTGCCGACGGCAGCCGGCTCGCGTCGCTGCCCATCGCCGGCCAGACCAGGTTGCAAGCCAATGGACAAGGCGGCGTGAACGGCACGCTCGCCTTGCGCGCCGCCGAGCAGGCGATCGACGCCGAGCTGCGCATCGATGGCCAAGGCGCCGACAAGCTCACGCTGCGCATCGACGCGCCGCAGCTCGACAAGTTGGCCGCCTTCGGCCAGGCCGTCGCGCTCGGGCCGTTGTCCGGTCGCGCCAAGCTCGAGCTCGATGCCAGCGGCGGCCTCGGCCCCTGGCTCGGCCTGCCGGCCAGCACGGCCGCGCCGCTGCGCAGCCGCGGCCGCGTCGATGCGCAGGAGCTGCGCGCCGGCTCGCTGCGCGTGGCCAAGGCGCAAGGCCGCTGGGATTTGACGCTGCCGGCCGCATCGGGCGGTGCCGCGAGCGCACTGGCTGATGCCGCACTGACTGATGCCGCGCTGCAGATCGACTGGCGCAGCGAACGCATCGAAGTGCCGGGCCTCGTCGTGAGCGCGATGGCCGCGCAGCTCGAAGGCCGGCTGGCCGATCATCGCGGCGCCGTGCGAGCGCTGCTGCGCCAGCCGCAGCCGGCGGCCGGCGCCGAGGCGCGCGCGCCGTCGGCGCCGCTGCTGCTGGATGCGACGCTGGCCGGCCAGTGGCAAGCCAGCGGTGACACGCAGGGCTGGCGCGCGAAGCTGCCGCGCGTTGTGCTGCAGCCGGTCGATCCGGCCGCGGCCGAGGGCCTGATCGACACCTCGGCGGCCTCCGCGGAGGCCGCCATCGCCGCGCTGCCGGCGCTGCCGCCGACCGGCCGCAACGCGCCCTTGCCGCTGCTCATCGCCAACGATCTCTCGCTCAGCTGGGAGCGGCAGCCCGGCCAGCAGCGCGCCGCGCTCGAGCCCGGTGCGCTGAGCCTGCTGGGCGCGACGCTGCGCTGGAGCGAAGCGCGCTGGGAGCAAGCCGACGGGCAGCCGGCCAGGCTCGACCTGCTGGCGCAGATCGAGCCCTTCGCGGTCTCGGCCTTGCTGCAGCGCCTGCAGCCCGAGATGGGCTGGATGGGCAATCTGCGCGCGGGCGGGCGCATCGAGGTGCGCTCGCGACCGGATGTCATGGTGCGCGCCGAGTTCGCGCGGCTCGACGGCGACCTGAGCGTCAGCGAGTTCGGCGTCGAGACCGCGCTGGGGCTGACCGAGGCGCTGCTGTCGGTCGAGGCCGACGCGGGCCGCTGGCGCATCGTCCAGCGCCTGGCCGGCGGCAACCTCGGCCGCATCGACGGCGAGCTGCGCATCCAGGCCGATGCGCGCGCGCTGTTCCCGCAAGCCGGCGCGACGCTCGACGGCAGCCTCAGCGCCCAGGTCGAGAGCCTGGCCGGCTGGGCCGCCTGGATGCCGGCCGGCTGGCGCCTGGGCGGCCAGCTCGACGCTGCGCTGGTCATCGGCGGCACGGTCGGCGCGCCGAGCTGGACCGGCCATGTGCGCGGCAGCTCGCTGGCGCTGCGCAATTCGCTCGAAGGCGTCGCGCTGCAGGACGGCCGGCTCGAGTTGCGCTTCGACGGCGAGACCGCGCGGCTCGAACAGCTCGAGTTCAAGGCCGGCAACGGCACGCTGCGCCTGAGCGGCGATGCACGGCTGGGCGCGCAGCCGATCGCGCAACTGCAGTTCGCGGCCGATCGCGCGACGGTGCTGGGCCGCGTCGACCGCCGCGTGATCGTCAGCGGCGAAGCCGCGATCAAGCTCGAGGCGCAATCGCTCGAGGTGCGCGGCAAGCTCACGGCCGACGAGGGCCTGATCGACATCAGCCGCTCCGACGCGCCGAGCCTTGGCGACGACGTGATCGTGCGGCGTGCCGGCGATGTCGAGGCCGCCGAGGCCGCAGCCGCGGCGCGGCGCGGCGCGCGCGCGGTCACGCTCGATGTCGTCGTCAATCTCGGCCAGCGGTTCCGGCTGCGCGGGCGCGGCATCGACACCCGGCTCGAAGGCGAGCTGCGCCTGACCACGCCGCGCGGCAAGCTCGCGGCCAACGGCGAGATCCGCACCGAGCGCGGCACCTACGAGGCCTATGGCCAGAAGCTCGAGATCGAGCACGGCGTGATCACCTTCGTCGGCGACATCGCCAATCCGCGCCTGGACATCCAGGCGATCCGGCCCAACCTCGACACGCGCGTCGGCGTGCGCGTCGGCGGCAGCGTCAACGCGCCGCGCATCCGGCTGTTCTCGGACCCGGAGCTGCCGGCCACCGAGAAACTCGCGCTGCTGATCACCGGGCGCGACTACGACAGCCTGGGCGGCAGCGACACGCTGATCATGCAGCGCGCCGCCTGGGCCTTGCTGGCCGGCGAAGGCGGCGGCGATGGCGATTCGTTCAACGTCGCCAAGATGCTGCAGCTCGACGAGCTGTCGGTGCGCCAGAACGACGAGGGCACGGTCAAGGAGACCGTCGTCACGCTGGGCAAGCAGATCAGCGACCGCGTCTACGTCGGCTACGAGCGCGGCCTCAACGCGACCGCGGGCAACTGGCAGGTGACCTATCGCATCGCGCAGCGCTTCACGCTGCGCGCGCAAAGCGGAGACGACCCGGCGCTGGACCTGATATGGCTCTTCAAGTGGAACTGAGCCTGGGCTCGCGAACCCCCACCTACAATCCCGGCGCCCTGTCCTCCCCGTAGTTCAATGGATAGAACGGCCGCCTCCTAAGCGGCAAATACAGGTTCGATTCCTGTCGGGGGGACCACGCCGCGCCACGGCTACGGCCGGTGCGTCAGCGGCGGCAAGACCCTCGCCAGCCATTGCGGCTCGACCGGCTTGCGCAGGTAGTAGTCGATGTGCTCGAAGCCGGCCGACATGTGCTCGTCTCCCTGGCCCCAGCCCGAGACCGCGATGATCACGAGATCGTCACGGCCGTCGGCGCGCAGCCGGCGCGACAGTTCGAGGCCGTCCATGCCCGGCATGTCGATGTCGAGCATCACGCACTGCGGCTGGAAGACCGACATCCGCGCGAGCGCCGCTTCGGCACCGCCGGCCACCTCCACGCGATAGCCGTTGAGCTCGATCAACGCGGCCAGGCCGAGCGCCTCGTCGCGGTGGTCGTCGACCACGAGCACGCGGACGTCCTCGAGCTCAGTCATCGCCGGCCACTTCCGGCACGCCGTCGCCCGGCCCCGACACCAGCTGCGCGATCGTGCGCACCAGGTGCATCGGCCGCGCCGGCTTGGTCAGGTGGGCATCGAATCCCGCCGAGCGGGCCTGCTCGCGGTCCTTGAACTGCGAGAAGGCGGTCAGCGCGATCGCCGGCACGCGCGGGCCCTCGCCCTCGCGGCGCCGGATCTCCTGCATCAGCTGGTAGCCGTCGCGACCGGGCAGGCCGATGTCGCAAACGATCAGGTCGGGCCGCTCGCTGCCGAAGAACTCGAGCGCCTCGTCGCCCGACGTCGCGCACGAGACCTGCGCGCCGCGGTCGGACAGGATGATCTGCAGCATCGCCAGCGCCTCCGGATCGTCGTCGATCAGCAGCAGGCGCTGGCCGGCGAGCAGCGCGTCCGGCGGGGCCGCATTGCCGTCTTCGAGCGCACCGAAGCCCGACAGCACGCCCTGCGTCGTGCCGGCCGGCAACCAGACCTCGAAGGTCGAGCCCAGGCCGAGGCCGTCGCTGCTGGCCGTGATGCGCCCGCCATGCGCCTGGACCAGGTGGCTGACGATCGACAGGCCCAGCCCGAGGCCGCTGCGAAAGCGCTCGTTGGCCGAGTCGGCCTGCGTGAAGCGCTCGAAGAGATGCGGCAGGAACTCGGGCGCGATGCCGCGGCCGTGGTCGCGCACCGCGATGCGCACGCCTTCGCCGTCGCGCGCCACCAGCACGTCGATCGGCGCATGCCGCGGCGAGAACTTCACCGCATTGCTCAGCAGGTTCCACATCACCTGCTGCAGCCGCTCGCTGTCGCCGTAGATCGACGGCAGGTCGGGTGCGGCATGCACGGTGATCGGGTTGTCGTTCTCCTGGCTGGCCGCATCCAGCGAGCTCACCGCCGCCTGCACGATCTCCAGCGGATGCGCGGGGCTGCGCGCGAGCCGCATCTTGCCGACGTTGAGGCGCGACATGTCCAGCAGGTCCGAGATCAGCCGCGCCTGCGCCTTGCCGTTGCGCTCGATCGCGCGCAGGCCTTCGAGCGTCTGCTCGTTGCCGCCGCGGCTGAGCAGCACGTGGGTCCAGCCCATGATCGCGTTGAGCGGGCTGCGCAGCTCGTGCGAGAGCACGGCGATGAACTCGTCCTTCATGCGGTTGAGCTGCTCGGCGCTGGTGCGCGCGCCGCGCTCGCGCTCGATCGCCATCTGCTTGCGGCGCTCGTCGTCCAGGCGCGCGCTGATGTCGCTCACCTGCGCGAGCGTAACGCCGTCGGAGTGCGCGGACAGGCGCCACTCCAGCGGCACCAGCTCGCCGCGCGAATCCACCAAGTCGAGCTGCTGCACCTCGCTGGCGCGCCCGCCCGACGGGCCCGGATGCAGCAGCGCCGCGTCGCGCCGTGCCGCGAAGTCGCTCAGCCTGTGCCCGACCAGCTGGTCGAGCGGGCGCTGCAGCATCGACAGCATGGCCGGGTTGGCGTCGAGGAAGCGGCTGTCGGCGTCGAGCAGGCAGATGCCGCTGGGCGCGTTGGCGTAGACCGAGCGGAACTTGGCTTCGCTGCGACGCATCGCCTCCTCGGCCACGTGGGTGCGCACCACCGCCTGCACCGTCGCGACCAGCACCGCCGCGTCGACCGGGTGGGTGAGGTAGGCGTCGGCGCCCGAGTCGAGGCCGCGCACCTTGTCCTCGTCGGTGACGAAGGCGGCGCTCAGGTGGACGATGGGAATGTGGGCCGTGTCGTCGCGCTCGTGCAGCAGCTGGCACAGCTCGAGGCCGTCGATGTCGGGCAGGTGCACGTCGAGCACGATGGCCGACAGCGAGGCATCGGCCGCGATCAGCGCCGCGGCGCCGGTGGCGGCCTCGCGCACGCGAAAGCCGGCCGACGCCAGCCGACGCTGGGTGACATAGCGCGACGCCGGGTCGTCGTCGACGATCAGCAGCTCGTGCGCGCTGCGGTCGATGATCTGGGGCACGGGAAACGGCGAATTCACTGCGGTTGCTCCTCAGGCGAAGCCGCTTCGGCCCGCCATTGCAGGGGCAGCGTGACGAAGAAGGTCGAGCCCTTGCCGACCTCGCTGCGCATGCCGACCTTGCCGCCCAGCAGCTCGGCCAGCCGCGCGCTGAGCGACAGGCCCAGGCCGGTGCCGCGCAGGCGCTTCTGGATCGGCGAGTCGATCTGCGCGAAGTCGCGAAAGATCGCCGGGTGGAACTCGGACGCGATCCCGATGCCGGTGTCGCTGACCGCGAAGGTGACGGTACTGTCGGCATCGACGCGCGCGCTGACCCGGACCACGCCGGCGCTGGTGAACTTGAGCGCGTTCGAGATGAAGTTGCGCAGGATCTGCGCGAGCTTGCGGTCGTCGCTGAACAGCTTTGGAACGTCGCGCGGCTCGTCGAAGATCAGCACCACGTCGGGATTGGTGAGCACCGGCTTGAACATCCCGCGCAGCGCCGAGAAGAGATCGACCATCTCGAACCACGCCGGCGAGATCTCGATGCGGCCGGCCTCGATCTTGGCGAGGTCGAGCAGATCGTCGATCGACTCCGCGAACTCGCCCGCGCTGCCCTGGATGAAGCGCAGCTGCATCTCCTGCGCCGGTGTCAGCGGCCCGTCGACCCGGTCGAGCAGCAACGCGGCGAGGCTTCGGATCGCCGCGACGGGCGTGCGGAACTCGTGGCTCATGTAGGCCAGGAAGCGGCTCTTGAGCTCGGTCGCCTCGCGCAGCTGGCTGGCCTGGTGGTCGAGCTCGGCGTACAGCGCCACCACGCCGCGGTTGGTCGTGTCGAGCTCCTGCTGCAGCGAGGCGACCAGCTCGGCGCGCGCGGCGAGGTCGCGGCGCAGCGCCTCGACATCGTCGCTCGGCGGGGCAGCGGGCGTGGCCATGGCGCTCAAGCCTGTGCGCGACGCAGCACGACGACCGTGGCGTCGTCGCGGCCGCGCAGGTGGTGGTGCAGGATCCACGCCGCGATGACGATGGCCGAGCAGCCCAGCAGCGCCGGCACGGCGGCGAAGGTCCAGCGCGAGACGATGCCGTCGGAGTGCAGCACCACGACGGCATGCGGCGCCCAGTCGTAGCGCAGCGCGGGCGCGCTGCGCATCTGCACGCCGGCGGTGCCGTGCGGCGTCATCATCGAGCGGTCGTGCGTGCCGGAGATCACGCGCCCGGCGATGTTGCCGGCGCCGCAGAGCCAGAGCTCGCCTGCCTCGGCGTCGAACGCCAGCACGGCCAGTGCCGCGCCGCGCGTGCCGCGCAAGCTGGCGTGGACGCGGTCCAGCAGATCTTTGGGCGCGAGCTCGCCGTGGCGCGCGAAGCAGTCGATCGCGGCGTCGGCGGCTTGGGCGGCATCGGGTCCGTGGCCGAGGCCGTCGGCCACGATGAGCTGGCCGCTGGCGCCATCGTCGAGCCGGCTCGACCAGCTGTCGCCGGAAGTCGTCTCGCCGGTTGCGGCGATGCACAGCCCGGCCACCTGGACCTGCACCGGCGCGCGCGACGCCGGCAGGGCCGCGCCGGCGCGCGCGGCGATGCGCGAGACGACGACGGTGCCGTGGCCGTCGCCGGAGAACATGTCGAACGCGAGCGACAGGCGGCGCACCGCGCCCAGCCCGCTGCCCGGCGTGCCGCCGGTGCTGAAGCCGTCGAGCAGGCAGCGCGCGGTGTCGACCATGCCCGGCCCGCGATCGACCGAGATGACCTCGACGACCTGCTCGCCGCCGAGCACCAGCGCCGCGATCAGCAGGCGGCCCTCGCGCGCATGCAGCACCAGGTTGTTGCCCAGCTCGGTGACCACCAGCGCCAGCCGGCCGGCGGCGACCTCGTCGAAGCCGTGCTGCTGCGCGATCGTGGCCGCGCAGCGCCGCGCCGCGCCGACCTGGCTGGATTCGGTCACGACGAAGGAGGCATGCGGCGTCATGTCACTTCCAGCGCGTGATCGTCACGCAGGTGCCCTCGCCCACGACCGAGCGGATCTCGAACTCGTTGACCAGCCGGCGACTGCCCGACAGGCCCACGCCCAGGCCGCTGCCGGAGGTCCAGCCGTCGGTCAGCGCGAGATCGAGGTCGGGGATGCCGGGCCCCTGGTCCTCGAACCACAGCCGCAGGCCGTGGCGCGCATCGCGCGTCACCGACTCCCAGCGCATCTCGCCGCCGCCGCCGTAGACCACCGTGTTGCGCGACAGCTCGCTCGCGGCGGTGACCATCTTGGTCTGGTCGACCAGCGAGAACTTGAGGTCCTGCGTCAGCCCGCGAACCATCTGCCGGCTCATCACGATGTCCTGCTCCGTGCGCAGGGGCATCGATCCTTTAGCGGGCGGTGCCACGAAGACCCTCCGCCTGTTCGGCGCGCGCCAGCAAGGCCATGCCGCGCTCGACATCCAGCGCGGTCTTCACGCCTTCCAGCGACAGGCCCAGTTCGACCAGCGTGATCGCCACGGCCGGGCGCATGCCGACCACGACCGTCGAGGCGCCCAGCAGGCGCGTCATGCCCGAGATCGCCGCGAACATGCGGCCGATGTAGGAATCGACCATCTCCAGCGCCGAGATGTCGATCATCACGCCGCGTGCGCCGTGGTGCTCGATGTGGGCGGCCAAGTCATCCTGCAACTGCAAGGCCGTCTGGTCCTGCATGTCGACCTGGATCGTCACCAGCAGCACGCGGCCCATGCGCAGGATCGGGATGCGCTGCGACTGCGTGCGCTCCATCTCAGCTCCTGGTGACGACGAAGCCGCTTTGCTTCATCGCCAGCGCCAGCGCGTCGGCCAGCGAGGCCTTGGTGACGATGCCCTGCAAGTCGATGCCCAGGTGCACGATGGTCTGCGCGATCTGCGGGCGCACGCCGCTGATGATGCAGTCGGCACCCATCAGGCGGATCGCCGTCACCGTCTTCAGCAGATGCTGGGCGACCAGCGTGTCGACGGTCGGCACGCCGGTGATGTCGATGATGGCGATGCTGCTGCCGGTGGCCACGATGCTTTCGAGCAGCGTCTCCATCACCAGCTGGGTGCGATTGCTGTCGAGCGTGCCGATCATCGGCACGGCCAGCACGCCGTCCCAGAGCTTGACGACCGGCGTCGACAGCTCGAACAGCTCGGCCTGCTGACGCTGGATGATTTCTTCGCGCGAACGCTGGTGGGTGGTGGCGGTCCACTGCGCCATGCGGTCGACCAGGGTCGACAGCGACCAGATCGCCGCGGTCAGCGCCGCGCCGTCCTGGCCGAGCCGCTTTTGCAGCGAGGCGAAGAGCGGCCGTTTGATCGCCAGCACGAAGCGGCTGGTCTCGCCGGCGGTGTCGCCTCGCGACGCGCCTGCGCGCGACAGCTGCATCAGCACCTCGCGCAGTGGCTCCCACATGGGCTGATCGAACGAATCGGCCGTGCCCCCACCGCGCAGGCCCGACTCGAGGCTGCCGAGCAGGGCCGAGGCCTCGTCGCGGGTGGATTTGGCCGAGCCGGCTCGCGCGCCAGCCGACGAGCCGGCGACCTCCGACAGCCAGCCCTCGAGGACAGGCTCGCGCTCGGCGGCCAGGATTTCCCTGACCACCTGGTAATCGCTACTCATACGGCGCGCCTCCGTGCCTGCATGTCCACCAGGACCGGCGACTGGGCAATCTGCGTACCCGGCCCGCAAGGCCAAGCTTCTTTACACGCGAAGCCTGCTCCTGCATAGCGCCTGACGGGAGGCCGCTGTACCCCAGCAAAGCAGGCAACTTTCGGTACAGACACCGAGACCAAGGGCCTGGGCCAGTCCTATACTGCCCGCAAAGCCAGGCGCGGCGCGGGGTTTCAAGCTGTTTCACCCGCGCGGGCCCGGCCGGAATTCGAGACGGAGAAGCACATGGGTGCGAAATTGAAGGTCACCGGTTGGGTTGCGCTGGGCGCGGTGGCCGGGGCATTGACCACGATGCAGTTGCAGGCCATTGCCCGCAGTTCCCTGGCGCCGCTTCCGCTCGACGAATTGCAGCAGCTCGCTGCCGTCTTCGGCCTGGTCAAGACCGATTACGTCGAGGCGGTCGACGAGAAGAAGCTGATCACCGACGCGATCGGCGGCATGGTGTCCGGGCTCGACCCGCACAGCCAGTACTTCGACAAGAAGTCGTTCAAGGAATTTCGCGAGGGCACGACCGGGCGCTTCGTCGGTGTCGGCATCGAGATCGGCATGGAAGACGGCCTGGTCAAGGTGGTCTCGCCGATCGAAGGCTCGCCCGCGTTCCGCGGCGGCATCAAGAGCGGCGACCTGATCACCAAGATCGACGACACCTTCGTCAAGGGCCTGACGATGGATCAGGCGGTCAAGAAGATGCGCGGCGAGCCGGCCACCAAGGTCGTGCTGACGATCTTCCGCAAGACCGAGAACCGCAGCTTCCCGGTCACGATCACGCGCGAGGAGATCCGCGTGCAAAGCGTGCGCGCCAAGATGGCCGAGCCCGGCTACGCCTGGCTTCGCGTCACGCAGTTCCAGGACCGCACGGTCGACGACTTCGTCGCCAAGTTGTCCGATCTGTACAAGCAGGACCCCAACCTCAAGGGTGTGGTGCTCGACCTGCGCAACGACCCGGGCGGTCTGCTCGAAGGCGCGGTCGCGGTGTCGGCAGCCTTCCTGCCGCGCGACGCGGTGGTCGTGTCGACCAACGGCCAGATCGCCGAGTCCAAGGCGGTGTTCAAGGCCAGCCCCGATTCGTATGCCCGCCGCGGCAGCGATCCGCTGCGCAAGCTGCCCGAGGCGATCAAGAACGTGCCGGTGGTGGTGCTGGTCAACGAAGGTTCGGCCTCGGCCAGCGAGATCGTCGCCGGCGCCTTGCAGGACCACAAGCGCGCCGTGATCATGGGCTCGCAGACCTTCGGCAAGGGCTCGGTGCAGACGGTGCGCCAGCTCTCGCCCGACACCGCGCTGAAGATCACCACCGCGCGCTACTACACGCCCAGCGGCCGCTCGATCCAGGCCAAGGGGATCGTTCCCGACGTCTGGCTCGACGAAACGGCCGACGGCAACGTCTTCGCCGCGCTGCGCCCGCGCGAGGCCGATCTCGAGAAGCACATCTCCAGCGGCCAGGGCACGGAAGACGCGGCCAAGAACGCCGAGCGCGAGAAGGCCCGCGAAGAAGCGACCAAGAAGCTCGAGACCGAGATCGCGCAGAACAAGACGCCCAAGACCCTGCCCGAGTTCGGCAGCGCCGAGGACTTCCCGCTGCAGCAGGCGCTCAACCGCCTGAAGGGCAAGCCGGTGCTGGTGTCCAAGACACAAGTCGAGCGCAAGCCCGAAGAGACCAAGACCAACTGATCTCGACGCGCGCCGCATCGACCGAGGGGCCCGCGAGGGCCCCTTTTGCCGTGCGCCTCATCTGCTGCCCCATCAGTTGCCCATCAGTTGCTCATGACCACCGACTACGACCTCAGCGACGCCCAACTGCTGCGCTACAGCCGCCACATCCTGCTCGATGAACTGGGCGTCGAAGGCCAGGCGCGGCTGCTGCGCTCGCATGCGCTGGTGATCGGCGCCGGCGGCCTGGGCTCGCCGGCCCTGCTCTACCTCGGCAGCGCCGGCGTCGGCACGATCACCGTGGTCGACCACGACACGGTCGACGTCACCAACCTGCAGCGCCAGATCGCGCACGACCTGGCCCATGTCGGCGCGCCCAAGGTCGAGTCGGCGGCAGCGCGCATCGCCGCGATCAACCCGCAGGTGAAGGTCCGCGCGCTGCGCGAGCGCGCTGACGCGGCCCTGCTCGACCGGCTGGTCGGCGAGGCCGACGTCGTGCTCGACTGCAGCGACAACTTCGCGACCCGCCACGCGGTCAACCGCGCCTGTGTCGCGCATCGCAAGCCGCTGGTGGCGGGCGCCGCGATCCGCTTCGACGGCCAGATCAGCGTCTACGACCGCCGCGATCCCGCCGATGCCGAGCTGCCCTGCTACGCCTGCGTGTTCCCCGAGGATGCGAGCTACGAGGAGACGCTGTGCTCGACGATGGGCGTGTTCGCGCCGCTGGTCGGCCTGATCGGCACGATGCAGGCGGTGGAGGCGCTCAAGCTGCTGGCCGGCGTCGGCCGCTCGCTGGCCGGGCGGCTGCAGATGCTCGACGGCCGCAGCCTGCAGTGGGACGAGATCCGCGTGCTGCGCCGTGCCGACTGCAGCGTCTGCGGCGACCACGCCGAAAGGTAAGCTCGCGATGGCCATGAAGAAGCAAAAGTATTTCCGGCCGGCCCCGACGCCGGCCGCCGCCACGCCCGCGCCGCTGGGCAAGCGCAACTTCCCGAGTGCTCGCGAAGAGGCCGAGCGCGCCGCCCGCGAAGGCCGCGCGCTGCGCTACGCCGGCCCCGAGAGCAGCTACCACCTCGCCTTCACCGACGAGCCCTTCCTGCTGCGCGAGGACATGCGCTCGGTGCGCATGCAGCTCGAGTACCTGAAGCCCGAACTGGTGCAGCGCGAGTTCGGCGTCGAAGCCACGATCGTGCTGTTCGGCAGCGCCCGCATTCCCTCGCGCGAAGTCGCCGAGCAGCGCCTGGCGACCGCCCAGGCCGAAGGCGATGCCGCCGCGATCGCGCGCGCCGAGATGGCGCTGGCGATGTCGCACCACTACGAGCAGGCACGCCGCTTCGCGCACATCGTGACCACCGCGTCCAAGCGGCTGGAGCACAAGATCGTGGTCGTGACCGGCGGCGGGCCCGGCATCATGGAAGCGGGCAACCGCGGCGCCTTCGAGGCCGAGGGCCCGAGCATCGGGCTGAACATCGTGCTGCCGCACGAGCAGGAGCCCAACCCCTACATCACGCCGGAGCTGTGCTTCCAGTTCCACTACTTCGCGCTGCGCAAGATGCACTTCCTGATGCGCTCGATCGCATTGGTGTGCTTCCCCGGCGGCTTCGGCACGCTCGACGAGCTGTTCGAGGTGATGACGCTGCAGCAGACCGGCAAGGTGCGCAAGCGCCCGATCCTGCTGTTCGGGCGCGAGTTCTGGACCCGGCTGATCGACTTCGACCTGCTGATCGGCACCGGCATGATCTCGCCCGAGGACATGAAGCTGTTCCACTTCGTCGAGAGTGCCGAGGAAGCCTGGAACCTGATCGTCCAGCACTACTCCCTCATCTATCGCGCCGACGAGGCCACCAGCCCCGACGGCGCGGCGTCCCCCGAGCCCACGAAGCCCTGACCTGCACGACCACGACATGAGCACGACCTCGTCTTCCGCCCGCCCCGTCGCGCTGATCGGCGCGCCCACCGACATCGGCGCCGGCGCCCGCGGCGCCAGCATGGGCCCGGAGGCGATGCGCGTCGCCGGCATCCAGGGCGCGCTCGAAGGCCACGGCCTTTCGGTGATCGACCGCGGCAACCTGGCCGGGCCGTCCAACCCCTGGCTGCCGCCCGCCGAGGGCTATCGCCACCTGCACGAGGTCGCGGCCTGGAACCGCGCGGTGCACGACGCGGTGCACGCCGAACTGGCGCTGGGCCATCTGCCGATCCTGCTGGGCGGCGACCACTGCCTGGGCATCGGCTCGATCAGCGCGGTCGCGCGCCATTGCCGCGAGGCCGGCAAGAAGCTGCGCGTGCTGTGGCTCGACGCGCATGCCGACTTCAACACCAGCCTGCTCACGCCCAGCGGCAACATCCACGGCATGCCGGTCGCCTGCCTGTGCGGCCATGGCCCCAAGGAGCTGATCGAGATCGGCGGCCAGGTGCCGGCGATCAACCCGAAGTGGATCCGCCAGATCGGCATCCGCAGCGTCGATGCGGGCGAGAAGCGCTTCGTCCACGAGGTGGGCCTCGAGGTCTTCGACATGCGCTACATCGACGAGATGGGCATGCGCCACACGATGGAGCTCGCGCTCGCGACGATGGATGCCAACACGCACCTGCACGTGAGCTTCGACGTCGACTTCCTCGACCCCGAGATTGCGCCGGGCGTGGGCACCACCATTCCCGGCGGGCCGACCTACCGCGAGGCGCAGCTGTGCATGGAGATGATCGCCGACACCGGCCGGCTCGCGTCGCTCGACGTGATGGAGCTGAACCCGGCGCTCGACGTGCGCAACAAGACCGCGGTGATCGCGCTGGACTTGATCGAGTCGCTGTTCGGCAAGAGCACCTTGATGCGCAAGTGAGGCGCAAGTGAGGCGCAACTGAGCTAGTCGCACGGGCCGTGCGCGCGCCGGAAGCGCCACGGCTCGATCGCGTTCGCATCGGCGAACAGGCCGCGACCGGCGCTTCTCGCGGCGGCTTCCTCGTCACCATAAGGCCCCGGATCGCCGCGCCAGTGCGACGACCACGCATGGCCCGCGCGCACCAGCGACGCGCCGACATCGCGGCCTTCGATCGACACGCGCGCCAGCCCGCGGCCATGGCCGTCGGTCGCGACGCGCTCGACCTCGACCACGCGGCCATCGACCTGCCGGTGCAGCGCCTGCGTCGACGCCTCGCCGTGCGCCTGGCAGCGCTCCGGCGCATCGAGCCCGACCAGGCGCAGCTTGACCGGACGCGGCCGCGAGCCGTCGACGGAGTGCGGCCGCACCCACAGCGTGTCGCCGTCGCTCACCTTGGTGACCGTGCCGGCAAAGCGCTCCGGCTGCGCCGCAACGTGGCCTGCGATCAACAGCAGCCCCAACGCGAGGCGCCTCATGCGTTCGCGAGCACGCGCCACAGCCACCAGCCGAACAGCGCCGCGAACAGCAGCCACACCGCGACGATCAGCAGCGCGCCCCACACCAGCCTGGGCGCACGCTCGCCGCTGGCCTCGGCCTCGGCGAGCCGGGCCTGCCACAGATGCGCAGGCGTCAGCTTGACCGCCAGCGCGATGCCCAGCGGCAGCAGCACCAGGTCGTCGAGCCAGCCGAGCACCGGGATGAAATCCGGGATCAGGTCGATCGGGCTCAGCGCATAGGCCAGCACCAGCAGCGCGATCGCCTTGGGCAGCAACGGCGTCTGAGGATGGCGAAACAGCTTCCACAGCGCCAACAGGTAGACCTTCAGGCGCACGCGATTGGCCGCGCCGAACAGCTGGCGCAGCTTCATGCGGCCTCCTCGGCCGCGGCGTTCATCTCGGCCAGCAGCCGATCGAGTCGTGCGGACATCTTTTCGTTGGACAGGGATTCACGGAAGCGCTCCACCATCAAGGGCAGCGCCAGCGGACTGGGCAGCTCGAGCATCACATGCTCGAGCGCGAGCCCGCGCATTTTGCGCAAGCTCGCGGCCAGGCGCTTCAATTCGAGCTCCTGCGCCAACACCTCGCGCTCGGCCTGGCCGAGCAGCAGGTTGCCGGCGTCGTACTTGCGAAACACCTCGAAGAACAGGCTGCTCGAGGCCTGCAGCTGGCGCGTGCTCTTGGGCTGGCCCGGATAGCCGGTGAACACCAGGCCCGCGACGCGCGCGATCTCGCGAAAGCGCCGCTGCGCCAGCTCGCCGGAGTTGAGGCTTTGCAGCACGTCGTGCTGCAACTGCGCATCGTCGAACAGCGTGCCGTCGGCCAGCGGGGCGACATCGAGCGGCAGCGCCGACAGCAGCTCGAAGCCGTAGTCGTTGACCGCAAAGCTGAAGGTGTTGGCCCGGGTGCGCGCGAGCCGCCACGCGAACAGCAGCGCCAGGCCGATGTGCACGTTGCGGCCGGCGAACGGATAAAGGCACAGGTGATGGCCGTCGCGCGACGTGAAGCTTTCGGCCAGCAGCGTCGAGGGCGTGGGCAGCTTCGACATGCGCTGCTGCGTCTCCAGCATCGCGCGCGCGGCGCGCAGCTCGGGCGCATCGAAGCGGCCTTGGCGCGCGACATCCATCAGCTCGATCACCGCATCGGCCAGCTCGCTCGACAAGGGCATCTTGCCGCCGGCCCACACCGGCACCGCGCCACGCCCGCGCGCCGCCTTGCGCACATAGGCGGCCATGTCGCGCGTGCGCACGTACTCGAGCACCCGACCGGCGAAGACGAAGCAGTCGCCGGCCTTCAGCCGCGCGATGAAGCCCTCCTCGATCGTGCCCAGCGTACCGCCCGACAGCCATTTCACCTGCATCGCAGCGTCGCTGACGATGGTGCCGATCGACATGCGATGGCGCCGCGCGATGCCGCGGTCGGGCACGGCGGCGCGCAGCTGGCCGTTCGCATCGGCCTGCACCGCAACGCGGTGGTAGTCGGGATAGGCGCCCAGGCTCGCGCCGCCGCGCTCGACGAAATCGAGCGCCCAACGAAACTCGTCTTGCGTCAGCTCGCGATAGGCGAACGCGCGCCGCACTTCGTCGAACAGCGCGGGCGCGTCGTGGCCGCCATCGCCGCGCGGCTGCACCGCGAAGCCGCCGCCGAGCGCGACGGTGACGAGGTGCTGCACCAGCACGTCGAGCGGCTTGTCGGGCGTCTCGCGCCGCTCGATGCGACCGGCCTGCGCCGCATGGCGCGCCGCGGCCGCCTCGACCAGCTCGAGCGTGTTGGTCGGCACCAGCGTGATGCGGCTCGGCCGTCCCGGCTGATGGCCGCTGCGCCCGGCGCGCTGCAAAAGGCGCGCGACGCCCTTGGCCGAGCCGATCTGCAGCACCCGCTCGACCGGCAGGAAATCGACGCCGAGATCGAGCGACGAGGTCGCGACCACCGCCTTCAGCGCGCCCTGCTTGAGCCCGGCCTCGACCCATTCGCGCACCGACTTGTCGAGCGAGCCGTGGTGCAAGGCGATCAGGCCGGCCCAGTCGGGCCGCGCGTCGAGCAGCAGCTGGTACCAGATCTCGGCCTGCGAGCGCGTGTTGGTGAACACCAGCGCGGTGCCGGCGCCGTCGAGTTCGGCGACGACCGGTGCGAGCATCTGCGCGCCCAGGTGGCCAGCCCAGGAGAAGCGGCCGGGTTGCTCGGGCAGCAGGGTGTCGATGATCAGGGTCTTGTCGATGCGACCGCGCACCAGGCGCGGCGACGCGTCGCCCTGCGGCACTTGCGGCACCAGCACGCGCGCCGACTCGTCGAGGTTGCCGAGCGTCGCCGACAAACCCCAGACCACCAGCGCCGGGTTCCAGCCCGAAAGCCGCGCCAGCGCCAGCTGCACCTGCACGCCGCGCTTGCTGCCCATCAGCTCGTGCCACTCGTCGACGACGACGACATCGATCGCGCCGAGTTCGTCGCGCGCATGCTCGCGCGACAGCATCAGGCTCAGGGACTCGGGCGTCGTGACCAGGGCGCTCGGCCAGCGGCGGTCTTGCCGCGCGCGCTCGGCCGACGAGGTATCACCGGTGCGCAGGCCGCTGGTCCAGGCCGGCGCGAGTTCGGCCAACGGGCGTTGCAACGCGCGCAAGGTGTCTGCCGCGAGCGCGCGCATCGGCGTGAGCCACAGGATGCGCAGCGGCGGCGCGGCTCGGCCCTTCAACGCACCGGCTGACTGCGCGCGCAAGAGCGCACCGAACCACACCGCGTAGGTCTTGCCGGCGCCGGTAGTCGCATGCAGCAGGCCGGAGTCGCCGGCTTGCATCGCGGCCCAGACTTCGCGCTGGAAGCCGAACGGCTGCCAGCCGCGCGCCGCGAACCAGGACTCGGCGATGGAGGGCGCGGGCGTCTCGAGGCTCACGCGCCGACGATGCCACAGATGCGCGCCCCGCCGTCGGCGCGGCGGCGCGCGGGCTCAGGCGGCGCGGCTCAGCGCGCCGACCACATCAGCCGCAGACGCTGCAAGCCGAGCGCCAGCCGCGTCGGCCACGACAACGTCGGCAGGACGGCGCGTGGGCGCAAGTTGCCGGCCTGGCGGCGCGGCGCGTGATGAAGCGGCATTCCGTGGCGATCGAGTGACGTGACATGCATGGCGGTCTCCTCGCAGGCACCGAGCACGTCGCGTGCGGTGCCTGTTCATGTGACGCCAGCATCGCGTATCGAGCGCGGGCGCGAATCCCCCACTCGGACGACATGCGCCACCTCCCTTGGGACAAAGCGCCCCCTCGTTCACGGGTTCGTTGCTGTTGCGCATCGATCGACTGCCTGAATCCGCTTGCCGATCAAGAAGTGGTCACGACGGAGTCAAGTCTTGCGGCGTGCGTCCTGCCTAAGCTCGTCCGGTTCATCGACGTCCGGAAAGCACCATGCGCGCCTTTGCCTCGCTCTTCGTCACGCTCTTCATCGCCTTGTTGCTGGCCGCCTGCGGCGGGGGTTCGAGCCCGGCGCCCGGCGCGACGCCCGACCCGGTGCCGCCCGCGCCGAACACCGACATCGCCTTCGACAGCCTGCCCGATGGCAGCTTCTCGCTCACGCTGCTGAACAACACCAACGGCCGAAAGCGCGACGACGAGATCTACATCACGATCACGGCGTTCAATCATCAGACCGGGGGCGACGTCATCTACGTGAGGCCGTCCGGCCAGCAAGTGATCGGCACGCGGCAAGACGGCAGCGAGGGCGTGGTCGGCATGGCCGGAGTCGTGGCGCTCTCCGACGTCGCCAACAACAGCGCGCGCTGCGACGCCTCCACCAAGACCTGCTACGTGAACTACGCGTTCACGCTGGCCGACCTGGGCAGCACCCGCACCCTGGTCATCCCGGGCAATTCGGGCCCCGACCGCAAGGGATCGAGCGACACCGGCTACCACGGCGCGCGCATCTGGGTGTCGATGGACCAGCCGCTGCTGCAGCAGGCCACCTACGACAGCGTGAACGACCTGCACAACATCACGCAGCCCGACGTCATCGGCAACCCCGCCGATCCCAACCGCCTGACGGTGTTCGACTGGTTCGAGTTCGCCTACCAGCCCGATGCCGGCGTGCCCTTCGGCGGCAACGTGACGCAGGTCGATCTCTTCGCCATTCCGATGACGTTCACCGTCACCGGCGCCAAGGGCACGACGAAGGACCGCGGCATCGCGCTCGGCCCGGACTTTCCGACGCGCGATGACCTGCTGCAGCGGTATCGAGACACCGTCAGCTCGCAGTTTCGAGGCCTGGTCCAGACGGACGGCGAGCGCTTGCTGAGGCTCGTCGCGCCCTACTACGGCGCGAACTTCCAGGCGGGCGGCAGCGACGAGCACTACTTCGACCTCTATGTCGACTTCGTCTGGGCCACCTTCACGAGTTCGCCTGCCGCGCTCGACTTCTACGACCAGCCCCCCGTCAACGGCGTTCAGGTCGGCAATCGCTTCTATGGCTGCCAGCCCGCGCAGATGCAGGCCGACAAGCTGTGCTTCATGTACGCCAGTGCGGACAAGCAGGTCGACTCCGGCCCTTGGTACATGTCCAAGCCGACCACGGTGCACGTGTTCCAGAACGGCGGCGAGCTGCAACCCGGCTGCTTCAGCGTCGCCGCCTACAACGAGTGCAACGCGTTCGGCGCGCAACTGGCCGCGGCACTGAACCGCGGCATCGCGCACGACCCGGCGCATTGGCACTCCGCCGCCGACTTCTACAAGGGGCTGACGAAGAACGACTGGGCCCAGTTCTGGCACTCGGTCAGCCTGCACGGGCTGGCCTACGGCATGGGCTTTGACGACACCGCCGACCAGAGTTCGGTCGCGATCCTGCCGACCGACGAGAACATCTCGAGCCTGGTGATCGGCATCGGCTGGTGAAGGCGCGGAGCACGCATCGGGCCGCGCCTGAATCAGGAAGTCGTCACTACGAGCGCCGTTCAGGCACTCGCGATCCAGCCCTCGATCGGATCGACCTTCGCCGGCAGCCCATAGCGCGGCTGCCGGCTCGCCCACGCGGCCTGCACCAGGCACAGCACGGCATCGAGCCGATCTCCCGAGGCATCGGCGACCAGCTCGTCGCGCTGCGCGTGCGTCATGCGCAAGCGCAGGCCCAGGCGTGTGCGGCCCTGCTCGAGCGCTTCGACGAGGTCCTTGCGCGCGATCAGCCGCTCGGGCGTCTGCTTGGCACGCTCGTCGCTCTTGTACGAGCGCGTGCCGATCAGCTCGCGCGCCAACAGGCCCGGATAGGCCTCGATCGCGACGCGCGTGCGATCGCCCTCGTGCACCGCCGGCAGATGCACGCCGGTGGCGAGCAGCCGCGACGCGCCGGCATGCAGCATGAAGGCCACCGGCGGATTGACCCACTTCATCGACGGGCTCGAGCCGGCCGGTGCGTCGCAGGCGCGATGCGCGAACTTGGCGCCGGCCGGCCGCGCATCGCAGAAAGCCGCGAAGCGTTCGCGGATCGCCGCGCGATCGAGCGCCGCGTAGTGCGCGACCAGCGCGTCCCACTGCAGCGGCCAGCCCAGCGACTCGACCAGCTCGCGCGGCAACCCGAACGGGAAATCGAAGCCGCCCAGCCACGGCCCGGGCTCGACCAGCAAGGCCTCGAAGGCCCCGAAGTCGATCAGTGCATCGACGCGCTCGAGCCGTACGCGAGCGCTGCCCTCGAGCACGCCGCGCGCGACGGTGATCGGCTTGCGCCGCGTCGGCGCGCTGGTGAAGTCGACGCCGATGAGGCGAGCGGGTTCCTGCATCGCCCCATTGTCGGTGCCGGTGCGGCACGCTTGGCAAAATCCGCGCGATGGAAACGAATACGCGACGGCGCTGGAAGATCGCCGCGGCTTGGGCGCTGGCCGCGGCGCTGCTGCTGATCCTGCTGGTCAATGTGGCGGCGCGCCAGCTGCGCCCGCTGGTGATCGATGCGCTCGGGCCGCGCGCGAGCATCGACGACATCGCCGTCACCTGGCGCGGCCTCGAGCTGCGCGGCCTGCGCATCGCGGCCGCGAAGGGCTGGCCGGCCGAAGACGAGCTGCGCGCCGCGCGCGTTTCGGTGCTGCCCGATCCACGCAGCCTGTTCGGCTCGCCGTGGCGCATCGCGCGCGTGCGCATCGAGGGCGGCTATCTGTCGATGCTGCGCACGCGCGAGGGCAAGCTCAAGGTCGTGCCGGCCTTGCTCGATCGTGCGCCCGCCAAGAACGACGCCACCGCCAAGAGCGACGCGTTTGCGCTCGTGATCGGGCGCGTCGCGCTCGACGACAGCGCGCTCGAGTTCTACGACGCGACGGTTTCGGCGCGGCCGCATCGGCTGCGCGTCCAGAAGCTCGACGCGACCGCCGGGCCGATCCATCTGCCGGCGCTGGACCAGCCGATCGAGATCGCGATCGCCGGTCAGCTGGTCGGTCCGCGCCGCAACGGCGACATCGCGATCGACGGCCAGTTGACGCCGGCGACGCTCGACGCGCAGATCGACACGCGCCTGCACGGCGTCGACCTCGTCGCGCTGCAGCCCTACCTCGTGAAGGCCAGCGAAGCCGGCGTGCGCAGCGGCACGCTCGACCTGACGCTCGATGCCAAGGTCCACAACAAGCGATTGCATGCGCCGGGGCGCGTCGTGCTGACCGGCCTGGAACTCGCCAGCGGCAGCGGGCCGTTCGCGACCTTCGGCGGCGTGCCGCGCCAGGCGGTGGTCGCCGCGCTCAAGCGCGACGGCAAGATCGACGTGCGTTTCACGCTCGAAGGCCGCATCGACGATCCGAACTTCTCGATCAACGAGAACTTCGCGACGCGCATGGCGTCGAGCATGGCCGAGACGCTGGGCGTCAGCGTGACGGGCGTGGTCGAAGGCGTGGGCGGCCTGGTGAAGGGTTTGCTAGGCCGCTGATGCCTGATCGCCCCAAGGCAGCATCAAGGTCGACAGCAGCAGCTTCTCGAACTCGGGGGCGAAGCGCTCGATGATCTTGTCGGGATCAGGGCACAGCTTGCGGTCCGTGATCAGGCCGAACTGCACGCCGCCGCCATAGCTCAGGATCGACACGCCCATGCCGACGTCGCCCGACTGCGGCACCCAGAACATCACCTGCTTGAGCGTCGAGCCGAGAAAGCCCAGCGGCTTGGCCGGGCCGGGCACGTTGGTCATCACCGCGGTTGCCTTCTTCGCGAAGAAGCCCAGCAGCGCGTGCTGCACCGGCTTGATCATCAGGCCCGCGACCGCGAGCACCGCGAAGGCCAGCACCGGCTGGAAACTGCCCTTCAACTCGGCCATGCGCGCACGCACCGCGTAGACGCGCCCGACCGGATTGGCGATGCCGATCGGCAGCACCAGCGGCACCAGGCCGAAGTGGTTGCCGAGCTCGTGCGCGCGCTCCATCGGCCGCAGGTTCACCGGCACCATCGCGCGGATCTCCTTGCCGGCGACCGAGTCGCCGCGGTCTTCGAGATAGCCGCCGATCGCGCCGGCGGCGCAAGCGAGCAGCACGTCGTTGACCGAGCAGCCCAGCGCGCGGCCGACCGCCTTGACCTCGTCGAGGGGCACCGGGTCGCACCAGGCCACGCGCTTGACGGTGCCGGGCTTGCCTTTGAGCCGCGTCGGCGAGTCGTCGTCCATCAGCAGGAGCGAGGCGCCGTCGCTGACCAGCTGCGCGCCGGCCTTCGCCATCTCGACCGAACCCGACAAGGTGTTCGTCAGCGGCGCCTGCGGATTGGCCAGCATCTCGACCGACTTGACCACGCCGTCGCCGGTCATGCCGATGGCCTTGATCGTGAGCTCGGTGATCGGGCGCAGCACGGCATCTGCGAGCCAGTCGCGCTCGTCGCCGCCGGCGCGGCCGCGCTTGGAGCGCTCGGGCGGCGGCAGGCCGCCGTCGGTGATCGACAGCATCACCGAGATCAGCGCGATGCCGTCGCCGATGCAGTGGTGGATGCGCGCGATCAGCGCGCTGCCCTTCTTGCCGTCGTCGTCGACATGGTTCTCGACGAGATGAAACTGCCACAGGGGATGCGCCGGATCGAGCGGCATCGATGCGAGCTCCGCCACGCGCGCTTCGAGCGCGGCACGCGCGCCTTGGCCGCGACGGCGGGGAAGCGTCTCGGGCACGACATGGCGCGCGATGTCGAAGTCGGCATCGGGCACCCAGGTCGCGCCCATCGTGTCCTCGACGACCTTCTGGCGAAAGCGCGCGAAGCGCAGCAGCCGGTCGGTGACGCGCTCGCGCAGTGCCGCCAGCTCGATCCCCGGCTCGAGGCGCCACACGCCGATGATCATCATCAGGTTCTGCGGCGTGTCCATGCGCAGCCAGGCGGTGTCCACGCGCGACATGCGCTGCGCGCCCTTGGGCAGGGTGGGATCGCGCGGACTCGTCGAGGACATGCTGGAACTCCGGGGAACTGATCGAGGCCGACACGCTCGCGGCTAACATGCGCGCCGTCAACGGGACTTTCATTTACCCCACCACGAACGGAGACACGCCATGTCCGATCTCAAGGCCGCATTCGAGAAGGCGGTCACCGAAAGCAAGCAGCTGCCCGAGAAGCCCGACAACGCGACGCTGCTGAAGATCTACGCGCTGTACAAGCAGGCCACCGACGGCGACGTCGACGGCAAGCGCCCCGGCATGACCGACATGGTGGGCCGCTTCAAGTGGGACGCCTGGAACGAGCTCAAGGGAAAGTCGAGCGACGAGGCGATGCAGGAATACATCGACCTGATCGAAGACCTCAAGGGCTGAGCTTCAGCCCCTCGCGACAAAGGCCGGCGTCAGCCGGCCTTTTTCTTTGCGGCCACCTTCTTGGCCGGCTTGCCCTCGGCGGCCAGCAGCGCATCGAGGTTCTTCTCGATCTCGGCCTCGATGGTCTTGGCGAACGCGCCCATCAAGATGCCCAGCTTCGCCTCGATGTCGAAGTGATCGGCCGCGACGATCAGCGCGCCCTTCACGCCGCTGCGCGTGAACTCGACCGTGTCGCTGGTCTTGCCCTCGATCACGGTGCATTCCATGCCGAACTTGGCCTCGGCGTCCTCGGCCCATTTCCAGGCGATCTCGCGAGCGCGTGCGAGGCCGAGGCTGTGTGGGCGATGGATGCGGATGTTGGACATGGCGTTCAGTGGCTGGCGGCGGAATGGGCTGGCATCAGCGCATTCAGTGTCGCGCGGCGCTCCTCGGCGGGCAATCCGGCCAAACGCTTGACCTCGCGATGGAAACGCGCGAAGTCGCGGCCTTCGCGCTCGAACAGCGCGACGAAGGCCGGCACCAGGTCGTCGTAGGCGCCCTGCACGCCCAGGCGCGCGTTGTTGGCGTTGGCGATCCAGCCGTCGTAGCGGGCGTCGCCGTTCCACGCGCCGGCCTTCAGCGCCGCGTATTCCTCGCGCAGTTGCGCGTAGACGCGGGCCTTCGCGGCGCGCTTGTGGTCGGCGCTTGCGGTACCTTCGTAGACGGCCTGAAGCCGTTCGCGCGTGCGCCACGTCAGCGCGCGGAAGTCGCGCCGCATCGCGTCGAAGCGGGTGTACTCGTCGCGCGCCTCGGCGCTCGCGCGCTCGGCCAGCCAGCGCGCGCCGCCCAGGCGCTCGACCGCGGTCGCATAGCTCTCGTTGAACTCGGTGTCGCCGGAGGCATAGGCGACCTGGTGGCTGAGCTCGTGGAAGATCAGCCGCGCCAGCTCACCCTCGGGCCAGCCGATGAAGGTCGACAGCAGCGGGTCGGCGAAGAAGTCGCCCGGCAGCTTGCCCAGGCTCGAATAGGCCGGCACGCCGTAGACCGCGACCTCGAGCGTCGCGTCGCTGTCCTTGAGCTCGGCGGCATAGGCCTCGGCCCGCGCGCGATCGAAGTAGCCGCGGTAGCCGACGCAGCCGACAACCGGAAAGCACCACGTGCGCAGCTTGAGCGAGAGCTCGGGCGCCGCGACCACGTTCCACACCACCGCCGGGCGATCGAGCGCGGCATAGCGCCGGTAGCTGGCGTTGTCGGGCAGCGCGAGTTCGCTGACCGCGTAGTCGCGCATGCGCTGGCTCAGCTCGAGCTTGTCGCGCAAAGGCGCGGGCGTGGCGGGATCGGCGATGACCTCGGGCACCGGCCGCGCCGAGCGCATCAGCGCGAGATGGCCCTGTACCGATTGCGAGAGATAGCCGGCGCTGCCGCAGGCAGTGGTGAGCAGTGCGGTCGCCGCGACGGCCAGGCAGGTGAACAATCGGCGCATGGGCCGACAGTCTACGGTCGCGCGATGCGCTCTCCGGATCCCGCTAGAGGAAGCGGCGGATGCCCGCGAGCGCCGGATCGCCGCTGGCCTCGAGGCGCTTCACCGCCTCGGTGAAGCACTGGTCCGCACGCGCCGGCCCGGCGACTTCGGCCAGGCCCACGTACATCACGTTGACCAGCGCGGTGCCGGTACCGCCGGCCGGCCACTCGCCGCCCAGCGCCGAGACCTGCTGGCTCCACCATAGCGACGCGGCATGCTGGTGCGCGCGCGGCAACGTGGCCGCGTGGCGGATCAAGGTGCGGCGCAGCCGCGCCGGCGTGACGCCGGGCGGCAGGTCGCGCGCGAGCTGCTGCTCGAGCGCGGCGTAGAAGCGCGCCAGCACGGCTGCCGTGCCGACCGCGGTCTTGCGCGCAGCGGCAGCGATCTCGACGTCGTCGCGCGGTGGCTGCGTCAGCGGGTCGTCGGGCAGCTCGCGCGGATCGCCCTGCAGCGCGCGAAACACCTTCAGGTGCAGCTCGGCTTCCTTGCCGGCCAGGCCGAAGGCCTGGACGATCTGGCGGCAGAAGTGGTTCAGCCCGGTGACCAGCGACTCGCGGCCTTCGAAGCGGCGGCTCCACAGCTGCAGCGCGTCGTGCACGCGGGCGCGGTCGAGGTATTCGCCCAGCGCGTGCGCCAGGGCGCGGCGCGCGAGCGCGGGATCATGGTCCTGGGGGATCGATGCCATCGCGGGCCTTTCGCTCACTGCTTGCCGCGATGCACGGCTTCCTGCTGGAACTCGGGATAGCCGACTTCGTAGTGCTCGGTGAAGTCGAGGCCGCGCTGTTCGTCGAGCGTGCTGGCGCGCAGACCCATGGTCTTCTTGATGAGCCAGTACATCAGCAGCGACACGCCGAGCGCCCAGACCATCGCGACAGCACAGCCCAGCGCCTGGATGCCCAGCTGGCGCAGGTCGAACATCGCGTCGGCCTTGAACAGCCCCGCAGCCAGCGTGCCCCAGACGCCGCCGACGGCGTGCACCGGCACCGCGCCGACGACGTCGTCGATGCGCAGCGCCTCGAGCAGCCAGCCCGCCAGCACCGACAAGGCGCCGGCCACGAAGCCGGTAAACAGCGCGAAGGCCGGCTCCATCACGTGGCAGCCCGCGGTGATGCCGACCAGCCCGGCGATGCCACCGTTGATGGCCGTGGTCATCAGCACCGGCTGTCGCGCCGCGCCCAGCATCGCGAGCGCACCGATCGCGCCCGCCGCGCCCGCCAGGTGCGTGTTGAGCACGATGCGGCCGATGCCGACCGTGGCAGCAGCGGTCGAGCCGCCGTTGAAGCCGAACCAGCCCAGCCACAGGATGAAGCCGCCGAGCGCCACCGAGGTCAGGTTGTGGCCCAGCACCTCGCGCGCGCGGCCGTCGCTGCCGAAGCGCCCGAGCCGCGGCCCGACCATCACGATCGCCGCCAGCGCCGACCAGCCGCCCACCGAGTGCACGACGGTCGAGCCGGCGAAGTCGATGAAGCCCAGCTCCTTGAGCCAGCCGGTGCCGCCGTGCAGCGAGCCCCAGGCCCAGGCGCCGAACACCGGATAGGTGATGCCGGTGATCAGGATGGAGCCGACGATGTAGGCCGAGAAGCGCGTGCGCTCGGCGATCGCTCCGCTGACGATGGTGGCCGCGGTCGCGGCGAACATCATCTGGAAGAACAGCATGCCGTACTGCGAGTCGCTGACGCGGTGCGGTGCGAACTGGTCGGTGCCGATCCAGCCGGTCGGGTTGGCGCCGAACATCAGCCCGTAGCCGAGCAGCCAGAACGCGACCGCGCCGAAGCACATGTCGCAGTAGTTCTTCATGATCACGTTGATCGCGTTCTTCGCACGGCTCATGCCGCTTTCGAGCAGCGCGAAGCCGGCCTGCATGAAGAACACGAGCGCGCCGGCCGCGATCAGCCACACCATGTCCGTGTCGGCGCGCAGCGCCGAAAGCTCTGGAGTCATGCGAGGTCCCAACGTTTCGTAACAGGCGCAGGCGGCATGGCAAGACCCATGCCACGCGCGCCGTCACGTCACGCTGGAACGACTTCGACGAGCACGTCGTAGAAGCAAGGCGCGCGACCGAGGTCGGTGAGGCGCTGGTGCGTGACCTCGTTCACGTTCGTGCCGTCCGCGCCGAGCTTGCGCCACCAGATGCCCAGGCCGTTGACGACGCCAGGACGTGCGCGCGAACTCACCTCGGCGGTGCACAGATAGCTGCCGCGGTCGTTGAATGCACGCACCCTTGCACCGCTTTGGATGCCGCGCGGCGCGGCATCGTCGGGATGGATCTCGAGCCGGGGCTCGACCTCGATGTCGCGCAGGCTCTTGACGTTGACGAAGCTGCTGTTGAGGAAGTTGCGCGCCGGCGGCGAGATCATCGCCAGCGGATAGCGCCTCGCGAGCTCGGGCGCGCTGGCCGCGGACTCGTGGTTCGGCACGACCTGTGGCAAGCCGGCCTCGGGCGCGTCGATGCGCACGCGGCCGTCGGGCGTGGGGAAGCCGCCGTCGGCGAACGGTGCGTCGGCGATCTCAAGCGACACCCAGCCGACCTCGCGCAGCTGCGCGTAGTCGATGCGGTCGCCGAAGGCCTGGCGCACCAGCGTCTCGTCGTCGTCGCGGAAACACGCCTCTTCGAAGCCCATGCGCTGCGCGAGCCGGCGAAAGACCTCGGTGTTGGGCAGCGCCTGGCCGAGCGGTGCCACCGCCGGCTCGTTGATCAGCACGTCGGTGTGGCCGTAGCTGGTGTGGATGTCCAGGTGCTCGAGCTGCGTCGTCGCGGGCAGCACGATGTCGGCGTAGTCCGCGGTGTCGGTCATGAAGTGCTCGAGCACGACGGTGAACAAGTCCTCGCGCGCGAAGCCTTGCACCACCTTCGGCGACTCGGGCGCGACCGCGACCGGATTGCTGTTGTAGACCACCAGCGCCTCGATGCGCGGGCCGAAGGCGCTCGACGGGTCGCTCAGCAGCGCATCGCCGATCGTGCTCATGTTGATGGTGCGCGGCGAGCGTGGGCCGATCAGGTCGGGCCGCTGCAGCGTCGCGCGGTCGGGGTTGAACCAGCCCGAGGCCGACAGCAGCATGCCGCCGCCGCGATGGCGCCAGGCGCCAATCAGCGCCGGCAGCGTCGCGACCAGCCGCACCGCGTTGCCGCCGCCGGCGACGCGCTGCATGCCGTAGTTCAGACGGATCGCGGCCGGCTTGGTGGTGCCGTAGTCGCGCGCGAGCTGGCGGATCTGCTCGACCGCGAGGCCGGTCGCCTGCGCCGTGCGCTCCAGCGTCCATTCGAGGGCCTGTGCACGCAGCGCATCCCAGCCGCGCTCGCCTTGCTGGACGTGGCGGGCGATGTAGTCGTGGTCGAGCCAGTCGTTGACGATCAGCTCGCGCATCAGGCCCAGCGCCAGCGCGGCGTCGCTGCCGGGCAGCAAGGCCAGGTGCTCGTGGCACTTCTCGGCGGTCTCGGTGCGGCGCGGGTCGATGCACACCAGCTTCGCGCCGGCGCGCTTGGCCTGCTGCGCGAAGGTCCAGAAATGCAGGTTCGAGGCGATCGAGTTGCTGCCCCAGATCAGGATCAGCTTCGCCTCGGCGAAGAAGCGCGTGTGCATGCCGACCTTGCCGCCGAGCGAGGCGGTCATGCCGGCGCCGCCGGCGCTGGCGCAGATCGTGCGATCGAGCAGCGAGGCGCCGAGCCGGTGGAAGAAGCGCCGGTCCATGCTCTCGCCTTGCAGCAGGCCCATCGTGCCGGCATAGCTGTAGGGCACGATGGCCTGCGCATCGCGCGCGGCGATCGCGCCCAGGCGCTGCGCGATCTCGTCGAGCGCCTGGTCCCAGGCGATGGGCTCGAAGCGCCCTTCGCCCTTTCGACCGACGCGCCGAAGCGGCGTCAGCACGCGCTCCGGGTGGTAGGTGCGCTCGGGGTAGCGCGAGACCTTGGTGCACAGCGCGCCGTGCGTCGTGACGTGCTCCGCCGCGCCCTGGACCTTGATCACGCGGCCGTCCTGCACGCTGATGCGCAGGGCACAGGTATCGGGGCAGTCGTGCGGGCAGGCGCCGCGAACGACCTGTATCGGCTTGTCGCTGTCCAGAATTTCCATCGGAGGATGGTGCCATAGGGGCCACGACGGCGTGACAGGCTGCTCGCAAGCCCCGTGCGGCGCGGCCCGCGCAGCGATTCGACCATGCTGCGCCGGCGCAACGCCGCTATCCTGCAGCGGTTTGCATAATTCCCCGGGTCTTGCAGATGGCCGCGCGCAATGCGCCAAGCCGCGCTACCCACGTCGTTGAGGAATTCGCCATGATCCAACGCCGCGCCCTGATCCAGGGTGCCGCCGCCGCCGCGGCCTCGGTTGCCGTGCCGGCCCTGCGCGCCGCCGAAACCAAGCTGATCCTCGGACAGTCGGCCGCCTTCACCGGGCCGGCCGCCCAGCTGGGTATCCAGATGAACAAGGGCGCGAAGATCTGGTTCGACCAGGTCAACGCCTCGGGCGGCCTGAACGGCATGCAGATCGAGCTCAAGACGCTCGACGACGGCTACGAGCCCGAGCGCTGCAAGGCCAACACCGCCCAGTTCATCAAGGACGAGGTCTTCGCGCTGCTCGGCTACGTCGGCACCCCGACCTGCCTGGCCGCGCTGCCGCTGGTCAACGAGGCCAAGATCCCGTTCTTCGGCCCCTTCACCGGCGCCGAAGCGCTGCGCGATCCGTTCAGCAAGGTGGTGTTCCACCTGCGCGCCTCGTACTACGACGAGACCGGCCTGATCGTGAAGAACCTCACCTCGCTGGGGCTCAACAAGATCGCGGTGTTCTACCAGAACGACGCCTACGGCCAGGCCGGCCTGAGTGGCGTGCAGCGCGCGCTCAAGCCGCTGAACCTCGAGCCGGTGGCGCTGGGCACGGTCGAGCGCAACACGGTCAATGTCGCGCAGGCGGTCAAGGACATCGTCGCCAAGCAGCCGCAGGCGATCGTGCAGATCAGCGCCTACAAGAGTTGCGCGGCCTTCATCCGCGAGGCGCGCAAGGCCGGCTACGGCGGCCAGTTCTACAACGTCAGCTTCGTCGGCACGCAGGCGCTGGCCGACGAGCTCAAGGGCGACGGCCGCGGCATCATGATCAGCCAGGTCGTGCCCTATCCCTACACGCCGGCCATCCCGATCTCGCGCGAGTACCTCGACGCGGTGCGCAAGGCCGGCGGCGACGCGACGCCCAACTACTCCAGCATGGAGGGCTACCTCGCCGCGCGCGTGTTCACCGAGGGCCTGCGCCGCGCCGGCCGCAACCCGTCGCGCGAGTCGCTGATCGCGGGCCTCGAGTCGATCGCCGGCTACAACATGGGCGGCTTCAACGTGGATTTCAGCGCGCGCGATCACGTCGCCTCGCGCTTCGTCGATCTGTCGATGCTCACGGGCGACGGCAAGGTCTCGCGCTGAAGAGGTTTTCCCAATGCAACGACGTCTGTTCCTGCGCCGCGGCGCCGCCGCGAGTGCGGTGGCCCTCGGCCTTCCCGCCTTCGCCCAGAACGAGCGCAAGGTCGTGCTGGGCCAGTCGGCTCCGCTCACCGGCCCGGCCGCGCAGCTCGGCCTGCAGTTCCAGCGCGGCGCGCGGCTGTGCTTCGATCGCATCAACGCCAAGGGCGGCGTCAATGGCGCGACGATCGAGCTCAAGACGCTCGACGACGGCTACGAGCCCGAGCGCTGCAAGTCCAACACCGAGCAACTGATCAAGGACGGCGCGTTCGCGCTGTTCGGCTACATCGGCACGCCGACCAGCCTGGCCGCGCTGCCGCTGGCCAATGCGGCCAAGCTGCCCTTCGTCGCGCCCTTCACCGGCGCGCAGGCCCTGCGCGATCCGTTCAACCGCCTGGTGTTCCATGTGCGCGCCTCGTACTTCGACGAGACCGCGCGCATCGTCAACCAGTTGGTCGCGACCGGCACGCGCAAGATCGCGGTCTTCCACCAGAACGACAGCTACGGCCAGGCCGGCCTCGAGGGCGTGACGCGCGCGCTGAAGGCGCACAACCTCGAGCCGGTGGCGATCGGCACGGTCGAGCGCAATTCGATCGACGTGACGGCGGCCGTCGCCAAGCTGATGGCGGGCGCGCCCGAGGCGATCGTGCAGATCAGCGCCTACACCAGCTGCGCGGCCTGCATTCGCGCCGCCCGCAAGGCCGGCTATGTCGGCCAGTTCTACAACGTGAGCTTCGTCGGCACGCAGGCCCTGGCCGGTGAGCTCGGCAACGATGCGCGCGGCGTGGTCGTGAGCCAGGTGATGCCGTATCCGTTCGCGCCGGTCTCGGCGCTGGCGACCGAGTTCCTGCAGGCGATCTCATCGTCGCAGTTCGACATCGAGGCGAACTACAGCAGCATCGAGGGCTATGTCGCGGCCAAGGTGTTCGCCGAAGGCCTCAAGCGCGCCGGCCGCGACAGCAGCCGCGACGGCCTGATCACCGGCATGGAAGCGATGCGCGACGTCGACCTCGGCGGCTTCTTCGTCGACTTCTCGCCGAAGAAGCACATGGGCTCGAGCTTCGTCGAGCTGACCGTGCTGACGCAAGACGGCAAGGTGCGCCGCTAGAGGCTTACCATCGCGCGCAAGAGTCCGGAAGTCGAGCGCGATGAAACTGATCGAATCCATCCTCGCGGACGCCGCCACGGTGCGCGCGATCCGCCGCGACCTGCACGCTCATCCCGAGCTGTGCTTCGAGGAGCACCGCACCTCGGAGCTGATCGCCAAGACGCTCGAAGGCTGGGGCATCCCGGTCGTGCGCGGGCTCGGCAAGACGGGTGTCGTGGGCATCGTCAAGAACGGCAGTTCGTCGCGCGCGGTGGGCCTGCGCGCCGACATCGACGCGCTGCCGATGACCGAGCACAACCGCTTCGAGCACGCCAGCCGCCACGCCGGCAAGATGCACGCCTGCGGCCACGACGGCCACACCGCGATGCTGCTGGCCGCGGCCAGGCACTTCGCGACGCAGCGCCACTTCGACGGCACCGTCTACCTCGTCTTCCAGCCGGCCGAAGAAGGTGGCGGCGGCGCGCGGGAGATGATCACCGACGGCCTGTTCGACCGCTTCCCGATGGAGGCGATGTTCGGCATGCACAACTGGCCGGGTCTTTCGGTCGGCCAGTTCGCGATCAAGCCGGGCCCGTGCTTCGCGTCGAGCAACGAGTTCAAGATCACGATCCGCGGCAAGGGTGCGCACGGCGCGATGCCGCACCTGGGCATCGACCCGGTGCCCGTGGCCTGCCAGATGGTTCAGGCCTTCCAGACCATCATCACCCGCAACAAGCGCCCGATCGACACCGGCGTGATCTCGGTGACGATGATCCACACCGGCGAAGCCACCAACGTCGTGCCCGACAGCTGCGTGATCGAGGGCACGGTGCGCACCTTCACGACCGAGGTGCTCGACCTGATCGAGCGGCGCATGAAGACGGTCGCCGAAGCGACCTGCGCGGCCTTCGAGGCGAGCTGCGAGTTCGAGTTCGATCGCAACTACCCGCCCACCATCAACCATCCCGACGAGACCGCGTTCGCGCGCCGCGTGATGGAAGATCTGGTCGGCGCGGACAACGTGTTCGACTTCGAACCGACGATGGGCGCGGAAGACTTCAGCTACTTCCTGCAAGCCAAGCCGGGCGCCTACTTCGTGATCGGCAACGGCGACGGCACGCACCGCGAAGGCGGCCATGGCCTCGGGCCCTGCATGCTGCACAACCCGAGCTACGACTTCAACGACGACCTCATTCCGCTGGGCGCGACCTTCTGGGTGCGCCTGGCCGAGGCCTGGCTGGCGCCGCGCTGAGCGGCGCGCTGGCCTAGCCGCGAAGGCGCGCGAGCAAGCCGGCGGTCGAGCCGTCGAGGCCTTGCGTGTCGCCGCTGGCCAGGCGCGGCAGCAAGTCGTTGCACAGCGCCTTGCCGAGCTCGACGCCCCACTGGTCGAAGCTGTTGATGCCCCACAGCGCGCCGCTGGTGAACACGCGGTGCTCGTAGAGCGCGATCAGCGCGCCGAGCGAGCGCGGCGTCAGCGCATCGAGCACGAAGCTCGTGCTCGGCCGGTTGCCGGGGAAGGTGCGGTGCCTGGCGACCACCGCCTTGTCGAGCGACTTCGACGCGGTCGGCGCCGACTCGGCCAGCGCCTGCGATTCGGTCTTGCCCTGCATCAGCGCCTGGCCCTGCGCGAGGCAATTGGCGAGCAGCTTGGCATGCAGGTCGGCATGCGAATGCGAAGGCCGCTTGACCGCGATGAACTCGACCGGGATCACGTCGGTACCCTGGTGCAGCATCTGGAAATAGGCATGCTGGCCGTTGGTGCCGGGCTCGCCCCAGACCACCGGGCTGGTCGCGAACGGCAATGCGGCGCCTTCGAGGTCGACGCGCTTGCCGTTGCTCTCCATCTCGAGCTGTTGCAGATAGGCCGGGAAACGGCGCAGGCCCTGGTGATAGGGCGCGACGCTGCGGCTCGTGAAGCCGTGGAAGTTGCGGTACCAGAGGTCGAGCAGGCCCAGCTGGGCCGGCAGGTTGCGCTCGAGCGGCGACTCGGCGAAGTGGCGGTCCATCGCATGCGCGCCGGCGAGCAGCTCGCGAAAGCCGCGCTCGCCGATCGCGATCGCGATCGGCAGCCCGATCGCGCTCCACAGCGAATAGCGCCCGCCCACCCAGTCCCAGAAACCGAAGGTGGTGTCGATGCCGAACGCGGCCGCGGCGGCAACGTTGGTCGTCGTGCCGGCGAAGTGCTTCGCGATCGCGGCCTCGCCGCCCTCGCCATAGCCCTGCAGGAACCAGGCGCGCGCGACCTGCGCGTTGGCCATCGTCTCTTGCGTCGTGAAGGTCTTGGAGGCGATCACGAACAGCGTCGAGCGCGGATCGACGCGCGCCAGCACCGGCGCGAGATCGTGGCCGTCGACGTTGGAGACGAAGTGCATGCGCAGCTGCGGATGCACGAAGGGCTCGAGCGCCGCGACCGCCATCTGCGGCCCGAGGTCCGAACCTCCGATGCCGATGTTCACGACATCGCGGATGCCACTGGCAGCGACATCGCGAACGCGCTCGGCGTAGGCGAGCATCTTGTCGAGCTCGGCGTGAACGTCGTCCGAAAACGGGGCCTGGCCGCGCGGGGCGCGCAAGGCCGTGTGCAGCACCGCGCGGCCTTCGGTGAGGTTGATCGGCGCGCCGGCGAACATCGCGTCGCGGCGCGCTTCGAGGCCGCACTCGCGCGCCAGCTCGATCAGCAGCTTGCGCGTCGCGAGGTCCCAGAGGTTCTTCGACAGGTCGGCGAAGACCTCGGGCGCCTCGACCGCGAAGCCCTCGAAGCGCTTCGCGTCGCGCGCGAAGGCTTCGCGCAGATCGAGCTCGCGGCCGTGGCCCTCGAAGTGGCCGGCCAGCGCCGACCACGCGACCGTGCGGTCGCAGCGGATGAAGTCGGACATCACAGTGCGCGGATCAGGTCGTCGAGCGAACGGGCATCGGCGGCGAAGGCGCGAATGCCCTCGGCCAGCTTGTCGTTGGCCATCGCGTCGTCGTTGAGCGCGTAGCGAAAGCTCGCCTCGTTGAAGCTGACCGCGCGCGCATCGCAGCCGCTGGCCTGGGCCGGATCGAGCCGGCGCACGACCGGCGCGTCGGACTGCTGCAGCTTGGCGAGCAGGTCGGGGCTGATGGTCAGCAGGTCGCAGCCGGCCAGCGCGAGGATCTGGCCGGTGTTGCGAAAGCTCGCGCCCATGACCTCGGTGTCGATGCCGAACTTGCGGAAGTAGCGCCAGATCGCGGCGACCGACTTGACGCCGGGATCGTGCTCGGCGGCATTGGCGGCCTCGTCCCACGACGCGCCGGCCTGCTTCTTGTGCCAGTCGTAGATGCGCCCGACGAAGGGCGAGATCAGCGTCACGCCGGCGTCGCCGCAGGCCACCGCCTGGCAGAACGCGAACAGCAGCGTCAGGTTGCAATGGATGCCCTGATGCTCGAGCGCGCGCGCCGCCTGGATGCCCTCCCAGGTCGCGGCGATCTTGATCAGCACACGCTCGCGCGCGATGCCCTCGGCTTCGTACAGCGCGATCAGGCGCTGCGCGCGCGCGATCGTCGCGGCGGCGTCGAAGCTCAGGCGCGCGTCGACCTCGGTCGAGACGCGGCCCGGAATGACCTTCAGGATCTCGCAGCCGAAGCGCACCAGCACGCGATCGACCAGCGAGTCGATCGGCTGGCCGCGATGCGCCGCGACGGTCTGCGCGACCAGCGGCGCATAAGCCTCCTGGCGCGCGGCCTTGAGGATCAGCGTGGGATTGGTGGTCGCGTCGCGCGGCGCGAACGCGCCGAGCTGCTGGAAATCACCGGTGTCGGCGACGACGACGGTGAAGCTCTTGAGTTGCTCGAGTTGATTGCTCATCGGGGGCGACCGCACATCACGGAACGTCCCCGAATGGTACTCGGCCCGCCGCGGCGGGACGCCGTCAGGCTGCCGGTGTTTCGGCCGCGGCGAGCAGATCGTCGATGCCGTAGACGCGCGCCAGCTCGCCGAGCTTGGGTGGCAGCGAGCGCGTCGCGAACGACTTGCCCCAGGCCTGCGCGAGCCGGCGGCACTCGAGCAGGACCGCCAGCGCGCTGGAGTCGAAGCGCACCAGCGCGCTCGCGTCGACGACCACCTCGGCGTCGCCGGCCTGCTCGAGCGCGACCTTGAGCAGGCGCAGCGTGTCGCGCGCCTCGTTCAGCGTGAGCGTCTCGGGCAGCAGCAGCATCGCGCGACTCGCCTCAGCTCTTGGCCGCGCCGGCCGACTTGTTGCGCTCGGTCAGCTTGGCGATCAGGCCGTCGATGCCGCCGGCGCTGATCTCCTGCGCGAAGCTGTTGCGATAGTTCTCGACCAGCCACACGCCGAGCACGTTGACGTCGTAGATCTTCCAGCTGTCGGCCGCCTTCTCGAGGCGGTAGTCGAGCTGGATCGGATCGCCCTTGCCGCGCACCTCGGTGCGCACGACGACCTCGTTGTCCTCGGCCTTGCCACGCATCGGCTTGAGTTGCACGGTCTGGTCGCGCACCTGGGCGAGCGCGCCGGAGTAGGTGCGCACCAGCAGGGTCTTGAATTCTTCTTGCAGGCGCTTTTGCTGCTCGGGCGTGGCCTGGCGCCAGTAGCGGCCGACCGCCGAAGCGGTCATGCGATTGAAGTTCACGTGCGGCAGGATCTTGGCGTCGACCAGGGCCATGACCTTCCTGACGTCGCCGGACTGGATGGTCGGATCGGCCTTCACGGCCTCGATCACTTCGGACGACAGGCGCAGCACCAGGGCATCGGGGGCAGTGGCTTCGGCATGCGCGGCCAGCGGCACGGCCAGCGCGGCACCGGCAGCGAAGGCCAGGCGCAGCATCAGGCGTCGGGTCGATTGAAGCATCAGGGTTCCTTTCGTTCCTTCGGCGGGGCGAGCGCCCCGACCACATTTTCGAGTCGTGCCGCAGCGGCGAGTTCGGCTGCGGTCACCGAGCGTTACGCGTCGCCTTGCCTCAACGCGCCGGCGCCGAGGCCGGTTCACCCGGCGCGCTGGCCGCCGCGCTTGCAGCATTGGCGCCCGCCGCGGCGGCCGCGTCCTCGGCGGCCCGCTCGGCCGCGCGCAAGGACGGCGGCGGCTCGTACGGATCTTCTTCCTCCGGCGGGTTGCCGTCGTAGATGAGGTTGCGGCGACGCTGCAGGTAGGCGTCGCGGATGAACTGGTACTTGTCGAGCGCGATCTCGTCGATGACCTGCGTTGCGCCCAGCAGATTGGCGCGTACGTTCACGATGCGAACCACGGCCATGCCGTTGAGCACGAACGAATCATGAACCATCTGGTCGGGCGAGATCTGCACGGCGAACGGCACGTCGGTGACGTCGCGCAGCGTCGAGGGCCCGAGCAGCGGCAGCACGAGGTAAGGGCCCGGGCCGACGCCCCACTTGCCGAGCGTCTGGCCGAGGTCTTCGTCGTGGCGCTCGAGGCCGAGCGGCTCGGCCCAGTCGATGAAGCCGCCGATGCCGAACACCGTGTTGATGCCGAAGCGCATGAGGTCGCTGCCGGCATCGGCCGGGCGGCCTTGCAGCAGCAGGTTGACGGCCGACCAGGCGTCTTGGAAGTTGTGGAAGAAGTTGTCGATGCCGGTGCGCACCACGGTGGGCGTGATGTCGCGATAGACGGTCGCGACAGGCACCATGACCGTCCGGTCGAGCGCTTCGTTGAACGTGAAGACGCCGCGATTGACCGGCTCGAGCGGATCGCCGGTAAGCCGCGGCGTCAGCGTCGAGCAGCCCGCGAGGGCCAGCGCCGACGCGACGAACGCGAGTTTGCGAACGGGCGATCTCACTTCTTCGCGCCTTCGCTGCCGGCGTCGGCGGCCTTGTTGTAGAGGAACTGGCTGATCAGGTTCTCGAGCACGACGGCCGACTGCGTCATGCGGATCGTGTCGCCGGCGGCCAGCAGCTTCTCTTCGGCGCCGGGCTCGACACCGATGTACTGCTCGCCCAGCAGGCCCGAGGTCAGGATCTTGGCCGAGCTGTCCTTGGGAAAGGTGAAGCGCTTGTCCATCTCCAGGTCGACGCGCGCCTGGTAGGTCTTGTCGTCGAAGCTGATGGCCGCGACGCGCCCGACCACCACGCCAGCGCTCTTGACCGGCGCGCGCACCTTGAGGCCGCCGATGTTGTCGAAGCGCGCGCTGACGGCGTAGGTCTCCGACAGGCTCAGCGACAGCAGGTTGCCGGCCTTGAGCGCGAGGAACAGGATGGCCACCGCGCCGATCAGGACGAAGAGACCGACCCAGAGGTCATGCTTGGACTTTTGCATTGCGTTTCCTCCGCTCAGATGGAGAACATCATCGCGGTCAGGATGAAATCGAGGCCGAGCACCGCGAGCGAGGCCATGACGACGGTGCGCGTGGTCGCGCGCGATACGCCCTCGGGCGTGGGCTGGCAGGCATAGCCCTGCAGCAACGCGACGAAGGTCACGGTGATGCCGAACACGATGCTCTTGACGATGCCGTTGCCGACATCCTTGAACACATCGACGTTGGATTGCATCTGCGACCAGAACGCACCGGAATCGACGCCGATCAGCACCACGCCGACCAGCCAGCCGCCGAGGATGCCGACGGCCGAGAACACCGCCGCGAGCAGCGGCATCGCGATCACGCCGCCCCAGAAGCGCGGCGCGAGCACGCGCGAGACCGGGTCGACGGCCATCATCTCCATCGCGGCGAGCTGCTCGCCGGCCTTCATCAGGCCGATCTCGGCGGTGAGCGAGGTGCCGGCGCGGCCGGCGAACAGCAGCGCCGTGACGACCGGCCCGAGCTCGCGCACCAGCGACAGCGCGACCAGCAGGCCCAGCGCCTCGGCCGAGCCGTAGCGCTGCAATGTGTAGTAGCCCTGCAGGCCGAGCACGAAGCCGACGAACAGGCCCGAGACGGTGATGATCGCGAGCGAGTGGTTGCCGAGGAAATGCACCTGATCGACGACCAGCCGCGCGCGCCGCAGCGCCGCGGCGCCGAGCAGCACGAGGCGGCCGAACAGCCGCGCCGCGACGCCGAGGTCGTCGAGCTTGGAGCGCACCGCATAGCCGAGCGCGCTGGGACCGAAGCCGTAGGGGTTGCTCATCAGGCTGCTGCGCTGCGCTGGTCGATGCGGAAGTCGTCGGCGACCGCGGCGGCGGGATGGTGGAAGCGCACCGGCCCATCGGGCTGCGCATCGACGAACTGGCGCACCAGCGGATCGCTGGTTTCGCGCATCTCGGCCGGTGTGCCCTGCGCGACGACGCCGCCGTTGGCGATGAAGACGACGTGGTCGGCGATCAGGAAGGTCTCGTCGACATCGTGCGAGACGACGACGCTGGTGAGGCCGAGCGCGTCGTTGAGCTCGCGGATCAGCCGCGCGGCGACGCCCATCGAGATGGGATCGAGGCCGGCGAAAGGCTCGTCGTAGAGCATCAGTTCGGGATCGAGCGCGATCGCGCGCGCCAGCGCGACGCGCCGGCTCATGCCGCCGGAGATCTGGCTGGGCATCAGGTCGCGTGCGCCGCGCAGGCCGACCGCGTTGAGCTTCATCAGCACCAGGTCGCGAACCATGGCCTCGCTGAGATTGGTGTGCTCGCGCAGCGGAAACGCGACGTTGTCGAACACGCTCAGATCGGTGAACAGCGCGCCGTGCTGGAACAGCATGCCCATGCGGCGCCGCGCGGCATAAAGGCCCTCGCGGTCGAGCGTGGCGAGATCGGTACCGCCGAGCAGTACCTCGCCGGACATCGGCTCGATCTGGCGGCCGATGAGGCGCAGCACCGTGGTCTTGCCGCCACCCGAGGTGCCCATCAAGGCCACGACGCCGCCGCGCGGCACGACGATGTCGACGTCGCGCAGGATCACGCGCTCGCCGTAGCCGCAGGTGACGCGGCGCAGTTCGACGAGAGGAGTGGAGGTGGCGGCTTCGGCCGAAGGCGCCGGCGTGGACGGATCGGTCATTGGGCGCAGTGCAAACGAAAGCCGGCGTCCGAAGACACCGGCGCCCGGATGATAGGGGATAACACCGACCCCTGCCGCCGGCCGCAGGCGGGCAACAGATCTTTGCTCAGATGCGTCCGAATTACCGCGGCAGCTCGCTCGCGCCCATCAGGAACGAGTCGACGGCGCGAGCAGCCTGGCGGCCTTCGCGGATCGCCCAGACCACCAGCGACTGGCCGCGGCGCATGTCACCGGCGGCGAACACCTTGTCGACGCTGGTCTTGTAGCTCGTGGCGCCCTCGGTCGCTGCCTTGGCGTTGCCGCGTGCGTCCTTGTCGATGCCGAAGGCCTCGAGGATCGACGCGACCGGGCTCACGAAGCCCATCGCCAGCAGCACCATGTCGGCCGGCCAGCTCTGTTCGGAGCCCGCCACCTCGACCGGCTTGCCGTTCTGCCATTCGAGCCGCACGGTCTTGAGCGCCTTGACCTTGCCCTTCTCGCCGACCAGCTCCTTGGTGGAGATGGCGAACTCGCGCTCGCAGCCCTCCTCGTGGCTGGAGCTGGTGCGCAGCTTGATCGGCCAGTACGGCCAGGTCAGCGGCTTGTGCTCGGACTCGGGCGGCTCGGGCATCAGCTCGAACTGCACGACGCTCTTGGCGCCATGGCGGTTGCTGGTGCCCACGCAGTCGCTGCCGGTGTCGCCGCCGCCGATCACGATGACGTGCTTGCCTTCGGCCGTGAGCTGGCCCTTGAGCTTGTCGCCGGCGTTGACCTTGTTTTGCTGCGGCAGGAACTCCATCGCGAAGTGCACGCCGTCGAGATCGCGGCCGGGCACCGGCAGGTCGCGGCTTTGCTCGGCGCCACCGGCCAGCAGCACCGCATCGAACTCGCTCTTGAGCTGATCGGGACTGACGATCTCCTTGGCCCAGTTGGTGACCTTGGAGCCTTCGGGCAGGTGGCCGACCATCACGCCGGGACGGAAGGTCACGCCTTCGGCCTGCATCTGCTCGACGCGGCGATCGATGTGCGACTTCTCCATCTTGAAGTCGGGGATGCCGTAGCGCAGCAGGCCGCCGATGCGGTCGTTCTTCTCGAACACCGTGACGTCATGTCCGGCGCGCGCGAGCTGCTGCGCAGCGGCCATGCCTGCCGGGCCGGACCCGACGACCGCGACCTTCTTGCCGGTCTTGCGCGACGGGGGTTGCGGCTTGACCCAGCCTTCGGCCCAGGCGCGATCGATGATCGCGTGCTCGATCGACTTGATGCCCACCGCATCGCTGTTGATGTTCAGCGTGCAGGCGGCCTCGCACGGCGCCGGGCAGATGCGGCCGGTGAACTCGGGGAAGTTGTTGGTCGAGTGCAGGACCGCGATCGCGTTCTTCCAGTCGCCGCGGTACACGAGGTCGTTGAAGTCCGGGATGATGTTGTTGACCGGACAGCCGTTGTTGCAGAACGGGATGCCGCAGTCCATGCAGCGCGCGCCCTGCACTTTCGCTTCGTCGGCGGCGAGGCCGATGACGAATTCCTTGTAGTGCTTGACGCGCTCCGCGACGGGCGCGTAGCCCTCTTCGAGGCGCTCGTATTCGAGGAAGCCGGTGACCTTGCCCATGGTGTGTCAGTCCTTGTTGTGCTGGGTCGACGGCGTCACTTCGCCGCGATGGTCTTGCCCTTGGCGGGCGACTTGGCCTTGGCGATCGTCGCGTCGGCTTCCTTTTGCGCATTCATCTCGCCGAGTGCGCGCTTGTACTCGTGCGGGAAGACCTTGACGAACTTCTCGCGCGCCTGCGCCCAGTGGTCGAGGATCTCGCGCGCGCGCAGCGAGCCGGTCCAGCGATGGTGGTCCTCGATCAGCTTGCGCAGCAGCAGCTCGTCGGCCACGCCCTTGTGGAAGCTGGCGGGGTCTTGCGAGGCACGCTGGTCGTCGGCGGCCTGCACCTTGTCGAGCGCGACCATCGCGGTGTTGCAGCGCTTGGCGAACTGGCCGTCTTCGTCATACACGTAGGCGATGCCGCCCGACATGCCGGCCGCGAAGTTGCGCCCGGTGCGGCCGAGCACGACGACGGTGCCGCCGGTCATGTATTCGCAGCCGTGGTCGCCGGTGCCTTCGACGACCGTGGTCGCGCCCGACAGGCGCACCGCGAAGCGCTCGCCCGCCACGCCGCGCAGGAAGGCCTCGCCGCTGGTCGCGCCGTAGAGCACGGTGTTGCCGACGATGATGTTCTGCGTCGCGTCGCCGCGGAAATCGATGCTCGGACGCACCACCACGCGGCCGCCCGACAAGCCCTTGCCGGTGTAGTCGTTCGCGTCGCCGATCATGTAGAGCGTGATGCCCTTGGCGAGGAAGGCGCCGAAGCTCTGGCCGCCGTTGCCCTCCATCTGGATGAAGACGGTGTGGTCGGGCAGGCCCTCGGGCCGGTGACGGATCAGCTCGCCGGACAGCATCGCGCCGACCGTGCGGTTGACGTTGCGCGCTTCCTCGAGCAACTGGACCTTCTCGCCCTTCTCGATCGCGGCCTTGCACTTGTCGATCAGGCGCACGTCGAGCGCCTTCGCGAGGCCGTGGTCCTGCACGTCGACCTGGCGGCGCGGCACCTCGGCGGGCACCGCCGGCAGGTGGAACACGCGGGTGAAGTCCAGGCCCTTGGCCTTCCAGTGCGCGATGCCCTTCTTCGTGTCGAGCAGGTCGGCGCGTCCGATGAGATCGTCGAACTTGCGGATGCCCAGCTGCGCCATCAGCTGGCGCACTTCTTCGGCGACGAAGAAGAAGTAGTTGACGACGTGCTCGGGCTTGCCCTGGAATTTCTTGCGCAGCACCGGGTCCTGCGTGGCCACGCCGACCGGGCAGGTGTTGAGGTGGCACTTGCGCATCATGATGCAGCCCTCGACGACCAGCGGCGCGGTCGCGAAGCCGAACTCGTCGGCGCCCAGCAGCGCGCCGATGACCACGTCGCGACCGGTCTTCATCTGGCCGTCGGCCTGCACGCGGATGCGCGCGCGCAGGCGGTTGAGGACGAGCGTTTGCTGCGTCTCGGCCAGGCCCAGCTCCCACGGCGTGCCCGCGTGCTTGATGCTCGACCACGGCGACGCACCGGTGCCGCCGTCATGGCCGGCGATCACGACGTGATCGGCCTTGGCCTTCGCGACGCCGGCGGCGATCGTGCCGACGCCCACTTCGCTGACCAGCTTGACGCTGATGTCGGCGCGCGGGTTCACGTTCTTCAGGTCGTGGATCAGCTGCGCGAGGTCCTCGATCGAATAGATGTCGTGGTGCGGCGGCGGCGAGATCAGGCCGACGCCCGGCACCGAGTGACGCAGGAAGCCGATGTACTCGCTGACCTTGCCGCCCGGCAGCTGGCCGCCCTCGCCCGGCTTGGCGCCTTGCGCCATCTTGATCTGGATCTGGTCGGCCGAGACCAGGTACTCGGTCGTGACGCCGAAGCGGCCCGACGCGACCTGCTTGATCTTGCTGCGCAGCGAGTCGCCGTCTTGCAGTTCGTAGTCAGCCTCGACGACCTTGCCGACGACATCCGACACCTTGGTGCCCGTCGTGATCTTGATGCCCTTGAGCTCGTTGCGATAGCGCGCCGGATCCTCGCCGCCCTCGCCGGTGTTGCTCTTGCCGCCGATGCGGTTCATCGCGATCGCGAGCGTGGAGTGGGCCTCGGTGGAGATCGAGCCGAGCGACATCGCGCCGGTCGCGAAGCGCTGCACGATCTGCGTCGCGGGCTCGACCTCGTCGACCGGGATCGCCTTGGCCGGATCGAACTTGAACTCGAACAGGCCGCGCAGCGTCATGTGGCGACGCGACTGGTCGTTGATGATCTGCGCGTATTCCTTGTAGGTCTCGAACTTGTTGGCGCGCGTGCTGTGCTGCAGCTTGGCGATCGCGTCGGGCGTCCACATGTGCTCTTCGCCGCGCACGCGCCAGGCGTACTCACCGCCGGCGTCGAGCATGCCCTCGAGCACCGGGTCGTCGCCGAAGGCGGCCTTGTGCATGCGGATCGCCTCTTCGGCGACCTCGAAGATGCCGATGCCGCCGACTTGCGAGGCGGTGCCGCGGAAGTACTTGTCGACCAGGCCGCGCTCGAGGCCGATCGCCTCGAACAGCTGCGCGCCGCAATAGGACATGTAGGTCGACACGCCCATCTTGGACATGATCTTCGACAAGCCCTTGCCGATCGCCTTGACGTAGTTGTAGACCGCCTTCTCTGCCGACAGCTCGCCCGGCAGCTCCTTGTGCAGCGAGGCCAGCGTCTCCATCGCGAGATACGGATGGATGGCCTCGGCGCCATAGCCGGCCAGCACGCCGAAGTGATGCACCTCGCGCGCCGAGCCGGTCTCGACCACCAGGCCGGCCGTGGTGCGCAGGCCCTCGCGCACCAGGTGCTGGTGGATCGCCGACAGCGCCAGCAGCGCCGGGATCGCGACGCGGTCGCGCGCCATGTGGCGGTCGGTGATGATCAGGATGTTGTGGCCGCTGGCGATCGCGTCGACCGCTTCGGCGCACAGCGAGGCGAGCTTGGCCTCGACGCCTTCACGGCCCCAGTCGAGCGGATAGACGATGTCGAGCTCGTAGGTCTTGAACTTGCCGCCGGTGTGCTTCGCGATCGCGCGCAGGCGCGCCATGTCGTCGAAGTCGAGGATGGGCTGCGTGACCTCCAGGCGCATCGGCGGGTTGACCGCGTTGATGTCCAGCAGGTTGGGCTTGGGGCCGATGAAGCTGTTGAGCGACATCACGATCGCCTCGCGGATCGGGTCGATCGGCGGGTTAGTTACCTGCGCGAACAGCTGCTTGAAGTAGTTGGGCAGCGGCTTGTTCTTGTCGGACAGCACCGCCAGCGGCGAGTCGTTGCCCATCGAGCCGACGCCTTCTTCGCCGGCCTGTGCCATCGGGCTGAGCAGGAACTTGAGATCCTCCTGCGTGTAGCCGAAGGCCTGCTGGCGATCGAGCAGACTTTCGTTGAACGTCGGCACCGAGCCTTCGGCCTGAACGGCGTCGAGCTTGATGCGCACGTTCTCGATCCATTGCCGGTAGGGCTTGGCCGAGGCGTGCTGGTTCTTGAGCTCCTCGTCGTCGACGATGCGGCCCTGCTCGATGTCGATCAGGAACATCTTGCCGGGCTGCAGGCGCCACTTCTTGACGATCTTGTTCTCGGGGATCGGCAGCACGCCGGACTCCGAGGCCATCACCACGAGGTCGTCGTCGGTGACGATGTAGCGCGCCGGGCGCAGGCCGTTGCGGTCGAGCGTGGCGCCGATCTGCTTGCCGTCGGTGAAGACCATCGCGGCCGGGCCATCCCAGGGCTCGAGCATCGCGGCGTGGTACTCGTAGAACGCGCGGCGGCGTTCGTCCATCGTCGTGTGCTGCTCCCAGGCCTCGGGGATCATCATCATCGCGGCGTGGGCGAGCGGATAGCCGCTCATCGTCAGCAGCTCGAGCGCGTTGTCGAAGGTCGCGGTATCGCTCTGGCCTTCGAAGGTGATCGGGTAGAGCTTTTGCAGGTCGTCACCGAGCACCGGCGACTTCATCACGCCTTCGCGCGCGCGCATCCAGTTGAAGTTGCCCTTGACCGTGTTGATCTCGCCGTTGTGCGCGACCATGCGGTACGGGTGGGCGAGCGGCCACTCCGGGAAGGTGTTGGTCGAGAAGCGCTGGTGGACGAGCGCGAGCGCCGAGGTCACACGCGGATCGGCCAGGTCCTTGTAGTACTTGCCCACCTGGTCGGCCAGCAGCAGGCCCTTGTAGATGATCGTGCGGCAGCTCATGCTGGGCACGTAGTACTCGCGGCTGTGGGTGAGCTTCAGGCGCTGGATCGCGGCCGATGCCGTCTTGCGGATCACGTAGAGCTTGCGCTCGAGCGCGTCGGGCACGATCACGTCGGTGCCGCGGCCGATGAAGATCTGGCGGATCACCGGCTCCTTGGCGCGCACCGTCGGCGACATCGGCATCTCGCGGTCGACCGGCACGTCGCGCCAGCCGAGCAGAACCTGTCCCTCGGTCTTGACCGCGCGTTCGAGTTCCTGCTCGCAAGCCAGGCGTGACGCATGCTCCTTGGGCAGGAAGATCATGCCGACGCCGTACTCCCCGGGCGGCGGTAGCTCGATGCCTTGCGCGGCCATCTCGGCGCGGAAGCATTCGTCCGGAATCTGGATCAGGATGCCGGCGCCGTCGCCCATCAGCTTGTCAGCGCCCACTGCGCCGCGATGGTCCAGGTTCTCGAGGATCTTGAGGCCCTGCTCGACGATGTGATGCGCCTTGTGGCCCTTTATGTGGGCCACGAAGCCGACGCCGCAGGCGTCATGCTCGTTCGCCGGATCGTAGAGGCCTTGATTCGCCAGGGCCGAGATCTCGTCGGCAGTGGTGTCTGAATGGGCCATGGCGCTCTCCGGCATTTTGTGGATGCCGGAGATTACTGCGCTGCAGCAAGCGTTGCAATGAAATTAAATGGGGACGGTCACCATTTAATTGATCACCAATTTCTCAGACCGCTTAATTGGGGACATTTATCGCCTTTCGGGGGCGACCTCGAGGACGCGGCGTCAATGGCCGGTCCGTCTGCTCGGCCAGCGCCGCCAGGAAGCGGCTCGAACCGAGCGCCCAGCCGCCGCGCAGAGCCTGCTCCATCAGGCCTCGACGCTGGGACGACAGCCCGGCATCGAGCATGGCGCGATAGCGCGCCTCACGCTCGAAGGGCGTGTTGCCGAGCGCCCAGAAGCCGGCAGGATCGGTTAGCAACGGGTCGGTTCGCCGGCCCAGGTGATGGGCCACGCTCGACAACGCCGGCTGCCCCTGATGCGCCTCCTGCTCGACGTACAGCAGCGCATCGATCATCCATTCGTCCGGCTCGAGTACCGCGGCGCGGTAGCGGCCCGTCCACAGCGTGCCGCGGCGCGCATGGTGGCGATTGAAGACCACGCTGAATCGGCGCGACCACGACTGCATCAACTCGCCAAGCGCGCTGCCGCTCGACGGCGTGACGAGCAACACCCAGCGATCGTCCAGCAGTGCATAGGCATGGATGCTCGAGTTCGATGCCGCAGCCGCTTCGCCAAGGAATGCGAGGGCTTGCTCACTCAGCGCCGTATCGGCAAGAAGGGAGATGCCTGCCTGAGCATGCTGGACAACGATGTGCGGCAGTGCGCCAAAGGCGGCGCGGGCCAGTCGAGCCATGGGAACGACGTAGACGGAAAGAAAAAAGGGCACCCGTCGGGTGCCCTTGATGATCGCCTGTCTTGCGAACAGGCGAGCGTTTGGGGTCAGAAGCGGTGACGCAGGCCGACCATGAAGCCGGTGCGATCGTCGGCCGGCGAGTCCGTGAAGACGATCGGGCCGTCGATCTTCGTGAAGTCGAAGCCGGCGTAGGCGTCGGTGCGCTTCGAGAAGGCGTAGTCGGCAATGATCGCGAAGAAGTCAGCCTTGGGCTTGCCCAGGCCAGCGGTGTGGAACTCCTGCTCGATGGCCCAGTAGGCGGCGCCGATGTTGAACGCCGGGGTCATCTGGTAGGTGAAGCCGGCGTACCACAGCGAGCGGTTGTCGACGTTGCCGGCCGCAGCTGCGCCACCGACGGAAGCCGGATAGCCGAAGGTGTTGTCGTAGCCGCTGCCCGCCATCACCAGCGCCGAGTTGAAGCCCTGGTCGAAGCTGCTGACCGCGTAGCCGCCGCTGACATACAGCGGGCCGCTCGTGTAGGCGGCACCGACGACGTAACCGTCGGCCTTCACGCCGTTGGCATCCTCGCGCTCAATGTAGGCACCGCCCACAGCGAACGGACCGGCAACGTACTTGGCCATACCGCCGAACGACTTGCCGCCGATCGGGTTGGTGGCACTCAGCGGATTGCCTTCACCGGCGCTGACCTGCAGTTCACCGGTGAAGCCACCGACGGTCAGGGCGTACTTGACCATGTTGTCGTTACGAGCACCCATCGACAGCGCGATCTCGGGCTTGTAGGCCTCGATGTACGGCGAGTACTTGAATGACGCGAAAGTGCTGGTCGTCACGTCGAACAGCACGTTGTACTGCCGACCCAGCGTGATGCGACCCCAACTGGCGCTCTGGAGGCCGACCCACGACTGCGACCACGAGCCGCCAGCCACCGACGCATTGGCGCCGTTATCAGCCAGGAAGCGGTTTTCGAGGTTCGCAACAGCGCGCAGACCGCCGCCCAGATCCTCGTTGACGTTGATACCCCAGCGGCTTTGCGACATGCCGCCACCCACGACCTTGACCAGCGAATCCTCGCCCGGGCCGTGGTTCGTCGTGTAACGCACTGCCGCATCGACGATGCCGTACAGCGTCACGCTCGACTGGGCCTGCGCGGCACCAGCCATGGCCGACAGCGACGCAAGAGCGACGAGGGTCTTCTTCATCATGGGGCTATCTCCTGGGTTCTGGATGTTGTGCTTGCGGCCCGTGAAAGGCCGCCTCACAGGGCTGCGAATAGCTTCGTTGCCTACTGCTCCGGGGCACTATATCGACCCCCCTTCCAGGGCAATACCGGGGGAAAGCCGGCTGTTGCGATTTGGTGACAAGGAGATTCAGCGCGGTTCGACGTGAATCAATCGAAGGCCCGGCCCTCGGTAAGTCGCTCGAATTCGCGCGTCGCGAATCGGTCGGTCATGCCGGCGATGTAGTCGCTAATCGCACGCTCGATCGAAATCCCCGGGGCTGCCGTGATCGCAACATCGGGCCAGCCCTCCCGGTAGGCCGCGAACAGCCCGGCGATGACCTGGCGCGCGCGCGACGTGGTCGCCACCACATCGGGATGCCGGTACAGGTTGGCGAACAGGAAGCGCTTGAGCTCGCGGCTGTCTTGCCGCATCGACTCGCTGAAATTGACCAGGACACCACTGCGACGGACATCGGCGCTGTCGCGCACGCCGGCTTGCTGGATCTGCCGGCGCGTGGCGTCGATGACATCGTAGACCTGGACCGACAGCATCCGGCGCAGCGCCTCGAACAGCAGCCGGCGACCTCGCAAGGCCGGGTGGGCGCCCAGGGTTTCGCGCAAATGCGCATCGAACAGCGGCACGGCCTCCAATTGCTCGATGCTCAACAAGCCGGAACGCACGCCATCGTCGACATCGTGGGCGTTATAGGCAATCTCGTCGGCGAGATTGGCCAGCTGGGCTTCGAGGCTGGGCTGGCCGCCATCCAGAAAGCGCGCCGCCACGCCACCGGGTTCCTGGCGCTCCAGCTCGGCGGCATTGGTCTTCGAACAGTGCTTGAGAATGCCTTCTCGCGTCTCGAAGCTCAGGTTCAGGCCGTCGAAATCGGCATAGCGCTCCTCGAGCCGGTCGACCACGCGCAGCGACTGCAGGTTGTGCTCGAAGCCACCGTGTTCGCGCATGCATTCGTGCAAGGCGTCCTGCCCCGCGTGGCCGAATGGGGTGTGGCCGAGGTCGTGCGCCAGTGCGATGGCTTCGACCAGGTCTTCGTTGAGCGCCAAACTGCGAGCGATCGAGCGGCCGAGCTGAGCGACTTCGAGCGAATGGGTCAGGCGCGTGCGGTAGAGGTCGCCCTCGTGGTTCAGGAAGACCTGGGTCTTGTAGACCAGGCGCCGAAACGCCGTCGAGTGGACGATGCGGTCGCGATCGCGCTGGTACTCGGTTCGCGTGGGCGCCGGCACCTCTGGATGCCGGCGGCCGCGGCTCGACGCCGGGTCGCTTGCATAGGGCGCCAGTTGCATCGGTTGCGTCAATCCGCGTGGGCGGCCAGCACGTCGCGCACCAGGGCATCGGGTGCAGGCGCCATGCCGGCTTTGCCCAGCGCATCCAGCACGACGAAGCGGATCTCGCCGTCCTCGGCCTTCTTGTCGACGCGCATCAGTTCGAGATATCGATCCGACCCCAGATCAGGGCCACGCATCGGCAAGCCTGCGCGCCGGATCAGATCCGTCACGCGCCTGGCCTGGCCGGCATCGATGCGACCCAGGCGGAGCGAAAGATCCGTGGCCATCACCATGCCGCAGCCGACGGCCTCGCCGTGCAGCCACTTGCCGTAGCCCAGGCCGGCCTCGATGGCGTGGCCGAAGGTGTGGCCGAAATTCAGGATCGCTCGAAGGCCGGACTCGCGCTCGTCGGCACCGACGACCTGCGCCTTGATCTCGCACGAACGGCGCACGGCTTGGCGCAGCGCGGCGACATCGCGCGCCAGCAGCGAGTCGATCGCGGTCTCGAGCCAGTCGAGGAAGGCGGCGTCGGCGATCGGTCCGTACTTGATCACCTCGGCCAGGCCGGCGCGCAGCTCGCGATCGGGCAGGCTGGCCAGCGTGTCGAGGTCGGCGATGACCCGCAGCGGCTGGTAGAACGCGCCGATCATGTTCTTGCCCAGCGGATGATTGATCGCCGTCTTGCCCCCGACGGACGAGTCGACCTGCGCCAGCAGCGTCGTCGGCACCTGGACGAACGGCACGCCGCGCATGTAGCAGGCGGCGGCGAATCCGGTCATGTCGCCGATCACGCCGCCACCCAAGGCATAGAGGGTGGTCTTGCGGTCGGCGGCATGGGCCAGCAGGTGGTCGAAGATGCGGTTGAGCGTCGGCCAGTCTTTGTGGTCTTCGCCGTCGGGCAGTTCGATCAGATCGACGCTGCGATGACGGCGCCGTAGCACCTCGAGCAATCGCTGCGCGTAGAGTGGCCCGACCGTGGTGTTGGTGACGATGGCGGCAGCCGCGGACGGCAGGCCTGCATAGGACGCGGCGTCGTCGAGCATGCCCGTACCGATGCGGATCTCGTAGCTGCGCTCGCCCAGGTCGATCTTGACGATGTCGATGGCGGCGCTGTTCGCGGAACTCATGCCACGAGTTTATCGGGGCGCGTCGCGCCACCCGGCACAGCGCAGATCAGTGGGGCCTGCGGCCTTGTTCTGGCTGATCGACCGGAGAAGGCACGATTGACGGATCGACGAGCCCGGCCAGTTCGAGTTGCATCAGGATCATGCCAACGAGGGTCGGGATCGACGGGCGCCCGGTTTCGATGACGAAGTGGGCGGCCTCGCGATAGAGCGGATCGCGCACTCGATAAAGCTCGCGCAGCTTGGCACGCGGGTCGGCGACCTGCAGCAATGGGCGATGGGTGTCGTGGCGCAGACGGCGCGCCAGTTCGTCGGGCGACGTGTGCAGGTAGATCGTCGTGGCGCGCTCGCGCAGCGCCGTGCGGTTCGCCTCGGTGACGACGATGCCGCCGCCGGTCGCGAGCACGCCGATGTCTCCGCGAGCAAGAAGACCCGACAGGACCTCGCCTTCTAGCGCTCGAAACGGCGCTTCACCCTCGCGCTCAAAAAAAGAGCGAATCGGCTCGCCGATTCGCTCTTCGATCATGCTGTCAGTGTCGGCGAAGCCGCAACCCAGACGCCGTGCTAGTTGGCGCCCGACGGAAGATTTCCCGCCGCCGGGCATTCCAATCAAGGCGATTGATCGCTCAAACCTCAATTTTCGTCGGTGCAACTAGCAGTGTTCCCATACGGACTGTCCAGGTAAGCCGGCTGAACAGCCGTATTGCCGATGGAAGCCGCATCCACTGGGACGGGCTGGACGACATACGTTGCACGCCCCTCCGTGCCAGCTACGCCCGAGGCGGCTACCGTAATGACGGCGTCCACCCACGAACCAAAGCTCTTTGCATACTGAATTTGGAGCTCGGCAGTACCGTCGGCTCGCGTCTTTGCTTGGAGCAACGCAACACTGACGTCTGACTTGCCGGGATCGAGGCGACCATCGCTATCAAGATCCTCGCCCGACTCAAGAACACCATTGCGGTTGACGTCTTCGTTGGCACAGATGACAGCATCAGCGCCGCCGGACTTATCCCACTTAGCCGCTGCCGCCACGTAGAAGCCCTTCCGGTACCTCGGCAGATCCAGAGAAACGACCAAGTCCACGTCGGCCTTCGCTCGACCAGCCGAGTCGACGACGCTGACAATGAACTTCTTAACGAAGGTAAGTTCGTTAACGATGATTTGCTCATTCGTCCCGATCGAAACTCCCAGAGGCTCTGAGGTGACCGTCAACGTCACGAGCGCGCTATTCGGACAGGCTCCTGCCGCAAAGTCAGTGGCGCTATAGCACGCTCGAATGGTCACGCCATTCGTCGGGCTGGAACGTGTACCCGGAACGTAGGCGGTCGTGACAACACCATTGCCGTCGCTGTACAGCATCTCGCTACCGGTCGTAAACGTCCCACCGATGGCATTCACATCACCATTGAGATCAAAGCGAACTCGAACTCGCTGAGAAGGAACATTTCCCGCCCCAAGGAACAGGGCACGAATTTCCGAGCGATTCGAGCTTGAATCGGCAGCATTGACTCCGACAACACTTGGATTGGCCGATACGGATGCCGAGATCACACTCGGAGCTGCCGGATCAACCGTCCCGGCTCCACCTTGAACAACCAGGGTCTGACTATCCGAAACGCCGCCAGCGCTTGCAGAAATGACCTGGTTGCCTGCTGCAGCTGGTGCGCTTGTATACGAATAAACGAAATCGCCATTCGCACCCGTCACACCAGTAGCTTCGGTCGGGGTGAATCCAGCCGCCGTCACGACGATCGGCTGGCCAACCATGGGGCTTCCGCTCTGATCGGTCAATCTATATTGAACTTGACCAGCGGCAGAAGGCGCAACTATCGCCGGAACCAGTGTTGCCACCAGCTTCGCACCGGCAACTTGGAATGTGGCAGTTTGCCTAACGTCGCCGGAAACTGCCGTAACAGTCACGACTCGGTTGGCGCGGTTTGAACCAATGGAAACCGTCGCGGTAACGGTGCCGTCCGCCCCGGTAGTGGCCCCACTTGCCGTCACAATTGCATCTTCGTCCGCTGTAATGGTGATCGGAGCACTCGCAACGACATTCCGCTTGGAGTCGATCGCCGTAACCGTCACTCCAACCGTTTCTGATCCGGTGTTTGCGATGGTTGTCTTATCCAGCGTAACAACCAAATCGGACACAGTGACCGTCGGAGTATCGCCACCGCCCGGAAGTGGATCACCACTTCCAGCGCCGCCGCCACAGCCGACCGCCAGCACGGATGCCACTGCCATTGCAATGCAGTGCGTAAACCATCGTTTCATTGCTCGTCCCTTGATATGCATCGTCTTATCGGGTGAACGGCTCAGCGGACACCAGCGCGGTCAGTAATCACCTTTGGCGTGAGGAAGACGAGCAACTCAGTCTTCCGCGCGGAACGGGTCTTCGACCGGAACAGCGCGCCCATGTACGGCACGTCACCCAACACCGGCACCTTGGTTTCGGTGGTCGACTCGGTCTGCTCGAAGATGCCGCCGATGACGACCGTGCCACCGTTGTCGACCAGCACCTGCGTCTTCACGTGCTTGGTGTCGATCAGGATACCCGCCGCCGTCGTGCTACCCGGGCTGTCCTTGTTCACATCGACGTCGAGGATGATGTTGCCCTCGGGCGTGATCTGCGGCGTCACCTCAAGCTTCAGCGTCGCCTTGCGGAACTGGATCGCCGTGGCGCCGCTGGACGTGGCGGTTTGATACGGGATTTCAGTACCTTGCTCGATCAGCGCCTTCACCTGGTCGGCCGTGATCACGCGCGGGCTGGAGACGACCTTGCCCTTGCCATCGGCCTCGAGCGCCGAAAGCTCGAGGTTCAGGAAGCGGTTCATCGCCGAGCTGAACAACGACACAGCGAAGGTAGCCGCGTCATAGTTGTTCAGACCAAGTGCCGGCAGATTTACGAAGTAGCTGCTGGCCGACAACGTGCCCGTCTGGTTACCGGCCGCATCGACAGGGAGCGACTGCTGCGTCGAACCGGACAAGCCGTAGTAGTTGCCGCCGATAGAGCCGCGGCCATTACCGCCACCGATGCTCCAGCCCGGTTGGACGCCATTGGCGACCGACCGATCGGTCGCACCGAGCTTGACACCCAGGTTGCGGCCGAAGGTGTCGGTCGCTTCGACGATGCGTGCCTCGATCATCACCTGACGCACCGGAATGTCGATGCGGGCGATCATCTGGCTGACTTCCTCGAGCTTCGAAGGAATGTCGCTGACGAAGATCTGGTTGGTGCGCGACTCGTAGACGACGCTGCCACGGTTCGACAGGATCCGGCCGCTGTTATTGGTGCCGCCACTGCCGGACTGGCCGCTCAGCTGACCGGTCAAGCCCTTGGCAACTTCCTCGGCCTTCGTGTAGTTCAGCTGGAAGGCTTGCGTGCGAACCGGCTCGAGCGAAGCGATCTGCGCCTTGGACTCAAGGTCAAGCTTTTCCTTGGCTGCAATCTCGTCCTTGGGAGCGATCCAGAGCACGTTGCCCGACTTGCGCACGCCCAGGCCCTTGGCCTGGAGGATGATGTCCAGCGCCTGGTCCCAAGGAACGTCCTTGAGGCGAAGCGTCACGTTGCCGGTGACGGTGTCGCTTGTCACGACGTTGAAGTTGGTGAAGTCAGCGATGACTTGCAGCAGTGCACGGACTTCGATGCTCTGGAAGTTGAGCGAAAGCTTCTCGCCGCTGTAGCCGGGACCTTGGGTCAGCTTGTTCGGATCGACCTTCTGAGGACGAACTTCAAGCACGAACTGGTTGTCCGTCTGGTAGGCGCTGTGCTCCCAGACACCCGTCGGCTCGACCACCATGCGCACCTTGTCGCCCGACTGCGACGTGGCGATGGTCTTCACCGGCGTGCCGAAGTCGGTCACGTCGAGACGGCGGCTCAATGAGGCCGGGATGTTGGACTTCAGGAACTCGATGACGAGCGACTGACCCTGCTGGCGAATGTCGACACCGACCTGATTGCTCGGCAGGTCGACGATGACACGACCCGCGCCGTCTGTACCGCGACGGAAATCGATGTTGCGCAGCGCTTGCGGCGCCGCGTTCAGGCTTTGCGCGAAATGCGCCGGCGCCGGGGCGACGGCAGCGGGCGTGGCCGCAGCCGGAGCCGCCGCAGCCATGGCTGCAGGGGCATCGACATTGCCCGGCGAAACGAACAGCAGCAGGGTCTTGCCCTGCACCTGCGCCTGGTAGTTCGCGGACTGCTTCAGGTTCAGCACGAGACGTGTGCGATCACCTGCCTGCGCCACATTGACCGAACGCAGCAGGCCCTGGTTCAGATCGATCGAGTTGCGGCCGATCGCATTGGTGACGCCCGGGAGGTCGATTGCGATGCGCGGAGGCGTCTGCACGGCGAAGCCTTGCGGCACGGCCGACAGCGGCTCGCTGAGTTCGATGCGAACGACGTCGGTGCCGCCTTGCTGGCTGCTGTTGATCGACTGGATCGCGTTCTGAGCCCACGAGCTTGCGGCGGTCAAGAACAGCGCCAGCGCGACTAGCGGCGCGCGCCACTGATTCATGGTTCTCTCCTGCATGTTCTTCATCGCCCCTTCTCCTGCAACTGGAGTGTCGCCGGGCGCTCAATCCATTCGCCGGCCGCGTCCTGCACGATCTCGCGCACCGCGACTTCGGTCTCGGTGATCTTCGTGACCTTGCCGTAGTTCTGGCCGAGGTAGTCGCCCACCTTGACCTGATAAAGCAGGTTGTCGACTCGCATCAGAGCGAACTGGCGGCTCGTGCGAGAGACGCTCCCAACCATCGCCATGGAGTCGAGCGGATAGGCCTCGAGCGGCTCCTTGCGGCGGTTCATTTCTGCCGCCAGCATCGAATTCGGCTGCCGCGCCTCCTGCTTGAGGGCCACGGTCAGCTTCTGCGTGCTGAAAGGCTCGACGCTACGCACCTCTTCGTAGGGCTGCGGGTCGAATCGCTTCGGAGGTATCAGTGGAGGCACGTTCGGCTTCACCTCTCGCCGCTGCTGGGCCATCCAGGTGTCGATTTCTTCCTGGTCCGCGCCGCAACCCGAAAGCGCGAACGAAACCGAGGCCATCGCCATCATGAGCGCAGCCACGCGTGATTGGGACCGCGTCATGGCTTGGCTCCCTTCTTGGCCGCGGCCTGTGCAGCACGCTGGGCATCGATTTCGCTCTGATCGAGATAACGGTAGGTGCGTGTCAGCGCATCCATTGCCAGCGCACCGCCACCATTCTGGACAGGCGCAATCTGCAAATCGTGGAGCGTCACGATGCGCGACAGGTTGGCAATATCGGCCGCAAATGCGCCGATATCGTGATAGCGACCCGTCACCTTGATGCTGATCGGCAATTCGGCGTAGTAATCACGCACAGCCACCTGGCCGGGCCTGAACAGTTCGAACTGCAGCCCGCGTCCCAGGCCCGCCTGGTTGATGTCGGACAGAAGCGCATCCATCTCGGCCTTGCCGGGCAGTTGCTTCTCGAGCTGGGTCACGTACTCCTGAACCTGGATCTTCTGCTTGCGCAACTCTTCCAGATTGACAGCTTGAGCCAGCTTGGCGCGATAGTCGGCGCGCAGGCCGGGCTCGCGAGCACGCTCGGCCTCGAGTTCGTCATGCTTGTCCGTAAGCACGAGAAACCACCCGAGCAAAACGACCACTGCAGCGATGGCAACAAAGGTCGCAAGCTTGGGCAGAAGCGGCCACTGACCCGGCTCGTTGGTATTCAGCCCACGAAACTGCTGCTGAGCATTCGCGAAGACCGAATTGAGATCGACGTTGAACTTGCTGGCGGTTGCCATCGCCCCCCCCTCAGGACTGCTTAGCGGGCGCCGATGCCGGCGCCGCGCCAGGAGCCGCAGACTTGTCCTGGGCTTCCTTGTCTTGCGGGCGCTTCAACGACAAGCGCACCTGGAAGTCGAACAGGCGCTTCTGATCGCGCGTGGCAGCCTTGATCTCCACGAGCTCGGGCTTTTGCACCCACTCGGAGTTGTAGGCCGTATTGCGCAGGAATTCGGAAACGCGCTCGTTCGTCTGAGCAATGCCGTTGATCGACACCGTCTGCCCGTTCTGCTTGATCGCCACGAGGAACACACCCTCCGGCGTCTGCTTGACCAATTCGTTGAGCAAATGCACAGGCATGTTTCGATCGGCCTGCAGGTTTTCCACCGCCTTCTGGCGCGCCTTCAAGGCCTCGATCTCGGCCTTCAGCGTGGCGATGTCCTTGATCTGCTCTTCGAGCTTCTTGATTTCCGCGGTCAGGTAGCTGTTGCGGTCTTGCTGATTCGAAATCAGCTGCTGAACAACACCGAACCACAACGCGACGATCAGCGCACCGACCACAGCTGCCAGCCCGAGACCGGCATAGAAGGTCTGCTTGCGCCGCTGCCGACGCTCTTCGCGGTGCGGCAGCAGGTTGATCAAAATCATTGCAGGAACCTCCGCATCGCCAGGCCGCAGGCCGTCAGGTAGGCGGGAGCCTCCCGGCGCAGCTTGCTTTCACGCACGGCCGAACCGAGGCGCATGCCGTCGAACGGGTTCACGACCATCGACGCGAAACCGGTCAGTTCGGTCACGCGCTCCTTGAGCCCCGGCAGCGTGGCGGTACCACCGCCCAGCATCACGTAATGGACCTTGTGGTGCGGAGTACTGGTGAAGAAGTACTGCAGCGCACGACCGATTTCCTGCGAGAGACTATCGACGAACGGACTCAGCAGCGACGACTCGTAGTCTTCGGGCAGGTCGTTCGCGAGCTTCTTCTGCTCCGCCTCCTCGAACGAGAAGCCGTATTGGCGCGAGATCAGCTGCGTCAGCTGCGACCCACCGAAGGCCTGATCACGGTCGTACAGCAGGTCTTCATCGCGCAGCACCTTGAGGCTGGTCGTCTCGGCGCCGATCTCGAACAGCGCCACCAGCGCGTCTTTGCCGCCGTTGGGCAGACCAGCGACGACACGACTCATCGCCAGACGGGACGCGTGCGATTCGACATCAAGGACGACAGGCTTCAGCCCCGCCGCCTCGGCCAGACCCTGGCGATCCTGGACCCGATCCTTGCGCGACGCAGCAATCAGGACCTCGACGTCGCCGGCCGAGGTCGAGCTCGGGCCGATCACGCAGAAGTCGAGGCTCACCTCGTCGAGCGAGAAGGGAATGTATTGATTGGCCTCGGACTCGACCTGGATCTCCAGCTCTTCGTCACGAAGACCGGCCGGCAGCATGATCTTCTTGGTGATCACGGCCGACTGGGGCATCGCCATAGCGACACGTTTGGTGCGCGTGCCACTCTTGGCCACGACCCTGCGCACAGCCTCGGCTACTTCGTCGAACTTCTCGATTTGGCCGTCTTGAATCCAGCCCTTCTCGAAGCTCTCGGTCGCGAAGCGCTCGAGGACATATTCGCCCGACGAGGCTTGGCCGAGTTCGACCAGTTTGACGCTCGACGAGCTGATGTCCAACCCGACCAGCGCTGCCTGCTTGCGGCCTAGCAATCCGTCAAGAAAGCTCACACCGTCCCCCGAACGCCGCTGTGCAGCTGTTAATAAGTTACTTGAATGCTAGCAGTAAAGACCTTGTGGTCCCACCACATTTGCCCCGGCGCCACAGGCGGCCCGTTGCAAAACTCACACGGGATCGGAGGGCCTCGAAAGCGGTTGCAACAGCGCTTTGCACGGGCCACCGAAGCTGCTGAAACCCCCTTCCTATAATGCCTCGCGACCCCAGGAGGCCCATTGACCGCATCCGACCGCGCCACGAAGTCCGAACCCTCTCAAGCAAGCCGCTCGTCCATTCCGGACGCGCTTCGCTGGCCCCTCAAAGCAGTGGCGCTGCTGGTCGGGCTCGCCCTGGCCGGTGTGCTGGCGGGGCTGTTCCTGCTGGCCACGGCGCTGGCGGTGGCCTACCCGAATCTGCCCGACATCCACGGCCTGGCCGACTACCGGCCCAAGCTGCCGCTGCGGGTGTTCTCGGCCGATGACCAGTTGCTCGGCGAGTTCGGCGAAGAGCGGCGGCAATTCCTGGCGATCGCGCAGATCCCGCGCGTGATGCAGGAGGCCGTGCTGTCGATCGAGGATTCGCGTTTCTATCAGCACAGCGGCGTCGACTACCTCGGCGTGATCCGGGCCGGCCTGGCGAATGTGGGCGACGCTCGCAGTCAAGGCGCCTCCACAATCACCATGCAGGTTGCGCGCAACTTCTACCTGCCGACCGAGAAGACGCTGACGCGCAAGATCTACGAGATCCTGCTGGCATTGAAGATCGAGTCGCAGCTCACGAAGGATCAGATCCTCGAGCTGTACATGAACCAGATCTACCTCGGTCAGCGCGCCTACGGCTTCGCCGCGGCCGCCGAGACCTACTTCGGCAAGCCGCTGCACGACATCAATGTCGCCGAGGCCGCGATGCTGGCCGGGCTGCCCAAGGCGCCGTCGGCCTACAACCCGATCGCCAACCCCAAGCGGGCCCGCATCCGGCAGTTGCACATCATCGACCGGATGTACGAGAACGGCTACATCACCGAGGAACAGGTCGAGGCCGCCAAGGCACAGACGCTGCGCTACCGCGCCGCGACGACCACGACGGTGCACGCCGAGTACGTGGCCGAGGCGGTCCGCCAACTGATCTATGCGCAATACGGCGACGAGACCTACACCCGCGGCCTGAACGTCTACACCAGCGTGCGCACCGCCGAGCAGGAGGTCGCCTATCGCGCGCTGCGCCAGGGCATCACGGACTACGAGCGCCGACAGGTCTACCGCGGGCCCGAGGCTTGGGTCGACCTGCCCAAGGACGCCGCCGCGCTCGACGCGCGCATTGCCGAAGCGCTCGAGGAGCATCCGGACAACGACGAGCTACGCGCCGCGGTCGTGATCCAGGCGGATCCCAAGCAGGTGGTCGCGGCATTGCAAAGCGGCGAAACCGTGACGATCACCGGCGATGGCCTCAAGCCGGCGCAATCCGGCCTGGCCCCGAATGCCGAGCCGAAGAAGCAGGTACGCCGCGGCTCGGTCGTGCGGGTGGTGAAGATCGGCAAGGAGAAGTCCGGCGCCGATCGCTGGTCGATCACGCAGCTGCCCGAGGTCGAGGGCGGCTTCGTCGCGATCGATCCGCAGACCGGCGCGATCCGCGCGATGGTCGGCGGCTTCGACTTCGCGAAGAACAAGTTCAACCACGTCACCCAGGCCTGGCGCCAGCCGGGCTCGAGCTTCAAGCCCTTCATCTACTCGGCCGCGCTCGAAAAGGGCTTCACGCCGGCGACCGTCGTCAACGATGCACCGCTGTTCTTCGATGCGGCGACCACCGGCAGCCAGCCGTGGGAGCCGAAGAACTACGACGGCACGTTCGATGGCCCGATGCCGCTGCGCAAGGCGCTCGCGAAGTCGAAGAACATGGTCTCGATCCGCGTGCTCGAGGCGATCACGCCGCACTATGCGCAGGAGTGGATCACGCGCTTCGGTTTCGAGGCCGAGAAGCATCCGGCCTACCTGCCGATGGCGCTGGGCACCGGCTCGGTCACGCCGCTGCAGATGGCCGACGCCTATGCGGTGTTCGCCAACGGCGGCTACCGCATCCGGCCCCAGCTGATCACGCGCATCACGGACAACAAGGGCCGGCTGCTGATCAAGACCGAGATGCCGCCGCCGGACGAATCGCAGCGCACGCTGGCAGCGCGCAATGCGTTCGTGATGAGCAGCCTGCTCCAGGAGGTCGCGCGCAGCGGCACCGCGGCGCGCGCGCAGGCGACGCTCAAGCGACCCGACCTCTACGGCAAGACCGGCACCACCAACGACTCGCTCGATGCCTGGTTCGCCGGCTGGGGCCCGGGCGTGGTCGCGGTGGTGTGGATCGGCTACGACCAGCCCAAGAAGCTCGGCAGCCGCGAGACCGGCGGCGGCCTGTCGCTGCCGGTATGGATCGACTACATGCAAGTCGCGCTCAAGGGCGTGCCGGTGCAGGAGATGCCGCCGCCCGAGGGCGTGATCAACGTCGGTGGCGAGTGGTACTTCGAAGAGTACGGGCCCGGCAACGGCGTCAGTGGCGTGGGGCTCGATGCGCCCGTGCCGGCACCTCCGCCGACCGAGGCCGAGAAGCGCAGCATCCTCGACCTGTTCAAGAACTGAGCGGCGCTGCCCGCGTGCTCAGTGCCGAAGTCAGCGCGCGGGCACTTCGAACTTCAGCGTCCTCGCGGCCTGCTCGCTCGTGCAGGCCGACAGCAGCGACCAGAACTCCTCGCCGGTCTTGGTGTCGAGCCAGCGGCCGTTCGCATGCCGGAAGTGGAAGCCACCGCGTCGCGCGGCCAGCCAGATCTCGTGCAGCGGCGGCTGGGTGTTGATCACGAGCTTGCTGCGATCGGGCAGGGTCAGCTCGAGCAAGCCGCCGGTGCGCGCGCCGTCGATGTCGACGACGTCGTCCTGCAGCCAGCGATCGGTTTGCGCTTCGATCGCGGCAAGCACCGCGCGCGTGAGTGCGTCGTACTCGGCATCGCTGAGGCCGGAGTCGTAAGCGCCGATGGCAGCACCCATCCTTAGAATCCCGTGATGATCTCGATCGCTTCAAGCATACCCGCGGCGCGCATCGCCGCGCGCACGGTGATGGCATTGGCCGCGGCCGCCGCGCTCGCCGCATGCGGCCAGAAGGGGCCGCTCTACCTGCCGGCCGCGAAGGCCGCCTCGGCGCCCGCCACGACGGCCAGCGCTCCCGTGAACACGCCCGCCAGCGCACCGGCGAACTGAAGATGCATCTGCCCGGACACCCGCACGTCGCCTACCGCGACGGCCAGCTCCACCTCGACGAACTCGCGCTCGACGAGCTTGGCGCACGCTTCGGCACGCCGCTGTACGCCTATTCGCGCCGCGCCATGCTGGCCGCGCTCGCGCCGTACCAGCGCGCGCTGGCCAGCCGCGATCACCTGATCTGCTATGCGATGAAGGCCAACAGCAACCTCGCGGTGCTGCAGACCTTCGCGCAAGCCGGCTGCGGTTTCGACATCGTCTCGGGCGGCGAGCTCGAGCGCGTGCTGGCCGCGGGAGGTGATGCCTCCAAGGTCGTGTTCTCCGGACTCGGCAAGACGCGCGCCGAGATGGCGCGCGCGCTCGAGGTCGGCGTGCATTGCTTCAATGTCGAGAGCGAAGCCGAGCTCGAGGTGCTGTCGGAAGTCGCGCGCGCGCACGGCCGGCGTGCGCCGGTGAGCCTTCGCGTCAACCCGGACGTCGATGCCAAGACCCATCCCTACATCTCGACCGGCCTGAAGGGCAACAAGTTCGGCGTCGCGCACGACCGGGCGCTGCACGCCTATCGGCGCGCGGCCGAGCTGCCGGGGCTGGAGGTGATCGGCATCGACTGTCACATCGGCTCGCAGATCACCGAGGCCGATCCCTATCTCGACGCGATCGATCGCGTGCTCGATCTGGTCGAGGCGATCGAGTCGCACGGCCTGCGCATCGCCCATCTCGATCTCGGCGGCGGCCTGGGCATCACCTACACCGACGAGGTACCGCCTGCGGCCGACGTGCTGATCGAGCGCATGCTCCAGCGCATCGACGCGCGCGGCCACGGCCATCGCGCGATCGTGCTCGAGCCGGGGCGCTCGCTGGTCGGCAACAGCGGCGTGCTGCTGACCGAGGTGCTCTATCTGAAGCCTGGCGAGGCCAAGAACTTCTGCGTCGTCGACGCGGCTATGAACGACCTGATGCGCCCGGCGATGTACGAAGCCCTGATGGCCATCGTGCCGACGAGCCTGCGCGACGCGGCGCCGTCGACCTACGATGTCGTGGGGCCGATCTGCGAATCCGGCGACTGGCTCGGCCGCGACCGCGCGCTGGCGGTGCGCCCCGGTGACCGGCTCGCGGTGCTCAGCGCCGGCGCCTACGGCATGAGCATGGCCAGCAACTACAACACGCGCGGCCGCGCAGCCGAAGTGCTGGTCGACGGCGACCAGGCCTGGCTGATCCGCGATCGCGAGGATCCGCGCGCGCTGTTCGCCGGCGAGCACTTGCTGCCGCGCTGAATTGCCCCACTGAAGTTGCGCCACTGAAGTTGCGCCACTGAAGTTGCGCCACTGAAGCGGCGCTAGATCCGCCCTTCCTCGACGGCGTGGCAGGCCACCTGCCCGCCGTCGGCCTGCGCCAACAGCGCCGGGCGTTCGGTGCGGCAGCGCTCGTTCGCATGCGGGCAGCGCGGATGGAAGGCGCAACCCTTCGGCGGTGCCAGCGGATTGGGCACCTCGCCTTGCACCGGAACACGCGCGCGCCCGCTCATCGCCATGTCGGGCACCGCGTCGAGCAGCATGCGCGTGTAGGGATGGCGTGGCGCCGAGAAGATGCTCGACTTCGGCGCCAGCTCGACCAGGCGGCCGAGGTACATCACGCCGACCGTATCGCTCACATGCCGCACGACCGCGAGGTTGTGCGAGATGAACAGGTAGGTGAGCCCCCGCTCGCGCTGCAGATCGCGCATCAGATTGAGCACCTGGGCCTGGACCGAGACGTCGAGTGCCGAAGTCGGCTCGTCGCAGACCAGGAACTCGGGCGCAGTCGCGAGCGCGCGCGCGATCGAGATGCGCTGGCGCTGGCCACCGGAGAACTGGTGCGGATACTTCTGCGCATCGGCCGCGCCGAGGCCGACTTGCCCCAGCAGTTCGGCCACGCGTTCATCGCGCGCCGCCGCATCGGCGACCAGGCCATGCTCGCGCAGCGGCTCGCCGACGATCTCGCGCACGGTCCAGCGCGGGTTCAGGCTCGCATAGGGATCCTGGAAGATCATCTGCAGCCGCCGGCGCACGCTGCGCGCCTGCGGGGATGCATAGCTCGCGAGCAGGTCGGCGCCGTCGAAACGCACGCTGCCGCGCGACGGCGCGACGAGCCCCGTCAACAGCTTGGCCACCGTGCTCTTGCCGCAGCCCGACTCGCCGACCAAGGCCAGCGTCGTGCCACGCGGGATCGAAAAGCTCACGCCGTCGACCGCCTGCACGACCGCGCGTCCTTGCCGCGCGAGCACGCGCTCGAGCCACGGTGCGGAAACGTCGTAGCGCTTGGCGAGATCGCTGACTTCGACCAGCGCCGTCATGCCGCCGCCTCCGTCAACGCGACGATCGGCGCCAGCCAGCACGCCGCCTCGGTCGAGCCGACCGCGCGCAACGTCGGGCGCTCGCCCTCGGCGCAGCGCGGCTGCGCATGCGGGCAGCGCGGATGAAAGCTGCAGCCGGTCGGCCAGGCACCGGGGCGCGGCATCGTGCCGTCGATCTGCGCCAGGCGCTCGTCGCCGCCGACCGCGTCGAGCCGCGGAATCGCCGCCATCAGCCCGGCCGTATACGGATGTGCCGGCGCATGAATCACCTCGCGCACGGGACCGACTTCGACCACGCGCCCGGCATACATCACCGCGACGCGATCGCAGGTCTCGGCGATCACGCCCATGTCGTGCGTGATCAGCAGCACCGCGACACCGCGCTCGCGCGCCAGCCGCTTGAGCAGGCCGATCACCTGCGCCTGGATCGAGACATCGAGCGCGGTGGTCGGCTCGTCGGCGATCACCAGTTCGGGCTCGGCCGCCAACGCGAGCGCGATCACGACGCGCTGGCGCATGCCGCCGGAGAACTGGTGCGGGTACTGATCGATGCGCGCCTCGGGCGCCGGAATGCCGGTGTCGCGCAGCAGGCCGATCGCGCGTTCGCGCGCGGCGGCGGCGTCGAGCGGCAGATGGGTTCGAATCGTCTCGACCAGCTGCTGGCCGACCGTGTAGAGCGGATTCAGCGAGGTCAGCGGATCCTGGAAGATCGCGCCGATGCGCTTGCCGCGGATGCGGCGCAGCTGAGATTCGGGCAACGCATCGATGCGCTGCCCGTCGAGCGCGATCGAGCCGCCGGCGATGCGCCCCGGCGGCTCGGTCAGGCCGATCACCGCCGAGCCGGTCAGCGACTTGCCGGCGCCGGACTCGCCGACCACGCCGAGGATCTCGCCGCGGCCCAGCTCGAACGAGACGCCGTCGAGCGCGCGCACGCGGCCACGCCGCGAAACGAACTCGACGACCAGGTCGCGAACCGCGAGCAGCGGCGAATCGGCGCTCGCGCTCACTTCGACGGCGGCGTGCAGCCGGCGACCGGCTCTTCGTAGTCGATCTTGGGCTTGAAGTCGACGTCGAGCCTGTTGTCCTTCTGCGCGACGATGTAGTAGCGCGTGCAGGGCTTGATGTCCATCGTGACGGTCAGCTCCTCGGCACCGCGCGCTCCGGTGCCGCCGGGCGGGCCCTGGAAGGTGATCGAGCGCGGACCCGGGTCGACGCGCACCACGCCGCGCAGTGCGCTCTTGCCGTCGACCTTGGAGATGATCAACGGGTAGGTGTCGATCGGCGTCTTGTAGTAGCGCTCGCCGATCAGCTCGGAGTAGGTGTAGCTGGTCGATGCGCAGGCGCTCAGCAGCACGGCCGCGGTAACGGCGCTCAAGGCATGAAGCGATCTCATGGAATCTCCGCAGTGGGGTAGTCGGGAGGAGGCGCAGGTTAGCGCAGGCGCGGGTTCAGCGCATCGCGCAGCCAGTCGCCGAGCAGGTTCACCGACAGCGCGATCGCGACCAGCATCGCGCCGGGAAACACGGTGATCCACCACTCGCCGCTGAACAGGAAGTCGTTGCCGATGCGAATCAGCGTGCCCAGCGACGGCGAGGTCGGCGGCACGCCGACGCCGAGGAAGGACAGCGTCGCCTCGGTGATGATGGCCGAGGCGACCTGGATCGTCGCGAGCACCAGCACCGGGCCCATCACGTTGGGCAGCACGTGCCTGCGCATGATCGCCAGCGGCGCGACGCCGATGACGCGCGCGGCCTGCACGTACTCCTTCTGACGCTCGACCATCGTCGAGCCGCGCACCGTGCGTGCGTACTGCACCCATCCGGTCAGCGCGATCGCGAAGATCAGCACCGCGAAGGCCAGCGTCGAATGCGCGTCCGGAAACAGCGCGCGACCGACACCGTCGATCAGCAGTGCGACGAGGATCGACGGGAACGACAGCATCACGTCGCACACGCGCATCAGGAAGGCATCGACGCGCCCGCCCAGATAGCCGGCCAGCAGGCCGAGCGAGACGCCGACCAGCATCGACAGCAGCACCGATGCCACGCCGACCAGCAGCGAGATGCGCGCGCCGTAGAACAGCGCCGAGAGGATGTCGCGCCCTTGATCGTCGGTGCCGAGCAGGTACTTCGCGCTGCCGCCTTCGAGCCAGGCCGGCGGCAGCCGCGCGTCGGCGAGATCGAGCGTCGCGAGGTCGAACGGCTGGTGCGGTGCGACGACCTCGGCGAACAGCGCCCCGCCGATGCACACGAGCGCGATCAGTGCCGCGGCGATCGCGACCGGCGAAGTCACGAAGCTGTGCACGAGGTCGCTGTCGAGCGCGCGCTTCAGGCGCGCGCGCCAGCCGTCGGATGGGGCCAAGGCAGATGAGTTCATCGGGTCGTCTTCAATGCACAGCGCCCGTGCGCTCGACGCGCAGTCGCGGATCGACCACGGCATACAGCAAGTCGACTGCGAGATTGATCAGCACGAAGATCAGCGCGATCAGGCACAGGTAGGCGGCCATCACCGGCACGTCGGCGAAGCTCACCGCCTGGATGAACAGCAGCCCCATGCCGGGCCACTGGAACACCGTCTCGGTGACGATCGCGAACGCGATCAGCGAACCGAGCTGCAGGCCCGTGACCGTGATCACCGGCACCAGCGTGTTCTTCAGTGCATGGCGAAAGTGCACCGCGCGCTGCGAGAGGCCGCGCGCCCGCGCGAAGCGGATGTAGTCGGTGCGCAGCACCTCGAGCATTTCGGCGCGCACGAGGCGCTGGATGAAGGCGAGCTGCAGGATCGCCAGCGTCACGCCCGGCAGCACGAGGTGGCGCAGGCCGTCGAGCGTCAGCAGTCCGGTCGACCAGCCGCCGAGCTGGACCACGTCGCCCCGACCGAAGCTCGGCAGCCAGCCCAGGCCGACCGAGAACACGAGGATCAACAAGATGCCGATCAGGAAGGTCGGCAGCGAGACGCCGAGCAGCGAGAACGCCATCAGCGCCTGCGCCAGCGCGCTGCCGCGCTTGAGCGCCGCGATCACGCCCAGCGGGATGCCGAACACCAAGGCCAGCAGCGCCGCGACGCCGGCGAGCTCCAACGTCGCCGGCAGCCGCTCGGCGATCAGCGTCGAGACCTTGCGGCCCTGGCGCAGGCTCAGGCCGAACTCGCCGTTCACCGCGTTGCCGACGAAGCGCGCGAACTGCACCGGAAACGGCTGGTCCAGCCCGAGGTCGGCGCGCAGTTGCGTGCGCTGCTCGGGCGTCGCGTCCTGACCCAGCAGGTAGGTGACGGGATCGCCGACGTACTGGAACAGCATGAAGGCGAGGAACGCGACCGTGAGCATCACGATCGCGCCCTGCGCCAGACGGCGCAGCAGGAAGGCCAGCATCAGTCGACGCGAACGTTGCGCATCTCGATGCGGTTATCGGCGCGATGCGTCATCTGCACGTTCTTCTTCATCGCCCAGGGAATGATCTGGTGGTGCAGCGGGATGTCGGAGACGTCGTCCTTGGCGATCTGCAGCGCCTTTTGCAGCAGCTGCTTGCGCGTGTCGACGTCGATCTCCTTCTTCGCGCGCTCGATCAGCGCATCGGCCTGCGGGTTGCTGTAGCGCCCGACGTTGTAGTTGCCGTCGCCCTGCGCGCCGACCGTGCGCACCAGCGACTGCAGCGAGTACAGCGCATCGAAGGTCGGCACGCCCCAGCCGAGCATGTAGATGCTCGCTTCGTAGCGCTGGATCATCGGGAAGTAGGTCACCAGCGGCAGCGTGCGCAGCTTGGCCTTCACGCCGATGCGCGCCCACATCGCGCTGATCGCCTGGCAGATCTCTTCGTCGTTGATGTAGCGGTTGTTCGGGCACGCGAGGTCGACCTCGAAGCCGCTCGCATAGCCCGCATCGGCCAGCAGCTTCTTCGCGGCTTCGACGTCATAGGGCAGGCGCTTGTCGAGCTCGGCCGTCCAGCCGTTGACCTGCGGCGGGATCAGCGTGCCGGCCGGCTGCGACAGGCCGCGCATGATGTTCTTCTGGATCGCATTGATGTCGATCGCCTGGTACAGCGCGCGGCGCACGCGCACGTCCTTGAGCGGGTTCTTGCCCTTCACGTTCGAGCCGGGCAGCTCCTCGCGAAACACGTCGAGGCCGAGGAACAGCGTGCGGTTCTCGACGCCGTCGAGCACCTTGAGCTGCGGACTCGCGCGCAGGCGCGCGAGGTCGTTGGGCGAAGGGTCGAGCACCATGTCGACCTCGCCCGACAGCAGCGCCGCGACGCGCGTGGCCTCCGACTTGATCGGCGTGTAGACGATCTCGTCGAGGTTGCCCGTCGCCTTGCCCCACCAGTTGGGGTTCTTCACCAGCACCAGCTTCACGTCGGGCTCCCAGCTCTTGAACATGAAGGGGCCGGTGCCGTTGGCGTGGCGGTGGGCGTAGTTCTCCTCGGGCGTCTTGATGTCCTTGGGCGACGTCGACTTGTTCTTCTCGGCCCAGGCCTTGTTCATGATGCGCAGCTCGGTGAGCTGGCGCAGCAGCACCGGGTTCGGGCCCTTGGTGAGGATGTCGACGGTCGTGTCGTCGATCTTGACGACCTTGTCGATGCCCTGCGTGTAGACGCCGTAGTTGGAGGTCTTCTCCATTGCGCGCATCAGCGAGAACACCACGTCGTCGGCGGTCAGCGGCGCGCCGTCGTGGAACTTCACGTTCTTGCGCAGCGAGACGCGCAGCTGGGTCGGCGTCATCTGCTTCGAGTCGGTCGCGAGCACCGGCTCGAGCTCGAACTTGTCGTTGTAGGTGTAGAGCGCCTCGTAGACGGTGGCATGGATGCCGTTGCCCAGCGCATTGTTCTGCGAGTGGATGTCCCAGGTCGGCATGTCGCTGGCGCTGGTCCAGCGCAACGTCACGGCATGGGCGCCGGCCCCCAGGGCGAGCAGGCAGGCGACGAGCGCGGCGGGTACGCCGCGAGAGAGGATGGATTTCACGCGAGCTCCTTGTGGGAAGGTGCGATCGAGGCGCGCATCATGAGCAAGCTGCGCGCCAGCGGGCAGCCGGGAAAGCCCGCTTCCGCGCTTCAGCGCGATGCGATCGGCGCGGGTGCACCGAGGCAGACCGCGCCGTACCACGCGGTGGCGCGGCTGCCAGTGTTGTCGGCGTCCGTCATCAGCGCGATGCCGGTCAGCGCCCCCGGCTTCTCGCCGAAGACGCGCTCGTAGTCGGCGACGATATCGCGCTCGTAGCTGCGCCATTCCCCGAGCCGCTTCGGCCCGGACTCGAGCACGATCTTGCGCACGCGATCGGTGCGGTCGCTGATCACGACGCTGCCTTCGGGCGCCTGGGCGTCCCACACGTACATCAGCGTCGCGAACGGTGGCCGCTCGCCGGCCACCGCCTGCGCGAGGTCGAAGATCATGCGATTGCGCGCCGAAAGCTGCGATTCGTCGCCCTCGAAGGAGAGCAGCACGCGCACCGGCGCATCCTCGACATCGCGCTCGCGCACGTCGGCTCCGGCGATCAGCTCGGGCACGCGCCACGCGAAGCTCACGGTGCCCAGCGCAGCAGGCTCGACACGAACGAGATGGCGCAGCAGGCTCGCGGAGCGGTCGGCGCGCGCGCGCAACTGCTTGGTGCCGCCGTCGGCAGCGAGTTCGTAATGCGTCGCGCGCTTGCCGGGCAGACGTTGCTGCTGCCAGTTCGGGATGCATTGCCGCTCGGTCGTGCCGGCGGCGGCAATCGGCGCCTGCACGGGCGCGTCCGGCCGAGAGGGCCATGACGCGCAGCCGCCGAGCAGGCTCGTCGCGGCACAGCCTGCGGCAGCGACTTGTCTCCAGTTCATCGTTGTCTTTCGCGCCATCGGACCCTTCATGAAAAAGGGCGCCCGAGGGCGCCCTTCGATCCGATCGACGAGTCGATCAGAAGTTGTGGCCGACGCCGAAGACGTATTCCGTCTTGCGGGTGAAGCCGTCGTCGATGTTGTCGTCGCCAGCGCGCTGCGTGATCGCGGCGTACAGCTGGGTACGCTTCGACAGCGAGTAGCGCAGCGAAGCGCCGTACTTCTGAACGTCGACATCGCCGGCAGCGGTCTCGATCGTCGAGGCCGTGTACTGGCCGCGCAGTTCGAACGCGCCGAACGGGACCAGGACGCCGAGGTTGTAGGCCTTCTGGTCGACCGACTCGCCGCCGACCAGCCACTGGGCGGTCTGCGTACCGACGTCCGACGACTGCTGGTAGCCGGCGAACAGCGTGGCGACGCCGAAGTTGTAGTTACCACCGACGGTGATCACGTCGTTCCAGCCGTCGTACTGCTCGAACACGGCGCCGACCTTGAGCGGACCGCTCGCGTAGGTGGCGCTGATGCCTTGCAGACGCTGGTTGTTCGCAGGCGTGCCTTCGCCGGCCGCGACGATCGCGCGAACCTGGAAGCCACCCCACACCGGCGACAGGTACTGGACGGCGTTGTCGACGCGGGTGCCCAGGTTCTGGAACAGGATCGCCGACGGCGCCGGCGCGGTGGCGCTCAGCAGCGTTTCGACGACCGACAGTTCCGACTCGCCGGTCACGTCGGTGAAGCCGAGGTTCAGCTCGCGGGTCAGGGTTTGCTGACGGCCCAGGCGGATGTCACCGAGGTTCGACGAACCCAGCGCCACGTAGGCCTGGCGGTTGAACAGACGGGCCGAGTCGGCAGCCGCGCCGTTGTCGACGCTGAAGCCCGACTCCAGCACGAAGTAGGCCTTCAGGCCGCCGCCCAGGTCTTCGGTGCCACGCAGGCCCCAGCGCGAACCGCCGACACCATTGGTGCCGCCGTCGTTCATCTTCCAGACGCCTTCACCGACAGGACCGCCGGCGGCGACGCGAGCCGCGCTGCCCGGATCCTGGTACGTGATGTTCGCGTCGACACGGCCATACAGCGTGACCGACGACTGGGCCGACGCGGCACCGGCGGCAGCCAGAGCGGCGAGAGCGATCAGAGACTTCTTCATTCACTATCTCCTGAGTTGAACCGGAGCGACCGCCTTCTGGACAGACTGCACGTCCAGGGCGGCGCGACCTCCTAATCGGAAGTTGCCCGGATTGCATCAGACCTCCGCTGGCAAGGCCAGAAACCAATCACCTCATGGGGCCGAATTTGTTGCCCTGCCGCAACTGGCTGTCAGTTGGTGTTGGCGGTCATATGCAAGTCACACATTTCTCTATGAAATCTGCGCTCCAGACAGCGCCGCTCAAAGTCCGCCGAGGGGCCGCAAGCGCGATACCCGCGGCCGGTGCGGACGCTACGATCCGCCCCATGAACCCGCCGCCCTCAGCCGACCAGATCCTGTCAGCCGCCGATCAGGCATTGCGCACGTTGTTTTCGTCACACATGGCGGGACGGCCGATGCCCCGGCCTGCGGGGCAGCCTGCCCAAGGCGATGGCACCCCGGCGGGCGAGCAGCAGCGCCAGCTGAGTGCCGCCCTGATGCGCGTCAACCATGTCGGCGAGGTCTGCGCCCAGGCGCTCTACCAGGCCCAGGCACTGTCGACGCGCGATCCGGCGCTGAAGGCGCATTTCGAAGCCGCCGCGCGCGACGAGACCGATCACCTCGCCTGGACCGAGCAGCGCCTGCGCGAACTCGGCGGGCGCACCAGCCTGCTCAATCCGCTTTGGTACGCCGGCGCCTTCGGCATCGGCCTGGCGGCGGGACGCGTCGGCGACCGCATCAGCCTGGGCTTCGTGGTCGAGACCGAACGGCAGGTCGAGCAGCATCTGGACAGCCATCTGTCGCGCCTGCCGGCCGACGACGCAGGCTCGCGGGCGATCGTCGAGCAGATGCGCGACGACGAGGCGCGTCACGCGCTGGAGGCCGAACGCGCCGGCGCGCTGCCGCTGCCGCTGCCGGTGCGCTGGCTGATGCGCGGCGCGGCCAAGGTCATGACGACCACGGCCCACCACATCTGATCGCCGTCGCTCAGGCGTCTTCGCGCAGTTCGACGCTGGTCGTGATCTCGGCCGTCTTGGCCAGCATCGCGGTGGCCGAGCAGTACTTCTCGTGCGAAAGGTGCACCGCGCGATCGACCACGGCCTGCGTGAGCCCACGGCCGGTCACGACGAAGTGGAAATTGATCTTCGTGAAGACCTTGGGATCGCTCGTCGCGCGCTCGGCACTCAGCTTGACCTCGCAGCCGCGCACATCGTGGCGGCCGCGCTTGAGGATCAGCACCACGTCGTAGGCCGAGCAGGCGCCGGTGCCGGCGAGCACCGTCTCCATCGGGCGCGGCGCGAGATTGCGGCCGCCGCCGTCGGGCGCGCCATCCATCGACAGCAGGTGGCCGCTGCCGGTCTCGGCACTGAAGGCCATGCCGGCATCGCGTTGCCAGCGCACGGTGCATTCCATCGACAAGTCCTCGCGAGCGGCCGCAGCAGGCCAGGGCCGGCGATTGTGCAATCCATCGCACCGACACGCCGCTCAGGCCGAAAGAGACCCGAACGACCGTGCGATTCTTATTGCACCGCACCATAGGCAACGCCTAGAATGCTTCGCATCGATGTCGTGCTGCAGCAGGTGCCGCACCAGCGTGCCGCGACATCCCCGGTTGTCTCCTCCACCTCCTCCATTGGTGGATTCGGCCCGGGGCCGCAAGGCCCCGGGCCTTTTTCTTGGCGCGGCGGCGCACGAGAACACCGCACTGCTGCGCTGCAGCGCTCACTTATCATCCTTGGCTCCACCGGACCCAAGGACATCCTCATGAGCCGCCGCGGCCCCGCGACCGACTACCTCCAGCGCATCCTGACCGCTCGGGTGTACGACGTCGCGATCGAGTCGCCGCTCGACGAGGCGACGCAGCTGTCGGCACGCATCGGCAACCGCGTCTGGCTCAAGCGCGAGGATCAGCAGCCGGTGTTCAGCTTCAAGCTGCGCGGTGCCTACAACAAGATGGTGCGGCTTTCGCCCGAGCAGCTCGAGCGCGGCGTGATCTGCGCCTCGGCCGGCAACCACGCGCAAGGCGTCGCGCTGTCGGCGCGCCGGCTCGGTTGCCGCGCGACGATCGTGATGCCGGTCACCACGCCGCAAGTCAAGATCGACGCGGTGCGCACGCTCGGCGGCAGCGTGGTGCTGCACGGCGACAGCTTCTCCGACGCCTACGGCCACGCGCTCGAGCTCGAGCGCAGCACCGGCGCGACCTTCGTGCATCCCTTCGACGACCCGGACGTGATCGCCGGCCAGGGCACGATCGCGATGGAGATCCTGCGCCAGCTGCAGGGCCCGATCGACGCGGTGTTCGTCGCGATCGGCGGCGGCGGACTGATCGCCGGCGTCGCCAGCTACATCAAGGCGGTGCGCCCGGAGATCAAGGTGATCGGCGTGCAGACCGCCGACTCCGACGCGATGGTGCGCTCGGTCAAGGCCGGCGAGCGCATCACGCTGCATGACGTGGGACTCTTCTCCGACGGCACCGCGGTCAAGACGGTCGGCGAGGAGACCTTCCGCCTCGCGCGCGAACTGGTCGACGACTACGAGATCGTCGACACGGACGCCGTCTGCGCCGGCATCAAGGACGTCTTCCAGGACACCCGCTCGATCCTCGAGCCGGCCGGCGCTTTGGGCGTCGCGGCGGTCAAGCAGTACGTGGCGCGCACCGGCTGCCAGGGCAAGACCTTCGTCGCCATCACCTGCGGCGCCAACATGAACTTCGACCGCCTGCGCTTCGTCGCCGAGCGCGCCGAGGTCGGCGAGGAGCGCGAGGCACTGTTCGCGGTCACCATTCCCGAGGAGCGCGGGTCGTTCAAGCGCTTTTGCGAGCTGATCGGCCCGCGCAACGTGACCGAGTTCAACTACCGCATCAGCGACGACAAGGTCGCGCACGTGTTCGTGGGCCTGAGTTCGCGTACGCGCGGCGAGTCGGCCGAGATCGCGCAGCGTTTCGTGCAGCACGGCTTCGCGACCGTCGACCTGACGCACGACGAGCTCGCCAAGAGCCACGTGCGCTACATGGTCGGTGGGCGCAGCGAGCACGCGCGAGACGAGCGCCTGTACCGCTTTTCCTTCCCCGAGCGGCCCGGCGCGCTGATGCGCTTCCTGTCGCGCATGCACCCGGACTGGAACATCAGCCTGTTCCACTACCGCAACCAGGGCGCCGACTACAGCGACATCCTGGTGGGCATCCAGGTGCCGGCCGACGAGACGCCGCAGCTCGAGGAGTTCCTGCGCGCGATCGACTATCCCTGCGTCGAGGAATCGCTCAATCCGGTGTATCGGCTGTTCCTGCGCTGACGGCGCGGGCCTGCCTGCCCCACAATCGCGCGACTCCACCCTCAAGCCTGCGCCGCCGTGCAACGCTCGCTGATCACCCCGACCGCGCATCCCAAGCTCGAAGAGGCGCTGCGGCTCAAGCTGCAGCGCCGCAGCGAGACCACCGGCAGCCTCGGCGAGCTCGAGCCGCTGGCGGTGCGTCTGGGATTGATCCAGAACACGCTCAAGCCCAAGCTGCGCTCGCCACAGCTGCTGATCGCCGCCGGCGACCATGGGCTGGCGGTCGATGTCGCCCCCAGCGGCGCGGCCTCGTCGATCCAGGTCATGCACCTGCTCGCCGGGCGGCTGCCGATGGCGGTGTTCTCCTTCATCCAGGGCCTGGGCCTGACCGTCGCCGACGCCGGCCTGGCCGAGACGATGAGCCCGCACCCCAGCCTGCTGCAGCGCAAGATCGCGTTCGGCTCGCGCAACGCGCGCGTCACCTCGGCGATGAGCGTCGACCAGGCGCACGCCGCGATCCGCGCCGGCATGGAGATCGCCGACGGCCTGCACGGCAACGTGCTGGCCTGCGCCGCGCTGGGCGTCGGCGCGCACGAAAGCGCTGCGCTGGTGATCTCGCGGCTGTCGACCGTGCCGCTGCGTTCGCTGGTCGAGAACGGCAACGCGATGGCGCAGGACCAGCTCGCCTCGCTGCTCGTCGTGCTGCAAGGCGCGCAGGGGCGCCATCGCGATGTCACTGATCCGGTCGAGGTGCTGGCCGCCTTCGGCGGCTTCGAGACCGCGCTGCTGGCCGGCGCGATGCTGGTCGCGGCGAGCAAGCGCCACCTGATCATCATCGACGGCCTGCCGGCCTGCGCCGCGCTGCTGGTGGCCTCCAAGATCGCCGCGCCGGTGACCGACTACTGCGTGTTCGCGCGCAGCCACAACCATCGCGGCCTGGACCATGCGATGTCGATCTTCGGCGCCAGCGCCCTGCTCGAGCTCGGCATGGAATCGGCCGACGGCACCGGCGCCTCGGTCACGTGGCCGCTGATCCATGCGGCGGCGGCGCTGCTGACCGAAGTCGCCGAAGGCGACGATCCCGGCCCGACGCTGCCGATGACGACGACCACCGATCCGGGCAGCGTCAGCGGGCCGCGCTCGCGGCCCTGAGCCCTTCGCTCAGCGCGCCGTCGAAGCCGACTCGCCGCGATTGCGAACGCCGCCCGGATTGCGCGGCACGGCCGGCATCACCGCGGTCGGCGGCTGGATGCCCGGAGGCTGCGCACCCTGCGGCACCGGCGGGGCCACGGTCGGAGCGACCGGTGCGGGGGGCGGCGGCGGCACCACCGCCTGAGGCGGCGTGACCGGCGGCAAGGAGCCGGTCGCTGCCGGCGTCGGCGGCGGCAACGTGAGTTCGACGGCCGCCGGCGCGCCTTGCGCACCGATCGACGCGCTGCGCGCCGCGACCGTCTGCAGCAGCCATTCGCCATCGACGCTGTTGCCCACGCGCACTGCGCGCGGCGGCTTGCCGTCGACCGCGATCAGCGCGACACCGCCCTCGCCGCCCTTGGGTGCGACGACACCCAGCAGCTTGAAGCGACTCGCGAGCGCCGGCTCGGCGACCGCGGCTGCGCGTGTCTCGACCGCGAACAGCCGCGCGACATCACCGCGCACCGCGGCCGCGCCGGAGACCGGCAAGGCATCGGGCGGCAGGCCGGGCGCCGACACCGTGGTCCGCAGCAGCCAGTAGACCGCCGAAGCCGCGACCGCGGACCAACCAAGGAATGCGGCGCCGCGCGCCGGCCAATGAGCAGACATGGGCGCCGATTATGATGGACCGTCTCGCTGCAACAAGGCTCGAAGCGAGCCCCACCTCCATGCCGACCCCGACTTCCACTGCGCGCCCCCTGCCCGCCCGCATCGTGCGCCGTTGCGCGCGCATCGCAGGCTTCACGCTGATCGAGCTGATGGTCGTGCTGGTCATCATCGGCGTGCTGGCCGCGCTGATCGTGCCCAACGTGCTCGACCGCGCCGATGACGCGCGCGTCACCGCGGCGCGCACCGACGTCGCCAACCTGATGCAGGCGCTCAAGCTCTACAAGCTCGACAACCAGCGCTTCCCGACCGGCGAGCAAGGCCTGCAGGCGCTGGTCGCCAAGCCGACGGCCAGCCCGATCCCGCCGAACTGGAAGCCCTATGTCGAGAAGCTGCCCAACGACCCGTGGGGCCGCCCGTACCAGTTCGCCAACCCGGGCGTGAAGGGCGAGGTCGATGTCTTCAGCTTCGGCGCCGACGGCCAGGCCGGCGGCGAGGGCAAGGACGCCGACATCGGTTCGTGGCAGTAAGCACGGGCGCGAACCACGAGGCTTGAACGAGATGCGCAGCGGCAGCCCTCGGCGCACGCAGGGCTTCACGCTGATCGAGCTGATGATCGTGGTCACGCTCATCGCGATCGCATCGGCGGTGGCCTCGCTGGCCCTGCGCGATCCCAGGGCCTCGCAGCTCGAGCGAGAGGCGGCGCGGCTCGCGGCGCTGCTCGAATCGGCACGCGCCGAATCGCGCGTGCTCGGCGTGCCCATCCTGTGGGTGCCGCGCAGCGCCAATGACATCGGCGGCGCCGGATTTCGCTTCGTCGGGCTGCCGGCCAGCCAGCGCATGCCCGAGCGCTGGCTCGGCGAGGACGCACCGGCGGTCGAGATCGCCTCGGTCGACGGCCCGGCGCGCCTGGTGCGCCTCGGGCCCGAGCCGGTGATCGGCGCGCAGCGCATCGCCTTGCTGCTCGGCGACCGGCGCCTGGTGCTCGCGACCGACGGCCTCGGGCCGTTCGCGCTGACCGGCGAGGACGGCGATGCACGCTGAAGCACGCCACGGCGTCGGCGGCATGACGCTGATCGAGGTGCTGGTCGCGCTGGCGATCGTCGCGATCACGCTGGCCGCCGGCCTCAAGGCCTCGGGTGCGCTGGCCGGCAATGCGCAGCGCCTGGCCGACATCACCGCGGCGCAGTGGTGCGCCGACAACCAGCTCACCGCGCTGAAGCTCGCCAAGCAGTTCCCCGGCACCGGCGACAGCGACTTCACCTGCGACGCGCTGGGCATCCGCTATTCCGGGCGGCTGGTCGTGCGGCCGACGCCGAATCCGAACTTTCGTCGCGTCGACGCGCAGATCTTCGGCAACGAAGGGCAGCCGATGCTCACGATCTCAACGGTGCTGCCGCGCTACTGATGAGCTCTCAACGAAGCGCTCGCGCCGCCCATCGCGGCTTCACGCTGATCGAGGTGCTGGTCGCGCTGTTCATCCTCGCGATCATCGCGGGCCTGAGCTGGCGCGGCATCGACGGCATGCTGCGCACGCGCGACGCGAGCCAGCTGCGGCTCGAGCGCCAGCTGCGGCTGCAATCGGTGATCGGCCAATGGGAGGCCGATCTCGCCGCGGTGCAGGACACCGATGTGGTCCCCGCGATGCAGTTCGACGGCGCCTCGCTGCGCCTGACGCGCTCGACCGACACCGGGGTGCAGCTCGTCGTCTGGGCGCTGCGCGGCGGCCACCTCACGCGCTGGAGCGCGCCGCCGGTCACGCGCCAGGGCGAGCTCGGCGAGCTGTGGATGCGCAGCCAGCAACTGCTCGGCAACGAGCGCGCGCAGCTCGATGCGCTGGCCGGCATCGAGAGCTGGCAGCTCTATTACTGGCGCGGCAATGCCTGGAGCAATGCGCAATCGAGCGGCGACGTCGCGCAAGGCGACGCTCAGCAGCAGCAACCGCAGACACCCGTCATCACGACGCGCCAGCAACTGCCCGGCGGCGTGCGGCTGGTGCTGGTGTTCGCCGCCGACAGCGGCTTCGTCGGCAGCCTCACGCGCGACGTGATCGTGCCCAGCCGCACCGGGCAGCCGTCATGAAGCGACGCCCTGCTTCGACCCGCTCGCAGCGCGGCGCCGCGCTGCTGACCGCGATGGTCATCGTGACCCTGGTCGCGACGCTGGCCGCCGCGATCATCTGGCAGCAGTGGCGCGCGATCCAGGTCGAGTCGGCCGAGCGCGCGCGCGTGCAGGCGCGCTGGGTGCTGATCGGCGCGATCGACTGGGCCCGCCTGATCCTGCGCGAAGACGCGCGCACCGGCGGCCCCGATCACCTGGCCGAGCCCTGGGCCGTGCCGCTGGCCGAGGCGCGCCTGTCGACCTTCCTGGCCGCCGACCGCGACAACACCGCCGACGACGACGGCCCCGACGCCTATCTCTCCGGCGCGATCAGCGATGCGCAGTCGCGCTACAACCTGCACAACCTGAGCCTGGGCGACGACAAGGCCGCCGAGGCCGAGCAGCGCATCTTCGCGCGCCTGCTCGACACCGTCGGCGCCAATCCCTCGCTCGCCGCCGGCGTGACCGAGACGCTGCGCAAGGCGATCCCGGCCGCGGCCAATGTCGCGCCCGGCGCGACGCCCACGGCGCCGACCAGCGACAACGCCCTCGCGGTCAGCGCCGATGCCAACGCGCCGATCGCGCCGTCGCGTCTCGAGCAGCTCGTCTGGTGCGGGCTCGACGCCGACACGCTGCGCCGGCTCACGCCCTACGTCGTGTGGTTGCCGACCAAGACCACGGTCAACCTCAACACCGCGCCGCGCGAAGTGATCGCCGCGGTCGTCGAGGGCATGGACCTCGCCAGCGCCGACCGGCTGGTGCAGGCGCGCCAGCGCACGCCGTTTCGCAACCTGACCGACGCGCAGAACTTGCTGTCCGGGCAGCCCCAGCTCGACCCGGCGCGCGTCGGCGTCACGACGGCGAACTTCGAGGTCAGCGGCCGGCTGCGGCTGGACGACCGCATCGTCGAGCAACATGCCTGGCTGGTGCGCCGCGGGCTCGACGTGCAGGTCTTCGCGATGGAGCAGCGCAGCGCCGTCACGCCCTGAAGCGCGCACCGGAATTGCCCCGGGCCGCTGCATCAGTGGCCCCCTCACATCAGCTATGCGCGCCAAGTGCTTGATTCGAGAGGCGCAGCAATACTCGACCCCTACAATCGTTCGGCTCTACTGAACCCATGTCCACCCTCGTCGTCACGCTCAACCCGCAGCCCCGGCTCGGCTTCGCGCCGGCCGAGCCGTTTTTGGCCGGCGTCGCGTGGGCATTGACCGATGACGGCTTGACCATCAGCCGCGAAGGCCGCAGCCCGATCGCCGAGCTGCCGCGCGCCGACCGCGTCGTCGCGGTGCTGCAGCCGATGGACGTCAGCTGGCACAGCGTGCGCGTGCCCAAGGCCAATGCGGCGCGCATGCCCGCGGCGCTCGCCGGCCTGCTCGAAGACGCGCTGCTCGACGACCTCGCGGCCACGCATCTGTCGCTCGCGCCCGGCGCGCGCGCCGGCGAGCCGGGCTGGGTCGCCGCGACCGACCGCGCCGCGCTGATCGCCGCGATCGCGACGCTCGAGAAGGCCGGCCGCGCGGTCGAGCGCGTCGTGCCCTCGCTGTGGCCCGACGCGCCGCCGATGGTCTTCCTGCACGACGCGGCCGGCCACGACGGCACGCCGCGGCTGATCGTGAGTCACGCCCACACCGGCGGCGTCGCGCACTGGCCGCTCTCCGCGCAAACGCGCGAGGTGCTGCCGCAAGAACTTCCCGGCGACTGGCTGCTGACCGCGACGCCGGCTGCCGCCGCGCCGGCCGACCGCTGGCTCGGCCGGCCGGTGCAGGTCATCACGCCGGCCGAGTTCGCGCTGCGCGCGGCGCGCTCGCTGTGGAACCTGCGCCAGTTCGATCTCGCCGCGCGCAACCGCGGCGTCGCGGCGCTGCGCGGCGGGCTCGCGAACTTCTGGCGTCATCCGTCGTGGAAGCCGCTGCGCGTAGGCCTCGTGGCGCTGGCAGTCGTGCAGCTGATCGGGCTCAACGCCGAGGCCTGGCGCCAGCGCAATGCGCTCACCGAGCGTCGCGCCGAGATGGCGGCGCTGTTGAAATCGGCCCATCCGCACGTCACGGTCTACGACGCGCCGGTGCAGATGCAGCGCGAAACCGATGCGCTGCGCGCCGCCGCCGGCCGCGCCGGCGAGGCCGACCTCGAAGCGCTGATGCAAGCCGCCGCCAGCGCCTGGCCGGCCCAGCAGCCGGTGCAGACGCTCAACTACGAACCCGGCCGGCTCACGCTCGCCGCCCCCGGCTGGGACGACGCCCAGGTCGCGCGCCTGCGCGACGCGCTCGCGCCGGGCGGCTGGCGCGTCGAAGCCGGCGAAGGCCGTGTCACGCTCAGCCGCGCCACCACCGGCCCGGCCGCTTCGCGCACATGAATTCGCCCAACGCATCGATTGCCACCGCGCTCGCGCCGCTGCGCACGCGCTGGCAGGCATTGGCGGCGCGCGAGCGCCTCGCGCTCGGCATCGCCGTGCTGCTGCTCGGCGGCCTGCTGGTCTGGATGATCGGCGTGCGTCCGGCCGTCGCCACGCTGACCACCGCGCCGGCCCAGCTCGATGCGCTCGACGCGCAGTTGCAGCAGATGCAGCGCCTCGCGGCCGAGGTGCGCGAGTTGCGCGCCTTGCCGCCGGTCAATGCGACCCAGGCCGAGGCCGCGCTGCGTGCGACCACCGAACGCCTGGGCAGCGCCGCCAAGCTCACGCTGCAAGGCGATCGCGCCAGCATCACGTTCAACGGCGTCGCCGGCGAGGCGCTCGCCGCCTGGCTCGGCGAGGTGCGCAGCGCGGCACGCGCGCGCCCGATCGAAGCCAACCTGACCCGCAGTCCTGGCGGCAGCTACAGCGGCACGCTGGTGCTCGCGCTGGGCTCGCCGCGTTCCTGAGCACGCAATCAAGATGGCCCGCTGGACCGAACGACTGTCCCGATTCCAGCGCCGCGGCGCCGGCGCGGGCGTGAGCGCCTTCGGCGAATCGCGCTTCGAAGACCAGCGCTGGCGGCGCGCCGAAGGCGCCGCGCGGCGCTTCGCGGTCTGGGGTGCGTTGCTCGGCGCGATCGCGGCGGTCGTGATCTGGGCGCCGGCCGCGTGGCTCGCGGGCTGGGTCGCCAACGCGACCGGGGGCCACGTGCTGCTGGCCGAGGCGCGCGGCACGATCTGGAACGGCAGCGCCGTCGCGGTCCTGACCGGCGGCGCCGGCAGCCGCGAGGCCCGCGCGCTGCCCGGGCGGCTGCGCTGGACGCTGCGCCCGGCCGGTGCCGGCTTCTCGCTGATGGTCGAACACGCCTGCTGCCTCAACGGCCGCACCGAGCTGCGCATCTCGCCCGGCCTGGGCAGCATGACGACGCGCCTGGTCGCCACGCCGGTCCAGCCCGGCAGCAACGGCCAATGGATCGGCCAGTGGCCGGCGCAATGGCTGGCCGGCCTGGGCACGCCGTGGAACACGCTGCAGCTGGGCGGCGCCTTGCGTCTGAGCGCGCCGCCGTCGGGCCTGACGCTGCGCCAGGTGCAGGGGCGCTGGCTGGTCGAAGGCGGCGCGACGCTGGAGATCGTCAACGTCTCGTCGCGCCTGAGCTCGCTCGAACGCCTGGGCAGCTACCGGCTGAACCTGACCGGCGACGCGGCCAGCGGCGGCGCGACACTCGAGCTCAGCACGCTCGACGGCGCCCTGCAATTGAGCGGCAGCGGCCAGGTCGGCGCCAACGGCCTGCGCTTTCGCGGTGAAGCGCGCGCGGACGGTGATCCGGCCGCGCTGTCCAACCTGCTGAACATCATCGGGCGGCGCGACGGCGCCCGTTCCGTCATCTCGATCGGATGAGCATGCAAGCCTCTTCCCACCTTCTGCGCCGACATGCACGCCGCGCCTGCGCCCTCGCCACCGCCTGCGCGATCGCGCTCGGCAGCCCGGCCGCGCTGGCCCAGCAAGGGCCGGCCCGCAACCGCGCGCCGGTGACGCTGAACTTCGTCAATGCCGAGATCGAAGGCGTCGCGCGCGCGATGGCCGCAATCCTCGATCGCCAGATGCTGGTCGATCCGCGCGTCAAGGGCCAGATCACGCTCTACAGCGAGCAGCCGATGTCGCCCAACGAGGCCTACCTGAGCTTCCTGGCCGCGCTGCGTGGCCAAGGCTTCGCGGTGGTCGAGGTCGGCGGTCTGCTGAAGGTGGTGCCCGAGGCCGACGCCAAGCTGCAGACCGGCACCGTCTCGGTCGGCGCGCCCACGCGCACCGGCGACCAGATCCTCACGCAGATCTTCAAGCTGCAGCACGAGAACGCCAACAACATGGTGACCGTGCTGCGCCCGCTGATCAGCCCCAACAACACGATCAACGCCAACCCGAACAACAACTCGCTGGTCATCACCGACTACGCCGACAACCTGCAGCGCCTGGCCAAGATCATCTCGGCGATGGACACCGCGGGCTCGACCGACGTCGACGTGATCCCGCTGCAGCACGCGGTCGCGGCCGACCTCGCGACCACGGTGCAGCGCCTGGCCGAAGGTGCCGGCGGGGGCGGCGTCTCGGCGCCCGGCGCGGCGCCGGTGGCCGCGGCCGGCGGATCGACCTCGGTGGTGGCCGACTCGCGCACCAACTCGCTGCTGGTGCGCGCCGCCACGCCGGCCAAGCTGGCGAACATCCGCGCGCTGGTCGAGAAGCTCGACCGTCCCGGCATGGGCGGCGCCGGCGGCAGCAACATCTACGTCGTCTACCTGAAGAACGCCGACTCGGTGCGCATGGCCCAGGTGCTGCGCGCGGCCTTCGCGAACAACCTCGTCGGCGGCCAAGGCGGCGGCCAGGGCGGCGGTGGCCTCTCGGGCGGCGGCGGCGCGAACGCGGCGCTGTCGAACACCAACCTGTCGAGCCTGGGTGGCGGCGGCAATGCCGGCAACTCGGGCATGAGCCCGCAGGCCGCGGCGCCGATCTCGCAGACCGCGCAGCCCTCGACCGGCGGCTTCATCCAGGCCGACCCGGCGACCAATGCGCTGATCATCACCGCGCCCGAGCCGATGTACCGCCAGCTGCGCGCGGTGATCGACCAGCTCGACGCGCGTCGCGCCCAGGTCTATGTCGAGACCATGCTGATCGAGGTCAACGCGACCAAGGCCGCCGACCTCGGCTTCCAGTGGCAAGGCCTGATCGGCAAGTCGGGCGACAGCACCGGCCTGATCGGCGGCACCAACTTCGGCACCGGCGGCAACAACATCATCAATCTGTCGGTCGCCGCGGCAACGGGCGATGTCACCACGCTGCCCTCGGCCGGCCTGAACCTCGGCCTGATCAAGCGCTACGGCGGCATCTACACGCTCGGCGCGCTGGCGCGCTTCCTCGAGACCAATGCCGACGGCAACATCCTGTCGACGCCCAACCTGGTCACGCTCGACAACGAGGAAGCCAAGATCGTCGTCGGCCAGAACGTGCCCTTCGTGACCGGCTCGTACAGCAACACCGGCGGCACTGGCGCGATCAACCCGTTCCAGACCATCGAGCGCAAGGACGTCGGCATCACGTTGAAGGTGCGTCCGCAGATCGGCGAGAACGGCACGGTCCGCATGACGATCTACCAGGAAGCCTCGAGCGTCGTGAACCAGAACGTCTCCAAGGGCGTCGCCGACGCGACCGCCGGCCTGGTGACGAACAAGCGCTCGATCGAGTCGTCGGTGGTGGTCGAGGACGGCGACATCCTCGTGCTCGGCGGCCTGATGCAAGACCAGTTCCAGAACAACCGCGACCAGGTCACCGGCCTGGGCAGCGTGCCGGTGATCGGCGGCCTGTTCCGAAGCGAGAACCGCACGCGCACCAAGAACAACCTGATGGTGTTCCTGCGCCCGGTCGTGATGCGCGGCGCCGACCAGGCCAACCAGCTCTCGCTCGATCGCTACGACCTGATCCGCGCGCTGCAAAAGGATGCGCAGCCCGAGCCGCGCGTGCTGCTGCCGGTCAACGAAGGCCCGATACTGCCGCCGATGCGCCCCGAAGGCGCGCGGCCCAGCGACGTGATGCCGCCGGTGCCGACGAGCCCGCCGGCCTCGACGCCGAACTGATCGCGCGGGCCCCGGTCATGGCCAACCGCCACCCACTGCCCTACGCCTTCGCGAAGGCGAACACGCTGCTGGTCGAAGACAGCGGCGAGCAGATCGTGCTGCGCGCGCATCCGCAGGCCGACCCCGCGGCGCTCGGCGAGGTGATGCGCCGCTACGCGGTCGACGCTTTCGAGCTCGAGCCGGCCGACGCGCTCGCACTGCGCATCGCGCGCGTCTATGCCGGCGGCGAGTCGAGCGCGGCGGCGGTGGTCGGCGAGGTCGAGAGCGCGGTGGATCTCTCGCGCCTGATGCAGGACCTGCCGGCCGTCGAGGATCTGCTCGAGGCCGCCAACGACGCGCCGATCATCCGCATGCTCAACGCGCTGCTGACCCAGGCCGCGAAGGACGGCGCGAGCGACATCCACATCGAGCCCTACGAGCGCAGCTCGTCGGTGCGATTCCGCGTCGACGGCACGCTGCGCGAGGTGGTGCAGCCCAACAAGGCGCTGCACGCCGCGCTGATCTCGCGCCTGAAGATCATGGCCGAGCTCGACATCGCCGAGAAGCGCCTGCCGCAAGACGGCCGCATCTCGCTGCGCATCGGCGGTCGCGCGATCGATGTGCGCGTCTCCACGCTGCCCAATGCGCACGGCGAGCGCGCGGTGCTGCGCCTGCTCGACAAGGGCGACAGCTCGAAGTTCACGCTCGAGTCGCTCGGCATGAGCGGCGAGACGCTGCGGCGTTTTCGCGATCTCGTCGCGCAGCCGCACGGCATCGTGCTGGTCACCGGCCCCACCGGCTCGGGCAAGACCACCACGCTGTACGCGGGCCTGAGCCAGGTCGACACCGGCACCACCAACGTGCTGACGGTCGAGGACCCGATCGAATACGAGCTGCCCGGCATCGGCCAGACCCAGGTCAACGCGCGCATCGAGCTGAGCTTCGCGAAGGCGCTGCGCGCCATCCTGCGCCAGGATCCCGACGTCATCATGATCGGCGAGATCCGCGACTACGAGACCGCGCAGATCGCGATCCAGGCTTCGCTCACCGGCCACCTGGTGCTGGCCACGCTGCACACCAACGACGCGCCCAGCGCCGTCACGCGCCTGACCGACATGGGCATCGAGCCCTTCCTGCTCAGCAGCTCGCTGCTGGGCGTGCTGGCGCAGCGCCTGGTGCGCAAGCTCTGCCCGGTGTGCCGCAAGCAAGACGAGCGCGGCCACTGGCATCCGGTCGGTTGCCCCGAGTGCGGCATGACCGGCTACAAGGGCCGCACCGGCGTCTACGAACTGATGGTCGCCGACGACCGCATCCAGGGCCTGATCCACTCGCGCTCGGCCGAGAGCCAGCTGTTCGTCGCCGCCGAGCAGGCCGGCATGAAGACGATGCGAGAAGACGGCCAGCGCCTCGTCGAGGCCGGCATCACCTCGCTCGAAGAGCTGCTGCGCGTGACGCGCGAGTAGGCCCATGCCAGCCTACAAGTACGAAGCCCTCGACAACGCCGGCAAGACCGCGCGCGGGCTGATCGAGGCCGACAACGCCAAGGCCGCGCGCGCGCAGCTGCGCAACCGCTCGCTGGTGCCGCTCGATGTCACGCTGGTGCAGGCCTCGGCGGCCAATGATTCGCGCGCGCGCTTCGGTCGCCGCGTCTTCAACGCCAGCGGCCTGGCGATCTGGACGCGCCAGCTCGCCGGCCTGGTTGCCGCAGGCCTGCCGCTCGAACGCGCCTTGACCGCGCTGGCCGACGAAGCAGAAGACCCGCGCCAGCGCGAGCTGCTCGCTCAGCTGCGCGCCGAGGTCAATGCCGGCAGCCCGTTCGCGCGCGCGATGGCGCAGGCGCCGCGCGAGTTCGACGATGTCTATCGCGCGGTCGTCGCAGCCGGCGAGCAAAGCGGCCAGCTCGGCACCGTGCTCGAGCGCTTGGCCGACGACCTCGAGGAACGCCAGGCCTTGCGCGCCAAGCTGATCGGCGCGGCGCTGTATCCGGCCATCGTCTCGCTGGTCGCGGTGGTGATCGTGATCTTCCTGGTCACCTATGTGGTGCCGCAGGTCGCCAGCGTGTTCGCCGGCGGCAAGCGCGCCCTGCCCTTCCTGACCAGCGCGATGCTGGCGATCAGCAGCTTCGTGCGCAGCTGGGGCTGGCTGGTCGCGATCGGGATCGCGGGCGGCGTCGGCGCACTGCTGTTCGCGCGCCGCAACGAAGGCTTTCGCGAGCGCTTCGATGCCTTCTGGCTGACCCTGCCCTTGATCGGCCGCCTCGCGCGCGGCTACAACGCGGCGCGCTTCGCCGGCACCTTGGCGATGCTGGCCAATGCCGGCGTGCCCATCCTCAAGGCACTGCAGGCCGCGGCCGAGACGCTCAACAACCGTGCGATGCGCGCGGATGCGATGGCCGCGTTGGTGCAGGTGCGCGAAGGCGCGCCGCTGGCCTCGGCGATGGCATCGAAGAAGCGCTTTCCGGGGCTGCTCGCGATGTTCGCCCGCCTGGGCGAACAGACCGGCCAGTTGCCAGTGATGCTGCAGCGTGCGGCCAACCAGCTCGGTGCCGAGGTGCAGCGTCGCGCGATGGCGTTGGCAACGCTGCTCGAGCCCTTGCTGATCGTCGCGATGGGTCTGGTGGTGATGCTGATCGTGCTGGCAGTCCTGCTGCCGATCATTCAACTCAACACCTGGGTCAAGTAGTTCAGCTCGCGTCCGACATCGCTTGCGCCAGGCGGATCTGGCGCTCGCCTTCCTCGCTCGGCAGCAGCCAGGTGTGCACGCTGCCCGGCAGCTTGCGCATCGCCTGCGAGTCGAGCTGGCCGACGAACTTCCAGCCTTGCGGCATCTTCACGAAGGTGAAGCCGGTGGGCAGGTCCACGTAGACGTCGAAGTCCTTCACGGCGGGGGCCTCTTGTTGTTCGGCGGCACCGGCGGCACCGGCAGCGATCAGGGCGGCACCGAGGGTCAGTTGGGCAATCAGCTTGAGCATGTCGATCTCCGTTGGGGTTGCATGACGCATTTGCGTCGTGAATTCAGTGTCGGCGCTGGATGTTTCAAGCGGGTATCCAAGCGCCCCGACCGTGTTGCAGCGTGCTCCGCGCAACCCACAACAAATGAAACCGCTGGCGGCACCCTGCTGATACCGCCGCTGTCGACACTGGATGGCATCAACCAAGGAGCGAACTCCATGATGACCATTCGACAGATCGCGCTGGTGCGCTCGAGCTTCGAGCTGCTGGTGCCGATCGCGCCGCAAGCCGCCGAGCTTTTCTATCGCAATCTCTTCGCGCTCGACCCGGCGCTCAAGCCGCTGTTTCGCGGCGACATGCAGTCGCAAGGCGCCTTGCTGATGAAGATGATCGGCTGGGCCGTCTCGCGCCTGGAGCGCGCTGAAGAACTGCTGCCCGCGCTGCGCGAACTCGGCGCGCGCCATGTGCGCTACGGCGTCAAGGAGCGCCACTACGCGACCGTCGGCGCGGCCCTGGTGCAGACGCTGTCGGAAGGCCTCGGCGACGCCTTCACGGAAGAAGTGAGCGGCGCCTGGATCGAGATGTACGACCTGGTCAGCGCGACCATGATGGCCGGCGCCGCGCACGAGGCCCTGACGGCCTAGGTGCCCGAGGCCTCCAACGAGGCCTGCACGCGCGCGACCAGATCGCTCGGCGCGAACGGCTTCTCGAGGCACACGCAGCCGGTCGACTCGAGGAACTCGCGCGAGCTCGGGCTCAGCGTGTCGCCGGTGACGAACACCATGTGGCGCGCGAGCTTGGGATGGCTCACGCGCAGCGCGCGCCACAGGCCCGCGCCGTCCATGCCGGGCATGCGCAGGTCGGACACCACGGCGTCGAAGCGCGCCTCGGCGACCAGCGCCAGCGCGACCTCGCCCGACTCGGCGATCGCGACCTCGTAGTCGGCCGCCTCGAGCATCTCCTGCAGCAAGGTCGCGAGTTCGGGCTCGTCGTCGACCACCAGGATGCGCGCGCGCACGCCCGAGCGGCTGTCCTGCGCGTCGGGCTCGACCGGCGTCGCGCGCTCGTCGGATGACGGCACCGGCACCCAGAAGCGAAAGCACGCGCCGCCGTCGGGCTGCTCGGTCTCGAGGATCAGGTCGCCGCCGAACTCGCGCACCAGCGAGCGCGAGACGCCCAGGCCCAGGCCGGTGCCGGTGCCTTCGGCCTTGGTGGTGAAGAAGGGATCGAAGATGCGCGAGCGGATCTCGGGCGGCACGCCCGGCCCGTTGTCGGCCACGCGCAGCCACACGCCCGCGACGCGCCCGGGCCGCGGCTGCACCGCGCCGGTCTCGATCGCGATGCGTCGCGGCGGCGCCTGGGCCATCAGCGCCTGCTGCGCGTTCACCAGCAGGTTCAGCAGCACCTGGCCGAGTTGATCGGGGTCGGCCAGCACCGCCGGCATGCCGTCGGCCAGCCGCAGCTCGACCTCGATGCCGCCCGAACGCAGGTTGTAGTGCAGCAGGTCGATCGCGCCGCGCACCATGTCGTTGAGCTGCACCTCGGCGCGCTGCGGCGCGCGCTGGCGCGCCATGCCGAGGAAGGTGCGCACGATGCGACCGCAGCGCTCGGCGGCCTCGCGGATGCGCTGCGCGTCGGCGCGCAGTTCGGGATCGTCGGCGCACTTGGCCTCGAGCAGGCTGGCGCGGCCCATCACGATCGCCAGCGGGTTGTTCAGCTCGTGCGCGACGCCGGCCAGCAGGCTGCCCATCGCGGTCAGCTTCTCGCTTTGGCGCAGCGCCTCGCGTTGGCGCTCGATCTCGTCGGCCTGGCGGCGCCGCTCGGTGAGATCCGAAATCGACGCGGTGTAGTGCGCGATGCCGTCGACCATGGTGCGCCACAGCACCATCTCGATCGGGAACTCTGTGCCGTCGGCGCGCAGCGCCTCGATCTCGAGCCGGCGTCCGAGCACGCGCGGCGCGCCGCCGTCGCGCATGCGGCCCATGCCGGCGGCGTGCGCCGCGCGATGGCGCGGCGGGATGATCACGTCGGCGACCAGGCGCCCGACGGCATCCGCACGCGCGAGGCCGAACATCGTCTCGGCCGCCGGATTGAACTCGACGATCACGCCATGCTCGTCGGCCGAGACCAGCGCGGCCAGCGCATGGTCGACGATGGCCGACTTCAGCGCCTCGGTGGCCTGCAGCCGCTCGACTTGCTCCTGCAGCTCGGCCTCGTGTTCCTTGAGCTCGGTGAGGTCGCGGCTCATCACGACGATGGCGCTTGGCGCGACGCCCTGCTGCCCCTCGTTGCCGTAGGGCACCAGGTGCTCGCGCATGAAGCGCTTGCCCTGGCCGGCCAGCTCGGTCCAGCCTTCCCAGCGAACCGGCTCGCCGCGGTACAGGCGCTCGCGCGCCGGCACGTAGGTCGCGTAGGTGTCGTGGCCGATCACGTCGGCGATGTGGCGCCCGAGCACCTGCTTGGCGTGCAGGCCGGTGAAGGTGAAGAACTCGTGGTTGACGTAGACGCAGCGCTCGTCGCGGTCGAGCACCATCACGCGCGCGGGCAGCGCATCGAGCACGGCGCGCAGCAGCGCGCCGTCGTCGTCTGGATGGAGCAACGACTCCAGCGCACCGGCGCCGGGCGGCGGGGGCGCTTCGAACTTCAGCGGTTCCGTCATGCGCCCATCATCTCGCGAGGCCTAGCGGCCCGCACCCGGCACGAACACGTAGCCGACGTTGCGCACCGTCTTGAGGACTTCCGGCTTGTCCGGGTTGCGCTCGATCTTGCGGCGCAGCCGCATGATGCGCAGGTCGATCGAGCGGTCGAACACGTCCCAGCCGCGGTTGTGCGCCTGCTCCATGATCTGGTCGCGGTTCAGCGGCCGGTTCGGATGGCGCGCGAACAGCGCCAGCAGGTCGAACTCGGAGGCGGTGATCGCGATCTCGACGCCGTCGGCACCGACCAGGCGGCGCTCCTCGAGATGCAGCGTGCAGGCGCCGAAGGCGATCGTGTGGCCGTCGTTCGCCGCCGGCGCCGCCTGGACCGCCGCCGCGGGCGACGCGGTCGCGAGGCGGCGCTGTAGGCTGCGCAGGCGCGCCAGCAGCTCGCGCAGGTCGAAGGGCTTGGGCACGTAGTCGTCGGCACCGACCTCGAGGCCGACGACGCGGTCGACCGTCTCGGCAGCCGTCGTCAGCATCACGATGCCGGTAGCGGGATGGTGCTCGCGGATCCAGCGCGCCAGCGACAGGCCGTCTTCGCCGGGCATGTGCACGTCGAGGATCGCCAGGGCGGGCGCCGCGTCGGCGAAGTGCTCGCGCGCGGCTTGCGCGTCGGCGGCGGTGACGACCTCGAAGCCCTGGCGGCCGAAGTACTCGGCCAGCAGGGTGCGAAGCTCGGGTTCGTCGTCGACGGCCAGCAGTCGAGGCGTCATCGCGGTGGGCGCGGCAGGCGCGAAGTTGCGGGCGATGGTATCCGCAGCCATGAAGCCGGCGCGCGGGACAAACGCTGAATGCGCGGCGTGCAGCGGCAGCATCGCGGCGGCCCCGTTCACAGCAGGCTCGAAGCCGCGTAGGCCTCGTCGTCGAGCAGGTCCTCGGCGAAGGCCTCGCTGCGCAAGGCGGCCGGCAGGCCGTCGAACGGCTCGGCGGCCAGCAGCATCGGCAGCACCGGCGAAGGATGTGCCATCGAGTTCAGGTTGGCGATGCCCGTTTCCATGGTCGGCTCCTCGTGTCTGTAAACGATGGATTCAGCCCGCCTCGGGCAGCGACAGCGGCGCTGCTGCGATGGGCTGCTGCGTCTCGGCCACGACCAGCGCCAGCCCGCCGGCGGCAGCGATCAGCATCGTGACGGCAAGCAGGGTGGACTTCAGGTTCATGGCGCTTCCTCTTCGGCGTTCGGTATGCCCATGTTCGGCGTGGTCCGTATCACGCGCACTGCAGCTTTGCCGAGTCGTGTTTCATTTGTTGCCGAGGCCGCGCCGCACGCAAAACGGCGCACGCCGCCCGACCGGCCCCTTTGGGGGCAAGCCGGGCGGCGTGCGCCGCTCGGGTTCCTGAACTCAGGTTCGAACCGAGCGGTGCGCTCGGTTCGCCGCCGTCACTGCGGCAGGGCTTCGAAGCGCCAGCCCGGCACCGGGCCGGCGCTCGGGGTGCTGGCACCGGCCGGATAGAAGGCGTAGGTGAAGCCGCCGGTCTCGACGTTGACCTGCACGCGATCACCGTCCTTGTCGATGATCGACAGCTGGCCGGCGCTCGGCACGCCGCTGCCGGTGACGACGAACGGAACGTCCTGGCGCAGCGTGTAGGTCGCGCCGCCGGCGCCGTGGGCCAGGCCGCCGAAGGCCAGCGTTTCCTGCGTCTCGGTGGCCGTGAACGCGATGCTGTGGTCCCACCGGTAGGTCACGGTGGGCGTCGTCGCGGTCATCGCCTGGTAGGCCAGCGTCACCGTCGACTGCGTCTGCGTCGCGGCGATCGACAGCGTCATCGAGCCGTTGACGCGCAGCTCGCTGGTGCCGAACCCGGCCGCGGTGACGGTGATCGCGGCCGACGCGGCGCTCGAGCTCTCGCTGTAGCTGGAGATGACCAGCGCCATCGTGCCGGTCACCGCCAGGCCGTTCTCGATGCAGCCGTTGCTGCTGACGTCGACGCGGTCGCCCTTGGTGACGGCCTCGGCATTCGCATAGTTGGCGACGAAGACCAGTTGGCCGCCGCCGGAGCAGGCGCTGGTCGAGGTCTCGGTGGCCAGGGCGCGAACACCGGCGCTGCGTGACAGCGCGCGCTCGGCCAGCATGCGCTCGAAGCGGCCGTTGGGCAGCACGCCGGCCGCGGCGACGCCTTGAGCCTGGGCGTTGCCAGTGCCCAGCGGCAGGCCGCCGCCGGCGGTCGGGTCGAAGTTCATCGCGCTCATCACCGAGCCGACGACGGCATCGGAGGTCGCCGCATAGCTGCCCACGACGAGGTCGCCGGTCGCGGCCGGCGCGCTCGAGCCGCCATCGCCGCCACCGCCTCCGCAGGCGACGAGGGTGGCAATGAAGACGGGCGCCAGGGCCAGGCGCAGGCAACGGGTAGTCAGCATCGAGTTCTCCCTGAAGTCTTTGATATGTGCGGATCGTCCGCACCGCACCATTGTTGCCGCGAGCCGCGCGGAAGGGGCTACCAAAGGCGTCCGAAAATCACGCGCCGCGGCACCACAATCCAGCCCCATGCCCGTATCCCTTGCCGGCCAGCTCGTCGTGGCCATCTCCTCGCGTGCGCTGTTCGACTTCGAAGAAGAGAACCGCGTCTTCGAGGCCAGCGACGACCGCGCCTACATGCGCCTGCAGCTCGATCGTCTCGACAGCCCCGCCAAGCCGGGTGTCGCGTTCTCGCTGGTGCAAAAGCTGCTCTCCTTCAACTCGCTCGAGACGCCGCGCGTCGAGGTCGTGATCCTGTCGCGCAACGACCCGGTCTCGGGCCTGCGCGTGTTCCGTTCCTGCGAGCGCTATGGCCTGCCGATCCAGCGCGGCGTGTTCACGCGCGGCGCCTCGCCGTGGCGCTACCTGAAGCCGCTCAACGCCAACCTGTTCCTGAGCGCCAACGACAACGACGTGCGCTCGGCGCTCGAGGCCGGCTTTCCGGCCGCGCGCGTGCTGCCGCATTCGGCGCGCGCGACCGACGCGCATCCGAACGAAGTGCGCATCGCCTTCGACGGCGACGCGGTGCTGTTCTCCGACGAGGCCGAGCGCGTCTACCAGAGCAGCGGCCTCGACAGCTTCCAGCGCCACGAGGCCGAGCGCGCCGCGAGCCCGCTGCCGGCCGGCCCGTTCAAGCCGCTGCTCGAAGCCTTGCAGCGCCTGCAGCGCGAAGGCACCGACGCGATGCGCCTGCGCACCGCCCTGGTCACGGCGCGCAGCGCGCCGGCCCACGAGCGCGCGATCCGCACGCTGATGGATTGGGAGATCGAAGTCGACGAGGCGATGTTCCTCGGCGGCCTGCCCAAGGGCGAGTTCCTGCGCGAATTCGAGCCCGATTTCTTCTTCGACGACCAGACCGGCCACGTCGAAGGCGCCGCGTCGCATGTGCCGGCCGGGCATGTCGCGGCCGGCGTCAGCAACCCCTAGGCCGGCGCGCGCACGCGCTGCTGCAGGCCCTGCAGATCGAGCACGCGCACGCCGCGGTACTCGACGCGGATCAGGCCCTCGCCCTCGAGCGACTGCAAGGCCTTGTTGACCCGCTGGCGTGACAGGCCCACCAGGTAGCCGAGTTCCTGCTGCGTGATGCGCAGCAGGCTGCCGACGCCGGGATAGAGGATGGGATGGAACAGCGCGCCGAGGCTGCGCGCGACGCGCGAGTCGGGATCGGTCAGTCGATCGATCTCGCGCGCCGCGATGAACTGCCCGAGGCGCTCGTTGAGCTGCTGCAGGATGAAGCGGTTGAAGCCGATGCTGCGCTCGAGCAGCTCGTGGAAGGTCTCGATCGGAATGCCGGCGACGCGGCTCGCGCGCAGCGCCTCGACGTTGTAGCGATAGGGCTCGCGCTTGAGCGCCGTGCCTTCGCCGAACCAGCCGCCGGAGGTCATGCCGGCGAACGTCACCGGCATGCCCTGGGCGCTGTCGTTGCTCATCTTGAGCAGGCCGTCGACCAGCCCGAACCAGTAGGTCGGCTGGCGACCGACCCGGCAGATCACCTCGCCGGGCACGACCTCGACGACGCGCATCGCGTCTTGCGCGAGCTCGCGATGCGCGACCTCGAGCCGCGACAGCCACGGCACGCTGGCGAAGTCGGCCTGCGTCGCGCCGCTCGATCGAGCCAGCAGCGGGTGCACGCCCGATGGGCCGGATGTGTTCATGAAGCTTCCTTCGCAGTGATCAGTCAGTCCGATACGAGCCGAGTACTGCGGGAAATTCCTCTCCGGTCTGGTACCTAAATTGTCCTTGGAACGACAACTTGGCGTCAAACTTGTTCCTAGGATCGCCGCCAGACCCAAGAAAAGGCCGAGCCCTGACAGCGCTCAGGCCCCCATTAGGAGACCGTGGTGAGTTCGACGTTTCCTCGCCTCCTGCTCGAGCATTCGCAGCGGCGCCCTGGGGCCCCCGCATTGCGGGAGAAGGAGTACGGCATTTGGCAGACGCTGACTTGGTCGCAACTGGCCGAGTTGGTGAAGGCGCTGGCTGCCGGCCTCGCCGCTGCCGGCCTGAAGCGAGGCCAGCATCTGGTCGTCGTCGGCGAGAACCGTCCGCGCTTGTATGCATCGATGCTCGCTGCGCAGTCGCTCGGTGCAGTGCCGGTGCCGCTGTACCAGGACGCGGTGGCCGCCGAGTTCGTGTTCCCGCTGAGCAATGCCGAGGTCGGCTTCGCGGTCGTCGAGGATCAGGAGCAGGTCGACAAGCTGCTCGAGATCCGCGCGCAATGTCCGCAGCTGGCGCGCATCTGGTACGACGATCCGCGCGGCCTGCGCAAGTACGACGAACCGGGCCTCACCTCGCTCGATGCGCTGGCCGAAGCCGGCCGCGGCTTCGCGGCGCAGCATCCGGGCTTCGTCGAGGCCGAGATCGAGCGCGGCCAGCCGCAAGACGTCGCGGCGATGTTCTTCACCTCCGGCACGACCGGCCAGCCCAAGGGTGTCGTGCACACGCACGCCAGCCTGCTCGATCGCGCCTCGGCCGGCCAGCGCTTCGATCGCCTGACCGAACGCGAGGAGGTGCTCGCCTACCTGCCGCCGGCCTGGATCGGCCAGAACGTCTTCAGCTATGCGCAGTGGCTCAGCTGCGGCTACGTCGTCAACTGCCCTGAAAGCGCGAGCACGGTGACGATCGATCTCAAGGAGATCGGCCCGACCTACTACTTCGCGCCGCCGCGCATCTTCGAAGGCCTGCTCACCAGCGTGACGATCCGCATGGAAGACGCCGGGCGCCTCAAGCGCTGGCTGTTTCGCCACTTCATGGCGGTGGCGCGGCGCGTCGGCCCTGCGCTGACCGACGGCAAGCCGATCGGCACGCTCGACCGGCTGCGCTATGCGCTGGGCAACCTCTTCATCTATGGGCCGCTGCGCAACACGCTGGGCCTGTCGCGGGTGCGCGTGGCCTATACCGCGGGCGAGGCGATCGGGCCGGACCTGTTCACCTTCTACCGCTCGATCGGCATCAACTTGAAGCAGCTCTACGGCTCGACCGAGACCGCGGTGTTCGTCTGCCTGCAGCCCGACAACGAGGTCAAGGCCGACACGGTCGGCGTGCCGATCGAAGGCGTCGAGATCCGAATCACCGACAGCGGTGAAGTGCTGGTGCGCTCGGCCGGCCTGCTCAAGGAGTACTACAAGAACCCCGCGGCGACCGCCGAGGTGCTCGACGCCGAGGGCTGGTACCGCACCGGCGATGCCGGCTTCCTCGACGCCGGCGGGCACCTGAAGATCATCGACCGCGCCAAGGACGTCGGCCGCCTGGCCGACGGCGCGATGTTCGCGCCCAAGTACATCGAGAACAAGCTGAAGTTCTTCCCGCACATCAAGGAGGCGGTCGCCTTCGGGCATCAGCGCGATCGCGTCTGCGCCTTCATCAACATCGACTTCGAAGCGGTCGGCAACTGGGCCGAGAAGCGCAACCTGCCCTACGCCGGCTACACCGACCTGGCCGCCAAGCCCGAGGTCTACGAGCTGGTGCGCGAGTGCGTCGAGCAGGTCAATGCCGACCTCGCCGCCGACGAGAAGCTCGCCGGCAGCCAGATCAGCCGCTTCCTCGTGCTGCACAAGGAGCTCGATGCCGACGACGGCGAGCTCACCCGCACGCGCAAGGTGCGCCGCGGCCACATCGCCGACAAGTACCAGGTGCTGATCGACGCGCTGTACGGCGGCAAGGCCGAGCAATACATCGAGACCCAGGTCAAGTTCGAGGACGGCCGCACCGGCATGGTGTCGGCGACGCTGCGCATCGTCGACAGCAAGACCTTCTCACCCGTCAGGAGGGCTGCTTGATGGAAGGCAGCATCGCACTCGCGCAGCAAGACGCTGCGCTGCCGGCCCACGCACGGCGCACCGGCGAAGTGATCCTCGAGGTGCGCAACATCTCGCTGTCGTTCGGCGGCGTGAAGGCGCTGACCGACATCAGCTTCGATGTCCGCGAGCACGAGATCCGATCGATCATCGGCCCCAACGGCGCCGGCAAGAGCTCGATGCTCAACTGCATCAACGGCGTCTACCAGCCGCAGCAGGGCTCGATCAGCTTTCGCGGCCAGACCTTCAAGCACATGAACTCGCGCCAGGTGGCCGAGATGGGCTTCGCGCGCACCTTCCAGAACCTGGCGCTGTTCAAGGGCATGAGCGTGCTCGACAACATCATGACCGGGCGCAACCTGCACATGAAGAGCAACCTGCTGCTGCAGGCACTGCGCATCGGGCCGGCCGAGCGCGAGGAGATGGCGCAGCGCGCGGTGGTCGAACGCATCATCGATTTCCTCGAGATCCAGGCCTTTCGCAAGACGCCGGTCGGGCGGCTCCCCTACGGCCTGCAAAAGCGCGTCGACCTCGGCCGCGCGCTGGCGATGCAGCCCAAGGTGCTGCTGCTCGACGAACCGATGGCCGGCATGAACATCGAGGAAAAGCAGGACATGTGCCGCTTCATCCTCGACGTCAACGACGAGTTCGGCACCACCATCGTGCTGATCGAGCACGACATGGGCGTCGTGATGGACATCTCCGACCGCGTCGTGGTGCTCGACTACGGCAAGAAGATCGGCGACGGCTCGCCCGACGAGGTGCGCGGCAATCCCGAGGTCATCAAGGCCTATCTGGGCACGAGTCACTGAGGACGAAAGCAATGGGATTCTTCCTCGAGACTCTGTTCGGCGGCCTGATGGCCGGCATGCTGTATTCGCTGATCGCACTGGGCTTCGTGCTGATCTTCAAGGCCAGCGGCGTCTTCAACTTCGCGCAGGGCGCGATGGTGCTGTTCGCGGCGCTCGCGATGGCGCGCTTCTCGGAGTGGTTCCCGCAGTGGTTCGGCTTCGAGAGCAAGGTGCTCGCGAACGTACTGGCCTTCGTCGGCGCGATGCTGGTGATGGTCGTCGTCGCCTGGGTCATCGAGCGCCTGTGCCTGAGCCGCCTGGTCAACCAGGAAGGCATCACGCTGCTGATGGCGACGCTGGGCATCACCTACTTCCTCGACGGCTTCGGCCAGACCCTGTTCGGCGCCGACATCTACAAGATCGATGTCGGCATGCCCAAGGAGCCGATCTTCCTGCTCGAGAACCTCTTCCAGGGCGGCGTGCTGATCAGCAAGGAAGATCTCTACGCGGCGCTGATCGCCGCCGCGCTGGTCGCGCTGCTGAGCCTGTTCTTCCAGAAGACCGCGACCGGCCGCGCGCTGCGCGCGGTGGCCGACGACCACCAGGCCGCGCAGTCGATCGGCATCCCGCTGTCGCGCATCTGGGTGATCGTGTGGTCGGTGGCCGGCTTCGTCGCGCTGGTGGCCGGAATCATCTGGGGCAGCAAGCTGGGCGTGCAGTTCTCGCTGTCGCTGGTGGCGCTCAAGGCGCTGCCGGTGGTGATCCTCGGCGGTCTCACCTCGGTGCCCGGCGCGATCATCGGCGGGCTGATCATCGGCGTCGGCGAGAAGCTCAGCGAGATCTACCTCGGCCCGATGCTCGGCGGCGGCATCGAGATCTGGTTCGCCTATGTGCTGGCGCTGGTGTTCCTGCTGTTCAGGCCGCAGGGCCTGTACGGCGAGAAGATCATCGACCGCGTCTGAGCACCCCAAGGAAAAGAACATGCTCTACCGCGAAAACGGCCAGTTCAAGACCTCGTACCGCTCGGACCAGCAGATCTTCCCGATCGTGCAGGACCGCATCGCGATCTTCGCGCTGCTGGCGATCGCCTTCGCGCTGGTGCCGCTGACCGCGCCCGAGTACCTGCTGCGCGCGATCCTGATCCCGTTCCTGATCCTGTCGCTTGCCGCGCTCGGACTGAACATCCTGGTGGGCTATTGCGGCCAGATCTCGCTGGGCACCGGTGCCTTCATGGCGGTCGGCGCCTACGCGGCCTACAACTTCAACGTGCGCATCGAAGGCATGCCGCTGATCGCCTCGCTGCTGCTCGGCGGCCTGTGCAGCACCATCGTCGGCGTCGTGTTCGGCATTCCCAGCCTGCGCATCAAGGGCCTGTACCTCGCGGTCGCGACGCTGGCGGCGCAGTTCTTCGTCGACTGGGCCTTCCTTCGCATCAAGTGGTTCACCAACGACTCGGCCTCGGGCTCGGTCAGCGTCTCGGGGCTGCAAGTGCTCGGGATGCCGATCGAGACGCCGGTGCAGAAGTACCTGTTCTGCCTGGCGATCGTCGCGGTCTTCTCGCTGCTGGCCAAGAACCTGGTGCGCGGCGCGATCGGCCGCGAGTGGATGGCGATGCGCGACATGGACGTCGCCGCCGCCGTGATCGGCATTCGCCCCGTCTACGCCAAGCTGACCGCGTTCGCGGTCTCGAGCTTCATCGTCGGCGTGGCCGGCGCGCTGTGGGGCTTCGTGCACCTCGGCTCGTGGGAGCCGGCGGCGTTCTCGATCGACCGCTCGTTCCAGCTGCTGTTCATGGTGATCATCGGCGGGCTGGGCTCGATCATGGGCAGCTTCTTCGGCGCCGCCTTCATCGTGCTGCTGCCGATCGTGCTCGACAACCTGCCGTACTGGTTCGGCATCCCGATCGACACCGCGCTGGCCTCGCACCTGACCTTCATGATCTTCGGCGCGCTGATCGTGTTCTTCCTGATCGTCGAGCCGCACGGGCTCGCGCGCCTGTGGTCGACGGCGAAGGAAAAGCTTCGCCTGTGGCCCTTCCCTCATTGATCGATTTCGTTCACCGCACCAAAGAGTGCATCCATCCCCACCGGAGGTAGACATGAGACTGAAGTCGTTTGCACTGGCCGCAGTGGCCGCCCTCGGCGCGATGCTGGCGGCGCCGGCGGTGCACGCCCAAGCCAAGGAGCAGTTCTTCCCGCTGCTGGTGTATCGCACCGGCCCGTATGCGCCCAACGGCACGCCGTGGGCCAACGGCAAGCAGGACTACCTCAAGATGATCAACGCGCGCGACGGCGGCGTGAACGGCGTCAAGCTGACCTTCGAGGAATGCGAGACCGGCTACGCGACCGACCGCGGCGTCGAGTGCTACGAGCGCCTCAAGGGCAAGGGCGCGAGCATGATCGATCCGCAGGCCACCGGCATCACCTTCGCGCTGACCGAGAAGGTGCCGACCGACAAGATCCCGCTGCTCACGCTCGGCTACGGCCGCTCGGAGTCCGCCGACGGCCTGGCGTTCAAGTGGAACTTCCCGCTGATGGGCAACTACTGGACCGCCGCCGACATCCTGATCCAGAACATCGCGAAGAAGGAAGGCGGCGCCGACAAGCTCAAGGGCAAGAAGATCGCGCTGGTCTATCACGACAGCCCGTTCGGCAAGGAGCCGATCCCGCTGCTGACCGAGCGCAGCAAGATGCACGGCTTCGAGCTGCAGCTGATCCCCGTGACGGCGCCCGGCGTCGAGCAGAAGGCGGCCTGGCTGCAGGTGCGCCAGAGCCGGCCCGACTACGTGCTGCTGTGGGGCTGGGGCGTGATGAACTCGACCGCGCTGAAGGAAGCCCAGGCCACCGGCTATCCGCGCGACAAGATGTACGGCGTCTGGTGGGCCGGTGCCGAGCCCGACGTCAAGGACGTCGGCGAAGGTGCCAAGGGCTACAGCGCGCTGGCGCTCAACACCTCGGGCCAGCAGCCCAAGGTGATCCAGGACATCCTCAAGTTCGTGCACGAGAAGGGCCAGGGCACCGGCCCGAAGGATGAAGTCGGCTCGGTGCTCTACACCCGCGGCCTGATCATCCAGATGCTGGGCGTCGAGGCCGTGCGCCGCGCGCAGGAGCGCTTCGGCAAGGGCAAGGTCATGACCGGCGAGCAGGTCCGCTGGGGCCTCGAGAACCTCGCGCTCGACCAGAAGAAGCTCGACGCGCTCGGCTTCGCCGGCGTGATGCGCCCGCTCTCGACCTCGTGCGCCGACCACATGGGCTCGTCGTGGGCGCGCATCCACACCTGGGACGGCAGCAAGTGGAACTTCAGCTCCGACTGGTACGAGGCGGACCAGTCCATCCTCAAGCCGATGGTCAAGCAGGCGGCCGACAAGTACGTGGCTGAAAAGAAGCTCACGCGCCGCACGCCCGAAGACTGCCAGTCGTAGGCCCCCACGCTCCCTCGCGGTCGCTGCCCCCCCCGGGGGGGCGGTGACCGCTGGACGCGGTGCCGCTCGAGTTTGGAGATTTGAATGAGTTCTGTGCTGCTCAACGTCAACGGCATCGAGGTCATCTACAACCACGTGATCCTCGTGCTCAAGGGCGTCTCGCTGCAGGTGCCCGAGGGCAAGATCGTCGCGCTGCTGGGCGGCAACGGCGCGGGCAAGACGACGACGCTGCGCGCCGTCTCCAACCTGCTGGCCGGCGAGCGCGGCGACGTGACCAAGGGCTCGATCGAGCTGCGCGACGAGCGCATCGAGAAGCTCTCGCCGGCCGACCTGGTGCAGCGCGGCGTCGTGCAGGTGATGGAAGGCCGCCACTGCTTCGCGCACCTGACGATCGAGGAGAACCTGCTGACCGGTGCCTATACGCGCACCGACGGCAAGGCCGCGATGGCCGAGACGCTGGAGAAGGTCTACACGTACTTCCCGCGCCTGAAGACACGGCGCACCAGCCAGGCCGCCTACACCTCGGGCGGCGAGCAGCAGATGTGCGCGATCGGCCGCGCGCTGATGGCCAATCCCAAGATGGTGCTGCTCGACGAGCCTTCCATGGGCCTGGCGCCGCAGATCGTCGAGGAGGTGTTCGAGATCGTGCGCGACCTCAACACCAAGGAGCGCGTGACCTTCCTGCTGGCCGAGCAGAACACCAACATCGCGCTGCGCTACGCCGACCACGGCTACATCCTCGAGAGCGGACGCATCGTGATGGAGGGTGCGGCACGCGAGTTGCGTGAGAACGAGGACGTCAAGGAGTTCTACCTCGGCATGGGCGGCGCGGATCGCAAGAGCTTTCGCGACGTCAAGAGCTACAAGCGGCGCAAGCGCTGGCTCGCCTGAGGTCTCGAGGCAGGAGTGCGGTGATGAGCGACGACGACTTCTTCGCGCCCCCGGCGTTCAATCCCGAGGAGGGGCTCGAGCGCATTCGTCGCTCGCTGCGCGATCTGCGCGGCCTGACCGAACGCGGCGCCGCGCGCTTCGACTGGAAGGGCATGCCGGTGTTCGAGGCCGCGGTCGACGGCAAGCTGGTGCGCGTGCGCATCGCCAAGCGGCCGCAGCGCACGCCCGACTGGGAAGTCAGGTCGCTGGCCGACGGCGCCGACGTGCGCCATTTCATCGACGATTTCAAGCGCCGCTTCGAGCGCTGGGGCGAAGAGCAGTAATCCCCCGACGGGAGCATCAAATGGACACAGTCTCGACCCGCTACTACGACGCGCTCGAAGCCCGCGATCCCGACCTGCGCGAAGCCGAACTCTTTGGTGCACTGCCCGAACGCATCGCTCATGCCCAGAAGGCCACCGAAGCCGGCGCGCAGATCCTGGGCCAGGTCGACGCGCAGGCCGTGATCGACCGCGAGGCGCTGGCCAGGCTGCCAGTCACGCGCAAGAGCGACCTGCTCGAGCGCCAGAAAGCGGGGCGCGCGAGCGACCCCTTCGGCGGCTTCGCGGCGATCGGCTGGCGCGGCGTCGCGGGCGGGCGCGGCGCGAACCGCGTCTTCCAGTCGCCCGGCACGATCTACGAACCCGAGGGCCACGGCGTCGACTACTGGCGTGTCGCGCGGGCCATGCATGCCGCCGGCTTTCGCGCCGGCGACCTGGTGCACAACAGCTTCAGCTACCACCTCACGCCGGCCGGCTCGATGATGGAGTCGGGCGCGCAAGCCCTGGGCTGCACGACCTTCCCCGGCGGCGTCGGCAATTCGGAGCTGCAGCTTCAGGCCGTGGCCGAATTGCGCCCGCATGCCTACGCCGGCACGCCGAGCTTTTTGAAGATCCTGCTCGACAAGGCAGCCGAGGCCGGCTCGCCGATGAGCATCAAGAAGGCGCTGGTCTCCGGCGAGGCCTTCACGCCGAGCCTGCGCGACAAGGTGCGCGAGCAGGGCGTCGAGGCCTACCAGTGCTATGCGACCGCCGACATCGGCCTGATCGCCTACGAAACCGAGGCGCGCGAAGGCCTGGTGCTCGACGAGGGCGTGATCATCGAGATCGTGCGTCCCGGCACCGGCGATCCGGTTGCCGAGGGCGAGGTCGGCGAGGTCGTCGTGACGACCTTCAACCCGGACTACCCGCTGATCCGCTTCGGCACCGGCGACCTCTCCGCGGTGATGCCCGGGCACTGCCCGACCGGGCGCACCGGCATTCGCATCCGCGGCTGGCTCGGCCGTGCCGACCAGACCACCAAAGTGCGCGGCATGTTCGTCCAGCCGGGCCAGATCGCCGAGCTGGTGCGCCGTCATCCGGAGGTGCTGCGTGCGCGCCTGGTGGTCAGCGGTCAGGCCGGTTCGGGCGAACTGATGACCTTGCGCGCCGAGCTGCGCGAGCCCGCGCCCGAGGGCCTGGCCGCGCGCATGGCCGAGATGCTGCGCGACTTCACCAAGCTGCGCGGCAGCGTCGAGTTCGTCGTCGCGGGCAGCCTGCCGAACGACGGCAAGATCATCGAGGACGCGCGCAGCTACGACTGAGCGCCGCAGGAGCTGCCGCCAGCCTTTCAGCCCCGCGGTTGCGGGGGCGGGTCTGCCCGCGGGCTGCAACACCGCAGGCCCACAATCGCCGCTCGGCGCGAAGGGTTCGCGCCTTGGCGGTGATTGGAGTCCCCTACGTGCGAACGTGGCTGAAATGGAGCGCGCTGGCGCTCGCGTTGATCGTGCTGGCGTTGTCCGTGCTGCTGGCCGGCGCGGTGATGCAGGCCAACGACGTCGCGCCGCTGCCGCGCGCGGCGGCCGCGGTGAAGAAGCTCTACGAGCGCGTCAAGCCGCCGCGCAACGCCAACGACATACCGACCACGCTGCTGACGCTGCAGATCGACCGCACGATCAAGGTCCCGCCGGCACAGCGCGGCGTCGGCGGCGGCATCAGCTCGTTCGGCGAGGAGCTGGTCCTGCTCAACAACGACGGCTCGATCTTCGTCGAGTCGAAGGGCGACCTGGCTCGCACCGGCATCGAAGGCCCCGACAACGGCTATGCGGCCTACGTGGCCGCGGCGACGAAGCTCACGCCCGAGGGCTACAACTTCGACCTGACCCGCCTGCGCTACAACGACCTGCTCCCGCTCGAGACGCCCAAGGGCAAGATCCTGCTGGCCAGCTATATCGAGTGGAACGACAGCGCGCGCTGCGTGCGCAATGCGGTCGCGCGCCTGGCGCTGCCCGCCGGCACCACCTCGCTGCGCGACGTGAAGGCCAAGCCGTCGGACTGGACCGTGATCGCGCGCACCGAGCCCTGCCTGCCGCTCAAGAAGACCTTCCGCGCCTTCGAGGGCCACATGTCGGGCGGGCGCATGACGCGGCTGGGGCCGCAGACCATCGCGATCACCAGCGGCGATTTCCACTGGGACGGCGTCTATGCGCCGCTCAACATCGACGGCGCCCCGAACGTCCCGCTCGCGCAGGATCCGAAGACCGAGTACGGCAAGGTGCTGGAGATCGACGTCGAGTCGGGGCGCAAGCGCATCATCTCGATCGGCAATCGCAACATGCAGGGCATCGCGACCACGGCCGACGGCACGCTGTGGACCGTCGAGCACGGTCCGCGCGGCGGCGACGAGCTCAATCGCCAGCGCGACGGCGCCAATTTCGGCTGGCCGCTGCAGACCTTCGGCACGCAGTACAGCGGCCTGCCCTGGCCCGGCGCACTGCCCTATGGCCGACACGACCGATTCGACGCGCCGGCCTATGCCTGGGTACCTTCGGCCGCGGTGTCGGGCCTGACGCGCATCAGCGGCTTCAACCCGGCCTGGGACGGCGACCTGCTGGCGTCGTCGCTGGCCGGCCAGACGCTGTTTCGCCTGCGCATCCAGGAGGGCCGCGCGGTCTACGCGGAACCGATCCGCATCGGCACGCGCATGCGCGCCGTCCACCAGCACAGCGACGGGCGCATCGTCATCTGGACCGACGACGCACGCCTCATCTACCTGAAGTCCAAGCCCACGAGCATGGTGTTCGACTTCGCACAGAACGCGATCGACGGCATGGAGGTGTCGGCGCAGCAGAAGACCGCGATCAAGACCGCGCTGACGACCTGCATCGAATGCCATTCGCTCGACCAGGGCAATCACGAGAAGGCGCCCAGCCTGGGCGGCGTGTGGGGCCGGCGCATCGGCTCGACCGATTTCGCGGGCCGATCGAGCGCGCTGGCGAACAAGGGCGGGCACTGGGACCGCGCCAGCCTCGAGGCCTTCCTGGCCAAGCCCGAGGCCTTCGCGCCCGGCACGATCATGCCGGACCCCGGCCTGGCCGACGCGCAGGTGCGTGCTGGCCTGGTGAGCGTGCTGGAGAAGATCGCGACGACCGCCGAGTAGCGATCGAATCCGCCAACGCATTTCGAACGGCGGCGGCTTACGTGGAATCCGCCATGCCTGGGTGGCACGCGAGGCCTTAGGATCGCGCCCGAGCGCGGCATCCGCCGCGCGCGCAGTACCCCCTTGTTTCCCTGGGAGAACCCTTGATGAAGCGCACCCTGCTCGCGGTTGCCGCGACCCTGGCCGTCACCGGCGCCCTGGCCGAATATCCCGAGAAGCCGATCACGATCATCGTTCCGTTCGCTGCCGGCGGCCCGACCGACAAGGTCGCGCGCGACTTCGCCGAAGCGCTGCGCAAGCCGCTGGGCAACGCGACCATCGTGATCGAGAACGTCGGCGGCGCCGGCGGCACGCTGGGCGCCACGCGCGTGGCCAAGGCCGCACCCGATGGCTACACGCTGCTGCTGCACCACATCGGCCTGGCGACCTCGCCGGCCCTGTACCGCAACCTGCAGTACAAGACGCTCGAAGGCTTCGAATACCTCGGCCTGATCAACGAAGTGCCGATGACCCTGATCGGCCGCCCGACGCTGCCGGCCAACAACTACGCCGAGCTGCTGAAGTGGATCGACGCCAACAAGGGCAAGATCAACCTCGCCAACGCCGGCCTCGGCGCCGCCTCGCACCTGTGCGGCCTGCTGTACCAGAGCACGCTCAAGGTCGACATGACGACCGTGCCGTACAAGGGCACCGGCCCGGCGATGACCGACCTGATCGGCGGCCAGGTCGACATCATGTGCGACCAGACCACCAACACGACCTCGCAGATCGAAGGCGGCAAGGTCAAGGCCTTCGCGGTCACGACGCCGCAGCGCCTCACGACGTCTGCGCTGTCCAAGCTGCCCACGCTCGACGAGTCGGGCATGAAGGGCTTCAACGTCAGCATCTGGCACGGCCTGTACGCGCCGGCCGGCACGCCCGCTGCGGTGACCAAGAAGATCAACGACGCCCTGAAGGTCGCGCTCAAGGACGCCGACTTCCATAAGCGCGAGGAGGCGCTGGGCGCGGTGATCGTCACCGACAAGCGCGTCGAGCCGGCCGAGCACAAGAAGTGGGTCGAGGCCGAGATCAACAAGTGGGGTCCGGTGATCAAGGCGGCCGGTCAGTACGCCGACTGATCGGCTTCATCCGATGCACGACGGCCCGCTTCGGCGGGCCGTTTGCTTTTCAGCGCAACGTGATCGGAATCGTCACCGGCCCGTCGTTGACCAGGTGAACCTGCATGTCGGCGCCGAACTCGCCGGTGGCCACGATCGCGTGCAGTTGGCGCGCCTGGGTGACGACGCGCTCGTAGAGCCTGCGCCCCTGCTCGGCCGGCGCCGCGCCGGTGAAGCTCGGCCGGTTGCCGCCCGAGGTGTCGGCCGCGAGCGTGAACTGCGAGACCAGCAGCAGGCCCCCTTGCACGTCCTGCACGCTGCGGTTCATGCGGCCCTGCTCGTCGCTGAAGATGCGCAGCTTCAGGAGCTTGTCGACCAGCTTGTCGGCGCGCGCCTCGTCGTCGGACGGCTCGGCGCACACCAGCACCAGCAGGCCTTGCCCGATCGCGCCGATCACCGCGCCCGCGACCTCGACGCGCGCCTCGCGCACGCGCTGCACGACGGCCAGCATCAGCGCATGTCCTGCAAGGGCTCGCGCTGCGCGAGCGGCTCCTCGCCGACCGGCAGCAGCTCGATCGTCACGCGCAGCCGCGGTACCGCCGCGAGCAGCGAGGCGGCCAGGCGCTCGCGCTGGCGCATCGCGCGCGCGATGGTCCAGCTGGCCGGAACGTGCAGGTGCAGCTCGCAAAAGCGCTGCGCGCCGGCGCGTCGTGTGCGCAAGTCGTTGACCTGCACGCCGTCGACGTCGAGGCTGCGCAGCACGTCTTCGATCGCGCGCTGCTCGTCGGCATCGAGGGCGTGGTCCATCAGCCCGTCGGCCGAACGCCGCAACAGGCTCGCCGCTTCACGCGTGATGTTGGCCGCGACCAGCAGCGCCATCAGCGGATCGAGCCACAGCCAGCCGGTGAGGCTCACCAGCAGCACGCCGACGATCACGCCGATCGACGTGTAGACGTCGGTCATCAGGTGACGCGCATCGGCCTCCAGCGCGATCGAATGGTGCTCGCGCGAGGCGCGCAGCATCGCGAACGCCAGGCCACCGTTGATCACCGAACTCGCGATCGACAGCGCGATGCCCAGCCCGACCTGCTCGATCGGCGCCGGCTCCATCAGTCGCGCCACCGCGGCCCAGCCGATGCCGAACGCGGCGCCGAGGATCAAGAGCGCCTCGAAGCCGCTCGAGAAGTACTCGGCCTTGGCATGACCGAAGGGGTGGCCTTCGTCGGCCGGACGCGCGGCGACCGTGACCATCCACAGGCCGAAGGTCGCCGCCGCGAGGTTGACGAAGGACTCGAGCGCATCGGACAGCAGGCCGACCGAGCCGGTCCACCACCAGGCGGCCGTCTTCAGCGCGATCGTCGCGAGGGCCGCGACGATCGACAGCTTCAGGTAGCCGCGGACCTGCATCGCCGCGCGCCGGTCAGGCCGTCAGCGTGACACGCGCGAACTTGCGCTTGCCCACCTGCACGACGAAGCGGCCGGCCTCCAGCTTCAAGCCTTTGTCGCTGACCGTGTCGCCGTCGATCTTGACGCCGCCCTGGTCGATCAGGCGCATCGCCTCGCTGCTCGAAGGCACCAGCCCGGCCTGCTTGAGCAGCGCACCGATGCCGATCGGTGCGCCGGTGAGCGCGATCTCGGGGATGTCGTCCGGCACGCCGCCGCGCGCGCGGTTGTTGAAGTCGGCCTCGGCGGCATCGGCCGCGGCGGCGCTGTGGAAGCGCGTCGTGATCTCCTTGGCGAGCATCACCTTCGCGTCCTTCGGATTGCGTCCGCCCTCGATCTCGGCCTTGAGCTTGGCGATCTCGGCCTCGCTGCGCCAGCTCAGCAGCGTGAAGTAGCGCCACATCAGCACGTCGCTGATAGACAGCAGCTTGGCGAACATCGTGTTCGCTTCCTCGGTGACGCCGATGTAGTTGTTCTTGCTCTTGGACATCTTCTCGACGCCGTCGAGCCCTTCGAGCAGCGGCATCGTCAGGATGCACTGCGGCTCTTGCCCGTACTCCTGCTGAAGGTGCCGGCCCATCAGCAGGTTGAACTTCTGGTCGGTACCGCCGAGCTCGAGGTCGCTCTTGAGCGCGACCGAGTCGTAGCCCTGCATCAGCGGATAGAGGAACTCGTGCACGCTGATCGGCGTGCCGGCCTTGAAGCGCTTGGTGAAGTCGTCACGCTCCATCATGCGCGCGACCGTGTAGCGCGAGGCGAGCTGGATCATGCCGCGCGCGCCGAGCGGATCGCTCCATTCGGAGTTGTAGCGAATCTCGGTGCGGGCCGGGTCGAGCACCAGGCTGGCCTGCTTGTAGTAGGTCTCGGCGTTGGCCTTGATCTGCTCGGCGGTCAGCGGCGGGCGCGTCGTGTTGCGCCCCGACGGGTCGCCGATCATCGAGGTGAAGTCGCCGATCAGGAAGATCACCTGGTGCCCCAGGTCCTGCAGCGCGCGCATCTTGTTGAGCACCACCGTGTGGCCGAGGTGGATGTCCGGCGCGGTGGGATCCAGCCCGAGCTTGATGCGCAGTGGCACACCCGTTGCTTCTGAACGGGCGAGCTTGTGCAGCCAGTCCTCCTGGGGCAGCAACTCGTCACAGCCCCGAAGGCTGACGGCGAGGGCTTCGCGAACCCGATCGGTGATCGGGAATTTCGCGGCAGTTGACGGCAGATCGGTGAACGATGCGTTCACCGACGCCGCATCAGGGGCAGCGGACATGAGCCTACTTACGGGTTATTCAGGGAATGGAAGCGCCCACCCACAGTAAAATGCCGGTCGCGCCGCTCGATGCGATTCTAGGGGAGCCCCTCGCACCGATCGTGGCCGCCGAAGCCGCCCTCAATGGTCCCAACCGCCGGGCGGCTTTTCTGTGGCGGCCGTCCACCTCCACGAAACCCGCACGTCTCATGGCGTGCCTGCGCTCTGAGCGCAAGGCCCACTCGTTGGGGAAGCCAGTCTTGTTGAACATCGATCTCCTGCTCGAGCGCCTGTGGCGGCGCATCGAAGCCCCGCTGAAGCGCCATCCGAAGCGCCTGACGGCCGTCGTCGTTGCCGGTCTGGCCGGCACGGCCTTCACCGCCTTCGGCGTCGCGCCGATGGCGCCTGACGCCGCCGACCTGCCGCGCCGCCTGGTGACCGAAACGGTCACGCCGGTGGCGCTGGACGCCCAATTGCAAGCGCTTGAAACCTTCGCGCCGGCGTTGTGGCGCAGCGATGTCACGCGCAGCGGCGACACCGCCGACACCCTCCTGCGCCGCCTGGGCGTCGACGACGCCGAGGCCGCCGCCTTCCTGCGCAGCAACGCGACGGCGCGCAGCGCCCTCGAGGGCCGCGCCGGCAAGATGGTCAAGGCGCTGGCCGAGGGCGGCCGCCTGATCGAGCTGGCCGTGCGTTCGCCGGCCGCGAAGTCGGAGCAGTTCAACACCCACTTCACGCGCCTCGCCGTCATTCGCGACGCCGAGGGCCGCCTGGCCGCGACGACCGAGCAGGTGGCGCTGTCGAGCGAGGCCCGGCTCGGCTCGGGCACGATCGAAAGCTCGCTGTTCGCCGCCGCCGACGAATCGCGCCTGCCCGACAGCGTGACCGTGCAGCTGGCCGAGCTGTTCAGCACCGACATCGACTTCCGTCGCGAACTCAAGCGCGGCGATACCTTCAGCGTCCTCTACGAGGCGCTGACCGCCGACGGCGAGCCGATCACCTGGAACCAGGCCGCCGGGCGCGTGCTGGCCGCCCAGTTCGTCAACAACAACAAGCGCTACGACGCCGTCTGGTTCCAGGAACCGGGCAGCCGCGGCGGCTACTTCGGTCTCGACGGGCGCAGCAAGAACCGCATGTTCCTGAGCTCGCCGATGGCCTTCTCGCGCGTGACCTCGGGCTTCTCGATGCGCATGCATCCGATCCTGAACACCTGGCGCAAGCACCTGGGCGTCGACTACGGCGCGCCGACCGGCACGCCGGTGCGCGCGATCGGCGACGGCACCGTGACCTTCGCCGGCGTGCAGAACGGCTACGGCAACGTCGTGATCCTGCGCCACGCGGGCGATCGCGAGACGCGCTATGCGCACCTCTCGCGCATCGACGTCAAGCGCGGCCAGCGAGTCGACCAGAGCCAGCTCATCGGCGCGGTCGGCTCGACCGGCTGGGCGACCGGCCCGCACCTGCACTTCGAGTTCCTGGTCAACGGCCGCCAGGTCGACCCGATCACCGTGGCGCGTGCCTCGGAAGCGGTGACGATCTCGCCCGCCGCACGCGCGCGCTTCCAGGACGTGGCCGCCGCGGCCAGCGCCCAGCTCGCGGTCGCGCCGGCCGGCGCGAACTCGCCGCGCTTCGAGTGATGACCAGCCCGGGTCCGCTCGGACCCGCGCCGCGCTCTTCGTGAACACCTACATCGGGCTGATGTCCGGCACCTCGACCGACGGGGTCGACGGCGTCGTGGCCCGCTTCGACGGCGGCGGTGTCGACGTGCGAGCGCACGCTTGCCGTCCTTTCCAATCCGAGCTGCGCGAGGCCTTGCTCGCGCTCAACGCATCGGGTCCCGACGAGCTGCATCGCGCCGCGCTGGCGGCCAATGCGCTGGCGGGCGTGTATGCCGAGGTCGTCGCCGAGTTGCTCGCGCAGTCCGGCCTGCAGCGCACGGCGATCCGCGCGATCGGCGCCCATGGCCAGACCGTGCGCCATCGCCCCGGCGCCTTCGACGGCATCGGCTACACGTGGCAGCTGAATGCGCCGGCCCTGCTGGCCGAGCGCTGCGGCATCGACGTGATCGCGGACTTCCGCAGCCGCGACCTGGCGGCCGGCGGGCAGGCCGCACCGCTGGTGCCGGTGTTCCATCGCGCGGTGTTCGGCCGTGCCGGCGCCGATGTCGCGGTGCTGAACCTGGGCGGCATCGCCAACCTGAGCTTGTTAGGCGCCGACGGATCGATCGCCGGCTTCGACACCGGCCCGGCCAACGTGCTGATGGATCGCTGGATCGAACGCCACCACGGCCAGGCCTTCGATGCCGGCGGCGCCTGGGCGGCGCAGGGGCGCATCGATGCGACCTTGCTCGCGGCGGCGCTGGCCGAGCCCTTCTTCTCGCTCGCACCGCCCAAGAGCACCGGCCGCGACCTGTTCGATGCCGCCTGGCTCGACGCCCTGCTGGCGCGCCACGGCCAGATCGCGCCGGTCGATGTGCAAGCCACGCTGTGCGAGCTCAGCGCACGCAGCATTGCCGATGCGCTGCTGCGTCATGCCCCGGCGACGCGCGAATTGCTGGTCTGCGGCGGCGGCGCCTTCAACGACACGCTGCTTGCGCGGCTGCGCGCGGCGCTGCCGGACATCGCGGTGCTGTCGAGCGCCGAGCGCGGACTGCCGCCGCTGCAGGTCGAGGCGACCGCGTTCGCGTGGCTGGCGATGGCGCATGTCGAGCGCCGTGCAGGCAACGACCCGGCGGTCACCGGAGCTCGCGGGCCGCGCGTGCTCGGCGCGCTCTACCCCGCCTGAACAGCGCGGCCTGAAAAGCGCAACGGCCGCCCGAAGGCGGCCGTCGAAGCCGGTTCAGCGAACCGGGCTCAGACCGAGAACGACGAGCCGCAACCGCAGGTGGTGGTCGCGTTCGGGTTCTTGATCACGAACTGGGCGCCTTCAAGGTCGTCCTTGTAGTCGATCTCGGCGCCGGTCAGGTACTGCAGGCTCATCGCGTCGATCAGCAGCGTGACGCCGTTCTTGCTCATCTGCGTGTCGTCGTCGTTGACGATCTCGTCGAAGGTGAAGCCGTACTGGAAGCCCGAGCAGCCGCCGCCCTGGACGAAGACACGCAGCTTCAGATCGGGATTGCCTTCCTCGTCGACCAGTTGCTTGACCTTGATGGCCGCGCTGTCGGTGAAGACGATCGGGGCAGGCATGTCGGTCGGCAGGCTTTCGGCAACGGCGTTCATCGATTTCTCCTGATGGCAGGCGCGGTCAGACCGCGGCACGGCCGTATTGTCGCAGGCTCGGCAATCCCGTACGCAAAAGCGCCGTACTCAAAAGCGGCTTGCGGCCAACTTCAGCGGCGGCTTGTCCTCGTCGTCGACCTCGCCGGGCACGGTCGGCGCATGGCCTGTACCGTCCAGAGGCGCCAGTTCGCCGGCGACCTGGGCGCCCTGGTGCATCTCGAGCGCGCGGTAGCGCACCGAGCCCTCGATGCGCGCCTTGGGCTGCAGTTCGAGCAGTTCCTCGGAATCGAGCGGACCGCGCACGCGCCCGTTGACGATTACGTGGCCGGCGCGCACATGGCCCGAGATCACAGCCTTCTCGCCGATCACCAGCAGGCTGCGCTCGCCGCCACTGGACAGCACGTTGCCGTTGACCTCGCCATCGATGCGCAGGCCATCGGTGAAACGGATCTCGCCGTCGACCACGGTGCCTTCGCCGATCAGCGTGCGGATCGCCGGCTGCTTCTTCCATCCGAACATGAGGAACCCCTCTCGATGCGGCTTACAGCCGCAAGGTCTGGTTGGCGCGCACGCCACCTGCGGCGTCGACGACCTTGACTTGCAAGCTCTGGACCACGGCCTGCGGCGGAATCTCGACCTGCCCTTCGACGCGCTGGTACTGGCGGAACTTCAGCGAGCGCTCGGGCGCCGGCAGCGTCTGCGACCAGCCCTTGCCGTCGAGCTGGCCGCTGACGGTCAGCTCGTAACGGCCATTGAACTCGGCCGCGCCGCGGCCCGGCTGCATCACCAGCAGCTGATAGCGCAGCTGGCCGGCGGTCGGCACATCGGCCTGCATGCCGCGCACCGCCAGGCCGCCCTGGCCATCGGCCGGCAACAGCCGCTCGAAGAAGCCGAGGTCGGCCTTCATCGCCAGGTTGTCGCTTTCGAGCGAGCGCAGCTGCTGCGCCAGGCGCTCCTGCGTCGCGCGCTCGGCCTTGAGCAGGCTGTCGGCGGTATTGGCGATGGCCTGGGCACGATCGCGATCCTGGCGCAGTTCCTCGACTTCGCCGCGCAGCCTCGACAGCTCCTGCTTGGCGCCATGGTCCAGCCCGGCGATCTCGCGGCCGAACTCGAAGGCCCACATCGCCAGCGCCGCCGAAAAGCCCAAGGTCAGCGCGAGTGCGGCCCAGCGCAACGGCCACGGCAGGTGGCTGCGCACGATCATTCGGGGCGCAGTCACGGACAGCCGGCGTCGAAGCAGTTTCAGGCGCATGGGGTCGCGATTCGGGGTGGCGATTGATTGGGAGGCTGAAGTTTAGGTAGGAGGCCGCACCTTCCACTGCGGGGAAATGCGCACTGCGCCGGTCGATCTTGCAAGCGGGTGCAAGCGATGGCGACAACAAGCAAGTCGGGCCCGAAAACGACAAAGCCGCCCGGAGGCGGCCTTGTCTGATGGGGTCGAGACCCGATCGGGATCAGCGCTTGCTGAACTGCTTGCGGCGACGAGCGCCGTGCAGACCGACCTTCTTACGCTCGACTTCACGCGCATCGCGCGTCACGAAGCCGGCGCGGCTCAGGTCGGGCTTGAGCGCCGCGTCGTAGTCGATCAGCGCGCGCGTCACACCGTGACGCACGGCGCCGGCCTGACCCGACTCGCCACCACCGTGGACGTTGACCTTGATGTCGAAAGCTTCCACGTTGTTCGTGAGGAACAGCGGTTGCTTGACGATCATGATCGAGGTCTGGCGGCCGAAGTACTGCTCCAGCGGCTTGCCATTGACCGTGATCTGGCCGGTGCCCTTTTTGATGAACACGCGGGCCACCGACGACTTGCGGCGGCCGGTGCCGTAATTCCAATTGCCGATCATCGCCGCTCCTTAGATCTCAAGCGTCTTGGGCTGCTGCGCAGTGTGGGGGTGCGTCGCACCGCCGTACACCTTGAGCTTCTTGATCATCGCGTAGCCCAGCGGACCCTTGGGCAGCATGCCCTTGACGGCCTTCTCGAGGACGCGGCCGGGATGCTTGGCCTGCATGTCCTTGAACTTGGTCGCGTAGATCCCGCCCGGGAAGCCCGAATGACGGTAGTAGATCTTGTCGTTGGCCTTGGTTCCGGTGACCCGGATCTTGTCGGCGTTGACGATGACGATGAAGTCACCGGTATCGACGTGAGGCGTGTAGATGGGCTTGTGCTTGCCACGCAGGCGGAGAGCGACTTCGCTGGCCACTCGTCCGAGCACCTTGTCGGTGGCATCGATCACAAACCACTCGTGCGTCACTTCGGCCGGCTTGGCGCTGAAGGTTTTCATGACGTTCCTTGAGTGGAATCAACCGGACCTTGAACATCCGCGGTCGGCGCCTCTTGTTGGTGAGGCCTCTTAGGCGGACTTGGCATCCCCGGCTGGGCCGGCTCGCCGCGCTTTCCCACGGTCCGAAATGCGGGAAAGCCCGCGATCATAACCGAAACGGCCCGGGTTTAGATCATCCCCGGGAAGCAGTACCGTCGAGAACGCCGCTGGAACCGGCATTGGACTGGATGACCTAGGGTTTTCACCTATCATTACGGCCATGAACACCCCCAGCCCCGCTCCTTCGTCCGGCCCGTCGACCGGCTCGGCCGTGTTGTCGGCGCTGTTTCGCTGGGTACCGATCCGCTCGCTGGCGGCACGGCACCGGCCGCGCATCGAGGCGCACCTGAAATCGCTGGGCACGCACGACCGCTACCTGCGCTTCGGCTATCCGGCCTCGGACGCCCAGATCACCAACTATGTCGCGGGCATCGATTTCGAGCGCGACGAGGTGTTCGGCATCTTCAACCGCCGGCTCGAACTGATCGCGATGGCCCACCTGGCCTACGAGCGCCCGCCGCAAGTCGACGGCCGCCCGGCGATGGCCGAGTTCGGCGTCTCGGTGTCGCAGTCCGCGCGCGGGCGCGGCTACGGCGGACGGCTGTTCGACCATGCCGTCATGCACGCACGCAACCGCGGCATCGATCGCCTGTTCATCCATGCACTGAGCGAGAACCTCGTGATGCTGCGCATCGCGCGCAGCGCCGGCGCGACGGTCGAGCGCGACGGCGGCGAATCGCAAGCCTGGCTGCGCCTGCCGCCCGACACGCTGGCGACCCAGCTCGGCGAGATGGTCGAAACGCACGCGGCCGAGATGAACTACCAGATCAAGCGCAACGTGCGCGCGATCGAGGACCTGCTCGACACCGTCGGGCAAGTGCGCGGCCAGATCTCGTCGCGCCGCGGCCGCGCCGCCTCCGAGTAGGCGCTTTGCGCACGCGTGAGACGATGGCGGCATGACCGCCCTCGCCCTGCCGTTCGCCGAACTGACGCCGCACCGCGTGCTCGACCTGCTCGACCTCGTCGGCCTGCAGGGCGACGGGCGGCTGCTGCAGCTCAACTCCTACGAGAACCGCGTCTTCCTGGTCTGGCTGGAGGACGGCAGCTCGGTGGTCGCCAAGTTCTATCGGCCCGGCCGCTGGAGCGACGCGCAGATCCTCGAAGAGCACGCCTTCGCGCGCGAGCTGGCCGCGGCCGAGGTGCCGGTCGTCGCGCCGCTGTCGCTCGCGGCCGCCGCCGACGGCGTCGATCTGCTCGGCGATGACCGCACGCTGGCGGTGACGGCCGGCGAACGCTTCGCCGTCTCGCCGAACCGCCCCGGCCGGCCGATCGAGCTCGAAGATCCGCAGGCGCTGCGCTGGATCGGCCGCTTCATCGCGCGCATCCATCAGGTCGGCGCGCGCGGGCGCTTCGCGCACCGCCGCCGGCTCGACATCGACACGCTCGGCCGCCAGGCCTTCGATCGCCTCGTCGCCGGCGATGTGCTGTCGCCCGCCGAGTCGGGCCCGTGGCAGTCGGCCGCGCGCAGCGCCCTGGCCCTGGTCGCCGAGCGCTACGCCGAGCTGCCCGACGCCGCCTGGCTGCGCGTGCACGGCGACTGCCACCCCGGCAACCTGCTGTGGACCGACGCCGGCCCGCACTTCGTCGACCTCGACGACTGCGGCACCGGCCTGGCGGTGCAGGACTTGTGGATGCTGCTGCCCGGCGACGCCGGCGGCGCCGACCGCGCGGCCGAACACCTGCTCGAAGGCTACGAGGAGATCCGCAACTTCGACCGTCGCGAGCTGCGCCTCGTCGAGCCCCTGCGCACGCTGCGCATGATCTATCACAGCGCCTGGATCGCCGAGCGCTGGCAGGACCCGGCCTTTCCGGCCGCGTTCCCCTGGTACGGCGCGGCCGCCTACTGGTCGCAGCAGACGACGCAGCTGCGCGAGCAGTGCGAGCGCATGGCACCACTCGAATAGGTGGAGGCCTTGGTTCGCGGGGTGTAACTGCCGCTTACACCCACCTAGGCTCGTTCTATCGGTTTGCGATGCGGGACGCGGGTCCCGATCAGCATCAAGGAACGACGCCATGGCCGCGAAGCACTGCTTGACCGCACTGGCCTGTTCGATGGCCGCGATGACGGCTCATGCCGAGCCGTCGCCCGTCTACTTCGGCGCGCCGCCCACGGACGACCGCCCGTCGCACTACGTGGCCGTCAGCCCCGGCAATCTCAGCTTCAAGGATCTCGTCAGCGGCACCGACGGCACGTTGGCACCGAGCGGCGGCCGCAAGGAAGCCAAGACCTCGGCCGCGGCCCCGAGTTCGGTGCCCACGCCCCAGCCCGGCACTTATGCGCTGATGCTGGCTGGCCTCGCGGCCGTCGGCTTCGTCGCGCGGCGCCGCGGCGGCGCCTGAGGCCTCGGCGGCGGCAATCAAGAACGCCGCCCGATTCGTTCAACTTTCGGGCCTTCGGCCTTCATTCGCGGGGAAGCGGCGAGGCGAGCTCTCTTCCTATCCTGCCAGTCAAGGCGCGGGCGCACCCGCGCGGCTCGGGAGGGCAGCGATGGCGGCGACGCAATGGTGGGCAGGCCTGGCCGGCGCCGCGCTGGTCTTCTCGTGTGCCCAGTTGCAGTCGCACGCCGGCGGCCGAGCGGCGGTCGAGTGCACGGCACCGCGGATCGACGACGGCAGCACGCGGCTCGGAGACGGCGCCGGCCACGCCTTCTTCATGCTCGAAGGACAGGACCTCGAGCGCTCGCTCGCCGGGCATGTCTACCGGTCGAACGCCGTGCTCGAAGACCTCAGCGGCACCGGCCTCGAGCCCGCGATCCTGATGCTGGGCCTGGTCACGATCGGCCTCGTCGCGCTGCGCGCTCAACCCAGCAAAGCCGACACGCGTCTCACATAGCCGGCCGGATCCTCCAGCTGGCCGCCTTCGGCCAGCACGGCCTGGTCGAACAGCACCTGCGCGAGTTCGTCGAAGCGCGCCTCTTCGCGCTCGAGGCGCTTGACGAGCGCGTGCTCGGCATTGATCTCGAGCACCGGGCGCATGCGCTCGGCGTCGCCCGCCTTGAGCTGGCCGGCCTGCTTGAGCAGGCGCGCGAGATGACCGCTCATCTCGCCTTCCTCGGCCACCAGGCAGGCGGCCGAATCGACCAGGCGCGACGAGACGCGCACATCCTTGGCCTTGTCGGCCAGCGCGGTCTTCATGCGCTCGATCAGCGGCTTGAGCGCCTCGCCGGCGGCCTCGGCGCGCTGCTTCTCTTCGGCGTCCTGCAGCTCGCCGAGATCGACGCCGCCCTTGGCGACGCTCTTGATCTCCTTGCCGTCGAACTCGGTCAGGAAGCTCAGCATCCACTCGTCGACGCGGTCGGTCAGCAGCAGCACCTCGATGCCCTTGCGCGCGAACACCTCGAGCTGCGGGCTGGCCTTGGCCATCGCGGCGGTGTCGGCGGTCAGCACGTAGATCGACTTCTGGCCTTCCTTCATGCGCGCGACGTAGTCGGCCAGCGAGACGCCTTCGTCGTGATGGGTCGATGTGAAGCGCAGCAGCTTGGCGAGCCGTTCGCGGTTCGCGAAGTCCTCGCCCAGGCCTTCCTTCATCACCGCGCCGAACTCGCGCCAGAAGCCGGCGTAGCGCTCGGCGTGGTTCTCGGCCAGATCCTCGAGCATCGACAGCACGCGCTTGGTCGAGCCTTCGCGGATCGCCTTCACGTCGCGGCTTTCCTGCAGCAGCTCGCGCGAGACGTTCAGCGGCAGGTCGTTCGAGTCGATCACGCCGCGCACGAAACGCAGGTAGGCCGGCAGCAGCGCCTGCGCGTCGTCCATGATGAAGACGCGCCGCACATAGAGCTTCACGCCGGCGGCGCGCTCGCGGTTCCACAGGTCGAACGGCGCCTTGGCCGGCACGAACAGCAGCTGCGTGTACTCGCTGCGTCCCTCGACGCGGTTGTGGCTGAACGCCAGCGGCGCTTCGCTGTCGTGCGAGATCGCCTTGTAGAAGCCGTGGTACTGCTCCTCGGTGATCTCGGACTTGGGGCGCGTCCACAGCGCCGAGGCGGTGTTGACGGTCTCCCACTCGTCTTCGAGCACCTGCTCGCCCTTGTCGGCATCCCAGCGCTGCTTGCGCATCTGGATCGGCAGGGCGATGTGGTCGGAGTACTTCGAGACGATGCCGCTCAAGCGCCAGCGATCGAGGTACTCGGCGGCATCCTCGCGCAGGTGCAGGATCACGTCGGTGCCGCGCTCGGCGCGCTCGATCGTCTCGACCTCGAACGAGCCCGTGCCTTCGCTCGTCCAGCGCACGCCCTCGGCCGCCGGCCGGCCGGCACGGCGCGTCTCGACGACGATGCGATCGGCCACGATGAAGCCCGAGTAGAAGCCGACGCCGAACTGGCCGATCAGCTGGGCATCTTGCTGCTGGTCGCCCGACAGCTTGGCCATGAACTCCTTGGTGCCGCTCTTGGCGATCGTGCCGAGGTGCGAGACCGCTTCTTCCTCGCTCATGCCGATGCCGTTGTCGCTGACGGTCAGCGTGCGCGCGTCCTTGTCGAAGGCGATGCGGATCGAAAGCGGCGCGCCGCCTTCCATCAGGGTCGCGTCGGCCAGCGCCTCGAAGCGCAGCTTGTCGCTGGCGTCGGAGGCGTTGGAGATCAGCTCGCGCAGGAAGATCTCGCGGTTCGAATACAGCGCGTGGGTGACCAGGTGCAGCAATTGCTGTACTTCGGCCTGGAAAGAAAGTGTCTGCTTGCTCATCGTTGTCGTCCCGTCGTTCGTTGCCGGCCTAGCCCTCGCGGCCGGTGCGTGAGGAACTGGGGCGGCAGGCAGGATTTTCAATCGGGTCAGGTAATTCGGAAGGGCCATCTCGGTCGCTTATCCTCGACCCCCCTTCGGGCCGCGACGGCAGTCGGCGCGGTGTGTCCCATATAACGAAAGAATCGCGAGGGAACCACGGGAGACCACGGGATGGATCCGACTGCTTCCTCGGCGGCGCTCGCCGCCGCCTCCGCGGCTTCTGCCGCTCCCGCCGCCTCGACGCTCGGCACGCCGGCCGGCGCCGCGTTGTGGACGCTCGACGCGCTGCGCGGGGCCGATCCGCTGCTGGGGCTGGCACTGATCGTCATCGTCGCCGTGATCGCGGGCGACGCGGTGCAGCGCTGGACGCGCCTGCCGCGCACCTGCGGCCACATGCTGGTCGGCGCGATCGCGAGCCCGCTCGCGCTGCGCCTGATCGACCGCACCGACCTCGACCCCTGGAAGCCGCTGTTGGACCTCGCGGTCGGCGTGCTGGTGTTCGAGCTCGGCAGCCGCGTACGGCTGCGCTGGCTGATCGACAACCGCTGGCTCACCGCGCAGTCGCTCGCCGAGGCCTTGCTGGCCGGCCTGGCCGTCACCGCGGTGCTGAGCTGGTTCGGCGCGCCCGCGGCCTCGGCCGCACTGGCCGGCGCGATCGCGATGTCGACCTCGCCGGTCATCACGATGGCAGTGCTCCACGAACGCCAGACGCGCGGGCAAGTCACCGAGCGGCTGCTGACGATGACCGCGCTCAACAGCGTGCTCGCGGTGCTCGCGGTCAAGGTCTGGCGCGTGTTCGCCAGCGGCGCCGTCGGCGGCAGCGACAGTGGCAGCGACTGGTTGATCGCGCTGACCAACATGGTCTACGTGATCTGCGGCTCCTTCCTGCTCGGCGCCGCGCTCGCGATGCTGCTCAAGACCTTGTCACGGCCCAATCGCGACAGCGGCTCGACCGCGGTGCTGCAGCTCGGGCTGCTGGTCGTCGCGGCGCTGCTGGCCGTGCAGTGGACGCTGTCGCCGCTGCTCGCGCTGCTGATCGGCGGCACGATCGCACGCGCACGCCTCGGTCACCGGCTGATCGTCACGCCGCAGCTGGGCACCGCGGGCGCGGCGCTGACCGTGCTGCTGTTCGTCAGCATGGGCCTGCTGGCGACCGTCGACGGCTTCAGGCAGGTCTGGCACTGGGTGCTGGTCATCATCGTCGCGCGCGCGCTCGGCAAGGGCCTCGCGGTCGCCGCGTTCACGCGCGTCAGCGGCCTGGGCTGGCGCCAGAGCGCGGCGCTGGTGCTGGCGCTGATGCCGATGTCGCAGACCGCGCTGCTGCTGTCGCACAGCACCTACGGCTGGCCGACCGACAGCCCCGGCATCGACGGCGGCATCTGGCAGGCACTGCTGATCGCGACCACGCTGCTGCAGCTGGTCGGCCCGATCCTCACGCAAGTGGGCCTCGTGCGCGTGGCCGGCGAATCGCCGCAACAGGCTTGAGAGGAGCGACGCGATGGCCTTGCAGGACTTCACCACCTCCGACTCGCTGACCCTGGGCGTCGAGCTCGAGCTGCAGATCCTCAGCACGCACGACTTCGACCTCGCGCCGCAGGCCGAGGACTTGCTGCGCGAGACCGCGCGCCACACCGGCGCGTGGGACATCAAGCCGGAGATCACGCGCAGCATGATCGAGATCGGCACCTCGATCCAGCGCGAGCACGCGCCGCTGCTGGCCGAGCTGCGCGACCTGCGCGGCCAGATCGCGCAGGCCGCACGCAAGCTCAACGTCGCGGTGGCCGGTGGCGGCACGCATCCGTTCCAGCACTGGAGCGAGCAGCAGATCTTTCCGACCGAGCGCTTCCACTACATCAGCGAGCTCTACGGCTATCTCGCCAAGCAGTTCACCGTGTTCGGCCAGCACGTGCACGTGGGCTGCCGCAACGGCGACGAGGCGCTGTGGCTGCTGCATGCGCTGTCGCGCTACGTGCCGCACTTCATCGCGCTGTCGGCCTCGTCGCCGTACGTGCAGGGCCAGGACACCGGCTTCGACTCGGCGCGGCTGAACTCGGTGTTCGCATTCCCGCTGTCGGGGCGCGCGCCCTTCGTGCGCTCGTGGGAGGAGTTCGGCGGATTCTTCGACAAGATGACCGCCACCGGCGTCGTGCAGTCGATGAAGGACTTCTATTGGGACATCCGCCCCAAGCCCGAGTTCGGCACCATCGAGCTGCGCGTGTGCGACACGCCGCTGTCGGTCGACAAGGCCGCGGCGCTGGCCTGCTACCTGCAATGCATCTGCCGCCAGCTGATCGAGGAGCGGCCGTACGAGCCGTCCGAGGACGACTACCTCGTCTACACCTTCAACCGCTTCCAGGCCTGCCGCTTCGGTCTCGACGGCGAGATCGTCGACCCCAAGACCAAGCAGCGCTCCCGGTTGCGCGACGACATCCTGCGCACGCTCGTGCGCCTCGACGAACACGCGCTCGACCTGAAGGCGCTCGACGCGACGCAGGCGCTGCGCGACTCGCTGTTCGAAGGCAACGACGCGCGCTGGCTGCGCGCGCTGCGCGCCCAGGGCGAGCCGCTGCCGGGCGTGGTCGAGCAGGCGGCGCAGCGCTGGATGGGCGCTCGCTGAGGGTCGTTCGGCCCCCGTTTCGCCCGCTTCGTCGCACACGGCTTGGGGCGCTGCCGCGCGGCGCCTAGCTTGTTCTCGGGAGACGCCGCAAACCATGCGGCAAGCCCCGACGAACCGGAGAACGCCATGTCGCATCGCTACTCGCCCCACATCGCGGCCGGCCTCGCGCTGGCCGCCATCGTCTTCGTGCCCGGCATCAGCGTCGCGGCACCCGCCGCCGCGACCTGCGGCGCGCCCGAGAAGCTGTCGCTCGAGAACCGCCAGCTGATCGCCAAGGCCGCGCAAGGCGGTGCCGAGCTGCGCCGCTACGTCTGGCGCACGAAGCCGATCTACAACCGCGACCTGTCCGAGATCGAGCCCTGGCTCGAAGCGCGCGCGCAGGCTGCGCGCAGCGGTTGCCCGACGGCGGCCGCCGATCAGGCCGCGCCGCAGCCGAAGTCCTGAGCCTTCAGGCCAGGACCACGCCGGCACCGCCGGCATAGAGCACTTCGACCAGCGCCGCGCGGCGCGCCAGCACCGCGCGCTGGTTGAGGTAGCCCTTGTCGGTGATCTCGCCGGCTTCGGCACTGGGCGGCTCGTCGAGCAGCAGCGCGCGCGTCGCGCGTTGCGACGAGCCGGCGCCGTCGGCCGCGAGTGCATGCAGCGCAGCACGCACGCGTTGAGCCAACGCGGCAGCATCGAGCTCGCGCGCCTGCGGCGTCGGGAAGATCAGCAGGCCGATTTCCTCGCGATCGTGACCGGTGATGACGACGTCCTGCGCCAACGGTGCGAGCGCGCTCACGGCCTTGAGCCTGAGCATGCCGACCGAGACCCAGGTGCCGCTGGTGAGCTTGAAGTCCTCGGCGACGCGGCCGTTGAACGCGACGCCGCGCTCGGGGCGCTGTTCGTCGATCAGCAGGCCGGCATCGCCGATCAGGTAGTAGCCGTCTTCGTCGAAGGCCTTGGCGGTGAGATCCGGCGCGTTGCGATAGCCCGGGAACACCGACGGTCCGCGCACGCGCATCTCGAGCTTGCCGCCGTTGGGCACGAACTTGAGCTCCATGCCCGGCGCCGGCAGGCCGATGCAACCGGCGCGCTCGATGCGCCAATGCACGCTGGTCACCAGCGGCGAGGTCTCGGTCGCGCCCCAGGCCGAGGTGAACCACACCGGGTCGGGCCGCACGCGCGCGGCGATCGCCTCGAGCCGGCTCCAGCTGCTTTGCGGCAGCGCCGCGCCGGCATAGAACAGCGCCTTCAACCGGCCGAAGAAGGCCTGCGCGAACTCGGCATCGGCCTCCATCACCGCGGCCAGCGCATCGAAGCCGCGCGGCACGTTGAAGTACAGCGTCGGGCGCACCTCGCGCAGGTTGCGCACGGTCTTGTCGAGCAGGCCCGGCAGCGGGCGGCCGTCGTCGATCCACAGGCTGCCGCCGTTGGCGAGCACGAGGTGGAAGTTGTGGTTGGCGCCGAAGGTGTGGCTCCACGGCAGCCAGTCGAGCACCACCGGCTTCTCGTGCGCGAGGAAGCGCCAGCACTGAAGAATCATCTGCTGGTTCGCGCACAGCATGCGGTGCGTATTGATCACGACCTTGGGCGTGCCGGTCGAACCGCTGGTCAGCAGGTACTTGGCGTGGTGCTCGGGCGTGATGGCCGCGAACGCGCTCATCACCTGCGACGACTCGCGAGCGGCCAACAGCGCATCGAACGCAATCGCGCCCGCGACGCTCTCGGCGCCACGGCTGAACACCAGCGGCACATCGCGCTTGCAGGCCGCGATCGCCGGGCCGTAGACCGCGGCATCCGACGCGTAGATCAGCGCCGGATCGAGCTGCTCGACGATCGCGCGGATCTTCGCGAAGTCCTTGGTCAGCCGCGAGTACGCGCTCGACACCGTGCACACCGGCCGGCCGACATGGCCGCAGGCCAGCACCAGCAAGGCATGGTCGATCGCGTTGTCCGACAGGATCACCACCGGCTTGCCCGCCGCAAGCTTCGCATCGAGCAGCCACTGGCCGATCGCGCCGACAGCCGCGCGCACCTGTGCATAGCCCAGCTTGCGCCAGCTGTCCGGCGTGTCTCTTTCAGCGAGGAAGAGCGCGTCGGGCGTCTCGCGCGCCCAGCGCTCCAGCCACTCGCCGATGCAGCGCACCGGCTCGCCCAGGGGATCGGGCGAGCGCAGCACGAAGGCGCCGCCGCCCAGGTCTTCGCGCAGCACTCTTGCTGTCGCGAGCTGGGCGGGATCGTCGAACCACGCAGACATCGAGCCCCCGCTTACTTCAGCAGCTGCCAGGTGTCGCCCTGCACCGTGATCAGCACGCGTGCGCGCGCATCAAAGCCGTTGTGATCGGTCGGCGTCATGTTCATCACGCCGTGCGTCACCGCGAGGTTCTTCGTGCCTTCGATCGCGTCGCGCAGCGCGGCGCGGAACTCCGGTGTGCCCGGCTTGGCCTTGGTGGCCGCGACGGCCACCGCCTTGTCGAGCACCAGATAGGCATCCTGCGCATGCGCGCCGAAGGTGTTGCGCGAGCCGGGACCGAACTTGGCCTCGTAGGCCTTCAGGTAGGCCAGGCTCACCGCCTTGCTCGGATGGCTGTCGGGCAGCTGCTCGGCGACCAGCACCGGGCCGGTCGGCAGCACCAGGCCTTCGTCCGACTTGCCGGCCACGCGCAGGAAGTCGCTGTTGGCCGAGCCGTGGGTCTGGTAGATCTGGCCCTTGTAGCCGCGCTCGCGCAGCGTGAGCTGCGGCAGCGCAGAGGGCGTGCCCGAGCCTGCGATCAGCACCGCATCGGGCGTCGCCGACGTGAGCTTGAGCGCCTGCGCATTGACCGAGGTGTCGGTGCGCGCATAGCGCTCGACCGCGACCAGCTTGACGCCCGCGCCTTCGACGCCGGCCTCGGTCGCCTTGAGCCAGGTCTCGCCGTAGGCATCGGCATAGCCGATGAAGCCCAGCGTCTTCACGCCCTTGGCCTTCATGTGCTCGAGCAGCGCGCCGGCCATCACCGGCACCGGCTGCGGCATCGGGAACACCCACTGGTGCTGCTTGAGCGTCGGCGGCAGCGGTGACAGCGCGAGCTGCGCGGTCTTGGTCTCGAACGCGACCTCGGTGACGGCCAGCGTCGCGGGCGTGGTCGAGGAGCCGATGATCGCGTCGACCTTGTTCTCGTCGACCAGGCGGCGCGCGTTCTTGGTCGCCAGCGCCGGATCGGTCGCGTCGTCGTAGATCACGTAGCGCACCGGCAGGCCGCCCAGCGTCTTGGGCAGCATCTCCAGCGTGTTCTTCTCGGGGATGCCGAGCGAGGCGCCCGGACCGCTGGCGCTCAGCGTCGCGCCGATCACGATCTCGGTGGCCTGCGCGAACGCGGCGCCCGGCAGGCAGGCCAGCGCGGCGGCAGCGGTCGCGGCGACGAAGGTCAGGCGTCGTTGCATGGGCTTGTCTCCTTGTGTGGGTGGTGGCGCGTCGGCTCTGCCGCAGGCCTTTGAATGAACCATGCAGTTATGTATGTTAAGTATCTGAACCATCCGATCACCTAGTGCGACTACCTAGCTGAGCGATGTTCGAATGGCGGACATCGGCGGCTCGTGCGTCTACACTTTCGCCATACATGACTGCACGGAAAGCTGCCCCTCGCGCCTCGCTCGGCCCCGACGACTGGATCGCCGCGGCCACCGCGCTGCTGGCGGCCAAGGGCGTCGACGCGGTGCGTGTCGACGTGCTGGCCAAGCGCATCGGCGTCACGCGCGGCAGCTTCTACTGGCACTTCAAGGACCGCGACGACTTGCTCGCGCGCTTGCTGCAGGCCTGGCGAGACGCGGCGACCGAGCAGGTGATCTCGCGCTTCGAGCGTCAGGGCGCGACGCCGCTGGAGCTGATGCGCGAGGTGATGTCGCTGCCGTTTCGCGGCCGCGCTGCGGTGGAGGCAGCATCGATCGAACTCGCGATCCGCTCGTGGGCGCGACACGACGAGATGGCGCGCCAGCGGCTCGACGAGGTCGATGCGCAGCGGCTGTCCTACATCGCGCAGGGCCTGACGGCGCTGGGCTTTCCGATCGCCGAGGCGCGGCTGCGCGCGTTCGCGCTCTACGGTTGGCAGGTCGCCGAGTCGCTGCTGCAGCAGCACGGCGGCGCGGCGCAGCGCACCGAGCGGCGCGCATTCATGGAACAGCTGCTGCTGGAAAAGCCTAGAAGCTGAGCGCGGCGACCCCGAGCGCGATGCAGCTCGCCCCCGCGATGCGCAGCCCCACATCGCCCTCGCCGAGCAGCTTGCCGCCGATCAGCGCGGCGAACAGCATCGAGACCTCGCGCGCCGGGGCCACGTGCGACAGCGGCGCCATGCGCGCCGCGTACAGCACCATCACGTAGGCCAGCGGGCTGATCGCCGCGACGATCAGCGCCCAGCGCCACTGCGCGCGCCACGCGGCGAACGTGCCTTCGCGGTCGCGCAGCAGCGTCGGCAGCGAGAACGGGATGCGGCACAGGTTGCCGAAGTAGTCGACCAGGATCGGCGAGATCAGCATCACCTTGACCGCATAGCCGTCGATCACCGTGTAGCCGGCGATCAGGAGGCCGGTCACGGCACCGTAGCCGACGCCCAGGCGCACGCGGCGGCGTGCCTCGGCATCGTCCGCAGCGCCTTGCGTCAGCAGCGCGCGCAGCATGCGCGGGCCGCCGGCCACGAGGAACACGCCCAGCGTCACCGCCAGCACGCCGAGCGCGCCGTGCGGCGACATCGATTCGCCCAGCAGCAGCACCGCGAGCATCGAGCTGACCAGCGGCCCGGTGCCGCGCGCGACCGGATAGACCACGGTCAGGTCCGAGGCGCGATAGCCGCGCAGCAGCACGGTGAAGTAGGCCAGGTGCACCAGGCCGCTGGCGAGCACGAAGCCCCACTCGATCCAGCCCCATTGCGGCACGCTGTCCCAGCCGGCCCACAGGCCCACCGGCGCCCACAGCACGACGATGAACAGCGCCACCAGCAGCACGAAGCGGTGATCGCCGCCGGCATGCTTGGCGGCGAGGTTCCACAGCGCATGCAGCAGCGCGGCGACGAGGACGAGAGCGAGGGCGAGGGTCGGCATCGGCGGCGCATTCTCGCCGCCGTGGCATCAGCACTCGCTCAGAACGCCTGTCGCCACTTCAGCCCGAGATAGAACGCACGCGGCGACGCGGTCTCGAAGTAGCGCTGGTTGCCCTCGTTGACGATCACGCTGCCGGCGTAGACGCGGTCGAACAGGTTGTCGACGCGAAACAGGCCTTCGAGCCGGCTGTTGTCGCCGAAGCGGATGGCATGGCTCGCGCGCAGCGCCATCGTGCCCCAGCCGCCGGCGAAGTCGGTGTTGCGGTCGTTGACGGCGATGCGGTCCTGGCCGCGCCATTCGGCCGCCAGCTCGGTGTCGGAGATCGGCCGCCACGCCACTTCGGCGTACAGGCTCTTCGGCGACGTGCCGGCGATCTTGTTGCCGGCCGGCACCGTGGCCAGGTTCTGCGGATTCGCGGCATTGCAAGGCACGCCGGCGCAGGTGACGAAGCTGTCGTCGTAGCGCGCGTCGAGCCAGGTCAGCGCGAGCTGGGTGCGCACCGACTTCGTGATCGCCCAGCCGGCGCCGATCTCGAGGCCGCGGCGCGTCGTGCGGCCGACGTTCTGGAAGGTCGAGCGCCCGCCGGCATTGGTGGCGACGCCGATCTCGTCGTCGGTGCGCGCCTCGAAGATCGCGGCGTCGAAGGCGAGGCCCAGCTCGTCCTCGCGCCACTTCAGGCCCAGCTCGAGCTGCTTGCTGGTCTGCGCCTTCAGCTCGCTGTTGAAGCCGGGCTGGCCGTCGGGGCGGTAGGCCAGCTCGCCGAAGGTCGGCGACTCGAAGCCGCGACCGGCGCTGACGTAGACATTGAGCTGCGGGCTCGCGCGCCATTGCAGCGCGGCGACCGGGTTGGTGTAGCTGAACTCGCTCTCGCCCGAGTTGTCGCCGTTGGCGCCGACGATGTAGTGGTCCTCGGCCTCGAAGCGCAGCTTGCCGCTGCGCACGCCCAGCGTCGCGATCCAGTCCTTGGCGAACTCGATCTCGCCTTGGGCATAGGCGTCGGCGCTGCGAACGGTGTTCTTCTCGTCGCGGCGCAGGTTGCCGGTCACGCCGATGGCGGTCGGCGCGGTGGCCGGGCCGGTGAAGTTCTCGTAGCCGCGCCGGTCTTCGCTGCTGCGCTCGGCGTTGAGGCCGGCCACCACTTGCGCGCGGCGATCGCCTTCGAGCGCCCAGCGCCAGGTGAGGCGCCCATCGAGGCCGGCGTAGTCGCGATCGAAGTCGATCACGCCGCCCGGATGATTGGGCGGCACCTGCGTCGCGAGCGGGATCGCCTGCCACTGCGTGACAGCGCGCTGGCCGTAGTAGGTGGTCAGTGCGCTTTCGGCCAGCGCACCGAGCTCGGAGAAGCGATGGCGCCAGGTGGCGCCGAGCTGGGTCTGGCGCGCGATCTTGCGGGTATTGAAGTCGGTCGCCTGCGAGGCGGTCTGCAACGGATCGGCGTCGAACTGCGCGCGCGTGAGGCCGAGCGGATCGTCGGCCGGCTGGTCGAGCGAGTTCAGCGTGACGATCACGCTGTCGGTGTCGCCGGTCCAGCCCAGGCGCAAATTGGCGAGCGTGCGATCGGCACCGCTGTGCGGGCGAAAGCCGTCGATGGTGAAGTAGCTCGCGCCGAAGCGCAGGTCGAAGCCGCGCCCTGGCGTGTCGCCGAAGGGCGCCGCGACCGTGATGCGCGCCTGGCGCAGCCCGAAGTCGCCGGCATCGAGCGCGAGCTCGCCGTAGCGCTGCGTGGTGGGCGTGCTGACCAGCGCGATCACGCCGCCCGAGCTGTTGCCGTACAGCGCCGAGAACGGCCCGCGCAGCACCTCGACGCGCTGCGCACCGGCCAGATCGAAGTGCGCGACCTGGCCCTGGCCGTCGGGCATCGTGGCCGGAATGCCGTCGGCATACAGCCGCAAGCCGCGCACGCCGAAGGTGGAGCGCGCGCCATAGCCGCGCGAGTTGATCTGCAGATCCTGCGCGTAGTTGTTGCGGTTGGAGACCGTGAGGCCCGGCACGCGCGCCATCGACTCCGACAGGTTGACCATCGGCCCGCCCGCGCGGATCTCGTCGGCGCCGACGATGCTGACCGAATACGGCGTGTCGAAGGCACGCTGCTCGAAGCCCTTGCCGGTGACGACGACGGTCTCGAGCGTCGCCGCGTCTTGCGATGCGTTCTGCGCGAAAGCGGCCTCGCCGCCCAGGGAGGCTGCGAATGCCGTCGTGATCGCGGTGGCCAGCGCGGTGCGCATGCGTGTTCCTCGTCCTCGTGAGTTCGTTGCGGACGACTCTATCGACGAGGCCCCGCGGCGCCGCTACAGAAATTCTGCAAACGGCGCCGGGGTTAGCCCGGGCTTGCGACCCCGGCTTTCGTCAAGGCTCGCGTCAAGGCTCGCGCGCCTCGACCTTGATCGAGGCGTACCACGCCGCCAGGTTGGCGATGTCCTCGTCGCTCAGGCCCTTGGCCATCACGGCCATCACCTCGTGGCGGCGCGCGCCGCTGCGGTAGGCGCGCAGCTGCGCGGCGAGGTAGATCTCCGACTGGCCGGCCAGGTTGGGCGCATCGGGCGCGCTCGCCAGGCCCAGCGGGCCGTGGCAGGTCGCGCACATCTGCGCCTTCGCGCGGCCGGCCGCCGGCGAGGCGGCCTGGGCCCAGGCGCCAGCGGCGCTGCCCGCGAGCAGCACCGCCAGCGCCAAGGCGCGGCTACTTCGCGTCGCCGGCATAGGTCACGCGGTAGAGCGCACCGACGTAGTCGTCGGAGATCAGCAGCGAGCCGTCCTTCATGACCGCGACGTCGACCGGGCGGCCACGGAAGGTGCCGGTGTCGGCGTCGAGCCAGCCGCTGGCGAAGACCTCGGTCTTGTCGGCCGTGCCGTCGGCCTTCAGCGAGGTGTAGATCACCTGCGCGCCGTTCGGCTTGGTGCGGTTCCACGAGCCGTGCTGAGCCGAGAAGATGCCGCCCTGGTACTTCGCCGGGAACTGCTTGCCGGTATAGAAGACCATGCCGAGGTCGGCCGCGTGCGCTTCGGTCAGCACCTGTGCGGCGGTGATGTTGGGCGGCAGAGGATCCTTGTCGTAGCCGTTCTCGGTGATGCGCGTCTTGCCCTGGATCCACGGATAGCCGAAGAACTGGCCGGCCTTGGTGATGCGGTTGATCTCGCCGTTGGGGATGTCGTCACCCATGCCGTCGGTCTGGTTGTCGGTGAACCAGAGCGTGCCGTCCTTCGGGTTGAAGTCGTGGCCGACCGAGTTGCGGATGCCGGTGGCGTAGACCTCGCGCTTGCTGCCGTCGAAGGCGTTCATGCGCACCATGCCGCCGATGCCCAACTCGTTGAACAGCTTGATCTTGTCGCGCGGCTGCACGTTGAAGGGCTGGCCCAGCGAGACGTAGAGCATGCCGTCCGGCCCGACCTTGCACACGCGCGCGCCGTGGTTGAAAGACTCCTCCTCGACCGGAATCAGCTTGCCCTGGCCGACGACCTCGATCACCGCGACGTCCGGACCTTCATAGAAGAACTCGGCGGCCGGGAAGTTGAGGATGCGGTTGTGCTCGGCGACGATCAGGAAGCCGTCCTTGGTCCAGCACACGCCGTTGGGCACCTTGAAGTTCAGGCTCGGCGCGAAGGCCTTGACCTCGTCGGCCACGCCGTCGGAATTGCGGTCGGTGACGGCCCACACGGTGGTCTTGCGGGTGCCGACGAACAGCATGTTGGTGCTGGGCGCGACGGCCATGTGGCGCGCGTCGGGCACCACCGCGAACAGCTCGATCTTGAAGCCCGGCGGCAGCTTCACGCGCTCGAGGTTCTTGCGGATCGCGTCGGCGTTCTTGCCGCTTTGCGGTACCGGCGGGATGTTGAGATCGGTGCCGGACACCTTGAACTGCTTGAGCTTCTCGATGTTCTGCTGGGCTGCGGCGGTGCCGGCCAGGGTCGCCATGGCGGCGGCCGCGACGAACGTCACCGTCCGCCGCACGAAGGTGCTGCGCATTGCTGTCTCCTGTTGTCGTTGGATTGCGCCCGCCGCCTTGCGGCGGTCGAACCCGTCGACTCTAGAACCGGCGCCCTGCGCGGCGCAAGGGGCGCGACCATAGGGTCGCGCGATCGACCCGTTAGCCTCGGGTCAACCCGCCCTGCCGATGATCGACGCGGTCGCGATCAGCTCTTCGAGCAGCGCCAGCGACACGCGCCCCGACACCGCGAACGGGTCGAGCACCGGCCGCTCGCTGTACTTCAGCAGGATCGACGGATTGATCTTCGCCAGGTTGACCTGGCCCATCGTCCAGCTGGCGAAGCGCCGCTCGGTGACCTCTTCGTAGTCGAGCAGCACCACGTCGCGATGGCGCGGGTCGCGCACGATCTCGTTGTAGAGATGGTTGACCGCTTCGCGCCCGCCCTCGATGCACTGCATGAAGGAATCGCCGCCGTGGCACAGGATGCCGGTGATGCCCTGCGCCGGGTTGTGCGCGCGGCACTGCGCGAGGATCTCCTCGACCACCGCCGGCGTGACGGCTTCGGCGGCGCGGCTCGCATACAGCAGTCGAACCAACATCGTTCAGCCCTTCTTGTTGTTCACCAGCGCGAGGAATTCGCGGCGCAGGTTGGGGTCCTTGAGGAACACGCCGCGCATCACGCTGTTGATCATCTTGGAGTCCATGTCGCGCACGCCGCGCCACTGCATGCAGAAGTGGTCGGCCTCCATCACGATCGCCAGCCCGTCGGGACTCATCTTGTCTTGCAGCAGATCGGCGACCTGGGTCACGGCCTCTTCCTGGATCTGCGGGCGGCTCATGATCCATTCGGTCAGCCGCGCGTACTTCGACAGTCCGATCAGGTTGGAATGCTCGTTGGGCATCACGCCGATCCAGACCCGACCGATGATCGGGCAGAAGTGATGCGAGCAGGCGCTGCGCACCGTGATCGGGCCGATGATCATCAGCTCGTTGAGGTGCTCGACGTTGGGGAACTCGGTCACCGCCGGCTGGTGCACAAAGCGGCCCTTGAACACCTCGTTGACGTACATCTTCGCGACGCGGCGCGCGGTGTCTTGCGTGTTGTGGTCGCTCTCGGTGTCGATCACCAGCGCATCGAGCACGCCGCTCATCTTGCCGGCCACTTCGTCGAGCAAGGCCTCGAGCTCGCCGGGCTCGATGAAGTCGGCGATGTTGTCGTTGGCGTGGAAGCGCTGACGCGCGGCCAGCACGCGCTCGCGGATGCGTTGCGACACCGGCACGCCGACGTCATCGTCCTTCGCGGCCTGATCGGCAACCGCCACGGGCTTCGGCAGAGGGGTCACGGTCATGGCGCGGCGATAAGGAAACTGCGTGGGGCCGAAGATGGTAGCAGTGGGCCTCAAGCCCACCGGCGCCTCAGGGTCGCGCGCCCAGCAGCGCTTCCAGCGACGCCAGCGTGTCGGCCTCGGCCAGCGGCTTGTCGTCGCGGATGCGCAGCATGCGCGGAAAACGCACCGCGATGCCGCTCTTGTGGCGCGGGCTGCGCGCGATGCCCTCGAATCCGAGCTCGAACACCAGGCTGGGCACGACGCTGCGCACCGGGCCGAACTTCTCGACCGTGCTGGAGCGGATCACGCGGTCGACGCGCGCGAACTCGGCATCGCTCAGGCCCGAATACGCCTTCGCGAAGGTGACCAGCTGCAGCGGCTGCGGATCGGCCTCGCTCGGCGCCGGCGGCGGCTCGCGACGGCCGATCGCCTGGCGCACCGACTCGACCTCGGCCGCGTCGCGCGGTGCGCGGTTCCAGACCGCGAAGGTGTAGTCGGTGTAGACGCTGGCGCGCCGGCCGTGGCCGGCCTGCGCATAGACCAGCACCGCGTCGACCGACATCGGATCGATCTTCCATTTCCACCAGGTCCCTGCCGCAAGGTCTTCCTGCTTGCGCCGGCCGACGCCGTAGGCCGCGTCGCGGTGCTTGAGCATGAAGCCCTCGACGCCGCGCTCGCGGCTTTGCGCGCGCCGTGCGGCCAGCGCGGGCCAGTCGGCGCCTTCGACGCGCGGCGACAGCATGAACGTCCCGGGCGCATTCGCGAGCAGCGCTTCGAGCCGCGCGCGGCGCTCGTGCTGCGTCGACGCGCGCCGGTCGACGCCCTCGCTTTCGAGCAGGTCGTAGGCGATGAAGCGCACCGGCAGCTCGGCCAGCAGCTTCTTCGTCAGCGTCTTGCGGCCGATGCGTTGCTGCAGCAGCGCGAACGGCGCCGCACGCCCGTCTTGCCAGACGAGGATCTCGCCGTCGAGCACCGTGCCATCGGGCAAGGCGCGCGCGGCCTCGGCGATCTCGGGAAAGCGCTCGGTCACCAGTTCCTCGCCGCGCGACCACAGCCAGGCCTCGCCGGCGCGGCGCACGAGCTGCGCGCGGATGCCGTCGTACTTCCACTCGACCAGCCAGCCGGCGGGCGCACCGAGGCGCGCGTCGAACTCGGCCGCGGGCACGTCGAGCGCGTGCGCCAGGAAGAACGGATAAGGATGGCCGCCGAGCGCCTGGCCCTCGTGTTCGGGCGCGACCAGCGCGAGATAGCGCTGCGCATCGACCTCGGCCTTCGCATCGGTGTAGCCCATCATGCGTTGCGCGACGAGCTTGGCATCGAGCTGCGCCTGCTCGGCCAGCGCGCGCTGCACCAGCAGCTTGCTGACCCCGACGCGAAAGCCGCCGCCGATCAGCTTGACGAACAGGAAGCGCTCGCTCGCGTCGAGCTCGCCCCATGCATCGCGCAGCGCCTGCATCTGCGCGTCGGGCGGCTGGCCGCGCAACGGCCGCAATCGCTCCTCGACCCAGTGCGCGAGGCCGGCATCGCTGCGACGCGTCGGTGCCGGCAGCACCAGCGCGATCGTCTCGGCGAGATCGCCGACGGCCTGATAGCTGGCCTCGAACAGCCAGTCGGCGATGCCCGCCGCCTCGCAGGCCGCACGGCGCAGCACGGCGGTCGGCACCGCCTGGCGCGGCTTGCCGCCGGCCAGGAAGTAGACCGCCCAGGCGGCGTCGGCGGCATCGGCGAGCGCGAGATAGCGGCGCAGTGCCGCGACCTTGTCGGCCGTGCCGGTCGAGGCATCGAGCTCGGCGTACAGGCGGGCGAAGTCACGCATGGCCCGAGGTTAAAGCCCGGCTTCCTACAATGCCGGCATGAGCTTTCATCACCTCCCGCGCCGCGCGCTGATCGCGGCCGCGCTGTGCCTGTCGGCCGGCGCTTCGTTCGCCCAATCGGCACATCTCAAGGCCAGCGACGCCTGGATCCGCGCGACGCCCGCCGTCGGCGCCGGCTACCTCGTGATCGCCAACGGCGGTGCGGCCGACAAGCTGCTCGGCGCGTCGAGCGACGCGGCTTCCGCGGTCGAGCTGCACACGCACAAGATGGAAGGCGACGTCGCGCGCATGCGCCAGGTCGACGACGTTGCCGTGCCCGCCGGCCAGAAGGTCGAGTTCAAGCCCGGCGGCCTGCACCTGATGCTGATGGGCCTCAAGCGCCCGCTGAAGAACGGCGACCAGGTCGCGATCAAGCTGCGCTTCGAGAAGGCCGGCGAAGTGCCGGTGAACTTCGTGGTCGACAACCAGCGCGTGCCGGCACCGGCGGCCGCAGCCGATCCTCACGCGGGTCACAAGCACGACTGAGCCGGGCCCGGCTCAGGCCGACTCGATGCGCTCGTCGCCGTACTCGGTATTGAACGAGCCCGCATCGAGCCCCTGCTCGCGCAGCCAGCGCACCATCACGGCCTCGTAGCCGTGCGTGACGATCACGCGCTCGGCACCCGTCGCGCGGATCGCCGCCTGCAGCCCCGGCCAGTCGGCATGGTCCGACAGCACGAAGCCGCGGTCCACGCCCTGGCGCCGGCGCGCGCCGCGCAGCTGCATCCAGCCGCTCGCGAAGGCATCGCTCGCCTCGCCGAGGCGGCGCGCCCAGGCGCTGTTCTGCAAGGCCGGCGGCGCGACGATCAGCGCGCCGTTCAGCACCGATCGCTCGACGCCGTCGTCGAGCAGCCGCGTCTCGGGCAGCACGATGCCCGCCTCGCGATAGGCGCGGTTCACGTTGTCGACCGCGCCATGCACGACGATCGGCCCGATCGACGCATCCACGCCCGCCAGCAGCCGCTGCGCCTTGCCGAAGCTGTAGCCCATCAGCAGGCTGGGCCGCCCGGCCTGGGCATTGGCGCGCCACCAGGCGTCGATCTCGGCGAACACCTCGCGCTGCGGCCGCCAGCGGTAGATCGGCAGACCGAAGGTCGATTCGGTGATGAAGCAATCGCAGCGCTGCGGCTCGAACGGCGCGCAAGTCCGATCGGCCGGCTCGCCCGGCGCGAAGCGGTAGTCGCCCGAGGCGACCCAGACCCGCCCGCCGTGTTCGAGCCGCACCTGCGCCGAGCCCAGCACGTGGCCGGCCGGATGCAGGCTCAAGCGCACGCCGCGATGCTCGACCACCTCGCCCCAGGCCAGCGGCTGCAAGGCGATCTCGCCCAGCCGCGCGCGCAGCACGCCCGCGCTGTCGGCGCTGGCGAGGTAGTGCGCATGGCCGGCGCGCGCATGGTCGGCATGGGCATGCGTGATCACCGCGCGCTCGACCGGCCGCCACGGGTCGATGAAGAAGTCGCCCGGCGGGCAGTACAGGCCCTCGGGACGCTCGATCAGGAGGTCGCCCGGGCTATCGGCCAACGCGGCTTGTTCGGTATGCTGGACGGACACCATTCACACCCTGGGGGACGGACATGAGCAACGCGAGCAGCAGCGCGCCGGGTCGTTTCGAGGCGCCGATGTCGTTGCAGCAGATTCTCTTCAGCTTCAAGGGCCGCATCCCGCGCAAGACCTACTGGATCTGGGGCTTCCTGGCGCTGCTGGGTTTCGTGCTGTTCGGCTCGTTCCTGCTCGGCATCCTGGGCGTCGATCCGAACGTCGGCTCGGTGATCCTGAACCTGCTGGTGCTGTGGCCGGCCTTCGCGGTCACGATCAAGCGCTGGCACGACCGCGACAAGTCCGGCTGGTGGGTGCTGATCAACCTGATCCCCATCGTCGGCGCGATCTGGTCGCTGGTCGAGAACGGCTTCCTGCGCGGCACCGAGGGCCCGAACCGCTTCGGCGAAGACCTGACCGGGCGCTTCTGAAAACCTGATCAGTAGCGGGCGGCCGCGCCCGCGACGCGCAGGTACACGCCCGCGACCCACGCGACGAAGCCGCGCCGCAGCCACTTGCGCCAGCCGGCCAGCGGCTGCGGCACGGTGACCTCGCGCGCGCCGGCGAAATCGCGCTCGAGCTCGTGGGCCAGCGTCGCAACGAAACCGCGGTCGCGCACCACCACGTTGGCCTCCAGGTTCACCAGCAGCGACAGCGGGTCGATGTTGGAGCTGCCGATCGTCGCCCAGTCGCGATCGACGCGCGCGACCTTGGCATGCAGAAAGGCCGCCTGGTACTCGAAGATGCGCACGCCGCGCCCGAGCAGCTCGTCGTACAGCACGCTCGCGGCCAGCGCCGCGAAGCGGTAATCCACCCTTCCCTGCAGCAGCAGCCGCACCTTGACGCCGCGCTGCGCCGCGCGCCGCAGCGCACGCCGGAACGCGCGGCCCGGATAGAAATACGGGCAGACCAGATCGATCTCGTGCTGCGCCGACTGCAGCGCCTCGACGTAGGCGCGCTCGATCGTGCGGCGCTGGCGCAGGTTGTCGCGCACGACGAAGGCCACACGCACGGGGATCAGCGCCGCCAGCGGCACGCCGGGCCCGGCCGCGTCGCGCGGCTGCGCGATGCGCACGCGGCGCAGCAGCCTTCGCATGCGCGTGAGCGGGCGCTGGTGGTTCACGATGTCGCGCACCTCGTCGCGCCAGTCGTGGCCGAACCAGGCGCGCGTCCACATCGCGCGCGCGGTGTGCTCGACCGGCGCGACCGCCGGGCCGCGCAGGCGTACCGCGTAGTCGAGCCGCGGCGCGTCGGTCCAGCCGTGATGCAGGTCGTGGCGGTCGTCGATCACGTTGATGCCGCCGACGAAGGCCGAGTCGCCGTCGACCACGCACAGCTTCTGGTGCAGCCGGCGCAGCTGGCCCGGCTGCAGCCAGCTCCACCAGCTGTTGACCGGGCGAAACGCCGCGAAGGCGATGCCGTGCGGCAGCATCGCCTCGCGCAGCGCGGCGATCGTGCCCGCCGAACCGAAGCCGTCGACGACCACGCGCACGCGCACGCCGCGCGCGGCCGCCGCGACCAGCGCCTCGACGATGGCCTCGCCGGCCGCATCGAGCTCGAAGATGTAGGTCGCGAGCCAGACCTCGTGCGCCGCGCTCGAGATCGCATCGACCATCTCGGGAAACAGCGCATCGCCGCCGCGCAGCAGCACGACCTCGTTGCCGCCGCAGAACACCGGGCGCGGATGGCGATACCAGTCGAGACTGGCGGCCGGGTCGCGCTGCGTCATGACGACGCCGGCTCGAACTCGGCCACCAGCGGCAGGTGGTCCGACATGCGCGCCCACATCGTGCCGCGCGGCACGTGGGTGCCGACGCAGCGCAGCCCGCGCGTGTAGATGCGGTCGAGCGCGAACACCGGCGCGAGCGAGGGGAAGGTGCGCGCCGGCTGCGCGCCGGGCGCGACCGCGCGCTCGAGCTCCATCGCGCCCATCAGCGGATCGAGCTTCTCGCTCCAGTCGTTGAAGTCGCCGGCCACCAGCAGCGCCGCGTCCTTCGGGATCGCGCGTGCGATGTACTCGGCCAGTCGCTCGGCCTGGCGCACGCGGCTCGAATGAATCAGCCCGAAGTGCGCGACGATCGCATGCACCTCGCCCCACGCGAACTCGACCGGCACGTGCAGCAGCCCGCGCTGCTCGAACGCATGGTCGGAGACGTCGCTGTGGCCGATCTCGCCGATCGGCCAGCGCGACAGCAGCGCGTTGCCGTGCTCGCCGCCGCGCGTGACGGCATTGGTGCGGTAGGCCGCGACATAGCCCTCGGGCGCGAGGTAGTCGGCCTGCGGCGAATCGGGCCAGCCGAGGTGCGTGCGCTGGAAGCGCCTAGCCTCGCCGCGGTTGAAGCTGCGCACTTCCTGCAGGCACACGAGATCGGCGTCGAGCGCCTCGACGCCCAGGCCCAGGTTGTGGATCTCGAGGCGCTTGCGCGGGCCCATGCCGCGCACGCCCTTGTGGATGTTGTAGGTCGCGACGCGCAGCTTCGTGTCGTCGCGCGGCGTGGCGGGCAACGCCGTGGAGTTGAGCGGGTTCAGGTTCATGCCGCGAAGCTCGGCACAAAACGGGGCAACTGCAGCACCGCCTCGGCATTGCTCGGCGAGAAGCAGCGATCGGCCGCTTCGCGCCACGGCAGCCACACGTGGTTCAGATGCTCGCGCGGATTGAGCGTCACCGGCGTGCCGGTGGGCACGCGCAGGCCGAACACATGCTCGGTGTTGTGCGTCACGCCCTCGGCATAGCGATGGCGCCAGCGCGGATAGATCTCGTAGACGTTGGAAAGCTGCCAGTCGAGCAGGTTGGCCAGCGGCACGGCGTCGCTGCCGATCGCGATGCCGGTTTCCTCGGCGACCTCGCGCACGCAGGTCTCGGTCAGGGGCTCGTCGGCGGCGTCCTTGGAGCCGGTGACGCTTTGCCAGTAGCCCGGCGCGTCTGCGCGCTCGATCAAGAGCACCTCGAGCGCGGCGGTGTGGATCACCACCAGCACCGATTCGGGAATCTTGGGGGGCCGTGCGGCGGCGGTCGGCTCGGTCATGCGCCGAGCATAGCCCGGCGTGCGTGGATCTCAGCGCGCGCGTCGCGCGCGCACCGCGTCGGCCAGCGTCGAGAGCACCGGCACGGTGTCGTCCCAGCCGAGGCAGGCGTCGGTGATCGAGATGCCCGGCTCGAGCGGCTTGCCGGCCACCAAGTCTTGCCGGCCTTCGCGCAGATGGCTTTCGATCATCAGGCCGACGAGGCGCCGATCGCCCGCGGCGACGCGGCGCGCCACATCCTCGGCGACTTCGATCTGGCGGCGATGCTGCTTGGCCGAGTTGGCGTGCGAGCAATCGACCATCACCTGCTCGCGCAGGCCGGCCTTCTTGAGCACCGCGCAGGCGGCGTCGACATGCTCGGCGTCGTAGTTCGGGCCTTTGCCGCCGCGCAGGATCAGGTGGCAGTCGTCGTTGCCGCGCGTCTCGAAGATCGCTGCGACGCCCATCTTGGTCATGCCCATGAAGGCATGCGAGGCGCGCGCGGCCTGCAGCGCATCGGCGGCGATCTGCACGCCGCCGTCGGTGCCGTTCTTGAAGCCGATCGGGCACGACAGGCCCGAGGCGAGCTGGCGATGGCTCTGGCTCTCGGTGGTGCGCGCACCGATCGCGCCCCAGGCGATCAGGTCGGCCAGGTATTGCGGCGACAGCAGGTCGAGGAACTCGGTGCCGGCCGCAAGGCCCAGCGCGGAGATGTCGAGCAGCAGTTGGCGCGCACGGCGCAGGCCTTCGTTGATGCGAAAGCTGCCGTCCAGGCGCGGGTCGTTGATGTAGCCCTTCCAGCCGACCGTCGTGCGCGGCTTCTCGAAGTAGACCCGCATCACGACGACCAGCGCGTCGGACAGCTTCTCGGCCTGCGCCTTCAGGCGATGGGCATAGTCCATCGCCTGGTCGTGGTCGTGGATCGAGCACGGGCCGACGACCACCACGAGGCGGTCGTCGCGTCCGTGCAGCACGTCGGCGATCTGGCCGCGCGTGCGCTCGACCAGGGTCTCGATCGCTTCGGTGACCGGCTGCTCTTCGAGCAGCACGGCCGGCGCGACCAGCGCGCGCACCGCGGCGATGCGGGTGTCGTCGATGCGCGTGGTGTCCAGCGTCGCGTCGCGCGAACCGGCCTCGCGGTCGTGCAAGGGGTCGTCGATGCGGGCTGTCACCACGTCACTCCGTTCAGGCCTGGTTCGACGCGGGATTGCGCAGGCGAATGTGCAGCTCGCGCAGCTGCTTCTCGTCGACCAGGCTGGGCGCGCCGGTCAGCAGGCACTGCGCACGCTGCGTCTTCGGGAACGCGATCACGTCGCGGATCGAGTCGGCCTTGGTCATCAGCGTGACCAGGCGATCGAGGCCGAAGGCCAGGCCACCGTGCGGCGGCGCGCCGTATTGCAGCGCGTCGAGCAGGAAGCCGAACTTGACCTTGGCATCCTCGGGCGTGATCTTGAGCGCCGAGAAGACCTTGCTCTGCACTTCGGCGCGGTGGATACGCACCGAGCCGCCGCCGAGTTCCCAGCCGTTGAGCACCATGTCGTAGGCCTTGGCCACGCAGGCGCCGGGGTCGGTGTCCATCAGGTTCTCGTGGCCGTCCTTCGGCGCGGTGAACGGATGGTGCACCGCGTTCCAGCGGTCCTCGGCCTCGTCGTGCTCGAACATCGGGAAGTCGACCACCCACAGCGGCGCCCAGCGGTCCTCGAACAGGCCGCGGGCCTTGCCGAACTCGCTGTGGCCGACCTTCACGCGCAGTGCACCGATCGCGTCGTTGACGACCTTTTCCTTGTCGGCGCCGAAGAAGATCAGGTCGCCGGTCTGCGCGCCGGTGCGCGCGAGGATCTCGGCGACCGCCTTGTCGTGCAGGTTCTTGACGATCGGCGACTGCAGGCCCTCGCGGCCCTTGGCCAGATCATTGACCTTGATCCAGGCCAGGCCCTTGGCGCCGTAGATCTTGACGAACTCGGTGTAGCCGTCGATCTCGCCGCGGCTCATCTCGCCGCCGCCCGGCACGCGCAGCGCGACCACGCGGCCGCCCTTGGTGGTGGCGGGCGTCGAGAAGACCTTGAAGTCGACGTCGGCCATCACCGAGGTCAGCTCGGTGAACTCGAGCTTGACGCGCAGGTCGGGCTTGTCCGAGCCGTACAGGCGCATCGCGTCCGCGTACGTCATCACCGGGTACTCGCCCAGGTCGACGTTGAGCGCCTTCATGAAGACGTGACGGATCATGCCCTCGGTCAGGTCGCGGATCTCCTGCTCGTTGAGGAAGGAGGTCTCGAGATCGATCTGCGTGAACTCGGGCTGGCGATCGGCGCGCAGGTCCTCGTCGCGGAAGCACTTGGTGATCTGGTAGTAGCGGTCGAAGCCCGCGACCATCAGCAACTGCTTGAACAGCTGCGGCGACTGCGGCAGCGCGAAGAACATGCCGTCGTGCACGCGGCTGGGCACGAGGTAGTCGCGCGCGCCTTCGGGCGTGCTCTTGGTCAGCATCGGCGTTTCGATGTCGACGAAGCCGTGCTCGTCGAGGTACTTGCGCACTTCCATCGCGACGCGGTAGCGCAGCATCAGGTTGTTTTGCATGTACGGACGGCGCAGGTCCAGCACGCGGTGCGTGAGGCGCGTGGTCTCGCTGAGGTTCTCGTCGTCGAGCTGGAACGGCGGCGTGACGCTGGGGTTGAGCACCTCGAGCTCGTGGCACAGCACCTCGATCTTGCCGCTCACCAGGTTGGCGTTCTCGGTGCCCTGCGGACGCGGGCGCACCAGGCCGACGATCTTCAGGCAGAACTCGTTGCGCACGCCTTCGGCCGTCTTGAACATCTCGGCGCGGTCGGGGTCGCAGACGATCTGCACCAGGCCTTCGCGGTCACGCAGGTCGATGAAGATCACGCCGCCATGGTCGCGGCGACGGTGGGCCCAGCCCATCAGCGTCACGGTCTGGCCCAGCAGCGCTTCGCTGACTTGGCCGCAATAGCTCGTTCTCATCGGGTCACTCCAGGAATCGGGTCTCGGGGGCGGCGCGCGGCGCCGCTCGTGTCGTGTGTTCGTCGAAGGCGGGGCGCGAGCGGCCCCGTCAATTTCGTTCGGCGGCGAGCACCGGCACGGCGGCGTGCGGCGGCGCGACGACGCCCATCGAGATGATGTACTTCAGCGCCTCGTCGACGCTCATTGCCAGCGGCACGACATCGGCGCGCGGCAGCATCAGGAAGAAGCCCGAGGTCGGGTTGGGCGTGGTCGGCACGTACACGCTCAGGTGCGTGGCCGGGTCGAGGTGCTGCGCGACCTCGCCGCCGGGGCGCCCGGTCACGAAGGCGATCGTCCACGAACCCTGGCGCGGGTACTGCACCAGCACCGCCTCGCGAAAGGCCTGGCCGCTCGACGAGAACAGCGTGTCCGAGACCTGCTTCACCGAGCTGTAGATCGACTTGACGATCGGGATCTGGCTCAGCAGCCGGTTCCACTGTCGCAGCCACCACTGGCCGACGATGTTGGTGACGAACATGCCGGTGAACAGCAGCAGCAGCACCATCATCAGCACGCCCAGTCCGGGCACCTTGCGCAAGGCGTCGATGGTCGCATCGGCGCCGGCCGGCAGCACCGTCTGGGCCGCGCCCGCGAGGCCGCCGAACACGCCGTCGAGCAGGCCGACGACCCACAGCAGCACCCAGATCGTGATTCCCAGGGGCAGCCAGACCAGCAGGCCGGCGATGAGGTGTTTTTTCACTCGTGACTCAATGACAGGCGCACGAGCTGCCGCAGCCGCCGGTGCTCGAACCGCCGTCGCCGCCGGACGATGACGAAGAAGGAGCCGTCGACGCGGCCGGCGCGGCGGCATCGCTCGAAGCCGGCGCGGCCGTCGAGGTGGCCGCAGCGGCGGCGCCGCTGCCATTGCGGAAGTCGGTCGCGTACCAGCCCGAGCCCTTGAGCTGGAAGCCGGCGGCGGTGACCTGCTTGCGGAACGCGTCCGCGCCGCAGCTGGGGCACACGCTCAGCTGCGGGTCGGAAATCTTCTGGAGCACGTCCTTCGCGTGACCGCAGGACGCGCAGCGGTAGGCGTAGATCGGCATGGGGGCCCCTGCAAAATCGAACCCGCGATTATAGGGAGGGCCCGCCGGGCCCAGGATCGGCGCGGGCTGAGCCCGCGCCCGAGATCGCGAGGCTCTTAAACCGTCCCGGCCGGCATGTGCTGCACGTGCTCGTGGCGGTTGCGCAGCACCTGCGGCGCCAGCGAGCCGACGATCTGGCCGATGAAGGCCGCGATCAGGCCGGCCAGCTGGCCCGGGAAGCTCTCGCCCAGGTCGCTGATCTGCGGGAAGAAGATCAGCCAGGTCAGGATGCCCAGGCCGATCGAAGCGATCGCGCCTTGCGTGGTCGAGCGCTTCCAGTACAGACCCATCACCAGCGGCACGAAGGCGGCGACCAGGGTGATCTGGTAGGCCGACGAAACCAGGTCGTAGATCGAGGTGCCTTTCATCGCGATCGCGTAGAGCAGCACAAGGGTCGCGAACACCACGATGGTGGTGCGCATCGCGACCAGCGACTGGCGGTCGTTCATGCCCGGACGCAGGTTCTTCAGGATGTTCTCGACGAAGCTGGTCGAGGGCGCCAGCAGCGTCGCCGACGAGGTGCTCTTGATCGCCGACAGCAGCGCGCCGAAGAACAGGATCTGCATGACGAGCGGCATCTTCGACATCACGAAGGTCGGCAGCAGGCGCTGGTAGTCGTTTTGCGCCATGTCGAGCGCGGTGTCGCCCATCGAGACGACGGCGCTGGCGACGATGAACATCGGCACGAAGGCGAACAGGATGTAGCTCACGCCGCCGATCACGGCGCCGTTGCGCGCGGTGTTCGAGTCCTTGGCCGACATCACGCGCTGGAAGACATCTTGCTGCGGGATGCTGCCCAGCATCATCGTCAGCGCGGCGCCGGTGAACATGGCGATCTCGGTGAAGCTGGGCGCCGGCAGGAAATTCCACAGCTCCTTTTGCGAGGCCAGCGCGAACACCTTGTCGGCGCCGCCGGCCACGTCGGCCGAGAAGATCGCGATCACGGAGAGGCCGACCACCAGCACGATCATCTGGATGAAATCGGTCCAGGCCACCGCGAGGAAGCCGCCGATCACCACGTAGATCAGCACCGCCAGCGTGCCGACGATCATGCCGGCGGTCTCGGACATCGCGCCGTCGGTCAGCACGCTGAAGACCAGGCCCAGCGCGGTGATCTGCGCCGCGACCCAGCCGAGGTAGCTCAGGATGATGGCCAGCGAGCAGAACACCTCGACGCCCTTGCCGTAGCGCTGGCGATAGAAGTCGCCGATGGTGAGCAGGTTCTGCTTGTAGAGCTTGGTCGCGAAGAACAGCCCGACCAGCACCAGGCAAGTGCCGGCACCGAACGGGTCTTCGACGATCGCGCCCAGGCCGCCCTGGACGAAGCGCGCCGGAATGCCCATCACCGTCTCGGCGCCGAACCAGGTCGCGAAGGTGGTGGTCACCACCATGATCAGCGGCAGGCGGCGCCCGGCGATCGCGAAGTCGGTGGTGTTCTTGATGCGGGTACCCGCCCACACGCCGATGGCCAGCGTGCCGACCAGGTAGATCACGACGAAAGCGATGAGGGTGGCGTTCATTCGACCGGGTGCCTCGAGGACGGCTGGGAACATGGGCGCGCAAGGCGCGCGCCGCGTAAAAAGCGGGCGCGATTATGGCGGCATCGTGACGCCGCCGGCATTAGGGTCCGCTGACGAATTCCCTTAGAAGCCCAGCAGCCACAGCCGCGCCGCCACCGCACCAAGCACGAAACCTGCCACCGCGAGCAATACGCCACGCAGCATGCGGTTGGCGTTGCGCTGCTCGACCAGCATCGCTTCGAGCGCGGCCAGCTGGGCCGAGCCGTTGGACTCCGGCCGCGCCGCGCGCGCCAGCGCGTCGTGCAGCAGCCGCGGCAGTTCGGGCAGCAGCTTGGCGAAGCGCGGCGCCTCGTTGCGCAGGCGCTCGGTCAGGGCACGCCAGCCGATCTGCTCGTCCATCCAGCGCTCGAGGAAGGGCTTGGCGGTGCTCCACAGATCCAGCTCGGGATCGAGCTGTCGACCCAGGCCTTCGACGTTGAGCAAGGTCTTTTGCAGCAGCACGAGTTGAGGCTGGATCTCGACGTTGAAGCGCCGCGAGGTCTGGAACAGCCGCAGCAGCACCTGGCCGAGCGAGATCTCCTTGAGCGGGCGGTCGAAGAACGGCTCGCAGACCGCGCGCGCCGCGGCCTCGAGCTCGTCGACGCGCGTGCTCGCCGGCACCCAGCCGCTCTCGACATGCAGCTCGGCCACGCGCTTGTAGTCGCGCCGGAAGAACGCGATGAAGTTGTGCGCCAGGTAGTCCTTGTCGACCTGCGTGAGCGTTCCGATGATCCCGAAATCCAGCGCGATGTAGCGCCCGAAGGTGGCGGGGTCGACGCTGACCTGGATGTTGCCCGGGTGCATGTCGGCATGGAAGTAGCCGTCGCGAAACACCTGGGTGAAGAAGATCGTGACGCCGTCGCGCGCGAGCTTGGGGATGTCGACGCCGGCCTCGCGCAGGCGCGCGACCTGGCTGATCGGCACGCCCTTCATGCGCTCCATCACGATGACGCCCGACGTGCACAGGTCCCAGACCATCTCCGGGATCATCACGAGGTTGAGGCCCGCCATGTTGCGGCGCAGCTGGGCCGCGTTGGCGGCCTCGCGCACGAGATCGAGCTCGTCGTGCAGGTACTTGTCGAACTCGGCCACCACCTCGCGCGGGCGCAGCCGGCGGCCGTCGGCCGAATAGCGGTCGACCCAACTGGCGGCCGTGCGCAGCAAGGCGAGATCGTCCTCGATCGCGCGCAGCATGCCCGGGCGCAGCACCTTGACCGCGACCTCGCGACCGCCCGGCAGCGTCGCGAAATGAACCTGGGCGATCGAGGCGCTGGCGACCGGCACGCGCTCGAAGCTCTCGAACACCTCGTCGACGCGCCGCCCGAAGGCCTGCTCGACCAGGGCCACCGCGTCGTCGGGCGGGAACGGCGGCACGCGGTCCTGCAGGTGCGCGAGCTCCTCGGCGATGTCGGCGGGCAGCAGGTCGCGCCGCGTCGACAGCACCTGGCCGAACTTCACGAAGATCGGCCCCAGCCGCTCGAGCGCCTCGCGCAGGCGCTGCCCGCGCGGCGCATCGAGCTTGCGCCCGACGGCGACCACGCGCGCCAGCCCGCGCAGCCAGCGCTGGCGAAAGCTCGACAACGCCAGTTCGTCGAGCCCGTAGCGCAGGAAAACGAAGCCGATGTAGGCCAGCCGCAGCAGATGCCTCATTGGCGCGCCGCTCCGGCGGCGCGCGCGGCAAGGCCGCGCAGCGCGTCGGCCACGGCGCGCGCGCCACGCTCGAGCTCGTGCGCGACGGCGGGCCCGACCCAGCGCTCGAGGTCGCCGGCGAAGTCCCAGCGCAGGTTCTCGATCAGCCAGCCGGCATCGGCGGCGAGTTGCGCATCGCCCTCGATGCCGACTTGCGGTGCCTGGCCCGCGAGCATGCGCTGCGCGGCGGCCAGCGGCGAGTCCATCGGCAGGCCCAGCACCAGCGCGGCGGGCCCGCCTTCGTCGGGCGCCATCGCCTCGAGCAGCCCGGCGGCGCTGATGCGCCAGCGCGCCGGCGGCAGCGCGGGCAGGCCCGGCCAGGGCGTGCCGGTCGGGCGCAGCTCGACCAGCTTGCCGGCATGCGGCGCCAGTTTCGAGCAGGCACGCGGTTCGCCAGCGAGCACGTGGTTCAGCGCCAGCGTGAGCCGTTCATGCAGCGCGGGCAGAACGGCGGAAGTCCATTCGTGAAACATGGCGCGAATTGTAGGTTGGGGGGTGCGACACCCCTCGCGTGGGCGGTGAGGCCTTGGCGGCCCGCTGCCACAATGATTTTTCGTCGTTGGAGCGCAGTGGCCGCTCGCCGTCCCCGACCCCGACCACTGACCGCCAAGGTCCGGCAAGTACGAGATGTTCGAAAGCCGAGATTACAAGCGCACCTTCTATTCCGCGCCCCAGTCGGTGCGATCGATGGTGGCCGCCTTCCTGGAACCGACCATCACGGCGGGCACGCTGCTGTTCGCGACGCAGTCGCTCGACCCGCCGATCACGCGCGCCGAGCTGGTGCTGTGCCTGCTGGTCTATGCACTGACCTTCCCGGGTCGCAACCGCTTCATGGACCGCCCGCTCAATGCGGCGGTCGATATCGTGCTGTCGTGGCTGTCGCTGCTGGCCATCCTGGCGCTTTGCGGCTATGCGACCAACAGCTTGCACCTGTTCCATAGGCCGGTGCTGATCGAATGGGCCATCGTCACGCCGCTGCTGCAGTGGCTGGCGGTGCTGCTCGGGCGCGCGGTGATCCGCCACAACGCGCTCCAGCCGCAGGCGCGCCGCTCGGCGGTCGTGATCGGCGCCGGGCCGCTGGGCGTGAAGGTCGCGCGCGCGCTGGCCGAGCAGGACACCGCGATCGTCGAAGTGGTCGGCTTCTTCGACGACCGCCTTGACGACCGGCTCGACAGCGCCGCCTCGGCGCGACGCATCGGCGGCCTCGCCGACGTGGCCGACTACGTGCGCACGAAAGCCGTGCGCGAGGTCTACATCACCCTGCCGCTCGGCTCGCAACCGCGAATCCAGCAATTGCTGGGATCCTTGCAGGGCACGACCGCGTCGCTGTTCTATGTGCCCGACGTGTTCGGCGCCAGCATCATCCAGGGTCGGCTGCAGGACGTGAGCGGCGTGCCGGTGGTGGGCATCTGCGAGACGCCGTTCACCGGCACCAACGAGCTGGTCAAGCGCATCTCCGACATCGTGCTGGCGAGCTGCATCCTGGTGCTGATCTCGCCGCTGCTGCTGGCGGTGGCGATCGGCGTGAAGCTCAGCTCGCCGGGGCCGATCATCTTCAAGCAGCGCCGCAACGGCCTCGACGGCGACGAGATCATCGTCTACAAGTTCCGCTCGATGCGCGCGCTCGACGACGGCGCGGTGGTCAAGCAGGCCACGCGCGGCGACCCGCGCATCACCAGGTTCGGCGCCTTCATCCGCCGCACCTCGCTCGACGAGCTGCCGCAGTTCATCAACGTGCTGCAAGGCCGCATGAGCATCGTGGGCCCGCGCCCGCATGCGGTCGCGCACAACGAGCTGTACCGCGCGCTGATCCGCGCCTACATGGTTCGCCACAAGGTCAAGCCCGGCATCACCGGCGGGGCGCAGGTCAACGGTCTGCGTGGCGAAACCGAGACGATCGAGAAGATGCAGGCACGGGTCGAGTACGACCTTGAGTACCTTCGCAACTGGTCGCTCGGCCTGGACCTGCAGATCATCGCCCGCACCGTCTGGCTGGTGCTGGCGGATCGGCAGGCCTACTGAAGAAAATCAAGCTCTCAGCAGGAGACCCAAGATGACGATGCGTCGCACTCGAGTTTTCCGGCAGCCTTCGCGGCTCGCACTCCCAGCCCTCGCGGCCGCGCTCGCGGTGATGGCCGGCGCAGCGAAGGCGGAACCGAATCCGTACACCTTCAAGATCTCGGAAACGCTGACCTACGACGACAACCTCTATCGCCTGCCCACCAACGAGCTGAAGGAGGCGATCTCGTCGACCGCGTTGAGCTTCGGCCTCGACCAGCCGATCGGCCGCCAGCGGCTGCTCGCCAACGCGACGGTGCGCCACGACATCTACAAGGAAAACAGCAATCTCGACAACACCGGCTACGACATCGGCGCCGGCCTGGAGTGGGAGGCCGCATCGCGCTGGGCCGGCGATGCGAAGTTCCGCTTCACGCGCGCGCTGGCCTCGTTCGAGGACTACGGCGACCTGACCGGCAACCTCGACAAGAACGAGGAAGACGTCGCGTCCGTCTCGCTGCGGGCGGTGTACGGCCTGGTGTCCACCTGGGGCATCCAGGGCACCTACGAGCACTTCGACGTCGGCTATTCGCAGGCCGCCTTCGCCGACCGCGAGCGCAACAGCGACTCCTTCGGACTGGGCGTGCTGTACCGGCCGAGCGGGGTGTGGACCTTCGGGCTGAGCGGACGCTGGACCCAGGGCGAATATCCGCACTACAACGGCAACATCAAGGACGAGTTCGACCGCAGGGACCTCGACCTGACTGCCAAGTACTTCGTCACCGGCCTGAGCACCTTGTCGGCGCGCCTGTCGCACACCAACGAGGACCACGACGTCGACGCGACGCGCAACTTCAGCGGCCTGACCGGCCAGATCGACTGGGACTACCAGGCCACCGGCAAGCTCGGATTCAGGACCACGCTGGCGCGCGAGACGGGCTCCGGCCCGTCGGCGTTCTCGAACTCGGGCGGCACGCCCGGCTACCTGAGCGACAGCAGCCTGACCACCCGGCTGGGCGTGGCGGCCAAATGGGCAGCGACGGCCAAGATCACGGTCAGGGCCGGCTTCGAGTACTGGCACGACCGGTACGACGCCCAGTTCACCGGCACGGGCGGCACCAGCTCGGCCGACGACAGCGCGGCCTCGCGCAGCGTCAGCCTGTCGGCCCTCTACGAGGCGACGCGCGCGGTCTCGTTCGAGTGCGGCGCGCGCTACCAGAAGCGCGACGAACTGATCACCGCGGACGCCACCTTCTTCGGCTACACCGCGACCACCGCCTACTGCAACGGAACGCTCGCGCTCAATTGAACCCTTCCACGATGACCCGACACGGCAAGATCCTTCTCACCGGCGCCACCGGCTACATCGGCTCCCACACCTGGCTGGCGCTGCTCGAGGCGGGCTTCGAGGTGGTCGGCGTCGACGACTTCTCCAACAGCTCGCCGCTGGTGCTCGAGCGCATCGCCAAGCTCAGCGGCCGCGCGCCGCTGTTCGAGCGCGTCGACGTCAACGACACCGACGCGATGGCCGGCGTGGTGGAGCGTCATGGGGTCGACGCGACCGTGCACTTCGCGGCCTTCAAGGCGGTCGGCGAGTCGACGCAAAAGCCGCTGGACTACTTCCGCAACAACCTCGGCGGCCTGGTGTCGGTGTGCGAGGCGATGCGCCGCCATGACGTGCATCGCTTCGTCTTCAGCTCCTCGGCCACCGTCTACGGCAGCCCCAAGGCACTGCCGATCCGCGAGGATTCCGAGCTCGCTGCGACCAACCCCTATGGCCTGACCAAGCTGCACGGCGAACAGTTGCTGCGCGAGCTCGAGCGCTGCGATGCGCGCTGGCGCGTCGGCTACCTGCGCTACTTCAATCCGGTCGGCGCGCACGAAAGCGGCCTGATCGGCGAAGACCCGCGCGGCACGCCGAACAATCTGATGCCCTACGTCGCCCAGGTCGCCGGCGGGCGTCGCCCTCGCCTGCAGGTGTTCGGCAACGACTACGCCACGCCCGACGGCACCGGTGTGCGCGACTACATCCACGTGGTCGATCTGGCCATCGGTCATGTCGCGGCGCTGCGCCGGCTGCTCGACGGCGCCGCCTCGTTCACGGTGAACCTGGGCACCGGCCAAGGCTACAGCGTGCTCGACGTAGTGCGCGCTTACGAACAGGCCAGCGGGCAACCGATCCCCTACGACATCGCGCCGCGCCGCCCGGGCGACATCGACGCCTGTTACGCCGACCCGGCCCGCGCGCGTGAACTGCTCGGCTGGAACGCCGAACGCGGGCTCGCGGCGATGTGCGCCGACAGCTGGCGCTGGCAGTCGAGCAACCCGAACGGCTATCAGGGTTGACCCACCCCCATCTTCAGGGGGTTCGCGAGCCTTGACAAAGCGGACGTATCTGTAACGGTTCGTCGAAACACTTCTTCGTCGGAGCCCTGGGAAGGGCTCCCGCCGATGCCGTAGTCCCTCCTATGTAGGAGGCCTCCTACGTCGATGCCTGGCCGCTTGGGCCGGGCCACATCTTGTTGCATCCACCTACCTCCCATTACGGCGCTGCCTCCGAGCTCCCGTAGCATTCGTTCGCATTGAGATTGGATAACTTCACGAGATATCAGCGTGAAGGGGTTTCGATTCATTGAGTTCGTTGGATTCCCTGATTTTCACGAAGAGCAGATCGGGATTGGGCTGAAAGCCTGAAAAGGTCGAAATATTCCTCGCAATTCGAGGTATCGACCGATTCGGAGAACTCCAGCCGATTTCGATAGCGGCTCGCACCGGTATCCACGTGCCACGGCAAACAGCGTGTCACGTCCGCCGGTTCCCTGCCTCGATCAAAAGAGGCCGTTCGCTGGTTGAAAAACGCTCAGACGCCTGTCTGACAACGACCAGCGGCAGTATCGATGCGCCTCTACGCCTTGCGTCCTTGGCCAATTCGGCCGCTTGCACATCGCTCTGCAAACACCCGTGTCGTGTCGCAGCGGGCTGCGCTTGCACGCTTTTCGGAAATTGACGCTTGGAGTATTCGCATGAAGAGAATTGAAACGTCGCCGGTCCCCCGCCTGTGGGCCGCATTCCTGGCCAGCTCGGCCCTCGTCGCTGCCTGCGGTGGCGGCACGGGTGACCAAGCCGTGAGCAACGACGATACGTCGGCGACCGGCTCCAGCGAAGTTACCGATTCCGACGCGACCGCGATCGCCGAACGTTGGCGTCGCCGTTACCACCACTCACCGGCGCCCGCCCCGGCCCCGGCTCCCGCCCCGGCCCCGGCTCCCGCCCCGGCCCCGGCTCCCGCGCCTGCTCCGGCTCCGGCGCCTGCCCCGGCTCCCGCGCCTGCCCCGGCTCCCGCGCCTGCCCCAGCTCCCGCGCCGGCCCCGGCTCCTGCGCCGGCCCCGGCTCCTGCGCCGGCCCCGGCCCCGGCCCCGGCCCCGGCTCCGGCCCCGGCCCCGGCCCCGGCTCCCGCTCCTGCCCCTGCCCCGGCGCCTTCGGCCGGCAACGTCGGCACCAGCGGCGTCGCGACCAGCGCCAGCCTCGCCAGCACGACCGCCGACTTCGGCAACCCGGAACGCGGCTTCTACACGTGGTCGGGCGCCGACTTCGTGAACAGCTACGACTCCGCCAGCGTCAACAGCGCGTTCAACGCCGGCCAGCGCCTCGTGCTCGCCAAGGTCTCGCTCGCCAGCTACCGCACCACCGACCTGCCGGCGTCGTTCCTGACCAACCTGCAGGCGCGCTTCGACTCGCTGCGCGCATCCGGCATGAAGTCCACGCTGTGGTTCTCCTATGACTGGAGCGCCAACGGCAACGACGCCACCTCGGCCCAGATCAAGCGCCACCTCGAGCAGCTCGGCCCGGTCCTGGCGAAGAACGCCGATGTCATTCCGTTCATGCGTGCCGGCTTCATCGGCGCCTGGGGCGAATGGCACTCGTCGAAGAACGGCAACTCGTGCGGCTACAACGCCGGCTCGACGACCTGCTCGACCGCCGACGCGAACCGCGCCATCGTGCGCGACGCGCTGCTCGCCAACGTGCCGTCGACCACCCAGATCGCCTTCCGTTATCCGGCCGACCTGATGAAGTGGTACCCGAGCGCGACGCAGCAGCGCCGCGTCGGCATCCACAACGACTGCTTCCTGGCCGGCCCCACGGACTCGGGCACGTACTCGAGCACGAGCGCGCGCACCTACGCCCAGACGCTGACCAACGAGGCCACCTTCGGCGGCGAGACCTGCGACAACGCCGAAGCGCCGGTGCGCAACACCTGCGCGGACATCCTCAAGGAAGGCGCCCAGTACCACCTCGGCTGGCTGAACATCAGCTACGCGGCGTCGGTGCTCAACGCTTGGAAGTCGGGCGGCTGCTACGCCGAGGTGAATCGCCAGATGGGCTATCGCCTGCAGCTCGACGGTGTCACGCACGACACCTCGGTGAGCCGCGGCGGCCAGATCGTCGTCAACGTCAACCTGCGCAACGTCGGCTGGGCGCGACTGCTCAGCAATCGCCAGCTGACCGTCACGCTGAAGAACAAGTCGACCGGCGCGAAGATCGTCGCCGCTGCCGGCAACCTGCGCGACCTCGCGCCGCAAGCGACCGCGTCGACCCGCGTGGCCGTCACGGTGCCGGTGCCCGCGGGTGCCACGGCCGGTGACTACGACGTCTACCTGAGCGCTCCCGACGTCTTCTCGACGACGGCCAACAACCCGAAGTTCGCGGTGCGCTTCGCCAACGCCGACAACGCCGGGGCCAACCAGGCCTGGGACGCGACGACCGCCGCCTTCAAGGCCGGCACGACGCTGAAGATCAACTGATCTGACCCGCGCCAACGAAAAGGGACGCCCTCGGGCGTCCCTTTTTTCATTGCTGCACCGCAGGAGCCGCGGCCGACCAGGCGCACGTCGGTCGCGAAGAAGAGCTTGTAGCGCTCCAGGCCGATCGAGAAGTCGAACTCGCGGTGGCCGCTGCGAAAACAGGCGTCGGTCCAAGAGTGGAGCGCGCCGTCTCAGTCGTTGCCCGCGTCGGGCGCATCGGCCGCTTCGACGGGTGAAGCCATCTTGCCGCGCATCGCGCGCCAGCGGCGCTTGACGGCCCACCAGCGCTCCTCGAGCCACAGCGAGGGCGAGGCGCGATGCAGCGACAGCCACACCATCGGCACGACGTCGGAGGCGAGCTGGCGCTTGTAGCGCGCGTCGCCGGCGAGGAAGTCGTAGACCTCCAGGCCGGCCTCGAGGCAGTGCTGGATCGCCAGCGCATGCACCGCCAGGCCGGGGTGGTTGCGCTTCTCGACCAGTTGGTAGTTGAAGCCCGACTGGTAGCTCATCGCGCGGCCGCGGTACACGAAGTTGTACAGGTAGCCGATGTCGTGCTCGCCCGCATGCACGCGCAGCAGCTGGATCTCGCCGCGCTCGAAGCCGGTGTCGATCAGCCGCGCATGAAAAGCCTCCATGCGCGGATTCGCGAATGCGCCGGGCAAACCGCGCGCGGTCCAGGTGCGCTGGTGCAGCACCTTGAGCCGCGCCAGGAAGTCTCGTGCCTGTTCCAGGCTGGCCGCGCGGGTCACCGTCACCGGCCCCAGTTCGGCATAGGCCTTCAAGCTGCGGCGCACCTGGCCGCGCGAGTTCGAACCGATGCGCGCGAGATGGTCGCCGCCGGCCGCACGCACCGCGACGAGGTCGACGCTGGCCAGCGTGTCGCGCCGCTCGCGCAGGTGAACGCCGCTGTCGCACAGCGTCTGCAGCGACGGCACGTGGGTGAACCCCGGCAGATGGATCTGGTCCCAGGCCGGCCCGCGCTTGCACAAGTACTCGAGCATCGCCTGCTCGGCCTGCACGGCGTGGTCGCGATGCACCAGGAAGCCGTTGTGCTCGATCGTGATGGTGTCGAACTCGGACTCGCCGGTCTCATGCAGATACCAGCAGCGAGACGGCATCACGCGCGCACGCGAACCCATGTGCTCGACCAGCACGCCGAGCCCAACGATCTGGTCGCCTCGCCGTGCGCACAGCAGGCGCGGGCGATGGCGCGGCTCGAGGCCGGCGAGCCAGCTGCCGATCCAGGTCCAGGAGACGAAGAAGGAGGCGTCGGACTGCGCCTGCAGCGCTTGCCAGAGCGGCGCCAGCACGGCCGGCGCGGGACAGTCCTCCATCGCGACGGTCAGCGCGTCCGCTCCTGCCATGCGCCGCTCTCCCTGCGAGGATGACTTGTTCGGGACGGGAAGCGGACCGGGCGCCGCGTCCCCTTCTGTGAAGATCAGGCGCAACTGTAGTACTCGATGCCGAGGTCCTGGAACGCGGGCGTGTCGACCTTGCCGACGCGCTCCACACGGAAGCCCTTGTCCTCGGGCGTCGCCGGCAGCGTGTCGGCGCGGCCCTGGTGCAGCGCCTGATACGTGTCGCGATCGATGTCGACCGCACCGTCCAGCGCCGCCTGGATGCGCGTCTTCGCGGCCGCCGCACGCCAGCCCGCGACGACGCGCGCCGGCAGCACCTCGGAGGCATCGCCACTGCCGTAGCCGATCAGCAGGATGTCGCGACCCTCGAGCTCGACGCCGCTCGCCGCGGCGTCCTCCAGCCCGGCCGCCAGCCAGGCCGGCAGCGACGCGCAGTAGAGATTGCCGAACTCCTTCGCGACCTCGGCGCCGAGCTTGAGCTTGCCCTCGATCAGCGCGCCGCGCTCCGGCGCTTCCTTGAGCGCCTTGGTCAGGCGCGCGGTCAGCGGATAGGGCTCGTCGACCAGCTCGCCACCGAGCGCATGGCCGAGCAGCTGCGGATCGGCGCGCATCTCGGCGAGCACGTCGGCGAGATCGATGCCGCTGGCCGCGCAGTAGCGCGCCAGTTCGTCGTGGCCCGCGCCGCCCTCGGCGCCGAGCGCGAACAGGTAGCCCATCATCCACGCGGCCATCGGCATGCGGTGGTAGGGCCGGTGCATGAACACGGCGCCCAGCTCGCGCACATGCGCCGCCGGCGAGCCGCCCTGCTTGCGCAGGTAGCCGCCGAGCGAGGCCATCGTCGCGTCGACGTAGCAGGCGGTCGAGTACTTGCCATTGAACAGCGGGAAGTCGCGCGGGCGCTGGTCTTCGCCGAGCGTCTGGCCGCAGTAGCGCGAGAAGGGCTTGCGGAAATCGAGCGCGCGATAGGCGCTGGCGTTCGACGCCGAGCGCAGGTCGATCGCCAGCAGCTTGGCATTCGCCTCGAGCAGCATCGCGACCGCACCCGCGCCTTGCGTCGGCTCGCCCGAACTGCCCAGCGCGTACTCGGCGACGTCGGCCGCGATCACGATCGCCTGGCGCTGCGCGCCGTCGAGCGCGAGATAGCGCAGCGCTCCCTTGAGGCCGTAGACGCCGCCCAGGCAGGCCTGCTTGATCTCGGGCGCCTCGATGTCACGCGCCAGCGGCGGCAGGCCGCGCGCTTGCAGCGCCTGGTCGACCAGGCCGCGCACGATCACCGCCGCCGAGGTCGCGTTGTCGGTGCCCGACTCGGTGCCGACCGCGAGATAGCCGACGCGCCGCGGATCGACGTCATGCTCGAGGATCAGCTTGAGTGCCGCGTTCGCGGCCATCGTGTAGACGTTGTGCTGCGGGCCGGTGACGCGAAAGCTGCGGCCGATGACCGCACGCGTCTTGTCCCACGAATTGCCGGTCCAGTCGCACCACGACTCGAGCGACACGCGATAAGGCGGCACGAACGCGGCGAAACCGCTGATGCCGACGTTGCCGAGACTTTCCATGGTCACCTGCCCCCAATGACTTGATCGATCGCATGAACCCCGCAGGCACGCCGCGCACGCTGACGCCGCGTGTCGGCATTGTTCTCCCGCATGCGCGCGAATCCGCCGGCGCGCTCCCCCCGAGCCACGGGAGGCCGGGCGTGCATTGCACACGAATGAGGTGTCGGTGCGCGGTGCGCGGCTAGACTCGCCGCGCTCATGAAGACCGTGCCGCCCTTGTCGCTCGCGTTGATCTGCCTTGCCGTCGTCGTGCTCGGCGCGCTGCTCGCGGCGTGGTCGCTGCAGGCGGTGTCGCCGAAGGCGCCGAGGCTCGAGGCGGTCGAGGGCGAGCAGGTGCTGGAGATGGCGGGCGGGCGCGTGAGGTTCGCCGAGCGCGGGGACCGCACGAGCCGCGAAGCGATCGTGTTCCTGCACGGCTTCAACGGCCAGCTCGGCCACTGGAGCGCGGTGTGGTCTCGGCTCGACGCCGACTGCGGCCGCGCGCTGCGGCTCGACCTGCCCGGCTTCGGCGGCTCCTCCTGGGAGACCGACGACTTCGCGCTCGCGGCGCAGGCCGGACGCCTCGCGCAGTTTCTGGACGCGCGCGGCATCGATCGCGTCACGCTGGTCGGCACCTCGATGGGCGGCTCGCTCGCGGCGTGGTTCGCGGCGCACGAGCCCAAGCGCGTCAAGCAACTGCTGCTGGCCGCACCCTCGGGCTGGCCCGATTCGCTGCACTACGACGGCTTGTTCGGCCTGCTCGTGAAGCCCGGGCCGATCAACCGCGCCGGCGGATGGATCGCGCGCAGCAGCGCCTATCGCTCGTTGCTCCCCGACAGCCGCGCGCTGCAGGCCACCTCGGTGACGGCCTCGTATGGCCAGGCGTGGGCCGATGCGCTGGCGCGCATCGAGGCGCCGACGCTGCTGCTCTGGTCGCGCGGCGACAGTTCCTTCCATGCGGCCGCGAACACCACGGCCGCGATCCCCGGCGCGTTGCTGCAGCCGCTGGCCGCCGATGCGGGCCACTTGCTGCCGGCCACGCGGCCCGACGCGATCGCCGCAGCCACGTGTGCGCTCGCGCGCGGCGCGACACCGGCGCAGGCACGAGCCGCGCTCGCGCCGCTGCTGGCGGCGCGCAATGACCGCTGACTACTTCAGGAAGATCGAGCCGTAGCGACGCACGCGGTCGCTGCGCAGCACCGAATAGGGCTCGGCGCCGTAGTAGTGGCGCCACCAGGCGGCGGCGATGTGGATGCGCGAGCGCTCATAGATCGCGCGGCAGTTGGTCGCCAGCGGCTTCAGGCCGAACTCGCGCGTCAGCGCGAGCTTCTGGTTGAGCTCCATGCCCTCGATCAGCAGCGCCGCGCGCGGCTTGAGGCAGCCCGCGACGTTGACGAAGGCGGCGCGCGCCGCCGGCGGATCGAGGTGGAACAGCACGTTTTGCGCAAGCACGATGTCGGCCGGCCCGAAGCGCTGTGGGAGATCGTCGCTCACCAGATTGGCGCACGAGAACGACACGCGTGCGCGGATCTCCGGCTTGACGACGAACTGGCCATCGACCGCATCGAAGGTCGCGGCGACGAAGTCCTCGGCGACGTCGTCACCGTGCAGCACCTCGTCGCGCGTGTAGACGCCGCGGCGCCCGCGCTCGACCATTTCTTCGTGCAGGTCGGAGGCCTCGATCGTGAACTCGAGGCCGGGGCGCGACTTCATCAGTACCGAGGCCAGCGTGTAGGCCTCCGCACCCGACGAGCAGGCGAACACGAGGATGCGCAGCGGCCCGCTCGCGCCGCCTTGGCGCAGGTAGTCGATCACCGGACCGGCGATCGCCTCGAGCTGCGGCGGCGAGCGGAAGAAGCAGGTGTAGGTGTGCGACTGCGAGCGCACCGCGCTCTTCAAGAGCTTGCGGTGCTGCCACACGCCGTAGGGATAGAGCAGCGTGTTGAAGACGAGGTCGTGGCGCACGAACTCGACCGAGCGGCGCGCCCAGCGCCGCCACGTGCTCTTCGAGCGCTGATGCGACTTGGCCTGGTAGCCGACGTAGCCGACGCTTTGGTTCATGGCGGAAGAAGAGATCATTTGACCGGCGCGGCCAGCGTGGAACCCATCGCACCGCGGTTCGGGATGCGGCCGATGCCGATGTCGCGCAGCGACTTCGAGAACAGCGCCGCGAAATGCTTGCGCGTGCCGACCAGCCACACGGTGCCGATGCGCCGGTAGCCGCTCTTGTCCTGGCCGCGCTGCGACGCGAAGTTGGTCGCCAGGACATAGCCGAGCAGCGCACGCCGATCGGTCCAGCGCTCGTTGTCGAGCACCGAGCGATGCCGGTAGGACTGCAGGCCGCCGCCACGGAAATCCGGATGCGTGAAGCCCGCGTAGTTGTAGAGGAAGTTCGCCGGCACTGCCAGGCGCAGCCCCGGCATGATCTCCGGGCGGCCGTCGGTGTGCACCCAGGTATAGCCGGCCGTGCGGCCGTCGACGAAGCTCAGCACGCAGCTGTCGCCGTCGCGGTGGAAGCCCAGCTTGACCTCGTCGACCTGCCAGTCGCCCTTGGCTTGCAGCTCGAGCAGCTCGGCCTCGCCGGCCACGCGCGAGCTGAAGCGGCTCGCGTCGGCGTCGAGCGGCTTCAACGCACCGCGATCGAGCGCGATGATGTGCAGCGGCTCGAAATAGCACACCAGGTTCAGCGTGCGCACCAGCAGCAGCTTGAACATCGCGCGCCAGCCGAAGCGCTCGCGCGTCTCGAGCAGCAGCCTCAGGAAATATCGCGGATGCATATCGTCGCCCTCGCGGTGGCCACTGTTTCGCCGGTGTCGTTCGCGATCGTGAGTTCGCACACGAGACCGTCCTCCTTCGCGCCGGGCTCGTGCTCGGTCACGACGCCCTGGCAAAACAGCTTGCGGTTGGGCACTGCGCTGCTTTGCACTTTCCAGGCCAAGGTCTTCACGTCGCCCATGTCGCCGAGCCAGTTGGTCAGCACGCGCATGAAGAAGTTGCCGATCAGCGCGCGATGCACGACCACGTCGGGCAGGCCCTCGGCGACCGCCGCGTCGCGGCTGTAGTGGATGTGGTGGCGGTTCCAGGTCACCGCGCTGAACATGAAGATCTGCGCGTGCGTCGGCGTGATCACCAGCTCGGGCAGCAGGATGGGCAGCGGAAAGTCGCGCCAGTCGATCGGGGCTCGGTCCATGTCAGGCTCGCCGGATGTAGGTCGCGACTTCGCTGGCGACCGGCTGGTTCTGCGCGTCGGTGAACGTCGTCTCGACGACCACCATGTAGAGCGGCCCGCTTCGGCCCTGCTTGGCGTAGACGTCCTTGAGCGTCGAGCTGATCTCGATCACGTCGCCCGGGCGCACCAGACGGTGCACGGTGTACTCGCTGCCGCCGCCCACGGTGCGCGTGGCCGGCAGCGGCACCGCGAGCTCGAGCGGCGAGCCGTCGGGCGGCAGTTCCTCCAGCGGCACGTCCTCGTAGGTCAGCGACTGGCAAAACAGCGGCGGCGCGACGATGCCGCCATGGCGGCTCGCGCGCGCGAACTCCTCGTCCCAGTGGACGGGGTTGGTTTCGCCGATCGCTTGAGCGAAGCGCTTGATGTCGCGCGCCGTGACTTCATGGCGGCGACGCTTCACGACACCGATCAAGCGGCGGACTTCGTCGGGAACGTCTGACTGCATCCTGTCATGGTAGGCCAGGCACCCCGGCGCGATACCCACCGGCTTAGGTGTCCGATCCCATTGCCGAGGGGCTGCCGCACGGGCGCCGCGAGGGCTTGATCTGTAACCCCTTGTCGCTTCGCTTCGTGGGACGGCCTGGCCGCATCGGCCCGAGCCGTGCAGATTTACCCGAGGCATCCCGCGTGACGAAACCCACGCCAGGCTCGCTGGGCCGTCCACCGCGTTGACAACCGCTTACATGCTCGCGACTTCACTCACGTGATTCGCGCCGTCACTCCCTAGGATTCACACATCCCCCTGGGAGTGGACGCCAACAGTGGGGACCCACCAACCAGATCGCCTGCGCGGTTTCGTAACCGGCAGTTACTTCGCAAGCGCCGTCCATCGGCGCTGACAGACACCCGCTCGTCCAGACGACCCCACGGGGCCGCCTGAGGGCACTTTTGAGTCGGAAGCAGTACCTTGAACAAGTCGAAACGCATGATCGTCGTGGCCGAACTGATGGCCGCCTGCGTTCTCCTCGCCGCCTGCGGCGGCGGCAGCTCAGGAAGCACACCCGACAGCAGGCCGGACGGCGCACCGGCCCCCGCGCCGGCCCCGGAGCCTTCTCCCGCGCCTTCGCCTTCTCCCTCGCCCTCTCCCTCGCCTTCTCCTTCTCCTTCGCCTTCGCCGTCCCCGTCTCCGAGCCCCGCACCCGCGCCTTCGCCGGGCAACCAGGGCACCAACGGCATCGCAACCACGGCCAGCCTGGGCAGCACGACGGCCGACTTCGCCAATCCAGATCGCGGCTTCTACGGCTGGTCGGGCAGCGACTTCGTCACCAGCTACGACTCCGGCAGCGTCACGAATGCCTACAACGCCGGCATGCGCCTCGTGAATGCCAAGGTCTCGCTCGCCAGCTACCGCAACGGCGACCTGCCGGACTCGTTCCTGTCGAACCTGCAGTCGCGCTTCGACTCGCTGCGCTCGGCCGGCATGAAGGCCACGCTTTGGTTCGCCTATGACTGGGGCTCGGGCGGCAACGACGCCAGCGCCTCCCAGATCAAGCGCCACATCGAGCAGCTCGGCCCGGTCCTGAAGAAGAACGCCGACGTGATTCCCTTCATGCGCGCCGGCTTCATCGGCGCCTGGGGCGAATGGCATTCGTCGAAGAACGGCAACTCCTGCGGCTACAACTCGGGCGGCACCTCGTGCTCGACGGCCGATGCGAACCGCGCCAGCGTGCGCGAGGCGCTGCTGGCCAACGTGCCGTCGACCACGCAGATCGCGTTCCGCTATCCGGCCGACCTGATCAAGTGGAATTCGAACGCCAACTCGCTGGCCAGCTCGCAACCGCGCGTGGGCATCCACAACGACTGCTTCCTGGCCGGCCCGTCCGACTCGGGCACCTACGACAACACCAGCCAGCGCGCCTACGCGCAGACGCTGACCGGCACCGCCGCGTTCGGCGGCGAGACCTGCGACAACGCCGAATCGCCGGTGCGCAACGACTGCGACGACATCCTCACGGAAGGCGCGCAGTACCACCTGGCCTGGCTCAACAGCACCTACGCCGACTCGGTGCTCAACTCGTGGAAGTCGGGCGGCTGCTACGCCGAGGTGTCGCGCAAGATGGGCTACCGCCTGCAGCTCGACTCGGTGAGCCACCACACCGCCGTGAGCCGCGGCGGCCAGATCGTGGTCGACGTCGACCTGCGCAACGTCGGCTGGGCGCGCATGTTCAGCGATCGCCAGCTGACCGTCACGCTGAAGAACTCGAGCGGCGCGACCATCGTCGCGGCGGGCGGCAACCTGCGCAACCTGGCGCCGCAAGCCACCGGCTCGACGCGCGTGGCGGTGTCGGTGCCGGTGCCGGCCGGCGCGGCGGCGGGCGACTACGACGTCTACCTGAGCGCGCCGGACGTCTTCTCGACGACCGCGGGCAATCCGAAGTTCTCGGTGCGCTTCGCCAATGCCGACAACACCTCGGCCAAGCAGGCCTGGGACGGCACGAGCGCCTCCTACAAGGTGGGCACGACGATCAAGGTCAACTGACCGGACCCGCGCCAGCGAAAAGGGACGCCTTCGGGCGTCCCTTTTTGCTTGTGCGGCCGCGCCGTTTCGCGCGATCCGGGGGGACGTGCGCACCAGGCCCTGTGCTACCTTTTCGCCTCCCGTGTCGCCGAGGCAATGAGAGCGTGGTCCGCGTCCTGTTCGTGCTCAATTCACTGTGCGTCGGCGGTGCCGAGAAGCAGGTCGTCTCGCTGGTGAACCGGCTCGACCGCAGCCGCTTCGCGCTGTCCGTGCTCTACCTCAAGCCCGAGGAGACGCTGCGCCCGCAGCTGGAAGACGCGGCCTGCGCCGACGGCATCCGCTGCCTTGGCGTGAGCAAGGGGATCGAGTGGCCCGCGATCCGCGCGATCGCCGAGCACATCGAGCGCCACCAGATCGACGTGATGGTGTGCACCAACATGTATGCGCAGCTGTACGGCTGGCTCGCGCGGCGCATCGCTCGGCGCAAGCCGCGGCTGGTCGAGGTGTTCCACACCACCGACCTCGGCTCGCGCAAGGAGCGCCTGTCGATGGCGCTGTACAAGCCGCTGACTCGGCTCGCCGACCTGCTGGTCTACGTCTGCGGCGCGCAGGCGCGGCACTGGCAGCGCGAAGGCCTGCGCGCTCGCCAGGACACCGTGATCTACAACGGCATCGATGCCGAGCGCTTCGTCGACCGCTGGAGCGAGGACGACAAGGCCGCGCTGCGCGCCGGGCACGGCCTCGCGCGCGACGACTACGTGGTCGGCCTGTGCGCGGTGATGCGCCCCGAGAAGGCTCATGCCGACTTGCTGTCGGCGATCGCCGCACTGCGCGCGCGCGGCGTGCCGATCAAGGGCCTGCTGATCGGCGACGGCCCGCTGCGCGCGGCGCTCGAAGCGCAGATCGACGCGCTCGGCCTGCGCGACGCGGTGCGCATCACCGGCTTCCTGCAGGACGTGCGCCCGGCCGTCGCGGCCTGCGACGTGCTGGTGCTCGCCTCGCATTCGGTCGAGACCTTCTCGCTCGCGGCGCTCGAGGCGATGGCGCTCGGCCGCCCGATGGTGATGACCGAGATCGGCGGTGCCGCCGAGCAGGTCACGCCGGGCGTGCACGGCTTGCTCTATCCGCCCGGCGACCTCGACGCACTGGCCGATCGGCTCGCCACCCTGCACGAGCGCACCACGCGCGAGGCGATGGGCGCGCGCGCCGCGCAGCGAGTGCGCGCGGAGTTCGATCTCGCGCAGATGGTCGAAGGCTACGAGCGCACCTTCAGCGCGCTGGTGGCCGGCCAGCAGCTGCCGGCGCTGCGGCCCGATCAGCCGCGCGATCTCGCGACACGCTCGTAGACCTGCTGCGTCTGCAAGGCGCTGCGCTCCCAGCTGAACTGCTCGGCCGCCCAGCGGCGCTGCGCCTCGCGCGCGGTGGCATCGAGCGGGCGCGCGTGCTCGCGCAGCCGCTGCGCCAGCGCCGCGACATCGCCCAGCGGCGCGTAGCAATCGGTGGGCAGGCCGATCTCCAGGTTGGCCGGGATGTCGCTCGCCACCACCGGCAGCCCGTACGACAAGGCCTCGAGGATCGCGATCGGCAGCCCCTCGTGCGACGAGGGCAGCACGAACAGGCCCGCGTTCGCATACAGCTCCTGCAGCGCGGTGCCCGACTGGAAGCCGGTCGCCACCACGCCTTCGGTGCGCGCAGCCGCCTCGACGACGCCTTGCGCATACGGATCGGCATGGTCGGCCGCGCCGACGATCGCGAGCTTCCAGCCGTCGAGCGCGGCGACGCGAAACGCCTCGATCAAGTCGAGGTGGCGCTTCTCCGGCACCAGTCGGCTGACCAGCAGCACATAGCGCCCCGGCTCGAGCCCGAACTGGCGCGGCGTCTCGCTGCCGAACTCCAGCGTCGCGGGCAGCGACAAGCCGTTGCGGATCAGCGTGCAATCGCGGCCGTGCTGCGCGGCGATCGAGTCGTGGATGACCTTGGAGATCACGATCAGCTCGCTGGCCCAGCGCGCCGCGAGCGACTCGCCCAGGCGCAGCATCCAGCGCGCGAAGCGGCCCCACTTCTGGCGGTCGTAGTCGGGGCCGTGGTGCGTGACGACCACGCGCAGGCCCAGCAATCGCGCCAGCGGCGTCATCAGGGCCGGGCCGATCGCCTGGATGTGCAGCACGTCGGGCCGCTTGACCAGGCCCGCATGCAGCACGCCCAGGAAGGTGTGCACGATGGCTTCGAGCTGCTTCCTGCGCGGCGTCCAGATCTCGACGAAGCGCACGCCGCGCCAGCTCGGGCCCACCTCGCGGCGCTGGTAGCCGCGCCGCGTGATCGCGCTGACCTCGAGGCCGTGCTCGACCAGGCGCGGGCACAGCTGCTCGGCATGCGTCTCGACGCCGCCTTGCACGCCAGGAAAGCCGCGCAGGCCGAGCCAGGCGACCTTGATCGGGCGAGCCATCGCGCGGCTCAGGTCGCGGCGCGCTCGACCGTGCTGCCGGCCGCCTTGGGCGGCAGCAGCACATCGAGCACCTCGCGCGAGAGCCGGCGCCAGTCGTAGCGATGGCGCACCAGCTCGCGGCCGTTGGCGCCGAGTTCGGTGGCGCGCTTGGGGTCGTCGAGCAGCGCCACGACGGCCGAGGTCATGCCATCGAGGTCGTTCGGCGCGGCCAGCGATCCGGTGCGGCCCTCGACGACCAGGTCGCTGTAGAACAGCAGGTCCCAGGTCACCGCGGGCAGACCCACCGCCATCGCCTCGAGGCAGGTGCCGGGCAGGCCTTCGTAGTACGAGGTCGCGGCATAGACGCGGCTGCGCCGGTAGTACGAGACCATCTGGTCGAACGGCACCTTGCCGGCCAGGATGACGTTGTCCGGCAGGCGCGACAGCTCGGCGTTCACGTAGGCATCGTCGTCGCCGTAGCCGACGATCGCGATGCGGATGCCCGGGCGCGCGGCGACCAGGCGCTTGCAGACCTCGACCATCGGCCGGCTGCCCTTGCGCTTCTCGATGCGGCCCGCAAAGATGACGTCGATGTCCTTGGGCGGCGCGTCGCCGGCGATGTCGAAGCGCGAGATGTCCACGCCGTTGGGCACGATGCTGACCTTGCCGACATCGCCGTAGCAGGCCAGCTCCTGGCGGCCCTGCTCGGTCAGGCCGATCACGCGCTGCGCGCGCGCCAGCAGCAGCTTCTCGATCTGGATCTTGAACCACAGGCCGAGCGGGTTCCACGGGTTGTCGAAGTTGCGGTTGCCCTCGAACTTGCCCGACATGCCCCAGTAGGTGGTGTGCGCGGTCCACACCAGCGGCCCGCCGCCGATCAGCAGCGCCGGGATCATCGGCGGCGTGTGCAGGTTGATGCACTCGAGTTCGCCCTCGCGGCGCCACTGCGCGAGCAGGCGGCGCACGCGCAGGCTCCACGTCAGCAGGCCCAGGCGGTGCGTCGGGTTCGGGATGCGCATGACCTCGACGCGCGGATCGATCGGCCGATGGCCGGGCTCGTCGATCGTGATCAGCACGATGCGCGGGGTCTGCGCCGGCAGGTTCGCCAGGAAGGATTCGACGTAGCGGGCGATGCCGCTGACCTGGAAGAACTGCGGATAGACGATCGCGATCATGAAGCTGCTCCCGGCACCGTCAGCGCGGCACCTTGTCCTGCCAGCGCTGGCGCGTGAAGCGCGGCTTCGGCTGGCGCACCCGGGCGCTGCGCATCGGCCGCACTGCCGGCACCGGCACCGCGACCGGCATCGTGTAGAGGCGCCAGATCAGCACGCCGCAGCCGAACCACAGGTAGGTCTGCGCTGCGCTGGGCATGTAGTTGCCGGTGGTCGCGGCCATCACGAGCAGGCCGAACAGCGCGAAGCGCGAGCCCTGCAGGAAGGCGCCCACCGGCGTCGCGGCCGCGTCGCCCGCCACCGCCACCTTGAAGCGCCGGATCAGCCAGACCCAGAAGCACACGAACACCGCGGCACCGACGATGCCCATGTCCATCAGGATCTCGAGGTAGATGTTGTGCGGATGGGTGGCGATGTAGCTGCCCTGGGCCACCGCCGCCGACCACTGGGTCGAGCCGAGGCCGCGGCCGATGATCGGGCTTTCGAGCACCTCGGGTGCGAGCTTCACCCAGCCGGCGACGCGGCCGGCGGTGAGGTCGTCGCGCGCGATGTCGCCGGCATCGGCGAGCGCGCCCGAGCGCAGGCCCACCGTCAAGCGCTCCTGCACCGCGTCGGGCGCGAACATCAGCCCGAGCGCCCCGACGGCGATGGTGATGAAGATGACCTTGATGCGCTTGGCCAGCACCAGGTAGCCGATGGCCGTGACGATGAACGCCAGCACGCCGCCGCGCGAGAAGGTCAGCATCAGCGCCACCAGCACGATGGCCAGGCAGCCCGCGACGAACAGGTTCGCGAGCCGCGACGTCATCTTGCCGAGCATGAACAGCAGCGGCCCCGCCGCGAACGCGAACAGCAGGCCGAAGCGGTTGGCGTGCATGCCGCGCGGCTCCAGGAACTCGCGGTTCGCGGCGACGTCGGCGAACGAGCCCGGGTAGGTCACGACGGTGTAGAACACCGCCGCCGCGGGCGGGATCGCCGACAGCGCCATCAGCAGCAGCCAGCGCTCGGGCTTCTCGCTGTCCATCATCGCGTTGGCCACCAGGAAGGCAAACGAGAAGTAATAGAACACCGGCTTGGCGTAGCGCTGCACGGCGTACGAGATCGGCTGGTAGGTCTCGAGCGCGTCGGGGCTCGTGTAGTAGTTGCGCGCGCCTTCGCTGATGTGCGGGAACGCGACCAGGATCGCGATCGTCACCGGGACGAAGTAGCCCCAGATGAACACGCGCGGCAGCGGCACCCACTCGGCCTTGCCGAACACCTTCTTCAGCGCGAACGAGCCGAGCGCGGCGATCGTGACGAAGTTCAGCAGGTTCAGGCCGCTGATCGTCGGCAGCATCGTCGACATCGGCAGCAGCATCACGAGCAGCATCACGCCCAGCCGGTAGTCGCGCAGGATCAGCGGCAGCGGCAAGGCGCCCGCGAGCATCACCAGCGTGATCTTCGCGCCCAGCAAGGTGGCCACGATGCCCAGCGCCAGGCCGACGACCACCGCGGCCACGACGACCGCGACCGAGGCTTTCGATTGCGTCATGCTTCCACCACCGGCACGGCCGGCGCCTCGTTGCGGCGACGCAGCACGTCGCGCAGCGCGAACGCGCCGACCGCCACCTGCGCCACGCCTGCCACGACGTAGGCCCACAGCGCCGCATGCACGCCGAGCTGCGGCGCCAGCAGGTGCGTGATGCCGACGAACAGCAGGGCATTGAGCGCGGTCACGCCGATGAACCAGCTGGTGCGCGACAGCGCCACCAGGCTCATGCCGAACACCCAGCCGCCCATCTTCAGCACGTCGCCGACCAGCTGCAGCGGCAGGTAGTCGACCACCGCGTCGAAGCGGTGGTTGAAGATGATGTGGACGATCTCGCTGCGCAGCAGCGCGATGCACGCCGCCATGCCGGCGGTGACCGCGAGCGCGGCGCCGAAGTTACGCAGGATCTGCAGGCGCAGGCGCGGCGGATCGTTGATGCGCTCGCCCATGTGCGGCATGAAGTACAGCGAGATCGACGAGACGATGATCGCCTGGTAGGCCTCCGACAGCCGCCACGTCGCCTGCCACAGGCCGGCGGTGTCGAGGTTGGTCGCGGAGGCGAGCGCGTCGCGCACCAGGATCAGCGCCAGCGGCGGCAGCACGCCGTTGACGATCAGCATCGGGAAGAAGCCGAACAGGCGCTTGCAGATCGCACGGTCGAAGCCGCCTTCCAGGAAGTCCGACACGCGCGCGTTCTGCGAACGGCGCTGCATCAGCACGACCGCGATCACGCCCGACAGCAGCAGCACGACGAAGGTGCCCCACAGGCCGCCCTCGATGCCCCAGAGATAGGAGAACGGCGCGAAGACCATCAGGCCCGCGACCGTCGAGACGATCACCGCGACGCCGATCAGGCCGATCTCCTTGGTCACGCCGAGCAGGCCGAAGACCAGGTCGGTGACGATCGCAGCACCGATCGCCAGGCCGCTGGCCGCGATCAGCCAGGTGTACTGACGATCGGTCAGCAGCCACTGCGCGACCAGCGGCGCGGCGAACAGCATCACGATGCCGACCAGGAGCGTGAGCGCGAGCCCGATGCGCAGCGCGGTCGAGTAGACGCGGCGGCGGTAGGCGAGATCGTCGCCGCGCTCGCTGGCCAGGCGCGTCGAGCCGGTCACCAGGCCCTGGCCCAGCATGCTCTGGAACAGGCTTACGAAGTTGGAGAACTGCGCCACCAGCGCCAGGCCGGCCGGGCCGAGGTAGACCGCGGTGATCTTGATGCTGATGAAGCTGCAGACCATGCGCACCAGGGCCATGCTGCCGCCCCAACCGAAGGCCTTGCGCATCACGCCGGAACTCTTCATCGTGCGGCCACCTCGTCGAACACGGCGCGGTAACGCTGCACCGCGCGCTCCATCGTGTGGTGTTCGTCGAAGCAGCGGCGACAGGCCTCGCTGGCCTCGCGCCACGCCTCGGGGCTCGCGCACAGGCGCTCGATTTCACGTGTCATCTGTTCGATGTCCTCGCAGGCGATCGTGCCGCTGACGCCCGGCGCCGACTCCGGCCGCACGAACGAGACCGACGGTATGCCGCGCGACCAGGCCTGCATGAAGGTATTGGGCAAGCCCTCGTATGACGAGGTGTTGACGAACACGCCGGCGCGATCGAACTGCGCGCCGACCTCGCCGAACGGCACGTGGCCGAGCATCTCGAGGTTGGGCAGGTCGGCCGCGGCGCGGCGGATCTCGTCGAAGTAGGCCTGCGCGTCGGGCGTGACGCCGGGGCCGCCGACCATCACGAAGCGGCGCTGCGGCAGCCGGCGCGCGAGCTCGACGAACAGCGCCGGCTGCTTCAGCGGCTTGACCGTCGCGGCCCACAGCACCGGCGCGCCGAACGCACCGGGGCGCGCGCCGGGCTCCTCGTAGCCGTTGGGGATCAGGTGGCCTTCGCGCGCGAAGTTGTCGCGCAGCATCTGCATCTGCACCGCGTTCTGTGCGATCACGGCGTCGGCCGCACGCAGCCCGCGGCGGTACATGAACACGTGCTGCGCCGGCATGTAGGGCAGCGCGCCGAGCTGGAAGTCGGGATCGCTCGCGCCGGCGAACACGAAGGCCTTGCCGAACAGCTTCGCGTAGAGCGCGGCCGAGGCGACCTGCTCGCCGGCCGTCTGCATGAACACGATGTCGGGCGAGATCTTGCGCAGGCCGACGACGACGTCGGACATGCGCGGATAGAAGAAGCGCAGGCCCGGCAGCCCGCGGCGCCCCGGCGCCGGGATCTTGTGGACCGCGATGCCATTCGCATCGACGACTTCGGGCTGGCCGAAATCGCCGGTCAGCACCGAGATCCGGTAGCCGGCGCGCTGCAGCGCGCGGATCTGCACGGTCTGCTGCACCTCGGCGCCGCCGACGAAGGCGATGCCGCTTTCGGGCACCAGCACCGGATAGATGTTGCCGGCCACGAAGCACAGGTGCAGCGGCGCGCAGGCATCGGCCGCGAGCTCGGCCGCGGACAGGTCGTCGCGCTTCATGACCCGGCCGCCGCGAGCGTCGTCTCGACGGTGCGCTGCGACGCCGTGCGCCGCACCCAGTCGTCGCGGAACTCGCGCAGCGTCATGCCGGTGAACGAGCGCTCGATGGTCGAGAACAGCGTCGCGAGATCACCGTAGAGCGCGTCGATCGCGGCCTCGTCGGCGAAGCTGTCGCTGCCACCGGGCATCAGCTCGGACGAATGGATCACGAACTCGATGAAGGGGCGGCGCTGTTCGAGCGCCTCGCGCACGACATCGAGCATGTGAGGCAGATTGCGGCCGTCCGGATAGAGCCAGCGGTGGATCGGCTGCTTGCGCCAGGCATAGCGGCGCAGCCCCGGCACCGAGTAGGCCCAAGGCGCGATGCGGTGCAGCGCGCTGCGCATCACCGTGGCCGGCAGCTCCAGGATCGGCGAGTCGCCGGGCTGGTCGATGCGATCGAGGTCGAGGAAATACGGCGTGGCCGGGAAACGCGAGTAGTCGGTGCCGCCGCGCCCGTTGGGATTGCCGAGCGTTTGCGCCCACGACACGGTCGGCGTGACCGAGCAGTCGACCAGGTAGCCGTACTTCGCGAGCAGGCGCGCATAGCGGCTGTCGAGCGCCCAGCGGCCGGCGCGGTGGCTGACGACGTCGCACTCGAAGCGATCGCGCAGCAGCGCGGTCATGTGCGCGACCTTGGCTTCCATCTGGTCGTCCGGATACTCGACCAGGAAGGGTTGGTAGTGGTAGTCGTCGTCGGTCAGCGGCTGGCCGGCCGGCGGGCAGTTCCAGGCATGCAGGTGCATGCCGATCTCGCCGGTGCCGCGGCGCAGCACGTCGCGCCCGAAGGCGACGAACTCCTCGTTGACCGCCATCTCGTGGTTCGTGAGCCAGCTCGGCTTGAAGCCGTGCGACTCGCACAGGCGCTGGAAGCGCGCGAGGTAGGCGGCGTTGCGCGTCTCGATCGTGCGCGGGCGCGACCACAGGTGGTCGCCCTCGGTGTCGACCGTGATCAGGAAGGCCGGGTGCGGCGATGCCGTGGCGTCAGGCATGGACGGCCTCGAGATACGGGACCAGCACCTTGTCGTCGCCGTAGCGATCGTCCATGAACTGCTTGCAGGTCTGGCTGGCGCGCGCCCAGTCGGCGCGCTGCGTCGCGAAGCGCTCGACCGCGGCGGCCATCTCGTCCATCGAGCGCGGCGCGCTGCCGAGCTTTTGCGAGGCGATCAGGCCGTCCGGGTCGAAGAAGGCGACCGTCGGCGCGCCGCGGCGCCAGGCCTGCAGGTAGGAGTTCGGGAAGCCCTCGGAGTCCGAGGTGTTCACGAACACCTTGGCGCGCTCGTAGAAGTCGTTGACGTCGTGGTACGGCACGCGGCCGTGGAACGTGAGGTTGGGGATAGCGCGCGCCTGCTCGCGGATCTGCTCGTAGAGATCCTCGTGGCCGGGTTGCGTGCCGCCGATCATGTGCACGCGCAGGTTGGGCACGCGCCGCGCCAGCTCGAGCGCGAGATCGGGGCGCTTGAACGGGCGCAGGTTGTTGACCCACAGCACGTCGACGTCGCGCTGCTCGAAGGCGAGGTCGAGCTGGTTCGGATCGACCAGCATCGCCGCGATGCGGCTGGGCAGGCCGTAGTTGGCGTCCAGCGCGCGCGACTGCTGCGCGCTTTGCGACAGCACCGCGTTGGCGCGGCGCAGGCCGTACTCGTAGATCTTCTTGTCGCGCCAGAAGCGGATCAGCAGGTTCTTCGGATCGCAGTCGGTGTCGTGGGCGATGCGAAACACCACGCGCTTGCCGTTGAGCCTGGCGAACAGCGCCACCACGCCGACCTGCACGCCGGCGCAGCTGACGTAGTAGACGTCGGCGTCTGCGCGCTGCAGCGCGGCCCACAGCTTGGTGATGCGCGGATGCAGGAAGCGCAGCACCGGCAGGCCTTCGTCCAGGCCATGGGCCTTGTAGAGGCTCACGCCGTCGACCACCTCGGCGTCGCGCTGGCCGTAGTCGGCCACGATCATCGAGACGCGGTAGCCGCGCTTGACCAGCGCGCGCGCGAGCAGCGTGTGCTGCACCTGCTCGCCGCCGATGCCGTGGTGGTTGTACTCGCGCGAGATGACCGGCAGGTTCTCCAGCCCGACGAAGCAAATGCTGGGCACGCCCATGTCAGCCGCCTCGTTCGCGTCAGTACTCGTTCATGATCACGCCGACCACCTCGGCCTGACTCTCGGTCAGCGCGTTGGCCAGCGATTTCAGGGCGTCCAGCCGCGAGGCGTCCTTGCGCGCGACGATCACCGCGGCGCCGCAGCGGTCGGCGATCACGTGCGCGTCGGCGCCGTAGACCGCGGCCGGCGTGTCGACCACCACGTGGTCGAAGCGCGAGGTCAGCTCGTGCATCAGCAGGCTGAAGGTCTGGCGCTCGAGCAGTTCGAGCGGGTTCGGCGGCACCACGCCGACCGGCAGCAGGAACAGCCCGTTGACGCTGGGCACCTGCTGGATCACCTGCGAGTCGGTGCGCCCGGCCAGAAGGCTCGACAGGCCCGCCGAGCCCTCGACCCGGAAGATCTCGTGCTGGCGCGGGCCGCGCAGGTCGGCATCGACCAGCAGGGTGCGACCGCCTTGCTGCGCCAGCGTCACCGCGAGGTTGGCGGCGAAGAAGCTCTTGCCGTCGCCCGAGGCGGGGCTGACGATCGCCACCGCGCGGTTCTGCCCGCCTTCGTTGAAGACGCGCATCATCAGCTGGCTGCGGATCGAGCGGATCGCCTCCGACTGCGCGACGAAGGGCTGGCGCAGCGCGACCAGCTCTTCGCTGATCGACTGCTCGTCCTGCGAAGCGTAGGGGTAGTGGAACTGCTCGGCCAGCGCGCCCAGCACCTGCTCGGAGGTCGCCAGGCCGAGCGCGACGGCGGCGTCGCCGAAGCGCATGCGGCGCTCGTCGGCGGTGCGCGCGATCAGCGCCACCTGCTCCTCGTCGAGGCGCAGCTTCTCGGCGAGGATCTCGCCGATGCGCCGCTCCTGCGACAGCGACTGGACGTCGGTGGCCGCCTGGGACGAGGTCGGCAGGTCGAAGACCTTGGAGGAACGAAGTCGGGCCATCACGCTTCCTTGGTCGGGGCCGGCAGGCGGCCTGCAATCTTGGGCATCACGAGCGGCACGCGGCGGCTGGCGAACGCGCCGCGCGCGCCCGGCTTGGGCAGCACGCCGAGCATCGGCAGGCCCAGCAGTTGGGACGTGTCGGCCACGGTGCGCGCGCGCGGGTCGCCGTACTCGAGCACCACCACCGCGCCGAGCGCGAGGAAGGCGCCGACCACCAGCGCCAGCGCCGTGTTGAGCAGCAGCTTGGGCGACGAGGGCTTCTGCGGCGGCGTGGCCTCGGTCAGCACGTAGGCGTTGCTGGTCGTCGCGCGGCTCTCGAGGTCGGTCTGGTTCATGCGGTTGCGCACGTTGTCGTAGGCGCGCTGCGCGCTTTCGACATCACGCACGAAGACCGAGGCCTCGTCGCGCAGCGACTTCATGCGCGCGACCTTGATGCGCTGCTGGTCGAGCGCGGCGCGGATCTCGGCCTCGCGCTGGCGATTGATGCTCGCGGTGACGCCGACACCGCCGCCGATGCGCCCGATCTCGGCATTGAGCCGGTTGCGCGTCTCGACGACGCTCTGGCGCGCCTCGATCACCTGCGGATGGTTGTCGCCCAGGCGCGTGGTGAGTTCCTGCAGCCGCGCCTCGGCGCGCGCGAGGTCGGCCTTGAGCGAGCCGACCACCGGGTTGCTGAGCACCTCGGGCAGCATGCCGCTTTGCTTGCCGACCTGCGCCTGACGGCTGCCCGACTCGGCCGACAGCGACTGCAGCGCGACCAGCTGGCTCGACAGGTCGTTGAGCCGCGCGGTCTCGACGTCGAGCCGCTCGTCGGTCGAGACCAGGCCCTTCTCGCGCTGGAACGCCGACAAGCGCGCCTGCGCCTGCGCGAGCCGCTCGCTCAGCAGCTTGGACTGTTCGTCGAAGAAGCTCGTGTACTTGCGCGCCGGGTCGACGCGCAACTCCAGCACGGTCTCGAGGTAGGCGCGCACGTAGCCGTTGGCCAGCTGCGCGGCGAACTGCGCGTTCTGCGCCTTGCAGGTCACGCGGATGATGTTGGACTCGCGCGAGGGCTTCACGTCGAGCAGCGCCTGCAGCTCGTCGATCAGCCAGCCCTCGAAGCGGCCTTCGCCGTTGGTCTGCTTCTTCCACTCGTCGCGGATCTCGGCGTTCTCCATCAGGCCGAGGTTGCTGATCACGCGGCCGGAGACGCGATCGCTCTTGATCACGTCGATCTGCGTCGAGATGAACGCCGAGGCGGCCATGCCCGACACCTGCAAGCCGGTGATCTGGTCGGGCGGCGCCAGGTCGACCAGCACCTCGGCGGTCGCCGTGTACTTCTTGGGCAGCAGCAGGCTGACCGCGACGGCCGCGCACACCGTCAGCAGGAAGACCGCCAGGGCGATCGAGCGTCGCGCCTTCAGGATCGCGAGGAATTGCTCGAGGTTCATTTCATGGCCCTTTCGTCAGAACAGGCTCTCGCGCACGTAGACCACGTCGCCGTCGCGCACCGCATCGTCCATCGCAGGCTGGATCACCTGCACCTTGCCGTCGGCGCCGCGGCGGTGCACGCGGATGCCCTTCTCGGTACCGCGCGGCGTCAGGCCGCCACCGGTGGCGAGCGCCTGCATCACCGTCATGCCGCGCTCCAGGCGCAGCGCGCCGGGGCGCTGCACTTCGCCGTAGATGAACACGGTGGGCGCGCGGTCGACCCAGATCACGTCACCGTTGACGACGCGGATGTCGTCGTTGCGCGCGTTCGGGCCGAACACGCGCGGCAGGTCGATCTCGGCGCGAAACGGCTGGCCGTTGCGCGTGCCGACCACGGTGAGCAGGTCGGCGCCGGCGGGCGCGACGCCGCCGGCCATCGCCAGCACGTCGGTCATGCGAACGTCGGCGACCTCGAGCGGATAGCGCCCCGGCCGGTTGACCTGGCCGAGCACCGAGACCTGGTTGCCACGCACCTGGGTGACGATGATCGTGACCTGCGGCTGCTTGACGAAGTTGCCGCTGCGCAGGCCATCGGCCACGCGCTTCTCGGCCGCCGAGATGGCCAGGCCACCGATCTGCACCGTGCCCAGCAGCGGGAACGAGATCGTGCCCTGCTCGGAGACGCGCGTCTCGAGCGTCAGGTCGGGGTTCTGGTAGACCGTCACGCGGATGCCGTCACCGGAACCCAGCGTGTATTCGCGCACGGCGGGCGCGGGCGCCTGCTGGGCCTGTTGGGCATTCACGAGCCCTGCCAGCACGCAGCCGATCACGAACAGCGCGCGGCGCATCGTCGACAAGAAAGAATCACGCGTCATTTCACCCCCTGGGTCTGCAACTTCTCGGCATGGGCCAGCGGCATCGCGGCCAGACTGCCGTTAGGCCGGCTGGCACTTTCAGCATAGCTGCCGAGGTACTCGATGCGAGCTGACTGACGCAGCGCGCGAAGATGGCTCTCGACGCGCTCGCGGCGGCGTTCGTTGAGCAAGAACAATTCGATCGAGCCGCTCGCCTGGGCCAGGCCGAGCGGCTCGGTCTGCGAGGCGACCAGGAACACGACGTGCGCGCCCTTGGCGGCCGGCAGCCACAGCGACTGGCCGTCGCGCAGCCGCGCCACTTCGGGCAGCAGGTCCAGCGGCAGCTGCTCGGCGGCCTGCACCGAAAGCGTCGCGACGAAGCGCCGGCGCGCAGCGCCGAGCGACTGCGCGAAATCGTCGGCCGAGCGGGCCGCCTCGAGGCTCGCGCGCAGCTCGGTGATCTGGTCGGCGGGCACGTCGACGACGAAGTCGTGCAGCGTGTAGAGACGCCGCTCGGCGAACAGCTCGGGATGGCCGGCGTAGTAGCTGCGCACCTCGTCGGCGCTGGGCTTGGGCACCGACTCGCCGAGCTTGTCGGCATAGGCGCGCGCGACGATCTCGCGCGTGGCCGCACCGACGGTCTGCGCGACGCGCGGGTCGTGGTCGAGCTTGATCTCCTGCGCCTTCTGCATCGCGAGTTCGAGATCGATCAGGCGTTCGAGTGCATCCTTCGCGGCGGCGGGCTGCGGCTCGGCATGGCGCGAGCTGCGGCGCTGCGACAGTGCGTAGTCGATCTCGTAGACCGTGATCTCTTCCTTGTTCACCTTGGCGGCCACCTGGGGTGCCGAGGCATCCGAGGCACTGCAGCCGAGCAAGGCCGCCGCGGACATCAGGCCGATCGCCGCACATGCCCGGTCGCCGAAGCGATGAGATTCGAACCTGGGCATCGATGCTTCCTTCACCCTGAGGTGTCCCAAACGGGGCGGCGTAGCCTTCTGCAAAGGGCTCGCGCGCCGATTTCGAAACTCAGTGTATCGAGGACCACTGCTGCGACGCAGTCCCCAACCAGGGGGGACAAAAAGATCACGTTCGCGTCATCACGACGCCTCGCAAAGCCTTTATCGGCGCGGGTTCCAGGCCTTCGGGCGTGAAATCTTCAACAGTTTTTCCGGCTCTGTTTCAGCCGTGTTTCAGCAGGCCTTCTTCAGGCCTTCAAACCCCAGTGCAGCGCGACGACGCCGCCCGTGAGGTTGTGCACATCCACGTGCGCGAAACCGGCGGACTTCATCATCGCCTTGAGTTCGGCCTGGCCCGGATGCATGCGGATCGACTCGGCCAGGTAGCGATAGCTTTCGGCATCTCCGGCCACCAGCTGGCCGAGCTTGGGCAGCACGCGAAAGGAGTACCAGTCGTAGACCTTCTCGAGCGGCTTGGCGACCTTGGAGAACTCCAGCACCAGCAGCCGTCCGCGCGGTTTCAGCACGCGCTGCATCTCGGCCAGTGCGCGGTCCTTGTGCGTCATGTTGCGCAGGCCGAAGGCGACCGTGACGATGTCGAAGCTGGCGTCGGGAAAGGGCAGCTGCTCGGCGTCGCACAGCGTGGTCGGCAGGATCAGGCCTTCGTCGGTGAGGCGATCGCGGCCTTCGCTGAGCATCGCCTCGTTGATGTCGGTGTGCACCACCATGCCGCGCGGGCCGACGCGCCGCGCGAAGGCGCGCGCGAGGTCGCCGGTGCCGCCGGCGATGTCGAGCACGCGATCGCCCTCGCGCACCTGCGACGCGGCGATCGTGTAGGCCTTCCAGACGCGGTGCAGGCCCATCGACATCAGGTCGTTCATCACGTCGTACTTCGACGCGACCGAGTCGAACACGCCGCGCACGCGCTGCGCCTTGTCCTTCTCGTCGACGTTCTGGTAGCCGAAGTGGGTCTGGCTCATGGCGGCCTTCGCGATCAGTGGTGGTGGCCGCAGGCCGAGGCCGCGGCGGCCGTCATCGGCGCATCACGATCGACACCGGCAGCGGCGAGCCGATCGAGATAGGCCTGCCAGAGCTGCTCCTGCTCGGCGCCGAGCTTGTAGAGGTAGTCCCAGGCGAACAGGCCGGAGCTGTGGCCGTCGGAGAAGGTCGGCTGGACCGCGTAGTTGCCGACCGCTTCCATCGAGACGATCTCGACCTCGCGCTTGCCGGTCTGCAGCACTTCCTGGCCTGGGCCGTGGCCCTGCACCTCGGCCGAGGGCGAATAGACCCGCAGCAGCTCGAACGGCAGGCGAAAGTGCGCGCCGTCGGCATAGCTGATCTCGAGCACGCGCGATTGCTGGTGCACCGTCAGCGCGGTGGGAATGGGCGTGTTCTTGTCGAGACCGGCCATGGTGTGTTGATGCTTTCGAATGGGTCGGCGCGAAGTCTAGTCGGCCAGATGGGCCAGCGCGGCAAAGACCGCGGCGTCCAGAGCGGCAAGCGACGTGCCCAGGCGGGCCAGCGGCGTCGGCTCGACCGTGCGCTGCGGTGCCGCCCAGACCGGCTGCGGCCAGTGGCTGTCCCAGTCGAAGCGCGCGATCACGTGCCAGTGCAGGTGAGGCACCACGTTGCCCAGTGCCGCGAGGTTGATCTTGGTGGGCGCCAGCCGCTCGCGCAGCGTGCGCTCGACCGCTTCGACGACCGTCATGCAATGCACGCGCGCATCCGCATCGAGATCGCCGAACTCGGCCACGTGCTCGCGCCAGACGACGCGATAGAAGGCCGGAAACGCCGCGTCCTCGGCGCGGATCACGCGCCAGCGCTGCGCCTGCGCGACCAGCACGCCGCCGCTCGCCTCGCACAGCGCACAGCCGGCGCGCGGCGAGCGCGGCGCGGCGAAGTCCTGTGACAGCGCCATCAGACCAGCACGCGCTCGATGCCGCCGGCATTGGCGCGGCCGACGTAGTCCTCGAGCCAGGTCGCGCCGAGGATGAGACGCGCCATCTCGACGACGATGTAGTCGGCCTCGAGCAGGCCGTTCTGCAGGTCGTTCTCGTAGCGCGACAGGCCTTGCAGGCAGCTCGGGCAGGAGGTCAGGATCTTCACGTTGGCCTGCGCGGCGGCCGACGGCGCCATCTGGCGCAGCGCGTCGACGTTCTTGCGCAGCTCCTCTTCCTTGCGGAAGCGCACCTGGGTCGCGATGTCCGGACGCGTGACGCCGAGCGTTCCGCTCTCGCCGCAGCAGCGCTCGGCCTTGATCACCTGCTCGCCGACCAGCGCCTTGACCGTCTTCATCGGCTCTTGCTGCTTCATCGGGCTGTGGCAGGGGTCGTGGTACAGGTAGGCGGCGCCCTGCGCCTCGAGCCTGATGCCCTTTTCGAGCAGGAACTCGTGGATGTCGACGATGCGGCAGCCCGGGAAGATCTTGTCGAACTGGTAGCCCTGCAGCTGGTCGTAGCAGGTGCCGCAGCTCACGACCACCGTCTTGATGTCCAGGTAGTTCAGCGTGTTGGCGACACGGTGGAACAGCACCCGGTTGTCGGTGATCATCTGCTCGGCCTTCTCGAACTGGCCGCTGCCGCGCTGCGGATAGCCGCAGCACAGGTAGCCCGGCGGCAGCACCGTCTGCACACCGGCATGCCACAGCATCGCCTGCGTCGCGAGGCCGACCTGCGAGAACAGCCGCTCCGAGCCACAGCCCGGGAAATAGAACACCGCCTCGCTGTCCGACGTGGTCGCCTTGGGGTCGCGGATGATCGGCACGTAGGCCTTGTCCTCGATGTCCAACAGCGCACGCGCGGTCTTCTTCGGCAGCCCGCCCGGCAGTTTCTTGTTGACGAAGTGGATCACCTGCTCCTTGACCGGAGCGGTGCCCACGGTCGCCGGCGGCGCGGCGGTCTGCTTCTTCGCGATGCCCTTGAACACATCGACCGCCAGGCGCTGCGCCTTGAAGCCGACATCGACCATCGCGGCGCGCGCGATCTTGATCGTCTGCGGATTGGTCGCGTTGAGCATGAACATCGCCGCGGCGTTGCCGGGGCGGAAGCTCTTCTGGCCCATCTTGCGCAGCAGGTTGCGCATCGCCATCGAGACATCGCCGAAGTCGATCTTCACCGGGCACGGCGTCAGGCACTTGTGGCAGACGGTGCAGTGGTCGGCGACGTCCTCGAACTCCTGCCAGTGCGCGATCGACACGCCGCGGCGCGTCTGCTCCTCGTACAGGAAGGCCTCGACCAGCAGCGAGGTCGCGAGGATCTTGTTGCGCGGGCTGTAGAGCAGGTTGGCGCGCGGCACGTGGGTGGCGCACACCGGCTTGCACTTGCCGCAGCGCAGGCAGTCCTTGATCGAATCGGCGATCGCGCCGATGTCGCTCTGCTGCATGATGATCGACTCGTGGCCCATCAGCCCGAAGCTGGGCGTGTAGGCGTGCGAGAGATCGGCGGCATGCACGTCGTCGGCGAAACGACCGCGCATCAGCTTGCCGCGGTTGAAGCGGCCTTCCGGGTCGACGCGGCGCTTGTAGTCCTCGAAGGGCCTGAGCTCGTCGTCGTTGAGGAACTCGAGCTTGGTGATGCCGATGCCGTGCTCGCCGGAGATCACGCCATCGAGACGGCGCGCCAGGGCCATGATGCGCGCGACCGCCTCGTGCGCGGTCTGCAGCATCTCGTAGTTGTCGCTGTTGACCGGGATGTTGGTGTGCACGTTGCCGTCGCCGGCATGCATGTGAAGGGCCACCCACACCCGCCCGCGCAGCACCTCCTTGTGGATGCGCTTGCAGTCCTCGACGATGGGCGCGAGCTGCGCGCCGGCGAACAGCGACTGGAAGGGCTTGAGGATCTGCGTCTTCCACGACGCGCGCAGCGTGTGGTCCTGCAGCAGCGCGAAGAACGTGCGGCCGCTCTCGGCATCGACCTGGTCGAGGTTGTCCAGCCAGCCCTGCCATTGCGCGCGCGTCTCGCGCAGCAGCGCGAGCGCCTGCGCGACGCGGTCTTCGAGCAGCTCGGCGCTGGCGATCTCGCTGGCGTCGTCGGTCTTGCCCAGCGGCAGGTTGCCCTGCGCGATGTAGGCCTCGAGCCGGCCCACCAGCGCAAGCTTGTTGCGCAGCGACAGCTCGATATTGATGCGCTCGATGCCCTCGGTGTACTCGCCCATCCGCGGCAGCGGAATGACGACGTCCTCGTTGATCTTGAAGGCGTTGGTGTGGCGCGCGATCGCCGCGGTGCGCTTGCGGTCGAGCCAGAACTTCTTGCGCGCCTCGGCATTGACCGCGACGAAGCCTTCGCCGGCGCGCGAGTTGGCGATGCGCACCACCTCGCTGGTCGCGCGCGCGACGGCCGTGTCGTCGTCGCCGACGATGTCGCCGACCAGCACCATCTTCGGCAAGCCGCCGCGCTTGCTCTTGGTCGCGTAGCCGACGGCCTTGAGATAGCGGTCGTCGAGGTGCTCGAGGCCGGCGAGGATGGCGCCGCCTTCGCGCTGCGCCTCGGCGAACATGAAGTCCTTGATCTCGACGATCGAGGGCACGGCGTCCTTGGCGTTGCCGAAGAACTCCAGGCACACGGTGCGCGTGTGCGCCGGCATGCGGTGCACGACCCAGCGCGCCGAGGTGATCAGGCCGTCGCAGCCTTCCTTCTGAATGCCGGGCAGGCCGGCGAGGAACTTGTCGGTGACGTCCTTGCCGAGCCCTTCCTTGCGGAACAGGGGGCCGGGGATCACGAGCGTTTCGGTGCGCTCGAGCGTCTTGCCGGTGGCGTCGAAGTAGCGCAGCTCGAAGCGCGCCTCGGGCACGTCGTGGATCTTGCCGCGGTTGTGGTCGAGGCGAACCACCTCGAGCCACTTGGCGTCGGGCGTGACCATGCGCCAGCTCGCCAGGTTGTCGAGCGCGGTGCCCCACAGCACGGCCTTCTTGCCGCCGGCGTTCATCGCGATGTTGCCGCCGATGCAGCTGGCCTCGGCCGAGGTGGGATCGACCGCGAACACGTAGCCGGCGCGCTCGGCGGCATCGGCCACGCGTTGCGTGACGACACCGGCTTCGGTCCAGACGGTGGGCACGGGGCCGTCGATGCCGGGCAGCTCGACCAGCTCGACCTCGGTCATCTGCTCGAGCTTCTCGGTGTTGATCACCGCGCTCTTCCACGTGAGCGGGATGGCGCCGCCGGTGTAGCCAGTGCCGCCGCCGCGCGGAATGATGGTCAGGCCCAGCTCGACGCAGGCGGCCACCAGGCCCGCCATCTCGACCTCGGTGTCGGGCGTCAGCACGACGAAGGGGTATTCGACCCGCCAGTCGGTGGCGTCGGTCACGTGCGAGACGCGCGACAGGCCGTCGAACTTGATGTTGTCCTTGGCGGTGTGGCGGCCCAGCGCCTTGCGCGCGGCCTTTCGCAACGCCTCGACGCGCTCGAAGCTGGCCGAGAAGCGCTCGACCGCGGCACCGGCGGCGACCAGCAGCTCGCCGACCATCGCGTCGCGCTGCGAATCCTGTTCGGGCGTGCGGCGCTTGCCCACTTCGGCCAGGCGATGGTGCAGCGCCTCGATCAGTGCGGCGCGACGCTTGGGGTTGTCGAGCAGGTCGTCTTGCAGGTAGGGATTGCGCTCGACGACCCAGATGTCGCCCAGAACCTCGTAGAGCATGCGCGCCGAGCGGCCGGTGCGGCGCTCTTCGCGCAACTGATTCAAGAGCTCCCAGGCACGCGAGCCGAGCAGGCGCACGACGATCTCGCGATCCGAGAACGAGGTGTAGTTGTACGGGATCTCGCGCAGGCGCGCGGGGCCTGCGTCGTGGTCGGGCTCGGTGGCCGAGATGGCGCGGTGGATCGGCAGCGGTGCGTTCATCGGAGGTCCGGCGCCTGGGTGGCCAGGAGGGGTCGCGGCAAGAGGCGGCCTGGGCGCGACGGGACTGACGATGCTATCGCAGTGCAGCAAGGCCCCACGCTCTTGGGGTGGCCGGGCGCGCGGAAGGCGAGCGCGAGTGCTCGTGCATCGCTAGCATGGGCAGCACGATATGGACGCTCCCTGGCCCTACCCCTTCTGGATCGCGCATCGCGGCGCCGGCCGGCTGGCACCCGAGAACACGCTGGCCGCGATGCGCATCGGCCTGGCGCGCGGCTGGATGATGGCCGAGTGCGACCTGACGCTGTCGGCCGACGGCGTGCCCTTCCTGCTGCACGACGAAAGCCTGGAGCGCACCACCAGCGGCCGCGGCATCGCGGTCGAGCAGGACTGGTCGGCGCTGGCCACGCTGGATGCCGGCGCCTGGCACTCGCCGGCCTTCGCCGGTGAAACCCTGCCGCGGCTCGAGGCGCTGGCCGCGCTGGCGCTGCCCAGCGGCCTCGCGCTGAACCTCGAACTCAAGCCCGGCCCGGGCGACGACGTGCGCTGCGGTCGCGTCGGCGCGGCGGCGGCGGCGCGGCTGTGGGCCACTGCGGCGCTGCCGCCGCTGATCAGCTCGTTCTCGACCGAGGCGCTGGCCGCGGCGCGCCAGTCCGCGCCGATCCTGCCGCGCGCCTTGCTGCTGCAGTCGCTGGCGCCCGACTGGCGCGAGACCGCCGAGGCGCTGGGCGCGGTGGCCGTCGTGATCTCGCACAAGGTGCTCGACGCGCATGTGATCGAGCTCGCGCACGACGTCGGCCTGCGGGTGTTGAGCTACACGGTCAACACCGATGTCGATGCCGAGCGGCTGATCGATGCCGGCATCGACGGCATCATCACCGACGCGATCGACCACTTCGATCCTCACGCTTGACCGGGGGCCGGTGACTTGAGGAGGAGCGATGAACAGTGAAACCTTCGAAGGCGGCTGCACCTGCCGCTCGGTGCGCTATCGCCTGACATCGCGCCCGCTGTTCGTGAACTGCTGCCATTGCCGCTGGTGCCAGCGCGAAAGCGGCAGCGCCTTCGCGCTCAACGCGATGATCGAAAGCGCGCGGGTCGAGCGGCTGCAAGGCGAGGTCGAGACCATCGACACGCCCACGCACAGCGGCAAGGGCCAGAAGATCGTGCGCTGTGCGAGCTGCCGCGTCGCGCTGTGGAGCCATTACGCCGGCGCTGGCGAGGCGGTTTCTTTCGTGCGCGTCGGCACGCTCGACGAGCCCGACCGGCTGCCCCCGGACATCCACATCTTCACGATGTCGAAGCAGCCCTGGGTGCAGCTGCCTGCCGGCACGCCGGTGATGCAGGAGTACTACAAGGCCTCGGAGCATTGGCCCGCAGAGAGCCTCGCGCGCCGCGCCGAGCTGATCGCGGCCAGCAAGCGCTAGCCGCGCACCGCCCACCGCGCGCTCAGCGCGCGCTCGAAGCCCACAGCGCGCTCAGCGCGCGCTCGAAGCCCACAGCGCGCTCATCGCGCGCTCGAAGCGCTGCGCGATCTCGGCCTCGCGCGCATGGCGGCCTTCGCGCAGCGCGAAGCGCCCGGCGACCATCACGTCGCGAAACGGCCGGCCCGGGCTCGAGAACACCAGCGCGTCGAGCGTGTTTTGCGCCGGCACGCCGAGCAGCGGCGGGTCGTTCGCATCGATCACCAGCAGGTCGGCACGCGCGCCCGCCTCCAGGCCCCAGCGCGCGAAGCCCGCTGCCGCCGCGCCACCGGCGCGCACGCGCTCGAACAGCCGCGCCGCGGTCGACGGCTCGCCCAGCTGCGGCGCGGCCGAGACGTTGCGGCGGCGCAGTTGCAGGCGCTGGCCGTAGTCGAGCAGGCGCAGCTCGCTCGGCCAGTCGCGCGTGACCTGGCTGTCCGAGCCGACCGAGATCGGCACGCCGCGCGCCAGCCAGCGCGGCAGGTCGGGCAGGCCGTCGCCGAGATTGGCTTCGGTGGCGGGGCAGATCACGACGCCGGCGCTGCTCTCGGCCACCGCGTCGATCTCGCTCTCGGTCGCATGCGTGGCGTGCACGAGCTGCCAGCGCGCGTCGAGCCAGGCCTGCGAGCACAGCCATTCGATCGGGCGCAGGCCGGTCGCGTTGACGCAGTCCTCGACCTCGGCGGTCTGCTCGGCGACGTGGATGTGGATCGGCCCCTCGCCGAGCTTGTCGACCAGGCGCGCGATCGAGGCCGGCGCGGCCGCGCGCAGCGAATGGATCGCGACACCGGCATCGAGCAGCGGCCGGCACACCGCGCGGATCGCGTCGCGCATCGTGCGCACCTGCGCCGCGTCGGTCGCGAAGCGGCGCTGGTCGGCGCGCAGCGTCGGCAGCGCGAAGCCGGCGCGCTCGTAGAGCACCGGCAGCAAGGTCAGGCCCAGGCCGGCGTCGTCGCAGGCATCGGCCAGCGCCCAGGACATCGCGAGCGGATCTTCGTGACGGCTGCCGTCGGGCTCGTGGTGCAGGTAGTGGAACTCGCACAGCTGCGTGTAACCGCCTTGAAGCAGCTCGACCGCGAGCTGGGCCGCGATCGCGCGCAGCGCATCGGGATCGAGCGCGAGCGCGACGCCATACATGCGGTCGCGCCACGACCAGAAGTCGTCGTGCTCGCCCTCGCGCCGCTCGGCCAGGCCGGCGAAGGCGCGCTGGAAGGCGTGGCTGTGCGCATCGACCAGGCCCGGCAGCACCGGGCCGGCGAGCGGCAGGTCGCCAGCCTGCGCCGCGACGCCCGGCTCGATCGACGACCAGTGGCCGCGCGCGTCGACCGACAGCCGCACCGAAGCCTGCCAGCGCCCGCCGACCCAGGCGCGCGGCGCCCACAGCGCGCGGCCGCGCAGATCGCTTTCACCGACGGCCATCGGGCCTCCAGTCGATCATGGTGCGCACCAGCTGGTCGAGCAGCGGCATCACGCCGTCGGCGCGCGACTGGTCCCACTGTTCGGGCTTGTCTTCATCGACATAGCAGCGCCAGCACATCTCGAGCTGCACCGCGTGCACCCCCAGCTCGGGCCGACCGTAGAAGCGCGTGATGTGGCCGCCCTTGAAGCGGCCGTCGACCACATGACTGAAGCGATGCTGGCCGGCGAGCACCGCCGCGAGCGCATCGCGCAGCGAGGCGTCGCAGCTCGCGCCCGCCGCGGTGCCAAGGTTCAGCGCCGGCAGATGGCCCTCGAACAGCCACGGCAACTCGGACTTGATGCTGTGGCCGTCGAACAGCACCACATGGCCATGCGCGCTGCGCACGCGCTCGAGTTCGTCGCGCAGCGCATCGTGATACGGCCGCCAGTAGCGCTCGACGCGGCGCGCGATCTCGGCCTCGTCCGGCGCGCCGCCGTCGCGGTAGATCGCCTCGCCGGTGAAGTGACGCGTCGGGCACAGCTCGGTGTTGTTGACGCCCGGATACATCGGCACGTTCTCGGGCGGGCGGTTCAGGTCGATCAGGTAGCGCGAGTGGCGCGGCACGATCAGCGACGCGCCGAGATCGCGCACGAAGTCGTAGAGCCGGTCGAGATGCCAGTCGGTGTCCTCGACCGTCAGCGCACGCTCGGTGTAGCGATGGCGCTGGTCGGCGGGAATCGCGGTGCCCACGTGGGGCACGCTGACGACCAGCGGCCGCCGGCCACGATGCAGCGTGAAGACGTCGGTGGGGTTCATCGCAGCGATACCTCCTGGCCGCCGAGTACCAGCGTGCGCAATGGATTGACGCCGAAGCGGTAGGCCAGCTCGCGCGGATGCGCGACGTCCCAGACCGCGAGGTCGGCGCGCTTGCCGGCCTCGAGCGTGCCATGGCTTTGCGACAGGCCGAGCGCGCGTGCGGCGTTGGCGGTGAAGCCGCGCACGGCTTCTTCGGGCGTCAGGCGAAACAGCGTGCAGGCCATGTTGATCATCAAGAGCGGCGACAGCGTCGGCGACGAGCCCGGGTTGTGGTCGGTCGCCAGCGCGATCGGCACGCCGGCATCGCGCAAGGCCTGCACCGGCGGCAGCGTCGTGTCGCGCAGGAAATAGTAGGCGCCCGGCAGCAGCACGGCCACCGTGCCCGCCGCGGCCATCGCGGCGATGCCTTCGGCGCTCAGGTGCTCGAGGTGGTCGCAAGACAGCGCGCCGAACTCGGCCGCGAGCTGGGCGCCGCCCTGGTCGCTCAACTGCTCGGCGTGCAGCTTGACCGGCAGCTTCGAACGCTGCGCGGCCTCGAACACGCGGCGCGTCTGCGCGGGCGAGAAGGCGATGCGTTCGCAGAACGCGTCGACCGCGTCGACCAGGCCGGCGTCGGCGAGATTCGGCAGCCAGGTGGTGATCGCGTCGACGTAGTCGTCGGCGCGGCCGTCGAACTCGGACGGCAGCGCGTGCGCGGCGAGGCAGGTGGTGCGCACCGTCAGGCCGGTCGCCTTGCCGACACGCCGCGCGGCGCGCAGGCAGCGTGCCTCGTGCTCGAGGCTCAGGCCGTAGCCCGACTTGATCTCGACCGCGCCGACGCCTTCTCGCATCAGCGTTCGAGCGCGTTCGACGGCCAGCGACTCGAGCTCGGCGTCGCTCGCGGCGCGCGTGGCCGCGACGGTCGAGCGGATGCCGCCACCGGCGCGCGCGATTTCCTCGTAGGTGGCGCCCTGCAGCCGCAGCTCGAACTCGCGCGAACGGTCGCCGGCGTAGACCAGATGCGTGTGGCAATCGACGAAGGCCGGCGTGACCGAGGCGCCGCCGAGGTCGATGGGGCGGCGTGCGAGCGAGGCCAGCTCGGCGGGCAGCGCGGATTCGTCACCGACCCAGACGATGCGATCGCCTTCGGCAACCAGCGCGCCGCGCTCGATCCAGCCCCACGGCGTTTGCGCCGGATCGCCGGCCATCGTCGCGAGGCGCGCGTTGCGCCAGAGGGTCAGCGTGCTCATGCGGCCTCCTCGTCGAAGCTGATCCACCAGGCACGTGGCGCGATGGCGGCAGTGATCGTCCACGGCGCACGCGATTCGCCGGCCTGCCAAGCGAGGCAGCCCGCGGGCAACTTGATCGCGAGGTCGCCATCGTGCAGCGTCACCGCATCGGCGGCGTAGATCGCGCGCAGCGTTCTCGCGGCCGGCGCCTGCTCGCGGCACAGCGCGCGCCGCATCTCGCCGCGGCCGCGCGACAGCATCAGGTTGAGGTCGCGCGTCGGGCCGGCCAGCAAGCGGCAGCCGGGCGCGTCGGCACCGTCGAAACGCAGTACCTCGTCGCCTCGCCGGCACAGCTGCTCGCGATCACCGAAACGCAGCGCGACGCCCTCGCCTTCGATCACCGCGAACCAGCGATCGATGCCCACGAAGGCCGAGAACGGCCCATCGCGCTCGATGTCGGCGACGCTGATGCGCAGCGCCCAATCGGCCGCCTGCGGCCAGGCCAGCAGCTCGCGCGTGCGCCCGCCGCCGTTGCGCCAGGCGCTCGGCGTGATGTCGTCGAATCGAACGAGCGTCGTCACGGCTTGAACGCTCCCTCGACCAGGTAGCGCGTGCCCGGATGCACCAGCCGCGCGATCGTCACCGGCGTGCCGCGACTGACGGTGCGACGCGTGACGACCAGGCAGGGCTCGCCGCGTTCGATGGCCAGCAGCTTGGCTTCCTGCGCGGTCGGCGCGGCGGCCTCGATCTGGAACTGCGCCTCCCACAGAGGCGCGACCTCGAGCAGGTAATGCGTCGGCGTGGTCCGCGTGAAATCGACCTCGAGATAGCGCGGCGCGCAAGCCGGGTTGACGTAGCGGTCCTCGCACTGCAGCGCGACGCCGTTCTCGTGATGGACGATCAGCGTGTGGAACACGCGCGCGCCGGCCGCCAGGCCGAGCCGCTCGGCCAGCGCGGCGGTGGCCTTTTCCTCGCGCGCCAGATGCACCTCGGCATGGTGATGGTGGCCGCGCGCGGCGATCTCCTCGTGCAGGTCGCGGATCGTCAGCGTCGAGGCGACGCGGTGCAGCTGCGCCGCGAAGGTGCCCACGCCCTGCACGCGATCGACCAGGCCCTCGGTCTGCAACTCGCGCAAGGCCCGGTTGACCGTCATGCGGCTCACGCCGAACTGCGCGACCAGCTCGGCCTCCGAAGGCATCAGCGCGCCGGGCATGAAGCGCCCGCGCGCGAGTTCGTCTTTCAGGTGCTGCTTGACCTGGGCATAAGGCGCCAGGGAGCCGACGGTCGAGGTGGCCATATCGGGTTCGATCCTACTTGCCTAAGCTTGTATAGACAAGTAGAGTCATCCCCATCGTCGCGCTTGTTTGCGACGCGAAAGCCCGCCATGACCGACCTGTCCGCCCTGCCCCAGACCGCCCGCCCCCGGCCCGTCAAGGCGCCCACCGGCACGACCCTGAGCTGCCGCAACTGGCTGATCGAGGCGGCCTACCGGATGATCCAGAACAACCTGGACCCGGCCGTCGCCGAGAACCCCGACGCACTGGTCGTCTACGGCGGCATCGGCAAGGCGGCGCGCGACTGGAACGCCTTCGAGGCCATCCTCGAATCGCTGCGCAAGCTGGGTGAGGACGAGTCGCTGCTGATCCAGTCGGGCAAGCCGGTCGGCGTGTTTCGCACCCATGTCGACGCGCCGCGCGTGCTGATCGCGAACTCCAACCTGGTGCCCAAGTGGGCCACGTGGGAACACTTCCACGAGCTCGATCGCCTGGGCCTGATGATGTACGGCCAGATGACCGCGGGCTCGTGGATCTACATCGGCACGCAAGGCATCGTGCAGGGCACCTACGAGACCTTCGCCGAGGCTGCGAACCAGCACTTCGGCGGCAGCTTCAGGGGCCGCTGGATCCTGACCGCGGGCCTGGGCGGCATGGGCGGCGCGCAACCGCTGGCGGCCTCGTTCGCGGGCGCCTGCTCGCTGAACATCGAGTGCCAGCAGTCGCGCATCGACTTCCGCCTCAAGACGCGCTATCTCGACGAGCAGGCCGCGGACCTCGACGATGCGCTGGCGCGCATCGCGAAGTACTGCGCCGAGGGCAAGGCGGTCTCGATCGGCCTGCTCGGCAATGCGGCCGACGTGCTGCCCGAGCTGGTCAAGCGCGCGAAGAGCGGCGGCATGAAGCCCGACCTCGTGACCGACCAGACCAGCGCCCACGATCTCGTCAACGGCTACCTGCCCGCCGGCTGGAGCCTCGACCAGTGGCAGGCCGCGCGCGCCGATTCGAACCGGCACACCACGCTGCGCGACGCCGCCGCGAAGAGCTGCGCGGTGCACGTGCAGGCCATGCTCGACTTCCAGGCGATGGGCATCCCGACCGTCGACTACGGCAACAACATCCGCCAGGTCGCATTCGACCAAGGTGTGAAGAACGCCTTCGACTTCCCCGGCTTCGTGCCGGCCTACATCCGCCCGCTGTTCTGCCGCGGCAAGGGGCCGTTCCGCTGGGTCGCGCTCTCGGGTGATCCGGAAGACATCCGCAAGACCGACGCCAAGATGAAGGAGCTGTTCCCCGAGGACGCGCACCTGCATCGCTGGCTCGACATGGCCGGCGAGCGCATCGCCTTCCAGGGCCTGCCCGCGCGCATCTGCTGGATCGGCCTGGGCGAGCGCCACCGCGCCGGCCTGGCCTTCAACGAGATGGTGAAGAACGGCGAGCTGAAGGCGCCGATCGTGATCGGCCGCGACCACCTCGACTCCGGCTCGGTCGCCAGCCCGAACCGCGAAACCGAAAGCATGAAGGACGGCAGCGACGCCGTCTCCGACTGGCCGCTGCTCAACGCCTTGCTCAACACCGCCGGCGGCGCGACCTGGGTCTCGCTGCACCACGGCGGCGGCGTCGGCATGGGGTATTCGCAGCACGCGGGCGTGGTGATCGTCTGCGACGGCACCGAGGCCGCCGCCAAGCGCATCGAGCGCGTGCTGTGGAACGACCCGGCGACCGGCGTGATGCGCCACGCCGATGCCGGCTACGACATCGCGGTGCAGTGCGCCCGCGAGCACCGCCTGAACCTGCCGATGATCAAGTAAGCGAAGCGCGATGACGACGACGAAGCACCTCACGATCACGCCCGGCCAGCTCACGCTCGAGCAGCTGCTGGCCATCCACGCCGGCGGCACGCGCATCGAGCTCGATGCCGCCTGCCGCACGGGCATCCGCGCCAGCGCCGCGCTGGTGCAGCGCGCCGCGGCCGGCGACGCCGCGGTCTATGGCGTCAACACCGGCTTCGGCAAGCTGGCCAACCAGCGCATCGGCAATGCCGAGCTCGACCAGCTGCAGCTGAACCTGATCCGCTCGCACAGCGTGGGCGTCGGCGCACCGCTGCAGCCGTCGGTGGTGCGGCTGATGCTCGCGACCAAGGCGGCGAGCCTCGCGCGCGGCGCCTCGGGCGTGCGCGAACTCGTGATCGACACGCTGCTGGCGGTGCTCAACGCCGGCCTCGTGCCCTACGTGCCAGCGCAGGGTTCGGTCGGCGCCTCGGGCGATCTCGCGCCGCTGTCGCACATGACGCTGGCGCTGCTCGGCGAAGGCGAGTTCCTGGTCGATGGCGAACGCCGCCCCGCGCTGGCCGTGCTGCGCGAAGCCGGCATCGCGCCGCTGAAGCTCGCCGCCAAGGAAGGCCTCGCGCTGATCAACGGCACGCAGACCTCGACCGCGCTGGCGCTGCATGCCTTCCTGGCCTTCGAGCCGGTGCTCGAATCGGCGCTGGTGATCGGCGCGCTGACGGTCGATGCCGCGCGCGGCAGCGACGGCCCCTTCGATCCGCGCATCCACGAGCTGCGTGGCCAGCCGGGCCAGATCGATGTGGCGCAGTACTACCGCGCGCTGCTCGGCGGCAGCGAGATCCGCCTGTCGCACCTCGAAGGCGACGACCGCGTGCAAGACCCCTATTGCCTGCGCTGCCAGCCGCAGGTGGTGGGCGCCTGCCTCGACCAGCTGCGCCACGCCGCGCTGGTGCTGCTGCGCGAAGCCAATGCCGTGACCGACAACCCGCTGGTGTTCGCGAGCGGCCCGCACGGCGAGGGCGAGATGGTCTCGGGCGGCAACTTCCACGCCGAGCCGGTGGCCCTGGCCGCGGACGCGATGGCCGTCGCGATCGCCGAGGTCGGCGCGATCGCCGAGCGCCGCATCGCGATGCTGATCGACGCCAGCGTCTCGCGCCTGCCGCCCTTCCTCACGCCCGATGCGGGCCTGAACAGCGGCTTCATGATCGCCCACGTCACCGCGGCCGCATTGGCCTCGGAGAACAAGTCGCTGGCGCATCCGGCCAGCGTCGACTCGCTGCCGACCTCGGCCAACCAGGAGGACCATGTCTCGATGGCCACCTTTGCGGCACGGCGATTGCAAGCGATGATCGACAACACCGCGCACATCCTCGGCATCGAGCTGCTCGCTGCGGCGCAGGGCATCGAGTTCCTGCGCCCGCTCGCCAGCTCGGCGGCGCTGGAGCAGGCGCATGCGCTGCTGCGCGAGCAGTGCCCCACGGTCGACCGCGACCGCTATCTCGCGCCCGACATCGAGCGCGCGACGGCCCTGGTCACCGACGGTGCGCTGTCTGGTGTGTTCCGTGCCTTGCCGGGGCTGCCGGCACTGAGGATCCCGGTCTGATCGTCAACGTCGATACGAGGAGCGAACGTCCGATGAAGTCCTTCAAGCTCACGATCGCCGCGCTCGCGGCCGCCGCGTTCACCTTGCCTGCCTTCGCACAGGAAACCAAGGTCGCGATCGGCCTGTCGGGCTGGACCGGCTTCGCGCCGCTGACCCTGGCCAAGGAGGCCGGCCTGTTCAAGAAGCATGGCCTGGACGTCACGCTGCGCAAGATCCCGCAGAAGGATCGCCACCTGGCGATCGCCTCGGGCGACATCCAGTGCGCGGCCACCACGGTCGAGACCTGGATCGTCTGGAACGCCAACGGCGTCGCGACCACGCAGATCTTCCAGCTCGACAAGAGCTACGGCGCCGACGGCATGGTCGTGAAGCCCGGCATCCAGAAGATCGCCGACCTCAAGGGCAAGACCATCGCGGCCAGCGCGCCGGGCACCGCGCCCTACTTCACGCTCGCTTGGATGCTCAAGAAGAACGGCCTGTCGTTGAAGGACGTGAAGGTCGTCAACCTCGAGCCGCAGGCCGCCGCCAATGCCTTCCTGGCCGGCACCGCCGACCTCGACGCCGGCATGACCTACGAGCCCTATCTGTCGAGCGTGCGCGCCAAGCCCGAGGCCGGCCGCATCATCGCCACGACGCTCGACTATCCGATGGTGATGGACACCTTCGGCTGCACCCCCACCTTCCTTGCCGGCAACCCCAAGGCCGCCAAGGGCCTGGCCGACGCCTACTTCGAGGCGCTGGAGCTGATCAAGAGCGATCCGAAGAAGAGCTTCGAGATCATGGGCGCCGACGTCAAGCAGACCGGCGAGGCCTTCGAGGCGAGCCAGAAGTACCTGCGCTGGCAGGACCGCGCGGCGAACCAGAAGTTCTTCGCCGGCGAGCACGCCGCGTTCAGCAAGGAAGCAGCCGATCTGCTGCTCGAGGCGGGGATCATCCGGCAGATGCCCGATCTCTCGAAGCTCGCCGACACGCACTTCATCCAGTGAAGCCGCTTGCTCCCGTCTCGCCGGGCGCGCGTGTCGCGCTCGGTGCGAGCTTCTTCGTGCTGTTCGTGGCGGTGTGGGCCGCGGCGACGCTGAGCGGCTTCGTCAGCAAGACCTTCCTGGCCGATCCGCTGACGATGCTGCGCTCCGGCTGGACGCTGCTCACCGAGATGGGCTTCGCGCACGACATCGGCATGACGGTGTGGCGCGTGATCGGCGGCTTCCTGATCGCCGCCGCGTTCGCGCTCCCGCTGGGCGTCGCGATGGGCACCTACAAGCCGGTCGAGGCCTTCTTCGAGCCCTTCGTCTCGTTCGCGCGCTACCTGCCGGCCTCGGCCTTCATACCGCTCTTGATCCTGTGGGCCGGCATCGGCGAGGCGCAAAAGCTCGCGGTGATCTTCATCGGCAGCTTCTTCCAGCTCACGCTGATGATCGCGGTCGCGGTCGGCAACACGCGCCGCGATCTGGTCGAAGCGGCCTACACGCTGGGCGTGAACGACCGCGGCCTGATCAAGCGCGTGCTGATCCCCGGCGCCGCGCCGGAGATCGCCGAGATCTTGCGCATGGTGCTGGGCTGGGCCTGGACGTATGTGATCGTCGCCGAGCTGATCGGCGCGTCCAGCGGCATCGGCCACATGATCACCGACAGCCAGGCGCTGCTGGCGACCGACCAGATCATCTTCGGCATCATCGTGATCGGCCTGATCGGGCTGGTCAGCGACTTCGCCTTCAAGGCGCTCAACCGGCGGCTGTTTCCGTGGGCGCAGCTCGGACGCTGAAGGCAAGCATGAGCAACATCCTCCAGGTGCGCGGCGTCTCGCGCCGCTTCACGTCGAACCACGGCGAGACGCTGGCGCTGCAGGCCACCGACCTCGACGTCGCCGAGAACGACTTCGTCACCCTGCTCGGCCCCTCGGGCTGCGGCAAGAGCACGCTGCTGCGCATCGTCGCGGGGCTGGACCATCCTTCGTCGGGCGAGGTGCTGCTCGACGGGCAGCGCATCGAAGGCCCCGGCGCCGATCGCGGCATGGTGTTCCAGAGCTACACGCTGTTCCCCTGGCTCACGGTGCAGGACAACGTCTGCTTCGGCCTGCGCGAACGCGGGCTGCCGCGTGCGCAGCAGCTGGAGATCGCGCAGGACTTCATCGCCAAGGTGGGCTTGCGCGGCTTCGAACGGCACTATCCGAAGCAGTTGTCGGGCGGCATGCAGCAGCGCACCGCGCTGGCGCGCGCGCTCGCGAACCAGCCGCGCATGCTGCTGATGGACGAGCCCTTCGGCGCGCTCGATCACCAGACGCGCGAGCTGATGCAAGAGCTGCTGCTCGGCATCTGGGAACAGCAACGCAAGACCGTGATCTTCGTGACGCACGACATCGACGAAGCCGTCTTCCTCGGCAGCCGCGTCGTCGTGATGAGCGCGCGGCCGGGGCGCATCAAGCTCGACCGCAAGGTCGAGCTCGCGCATCCGCGCCACTACGGCATGAAGACGACGCCGGCCTTCGCCGAGCTGAAGGCCGAGCTGACCGAGCAGGTGCGCGCCGAGGTGCTGGCGGCGCAGAAGCAGGCGGCTTAGTCTCGACTCAGGCCGCCTGCTTCAGCTCGGTGGCCTCGACCGGCGTTCGCACGTCGGCCTCCGCACCGAGCAGATCCGACTCCACCTCCGGCACCGGCAGCTCGCGCGTGTTGCGGATCACCGGATGCCGCCACGCCAGCAACGCGAGCAGCAAGGCGCTGCCGCCCGCGAAGCCCAGCGCCGCGCGCAAACCCACGTGCTCGCCGAGCCAGCCGCCGATCAGCGCGCCCGGACCGGCCGGGATCAGGATCAGCCAGCGCATCGAGCTCGTCATCCGTCCCAGCAGCGGCGCCGGCGTGACCGCCTGGCGCAGCGCGAGGAAGTTGATGAAGATCAGCACCGCGCCGGCGCTGAAGGCGAACAGCATCGCCGCGAAGGTCGCCACGCCGAAGGCATTGGCCGGCGCGACGGCCAGCGCGCTCCAGCCCACGCCGCAGATCGCGAAGCCCAGCACCAGGCAAGGCCCGGGGCCGATGCGCGCCGACACGCGATTGCCCAGCGTGCTCGCGATCACCGTGCCGAAGCCCATCGCCACGTAGCAAAGCCCGACCTGCGATTCGTTCAAGCCCAGCGTGCGGGTCGCGAACAGGATCTGCACCACGATCGCCGCGTGATGGCACATCTGCCACAGCCCCACGGCGACCGCAAGCGAGATCAGCAGCGGCGTGCCGCGCACGAAGCGCAGCCCGGCCTTCAGGTCGCGCCAGAAGTGCGCGTCGGCACGCTCGTGCAGCCGCTCGTGGATCGTCACGCCGCGCAGGATCAGCACCGAGCCGACCAGCAGCACGGCATCGACCACCAGCGCCAGCGGCGCGCCGACGATCTTGATCAGCGCACCCGCCAGCCCCGGCCCCGCGACCTCGGCACCCGAGGTCGCGAGCGCGTTCTTCGCATGCGCCTCGACCAGCCGCTCGCGCGCCACCACCTGGGTCAGCACGATCTGCGCGGCCGAGCCGGCGGTCACGTAGATGCAGCCCATCACGAAGGCTGCCGCATACATCCACGTCATGCCGAGCCAGCCCAGCCACCAGGCGATCGGCACCGACAGCACCACCGCTGCGATGCCGGCCTCGCCGGCGATGTAGACCGGCAGCTTGCGCACACGGTCCAGCCACACGCCGGCCGGCAGTGACAGCAGCACGAAGGGCGCGATCTCCATCGCGGTCAACAGACCCATCTGCGTGGGCGTCGCGTGCAGCAGCACCGCCGCCGTGAGCGGCAGCGCGAGCATCGTGACCTGGCCGCCGAAGGAGCTGATCAGGATCGAGGTCCACAGCCTTCGGTAGACCGCATCGCGCAGCAAGTCGTTGGGCGCCAGGCTGAATCGCTCGCGCAACGCGGCGCGCAGCATCGCCCATCGGCCGGCGCCGGCGCTTTGGGGCGTTGTCGTCGTCCTGCTGGACATACATCTCTCCTGCGTGGATCCGGGTGGGATCCGGTCGGGCCGGTAGGCCCTGTATCGGTAGCTCGATGAGCGCCGATGCGGCAGCTCGTCTTGCCGGCCCTTGCCGGCAAGACCGCAATGGATGCGGTAACCGAAAGGGCTGGGGCGCTAGCGCGGACGCGCCGGCGCGGCCACGACCGCTGCGATCCCGGCGCGCGACGCCGCGACTCGCAACGCGGTGGCGTGCGAGGGGCATCGGTCCTGATCGAGCAGTTTGGTCATGGGGGACTCGCGAAAGAGTGGCGGCGATGCTAACAGCGAGGCCCTGCGGTCGCCAACTCCGCACGTCGGTGCGAACACCGCGAAAGAACCGTGTTGATTCCATTTGAAACGCGAAATCCGCCGCAGGCATGCCGACTGCTAGCCGACCTCCACCCGTTGTAGGACCCCCGCGCCCCCGACGCCCCCTAGGATGGGGTCGACCCCTGGTGGATGCGGGGGGACAGCCAGAGCCCATGGATCCTGAGTCGTTGAGAATCCTGCACCTGGAAGACGTACCGGCCGACGCGGAGCTGATCCACCGATCGCTCGAAGGCAGCGGCTTGGCGCTCGAATGGCACACCGTCGGCGACGGTCGGGCCTTTCGAGCCGCACTCGAGGACGACGCGTCCATCGATGCGATCGTCTCCGATCAATCGGTCCCCGACCTCGAAGGCCTGCACGCGCTGCAGCTCGCACGCGAGCGCCGCGCCGACATGCCCTTCGTGTTCGTCTGCGGCGACCGCGGCGATCGCCACATCAAGCGCTGCCTCGCGGCCGGCGCCGACGACGTGGTCTCCAAGAGCCAGCTGTGGCGCCTGCCGGCCGCGATGCAGCACGTGCGCCAGCGTATCGAGCGCGACCGGCTCGCGCGCCGCGAGCGCGACATGATCGAGCTGATCGACGCGATCAAGTCGCTGTCTCTCGCGCGCAGCCTCGATCAGGTGATGGCGATCGTGCGGCGCGTCGCGCGATCGCTCGCGCATTCCGACGGCGCGACCTTCGTGCTGCGCGAGGGCGACCAGTGCCATTACGCCGACGAGGACGCGATCGGCCCGCTGTGGAAGGGCAGCCGCTTCCCGATGAGCAGCTGCATCAGCGGCTGGGCGATGGAACACCGGCAACCGGCCATCGTGTCCGATATTCGAAACGATGTGCGCATTCCGCTCGAGGCCTACGAGCCGACCTTCGTGCGCAGCCTGGTGATGGTGCCGATCCGCGCGGCCGCGCCGATCGGCGCGATCGGCACCTACTTCGCGCGCCCGCACACGGCCGATGCGCGCACCGTGGAGCTGCTGCAGGCGCTGGCCGACACGACCTCGGTGGCACTCGAGAACGTCGCCCTGTTCGAGCATCTCGAGCAGCGCGTCGCCGAACGCACCGAGGCGCTGCTGCGCACCAACGAGGAGCTGCAGGCCTTTTCGTACTCGGTCTCGCACGACCTGCATGCGCCGCTGCGCGCGGTCGAGGGCTTCGCGATGCTGCTCGACGAAACCCAGCGCCAGCGGCTCGACGACGAGGGCCAGCGCTTCGTCGGCCTGATCCGCTCGTCGGTGGGCCGCATGCGCAATTCGATCGACGAGCTGCTGCGTCTGTCGCGCATCAGCCGCACCGAGTTGCGGGTGCAGCGGGTCGATCTCGGCCGCCTGGCGCGCGATGTCCTGACCGAGCTGCAGGAGTCCGAGCCGCATCGCGTGGTCGAGATCGAGATCGCCGACGGCATGCTCGCGCAGGGCGACTCGGGGCTGCTGCTGGTGGCCCTGGAGAACCTGCTGCGCAATGCCTGGAAATACAGCGCGCGGCGCGCGGTCGCGCACATCGGCGTGGGCATGACGACGATGCCCGGCGACGTGCCGGTCTACTGGGTGCGCGACGACGGCGTCGGCTTCGACATGGCCGCCGCCGGCGAGCTGTTCCAGCCGTTTCGACGGCTGCACTCGGAGCGCGAGTTCCAGGGCATGGGCATCGGTCTGGCGATCGTGCAGCGCGTGGTCGCGCGGCACGGGGGAAGCATCTGGGCGGAAGCGGCGCCGGGGCGCGGCGCGGTGTTCCGCTTCACGCTGGGAGCACCTCGGCCGGCTTAGCGGGCCGAGCGCCGGGCCGCTCCCAAGCCGGCCCGCGTCCCCTCGGGGGACCGACCGGCGTACCCGTCGGTCGAGGGGCCAGACATTCAGCTGCGGTAGTCGGCGTTGATGCTGACGTAGTCGTGCGAGAGATCGCAGGTCCACACCGTCGCGTGCGGACGGTTCGCGCCCTTGCTGCGATGCAGGTCGACCTTGACCGTGATCTCGCTTTGCTTCATCACGCGCTGGCCGTCGGCCTCCTGGTAGGCCGGATGGCGGCCGCCCTTCGTGGCGACGTGAACGTCGTCGAGCCACAGGTCGATCAGCGACTGGTCGAGGTCGTCGATGCCGGCATAGCCGACCGCCGCGAGGATGCGCCCTAGGTTCGGGTCGCTGGCGAAGAAGGCCGTCTTGACCAGCGGCGAATGCGCGATCGCATAGGCGACCTGGCGGCACTCTTCCTTGTTGCGACCGCCGTCGATGCGCACGGTGATGAACTTGGTCGCGCCCTCGCCGTCGCGCACGATGGCCTGGGCGAGCTGCTGCGCGACCGCGATCACCGCGTCGCGCAGGATCACGCCGTCGGGCGAATCGAGCTGGGTGATCTCGGCGTGCTTCGCCTGGCGCGTCGCGACGACGACGAAGCTGTCGTTGGTCGACGTGTCGCCGTCGATCGTGATGCGGTTGAACGAGCGGTCGGCCGCCTCGCGCGCGAGCTCGGCAACGAGGCGCGGCGCGAGCTTGGCGTCGGTGGCGACGAAGCCCAGCATCGTCGCCATGTTGGGCCGGATCATCCCGGCACCCTTGGCGATGCCGCTGACCGTGACCACCTGGCCGCCGATCGTGACCTGCCTGGACACCGCCTTGGGCAGCGTGTCGGTGGTCATGATGGCCTCGGCCGCGAGCGCCCAGTTGGCCGGCTTGCGATCGGCCAGCGCGCCCGGCAGGCCGGCGACGATGCGATCGACCGGCAGCGTTTCCATGATCACGCCGGTCGAGAACGGCAGCACCTGCTCGGGCGCGATGTCCAGCAGCCCGGCCAGCGCCGAGCAGGTGGCGCGCGCCCGCGCGAGGCCGTCTTCGCCGGTGCCGGCGTTGGCGTTGCCGGTGTTGATCACCAGCGCGCGGATGCCGCCGGCGCCGGCCGCGAGGTGCTCGCGGCAGACCTGCACCGGCGCGGCGCAAAAGCGGTTGAGCGTGAACACGCCCGACACGGCCGAGCCCTCGGCCAGCGTCATCACCATCAGGTCGCGGCGATTGGCCTTGCGCACGCCGGCCATCGTGGTGCCGATCTCGACGCCGGGCACCGGCAGCAGATCAGCGGGGTTCGGGGCGACGAGATTGACCGGCATGGCGAGCGCTCCCGCGATGGATGTCGTTAGATCAGGCTAGCTTGCCGTGGCAGAGCTTGTACTTCTTGCCGCTGCCGCAAGGGCACGGGTCGTTGCGACCGACGCGCGGCACGGCATCGGCCATGGCCGTGGCGACCTGCGTGGCCGCGTCCTGCGACACCGAACCGTCCTCGTTGGGATGGATGTAGGTCACGTTGGCGATGTGCTCGGCCTTCTCCTCGATGGCCTCGGCCGCCTGGACCACGTCTTCCTGCGTCTGCACGCGCACCGTCATCAGCACGCGCGTGACCTGCATCTTCACCGTGTCGAGCAGCTGCGAGAACAGCTCGAAGGCCTCGCGCTTGTATTCCTGCTTGGGGTTCTTCTGCGCATAGCCGCGCAGATGGATGCCCTGGCGCAGGTAGTCCAGCGAGGCGAGGTGCTCGCGCCACTGCACGTCGATGGTCTGCAGCAGGATCATGCGTTCGAAGCTCGCGAACTGGCCGCGGCCCACGCTCTCGACCTTGGCCGCGTACTCGCGATCGGCGGCGGCGACGACCTGCTCGAGCATGTCTTCATCGCTGACCGACTCGCTCTTGTCGAGCTGCGCCTTGAGCGCGACGTCGAGCTGCCACTCCTCGCGCAGCACCTTCTCGAGCGCGCCGAGGTCCCACTGCTCCTCGACGCTTTCTTCCGGCACGAAGGTGCGCACGACGTCCGACATCGCGCCGTGGCGCAGGTTGCGGATCGAGTCGCCGATGTCCTGCGCCTCGAGGATCTCGTTGCGCTGCGCATAGATGACCTTGCGCTGGTCGTTGCTGACGTCGTCGTACTCGAGCAGCTGCTTGCGCACGTCGAAGTTGCGCGCCTCGACCTTGCGCTGCGCGCTCTCGATGCTGCGCGTGACGATGCCGGCTTCGATGGCCTCGCCGTCGGGCATCTTGAGGCGGTCCATGATGGCCTTGACGCGGTCGCCCGCGAAGATGCGCATCAGCGGATCTTCCAGCGACAGGTAGAAGCGCGACGAGCCCGGGTCGCCCTGGCGGCCCGAGCGGCCGCGCAGCTGGTTGTCGATGCGCCGGCTCTCGTGGCGCTCGGTCGCGATGATGCGCAGGCCGCCGACCTTCTTGACCTGCTCGTTCAAGCCGGCCCACTCGCCTTGCAGCTTGGCGATGCGAACGATCTTGTCGGTCGCCTCGATGGCGTCGTCGGCCTCGATGAACTGGACCTGCTTCTCGACGTTGCCGCCGAGCACGATGTCGGTGCCGCGGCCGGCCATGTTGGTGGCGATCGTGATCACGCCCGGGCGGCCCGCCTGCGCGATGATCTCGGCCTCCTTGGCGTGCTGCTTGGCGTTGAGCACCTGGTGCGGCAGCTTCGCCTTCTCGAGCAGCTTGGCGATCAGCTCCGAGTTCTCGATCGAGGTCGTGCCCACCAGCACCGGCTGGCCGCGCTCATGGCAGGCGCGGATGTCTTCGATCACCGCGTCGTACTTCTCGCGCGAGGTCTTGTAGACCAGGTCGAGTTCGTCCTTGCGAACCGTCGGCTTGTTGGGCGGGATCACCACGGTCTCGAGGCCGTAGATCTCCTGGAACTCGTAGGCCTCGGTGTCGGCCGTGCCGGTCATGCCGGCGAGCTTGCCGTACATGCGGAAGTAGTTCTGGAAGGTGATCGAGGCGAGCGTCTGGTTCTCGGCCTGGATCTGCACGCCTTCCTTGGCCTCGGTGGCCTGGTGCAGGCCGTCGCTCCAGCGCCGGCCCGTCATCAGGCGGCCGGTGAACTCGTCGACGATGATCACCTCGCCGTTTTGCACCACGTAGTGCTGGTCGCGGTGATAGAGGTGGTGCGCGCGCAGCGCCGCGTACAGGTGGTGGACCAGCGTGATGTTGGCCGCGTCGTACAGCGATGCGCCCTCGGCCAGCAGGCCGGCTTGCGTGAGCAGCGACTCGGCGTTCTCGTGGCCGGCTTCGGTGAGGAAGACCTGGTGGCTCTTCTCGTCGGCGGTGAAGTCGCCCGGCTCGATCACGCCCTCGCCGGTGCGCGGATCGGCCTCGCCGATCTGGCGCTTCAGGCGCGGCACGACGGCGTTGATCTTGAGATAGAGCTCGGTCTGGTCTTCGGCCTGGCCGCTGATGATCAGCGGCGTGCGGGCCTCGTCGATCAGGATGGAATCGACCTCGTCGACGATGGCGTAGGCCAGCGGCCGCTGCACGCGGTCCTGGACTTCGTAGACCATGTTGTCGCGCAGGTAGTCGAAGCCGTATTCGTTGTTGGTGCCGTAGGTGATGTCGGCGCCGTAGGCGGCCTGCTTCTCTTCGCGGCCCATGCCGGGCACGTTGACGCCGACCGTCATGCCGAGGAAGCCGTAGAGACGGCCCATCCACTCGGCATCGCGGCGCGCGAGGTAGTCGTTGACGGTGACGACGTGAACGCCCTTGGCAGCCAGCGCATTCAGGTAGACCGGCAGCGTCGCCATCAGCGTCTTGCCTTCGCCGGTGCGCATTTCGGCGATCTTGCCCTGGTGCAGCGTGATGCCGCCGATCAGCTGCACGTCGAAGTGGCGCATCTTCAGCGAACGCTTGCTCGCCTCGCGCACCGCGGCGAAGGCCTCGGGCAGCAGCGCGTCGAGCGTCTCGCCCTTGGCCAGCCGATCGCGGAACTCCTGGGTCTTGCCGCGCAGGGCCTCGTCGGACAAGGCTTCGAACTGCTGCTCCAGCCCGTTGATGCGCGCGACGACGCCGCGGAACTCCTTCAGCAGGCGATCGTTGCGGCTACCGAAGATGGAGGTGAGAAGCTTGGGCAACATGCGAAGTGCCGGAAGGTGAGCGCAAGGAACAGCGCAACTGGGGACGCGGCGACCGGGCTTCAAGCCGCGCGGCGCGCCGAATTCAACGGGCTCGACCGGGCACGCGCGGTGCGCCGATCAAAGCCCCGCAGTCTATCGCAGGCAGCCGGCCGTCCCGGCCGGCCAGACTGACGGCCCGCGGGCCCTGGCGGGCCGAAAGTTCAGCGCCGGCCGCGCTTGCCGGTGGCCGTGTTCAGCGCATCGGCGCCCTGGGCCAGGAACTTGGCCGGATCCTGCGGCACGCCCTCGACCAGCACCTCGAAGTGCAGGTGCGGGCCGGTCGAGCGGCCCGAGGTGCCGACCGCGGCGATCACCTGGCCGCGGCGCACCAGGTCGCCCGGCTTGACCATCAGCTTCGACGAGTGCGCATAGCGCGTGATCAGGCCGTTGCCGTGGTCGAGCTCGACCATCAGGCCGTAAGCCGGATGGCGCTCGGCCGTGACGACCACGCCGCCGGCGGCGGCCATGATCGCGGTGCCCGGCTCGGCCGGGAAATCCAGGCCGGTGTGCAGCGCCGAGCTGCCGGTGAAGGGGTCGGCACGGAAACCGAAGCCCGAGCCGATCGGCCCGTCGACCGGGGCGATGCTGGGCACCGTCAGCGCGCGCAGGCGGCTTTCGAGCAGGCGCGATTCGATCAGCGTCCACAGGTCGCCCTGGCGATCGGCCTGGCGATCGAGCGCGGCCAGCGCCTGGTCGAGCGCCTCGACCGACGGCGACGCGACCGGCACGAACGGCCCGCCGCGCCCGCCCGCCGCTGCAGCAGCGGCCGATGCGGCCGGCGCGACGGCCGGCGCGGACGTGGGCGCATCGAGGCCGCGCAGGTCCTCGGGCTTGAGCCCGGCCATGCCCGCGGTGCGTTCGCCGACGGCCTCGAGCCGCAGCAGCTTGGCCTGCATCTCGCCGACGCGGCGCGCCATCGCGTCGAGGTTCTCGCGCAGGAAGCGGTCGCGCTGGGCGATCTCGTCGCGCACCACCAGGCGCACGATCTGGCTGACCACCGGCCAGCCTTCACGCGCGGCGGTGAGGAAGACGAAGTGGTAGACCGCGCCGGAGATCGCGATCAGCAGCAGCGCCAGCGCCATCAGCAGCGCGGCCAATTGCCATGCGGCCAGCTGCACGATGCGCGTTCGTGCGGCGTGGCCGTGGGTCACAATGAGTTGCATCGACCGCCATCCTTTCGTGACTTTCTTCCATGCCCGCGCCGCAGCGCCCCGCCGTGCCCGACCCGCTGACCTTCAGCGAGGCGATGCAGCGCAGCGGACCGCTGAACCAGCTGCGCGCGATGCTGGCGGCCTCGCGCGAGAGCATGGAAGCGATTCGACCGCTGCTGCCGCCGGCCCTCGCCGCGCAGGTGCGCGCCGGGCCGATCGACGATAGCGGTGCCTTCGTGATCCTGGTGTCCAGCCCTGCCGTCGCGGCCAAGCTGCGGCAACTGTTGCCGCGGCTCGAACAGGCCCTGGCAGGGCGGGCTCGCCAGTCTGGCGCGATCAGGGTCCGGGTTCAAGCGGGGTGAGTACCGGCGGTTGAAACCGCCCGTGACGCGCGGATTGATCCTTTCCGAGCCGTCCTTGCGATGCCGGCCACGCTTCGGGCGCTGGCCGTCAAGTACGCGAACCGGATGACGAAGGCCGGGGTGAGATTCACTCACCAGGCAGGGAGCCATCATGGTTGCGAGGAAGCTGAGCATTCGGGGACGGCTGATGTGCGCGTTCTCCGTTCTGGGGATCGTCGTGCTGCTGGTCGTCGGGCTGGCGATGAAGTCGCTGAGCGATGCCGACGAGCGCTTCGAAGGCCATCTGCGCGGCATCAACGCGCGGCTGCTGATGTCCTACGAGCTGCGCACCGAGGTCGACGAGCGCGCGATCACGGCGCGCAACCTGGTGCTGCTGCTCACGGCACGCGAGCGCGAGACCGAGCGCGCGGCGGTCGTCGCGGCGCACGAGGCGGTCGGCCAGCGCATGGCGGCACTGAAGAAGCTGGCCGAAGCGCCGGACACCTCGGCCGACGAGCGCCGGCTGGTCGCCGAGATGGAGCGCATCGAAAAGGAATATGCGCCGGTGGCGCTGGCGATCGTCGAGATGGCGATGGCCGACAAGCACGACGAGGCGGTCGAGAAGATGAACCGCGAATGCCGCCCGCTGCTGGCGGCGCTGGTGCGGGCCGCGCACGAGTATCGCGACTACGCGAGCAAGCGCGCGGCGCGGCTGGTCGGCGAGGCGGCCGAGGCGTATGCGATGCAGCGCAACCTGCTGCTGCTGGGCTGCGCCTTGGCGTTCGCGGTTGCGGCGGTGGCTTGCGTGCTGATCACGCGCGGCCTGATGCGTGCGCTCGGCGCGGAGCCGGCCGAGCTGGGCGCGGTGGCGCGCCGCGTCGCCGACGGCGACCTCGGCGAGATCGCAACGGCCGCGCAGGCGCCGCAGGGCAGCGTGCTGGCCACGTTGGGCGAGATGCAGCACAGCCTGGCGCGCATCGTCATGCAGGTGCGCGGCAGCAGCGACAGCATCGCGACCGGCTCGGCGCAGATCGCGACCGGCAACGCGGACCTGAGCCAGCGCACCGAGGAACAAGCCAGCAATCTGCAGCAGACGGCCGCGTCGATGGAGCAGATCGCGGTGACGGTGCGCAACAGCGCCGACACGGCCGCGGAGGCGCGCCGTCTGGCGGCGGTGGCGTCGCAGGCGGCGGTGGAAGGTGGCGACCAGGTCGGCCAGGTGGTCGGCGCGATGAACGACATCTCGGCGTCGTCGAAGCGCATCGGCGAAATCATCGGCGTGATCGACGGCATCGCGTTCCAGACCAACATCCTGGCCCTGAACGCAGCCGTGGAAGCGGCGCGCGCCGGCGAGCAGGGCCGCGGCTTCGCGGTGGTGGCCAGCGAGGTGCGCAATCTCGCGGGGCGTTCGGCGCAGGCAGCCAAGGAGATCAAGGGCCTGATCGGCGCGAGCGTCGAATGCGTCGACAGCGGCGTGCGGCAGGTCAACGAGGCTGGCGAGTCGATGGGGCGGATCGTCTCGCAGGTGCAGCGCGTGAGCCAGATGATCGGCGAGCTGTCGGACTCGGCGGCGCAGCAGTCTCAAGGGCTGGAGCAGGTCGGCGACGCGGTGCAGCAGTTGGACCAGGTGACGCAGCAGAACGCGGCGCTGGTGGAGGAAACGGCGGCCGCGGCGCAGAGCCTGAGGCATCAGGCGGCGCAGTTGGCGCAGGCGATGAACCTGTTCCGGCTGGAGGGCGCGGTGGCTGTCGCGTAATGCGAGGCGACTGGTGCGAGGCGACTGGTGCCGGCTATCCGAATCGAACGGATGACCTACTGTTTACAAGACAGTTGCTCTACCAACTGAGCTAAGCCGGCCCGAAGCCGAAATTGTAGGCGGGGCGTGCGAGGCGCCCTTGCCTCAAAGCTGCGAGTCGATCGGCAGCAGCGACAGGAAGCCCGCGCTGAAGCGGCGCCACCACGAGGTCTGCGGATCGGTGTCCGAAAGCGAGCCATCCGCAGCACGCCAGCGCAGCGCGCCCTGCGCATCGAGCTCGACGCGCCAGGCCTGCTCGGGCGCGCGCGTCTCGAACCAGCGGCACAGCTTGTCGGCATGCGTCGCCGTGTCGACGATCACGCCGCTCTCCGAGTTGAGCGAGGCCGAGCGCGGATCGAGGTTGAACGAGCCGACGAACACGCGACGCCCGTCGGCCGCCATCGCCTTGGCATGCAGGCTCGCGCGCGACGAGCCGCCGATGCCGCGCACCGCGCGCTTGTCGTTGCTCTTGTCGGACTTGGGATCGGGCCGCAGTTCCCACAGCTCGACGCCGGCCGCGACCAGCGGCTCGCGCCAACGCGCATAGCCCGAATGCACCGCCGCGACATCGGTCGCTGCCAGCGAGTTGGTCAGCACGCGCACCTGCACGCCCTTCTTCGCCAGCGCCACCAGTGCGGCCGTGCCCTGCTCGCCCGGCACGAAATACGGCGAGACGATGCACAGCTGCCGCTGCACCGGCCCGAGCTCGCTCACCAGCCGCGGCAGCATGCCCGCGGCCTGCGCCTGTTCGGGCGGCAGGTCGAACTTGCCCGGCAGGTCGCCGATGTTGCGCGCCGTGCTCCAGCTCAGCGCATCGGCATTGCCCTGTTGCCAGGCCGCCACCAGCGGCGAGTCGCGCAGCGCGGCGACGTAGTGCTTCGCGGCCTCGGATTCGGCCAGCGCGTCGAGGCGCCCGCGCAGCGCGGCGAGCTTGGCCTCGGCATCCGGCGTCGCGACCAGGGCCTCGATCAGATAGCTGCGCTCGCTGCGCCAGAACGCCGCGAACTCCTCGTCCAGCGAAGGCAGCACCGCGCCGGCCAGCGTGACGTCGAGGTCGGCGAAGCTCACGTCGGCATCGGCGGCAAAGTAGTCGTCGCCGATGTTGCGACCGCCGGTGATCGCGATCAGGCCGTCGGCGATCAGCAGCTTGTTGTGCATGCGCCGATTGATGCGGCCGAAGTCGCCCAGCCCATCGACCCAGCGCCAGCCGCCGCGATGCGCGAAGGGATTGAACACCCGCAGCTCGATGCCCGGATGCGCCGCCAGCGCGGCCAGCAGCGCGTCGTCGTGCTGGTTCAGGTCGTCGAGCAGCAGCGAAACGCGCACGCCGCGATCGGCCGCGAGCAGCAGTTCGCGCCACAGGAGGCCGCCGGTCGTGTCGTCGTGCCAGATGTAGTACTGGGCCTCGATGCGCGAGGTCGCGGTGCGCATCAGCGCGGCCCGCGCGACGAAGGCGTCGAGCCCGTTGTCGAGCACCAGCATCGCGGTCTGGCCGCTGCGGCCCACCGATTGCTGCGCGATCGAGCGCGCCAAAGCGCTGTCGGTGACGACGGGCGACGGCGGCGCAGGCGGTTCGGGCGCACGCGGCGGCAGCGAGCTGCAAGCGGCCAGCACGCAGGCGATCAGCGCGGCACAGCAGCCCGACCACGCGCGCCGCAGCGCGCCGTTGCCGGGTGCCGTGCCGAAGCTCACTTGATGCGCTTCAGCGAAGGCCGCCCGCCGCTGGCAGGCGATGGCGGCTCGGGATCTTCATCGTCGGGCGGCGGCGGCGCCTCGGCCTCGGCCGGCGGCGTGGCCAGTCGCAGGCCGGTGCCGCGCGGCGCGGACGGCTGGCCAGGAGCCTCGGCGACCGGCTGCAGGCCGGCCGGCGGCGTGCCGGCCGGCGCGGGGAAGGCCATGCCCTGGCCGTTCTCGCGCGCGTAGATCGCGATCACGTGATCAACCGGCACGACGATCTCGCGCGCGACGCCGCCGAAGCGGGCCTTGAACGAGATCGTGTCGTTGCCCAGCTGCAGACTGCTGGTGGCCTCGAAGCTGGCGTTCAGCACGATCTCGTTGTTCTTCACGTACTCGGCCGGCACCTGCACGGCCGCGTCGACGAAGACCGCGAGATAGGGCGTGAAGCCGTTGTCGGTGCACCAGTCGTGCAGCGCGCGGATCAGGTAGGGCCGCGTCGACGTACCCTGCCCGTCGGGCGAGGCAGGCGGCGGAGTCTGGCTGCTGCTCATGGGACCGGTGCGACCGACGAGACGCGCTTACTTGCGCATCACCTTCTCGGACGGCGTCAGCGCCTCGATGTAGGCCGGGCGCGAGAAGATGCGCTCGGCGTACTTCAAGAGCGGCAGCGCGTTCTTCGACAGGTCGATGCCGTAGTAGTCGAGGCGCCACAGCAGCGGCGCGATCGCGACGTCGAGCATCGAGAAGTCGTCGCCGAGCATGTACTTGTTCTTCAGGAAGATCGGCGCGAGCTGCGTGAGGCGGTCGCGGATCTGGCTGCGCGCCTTCTCGAGCAGCTTGTCCGTGGCCTTGATGCCGCGGCCTTCGAGCACGTTGACGTGCGCGAACAGCTCCTTCTCGAAGTTGAACAGGAACAGGCGCACGCGAGCACGCGCGACCGGGTCGCCCGGCATCAGCTGCGGATGCGGGAAACGCTCGTCGATGTACTCGTTGATGATGTGCGACTCGTACAGGATGAGGTCACGCTCGACGAGGATCGGCACCTCGTTGTACGGGTTCATCAGCGCGATGTCTTCGGGCTTGGCGAACAGGTCGACGTCGCGGATCTCGAAGTCCATGCCCTTTTCGAACAGCACGAAGCGGCAGCGGTGCGAGTAGGGATCGGTGGTTCCGGAGTAAAGCACCATCATGGCGGCGGCTCCTGTATTTCTATCGGTCTACAAAACACAAACGGAGCGGGTGCATCGCAGCCCGCTCCGCGTCACGCCGGACGATGCAGTCCGGCGCGCTTCGGTCACTTGACGTCTTTCCAGTACGCGGCGTTCAGGCGCCAGGCGATCACCGTGAACAGGCCCAGCGCGATCAGCACCCACACGCCGACGCGCACGCGGTGGTTCTGCGAGGGCTCGCTCATCCAGGTCAGGTAGGCGACCAGGTCGGCGACCGATTCGTCATAAGCCTGCGGCGTGAGCTTGCCCGGCGTGAGCTGCTCGAAGCCGTCGAACTTGTGGATCTTCTTCGCGTGGTCGTGCGGGTCGGTGACCTCGACGAACTTCGCGGCGCGCTGGCCCTGCAGCTCCCACAGCACGTGCGGCATGCCGACGTTGGGGAACGCGAGGTTGTCCCAGCCGGTGGCCTTGGTCTCGTCGCGGTAGTACGAGCGCAGGTAGGTGTAGAGGTAGTCGGCGCCCGAGCCCTTGCCCTGCGCGGCGCGCGAACGCGCGATCACGGTCAGGTCGGGCGGGTTGGCGCCGAACCATTCCTTGGCCTGCTTGGGATCGAGGGCGACCTTCATCGTCTCGCCGACCTTGTCGGTCGCGAACATCAGGTTGCCCTTGATCTGCTCTTCGGTCAGGCCGATGTCGGCCAGCCGGTTGTAGCGCATGTAGCCCGCCGCGTGGCAGTTCAGGCAGTAGTTGACGAACAGCTGCGCGCCGTGCTGCAGCGCGGCCGTGTCGGTCAGCTTGCGGGTCGGGAAGCGATCCCACTCGACGCCGCCTTCGGCAGCGCGGGCGGTGCCGGCCAGTGCGAACACGGCCAGCAGGGCTGCGATGAGTTTCTTCATTGTGTGGCTCCTGCGGCTCGGTTCAATGCGCGTCGAAGGTCACGCGATCCGGCACGGGCTTGAACGTGCCCAGGCGGCTCCACCACGGCATCAGCAGGAAGAAGCCGAAGTAGAACAGCGTGCCGACCTGCGAGACCAGCTCGCCGGTGGGTGACGGCGGCTGCACGCCGAGGTAGCCGAGCACCAGGAAGAACAGCACGAACACGCCGTAGACGTACTTGTGCCAGTCGGGGCGATAGCGGATCGACTTGACCGGGCTGCGATCCAGCCAGGGCAGGAAGAACAGGATGATGACCGCGCCGCCCATCACGACGACGCCCCAGAACTTGGCCTCGAACAGCTTGAGCAGCGCGATCGCGACCACGGTGCCCACGGCCACGACGACCTTGCCCTTGCCCGACAGGCCGCCGCGCAGGATGGCCAGCACGGCGCCCAGGCCGGCGATCACCGCCAGCACGTTGACCATCGGGTCGGTCGTCGCGCGCAGCATCGAGTAGAACGGCGTGAAGTACCACACCGGGGCGATGTGCGCCGGCGTCTTCAGCGGGTCGGCCGGGATGAAGTTGTTGTACTCGAGGAAGTAGCCGCCGAGTTCGGGCGCGAAGAAGATCACCGCCGTGAACACCATCAGGAACACGCTCACGCCGAAGATGTCGTGGATCGTGTAGTACGGGTGCATCGGCACGCCGTCCAGCGGGCGACCCTGCGCGTCCTTGTGCGCCTTGATCTCGACGCCGTCGGGGTTGTTCGAACCCACTTCGTGCAGCGCGATCAGGTGTGCGACCACCAGGCCCAGCAGGACCAGCGGCACGGCGATGACGTGGAAGCTGAAGAAGCGGTTCAGCGTGGCGTCCGAGACGACGAAGTCGCCGCGGATCAGGATCGCCAGGTCCGGGCCGACGAAGGGCACGGCGGCGAACAGGTTCACGATCACCTGCGCGCCCCAGTACGACATCTGGCCCCAGGGCAGCAGGTAGCCCATGAAGGCCTCGGCCATCAGGCACAGGAAGATCGCGCAGCCGAAGATCCAGACCAGCTCGCGCGGCTTGCGGTACGAGCCGTACATCAGGCCGCGGAACATGTGCAGGTACACGACGATGAAGAACGCCGAGGCGCCCGTCGAGTGCATGTAGCGGATCAGCCAGCCCCAGGGCACGTCGCGCATGATGTACTCGACCGACGCGAAGGCGAGCGTCGCGTCGGGCTTGTAGTTCATCACCAGGAAGATGCCGGTGACGATCTGGATCACCAGCACCAGCAGCGCGAGCGAGCCGAAGAAGTACCAGAAGTTGAAGTTCTTCGGCGCGTAGTACTCGCTCATGTGCTCTTTCCAGAGCGCGGTGAGCGGGAAGCGGTTGTCGACCCAGCCGAGCAGCTTCTGGGCGATGGGCGCGTCGGCGGGGACTTGCTTGAATTCAGCCATGTTGGTCCTCGTTGTGTCGCGCTCAGGCCGCCTTGGCCTCGCCGATCAGCAGCTTGCTGTCGGTGAGGTACGTATAGGGCGGCACCTCGAGGTTGTCGGGCGCCGGCTTGTTCTTGAAGACGCGCCCGGCCATGTCGAAGGTCGAGCCGTGGCAGGGGCACAGGAAGCCGCCGACCCAGTCATCGGGCAGCGAGGGTTGCGGTCCGGGCACGAACTTGTCGCTCGGCGAGCAGCCCAGGTGCGAGCAGATGCCGACCACGACCAGGATTTCCGGCTTGATCGAGCGGTACTCGTTGCGGGTCGACTCCATCGGCGTGACCTCGGCGGCCTTGCGCTCGGACTTGGGGTCGGCGACCTGCGGGTCGGTCTTCTTGAGCGACTCGAGCTGCTCGGGCGTGCGGCGCACGATCCACACCGGCTTGCCGCGCCACTCGACGGTCATCTTCTCGCCCGGCTTCAAGCCGCTGATGTCGACCTCGACCGGGGCACCGGCGGCGCGTGCGCGCTCAGACGGCTGGAAGGTGGAAACGAAGGGCACCGCGGTGGCCACACCGCCGGCGACGCCGGCACAGGTGGACGCGATCAGCCACGTGCGCTTGCCTTGGTCGACTTGCTGCTCGCTGCTCATGGAGATCCTCGAAAGTCTTGACGGGTTCGAAAAGCAACCTGCGATTCTAAGGCACTGATCGGGCCCTCAGGCTTTCACGTCGCGCGCGCCATCCACAGCCCGGGTGGCGGCGCTTGACTTGGCACCTTTGTCGGGAATACTCGGCCGACGGGCTTGAGCCGTGCCCGGGCACGGCCGCGCCCCCAGCCAACGCATTCGAGGAGCCGCCATCGTGGGAGTCATGACCGAGTTCAAGGAGTTCGCCGTCAAGGGCAACGTCATCGACCTGGCGGTCGGCGTCATCATCGGCGGCGCCTTCGGCAAGATCGTCGATTCGATGGTGGCCGACGTCATCATGCCGCTGGTCAGCAAGATCTTCGGCGGCCTCGACTTCTCGAACTACTATGTCGCCCTTTCGGGCCAGCCTGCCGGCCTCGCCCTGGCGGAAGCCAAGAAGGCCGGCGCCGTGTTCGCCTATGGCAACTTCATCACGGTGGCCATCAATTTCGTGATCCTGGCGTTCATCATCTTCATGATGGTGAAGCAGATCAATCGCCTCAAGCGCAGTGAAGCCGCGCCCGAGCCGGCCCCGGCGGCCGAGCCCGAGGACATCGTCTTGCTGCGCGAGATCCGTGACGCGCTGAAGAAGTCGTCGTAGTCGTTTTGTTGTCGTAGTCGTCGCCGCGGCGTCCGTCGAGTCCAGTGAATACGCTGATCGCCCATCACACGCTGCAGGCGGCCGTCCAGCAGATCGAAGCCACGGTGCTGGCGGCCGCGCAGCGGCTGATCGAGCAGCTCGCGCAGCCGAGCGCGGCGATGCTGACGCAGGCGCCGCGCGTCATCATCTCGCGCGCGCAGTTCGATTTGCGCTTGCACCTGTCGAGCCTCTCGCAGCAGTTCGGCCTGTCGCTGCGCGAATCCGTCGGCCAGGAGTCGCTGCCGACGCGTTCGAGCACGCGCTCGCTGGCCAGCACCAGCTTCGAGTCGCTGTCGCTGGTCGACGACCATGCCGAGGAGGAGCGCGTCTCGGCGCATCGCCTGTCGACCGACATCGAGCACGACTGCGAATGGGAGCTGCGCGAGCTCGACGGCCTGGTCGGTGCCCTGCTCGGCTTCGGCCGCCCGGACCACGAACGCAATCCGCTGCGGCCCGAGGCGATCGGCCGCGCGCTGTTTCGCGCCACCGAGACCGTCACCGACGACGCCGCCGAGCGCAAGCTGATCGCGCGCGAGCTCGGCCGCATGCTCGCGCCGGTGATGAAGGACTGCTATCGCAGCATCATCGAAGGCCTGAAGACGCGCGGCGTGCAGCCGGTCGGCCTGGCGGTGCGCACGGTGCAAGGCCCCGGCAACGAACTGCCGCGCGAGTCGCTGCGCGAGGGCGCGGGCTACCAGAGCTCGGGCTTCCATACCTCGGGCTATTCGGCCGCGGTGTCGGCGCGCGATACGCAGCAGGCTCTGCAGGCGCTGCAGTCGATCTTCGGCATCGCCTCGGTGCCCGCAGCACTGGGCATGGCCGCCGGCCTCGGCGCACCCTCGGGCCACGGTGGCGGCGCGGCCGCCGGCTCGACGCCGGGCGCGATGCGCGCCGGCCAGGGCAGCGGCACCGACGCCAGCTTCAACGACATGATCCGCCGCCTCGCGGTGATCGGCAGCGCAGCGATGGAAGCCGGTGCGATGCGCGGCGGCGGTGGTGGCAGCGGCGGTGGCGGTGGCGCGATGGGCGCCGGCCCGATCAGCGCCAGCGGCCCGCTGAGCAGCAGCGCGGGCGCCTTCGCTCAGCCCAGCGCGGCCGGCTCGCTGGGCGCGCTGAACATGATCCGCGCGCACCGCGAGGAGCTGATGCGCGCGTCGACCGGCGCGCTCGACAACCTGGTGATCGACATCGTCGCGACGATGTTCGACCAGGTGCTGTCGGACAACAAGGTGCCGCCGCAGATGGCGCGCCAGATCGCGCGCCTGCAGATGCCGGTGCTGCGCGCGGCTCTCAAGGACGTCGGCTTCTTCAGCTCGCGCAAGCACCCGGTGCGGCGCTTCGTGAACCGCATCGCGACGCTGGCCGCGGCCTACGAGGACTTCGACGAAGGTCAGGGCCGCGAATTCCTCGATCGCGTGCGCGATCTGGTGCAGGAGATCGTCGAGGGCGACTTCGACCAGATGGACTTGTACGAGTCCAAGCTGCAGACGCTCGAGACCCTGGTCCAGGAACACACCGCCAAGGACGCCGGCCCGCACGCCGCGGCGGCCGCGGTGCTCGACGACAAGGAGACTCAGCTTCGCATCCAGCAGCGCTACATGCGCGAGCTCAAGGAGCGCCTGGTCGAGGTCGCCGCACCCGACTTCGTGCGCGACTTCCTCGCCCAGGTCTGGAGCCAGGTTCTGGTGATGGCCTCGGGCGCGCGCGGCACGCAGGACCTCGCCGACCGCATGTCGCGCGTGCCCAGCGAGCTGGTGATGAGCGTGCAGCCCAAGGGCGAGCCGGGACGCCGCAAGGCCTTCCTGCTGGCGCTGCCGGGGTTGATGAAGGACCTCAACGAGGGCCTGTCGCTGATCGGCTGGCCGGAGGCCGCGCGCAAGGACTTCTTCGCCAAGCTGCTGCCCACGCATGCCGAGTCGCTCAAGCTGGCGCCGGCAAGCGAAGAGCAGATGGAGTCGCTGCAGGTGCGGCTCAACGACGTCGCATCGGTGCCGATCCCGACCGCCGGCGACCTCGCGCACAACGCGCCGACGCTGGTCGACGTGGTCGAGCCGGAGGCCATGGCGGCGCCGCTGAGCTTCACGGCGGAAGAGGCCGCGCAGGTCGGCCTGGTCGACGAGAGCTCGGTCGACTGGGACGGCAGCGTCGACATCGACCTCACCGATGCGCCCAGCGCGGAGAACGCCGAGGTCGACATCCTGCTCGAGGAGTCGGCTGCGGCCGAGGGCCTGCCGCCGACGCGCGGCATCGGCCTGCTGGAGCACGTGCAGCCGGGCGTCGCCTATCGCATGCACCTCGACGGCAAGTGGCAGCGCGTGCGCCTGTCGTGGGTCAGCCCGGGGCGCGCGTTCTTCGTCTTCACGCACGGCAAGGCCAACCAGAAGACCGTCTCGATGACCGCGCGCATGCTCGCGCGCATGTGCGAGACCGAGCGCTTCCGCGCCTACGAACAGGCCGAGCTGATCGAGCGCGCCACCGCGCGCGCGCGTCGCCAGCTCGCGCAGCTGTCGTCGAAGCCGGGCGGCGGCTCGACCTCGCACTGATCGGCTAGGACCGGTTCGACAATTGCCGCGCCATGCGCGCGGCGGCGATCAGGCTCGAGGCATCGGCCAGGCCCTTGCCGGCGATATCGAACGCGGTGCCGTGGTCCGGGCTGGTGCGCACGAAAGGCAGGCCGAGCGTCACGTTGACGCCCTGCTCCACGCCGAGGTACTTGACCGGTATCAGCCCCTGGTCGTGGTACATCGCGACCACCGCATCGAAGGCACCCGGATGGGCCGGCGGCGCATGGCGCGCGCGCATGAACACCGTGTCGGGCGGATGCGGCCCGCAAGCATCGATGCCCTCGGCGCGCGCGTCGGCGATCGCCGGCGCGATGTGCTGCTGTTCCTCGCTGCCGAACAGGCCGCCCTCGCCGGCGTGCGGATTGAGCCCCGCGACCGCGATGCGCGGCGCCGCGATGCCGAAGCGCTGCAGCGAGCGCTGCGTGATGCGCAGCGTCTCGAGCACCGACTCGCGCGTGACAGCCGCGATCGCGTTGCGCAGCGAGACGTGGATGCTGACCAGCACGGTCTTGAGCTCGTCGTTGGCCAGCATCATGCGCACCGGCCCGGCGGCGCTCTCGGCCTGCAGCAGCTCGGTGTGGCCCGGATAGGGCTCGCCGGCCGCGGCCAGCGCCTCCTTGTGGATCGGCGCGGTCACCAGGGCAGCGGCGAGGCCGGCCTGCACATGGGCCACCGCCGCGCGGATGCAGGCCGCGGCGGCGCGGCCGGCGCGCGCATCGACCTGCCCGTAGGGCAAGTCGCCCAAGCCCGCGGGCAGCCCCGGCGCGCACCACACCGGCACGCAGCGCGGCGGCACCTGGGCGGCATCGGCGGGCGAGTCGATCACGGCGACCGGCAGGTCGACACCGCCCGAGACCAGCCGCGCGGCGCGACGCATCACGCCGGCATCGCCGACCACGTAGCCGCCGCCCGGCACGTCGCCACGCGCGAAGGCGCGCGCGATGATCTCGGGCCCGATGCCAGCGGCATCGCCCATCGACAGCGCGAGCGGCAGCGTCGTCATGCCGGGTTGTCGATCTCGATGAACTGGTGCTCGATGCCGAACTTCTGCGCCACGTGCGCGCCCAGCGCCGGCGCGCCGTAGCGCTCGGTCGCGTGGTGGCCGCAGGCGTAGAACGCGACACCGGTCTCGCGCGCCAGATGGGCTTGCGGCTCCGAAATCTCGCCGGTGATGTAGGCATCGGCGCCGGCCTTGATGGCCTGCTCGAACATGCCTTGCGCGCCGCCGGTGCACCAGGCCACGCGCTGGATCGAACGGCCGTCGCCTTCGGCGATCACCGGCGCGCGGCCGAGCTTGAACTGCAGCAGCGCCGACAGCGCGGCCGGCGTCATCGCCACCGGCGTGCGGCCGAGCCAGCCGATGTCCTGCTCGCCGAAGCGGCCGTCGGCGCTGAGCTTGAGCCGCGTGCCGAGCTGCGCGTTGTTGCCGAACTCGGCATGCGCGTCGAGCGGCAGGTGGTAGGCGAACAGGTTGATGCCGTGCTCGATCAGCAGGGCCACGCGGGCCTTGAGCCAGCCGGTCAGGCGCCCGTCGTGGCCGCGCCAGAACAGGCCGTGGTGGACCAGCAACCCATCGGCGCCGGCCTTGGCCGCGGCCTCGATCAGCGCGCGGCTCGCCGTCACGCCGCTGACCAGCTTGCGAACCTCGGGTTTGCCCTCGACCTGCAGACCATTCGGCCCATAATCCTTGAAGCGATCGATCTCCAGCAGGCCGCGCAGATAGGCGTCGATGTCGTCTCTCGTGGTGGTGCTCACGTCGCTCGTCCCCCTCGGTGTGATCTCGCAGTTTCGTCGTCCATGCGCAAGACCTGGCTCATTTTCTCGCAAGCGGTCACGGTGGCCCTGGCGATGTTGTTCGTCGTCGCGACGCTCAAGCCCGAGTGGCTCACTCGAGGGCCGGTCGCCGCGGTCGCGCCGGTGCTGCCCACGATACGCAACGAGATCGTTCCGGCCGCGCTGCCGCCGTCGGGTGGCGCCCAGGCCAGCTATGCGCTGGCGGCCAAACGCGCGGCGCCGGCGGTGGTCAGCATCGTCACGAGCAAGGCGCCGCAACGCGTGCCGCACGCCAACGACCCGTGGTTCCGATTCTTCTTCGGTGACCGCGAGCCGCAGGCGCAAACGGGCATGGGCTCGGGCGTGATCGTCACCGACGAGGGCTACGTGCTGACCAACAACCATGTGGTCGAAGGCGTCGACGGCATCGAGGTGATGCTGGTCGACGGCCGGCGCAGCAAGGCACGCGTGATCGGCACCGATCCGGAGTCCGATCTCGCAGTGCTCAAGGTCGATCTCGACCGCCTGCCCGCGATCGGCTTCGGCGACTCCGACGCGCTGCAGGTCGGCGACGTGGTGCTCGCGATCGGCAACCCCTTCGGCGTCGGCCAGACGGTGACCTCGGGCATCGTTTCGGCGCTGGGGCGCAACCGCCTGGGCATCAACACCTTCGAGAACTTCATCCAGACCGACGCGGCGATCAACCCCGGCAACTCCGGCGGCGCGCTGGTCGACGCCAGCGGGCGGCTGATGGGCATCAACACCGCGATCTTTTCGCGCTCGGGCGGAAGCCTCGGCATCGGCTTCGCGATCCCCGTCTCGACCGCGCGCCAGGTGATGGAAAGCCTGATCCGCGACGGCGTCGTCACGCGCGGCTGGATCGGCGTCGAGCCGCGCGACCTGACGCCCGAGATCGCCGAGAGCTTCAACCTGCCGGTGCAAGAAGGCGTGCTGATCACCGGCGTGCTGCAAGGCGGCCCGGCCAGCGAGGGCGGGCTGAAGCCGGGCGACGTGGTGGTGCGCGTGGCCGAGCGGCCGGTCGGCAACACCGTGCAGCTGCTCGACGCGGTGGCCGCGCTCAAGCCCAGGTCGCAGGCGGTGCTGAAGGTGCAGCGCGGCCAGCAGGCGCTGGACGTGACGGTGAAGGTGACGCAGCGCCCGCCGGCTCGCCGCGGCAGCAACCCCGGCGGCGAAGAGCAGTAGAGCTCAGCGGCAGCAGGGCTCAGCGGCAGCAGGGCTCAGCGCGCCGAGCGCTCTTCAGCCGGCGTGTCGGGCGCCTTCGTGTGCTTGATGAACAGCTTCGCGGCCCAGATGCCGACCTCGTAGAGGATGCACATCGGGATCGCCAGCGCGAGCTGCGAGATCACGTCGGGCGGCGTGACGACCGCCGCGACGATGAAGGCCACGACGATGAAGTAGCTGCGCCAGCTCTTGAGCTGCTCGACCGTGACCATGCCCATGCGCGCCAGCACGACGATCGCCACCGGCACCTCGAACGCCGCGCCGAAGGCGATGAACATCGACAGCACGAAGCCGAGGTAGGCCTCGATGTCCGGCGCCGCGGTGATGCTCTTGGGCGCGAAGCCCTGGATGAACTTGAACACCTGGCCGAACACGAAGAAATAGCAGAACGCCACGCCCGCGATGAACAGCACGGTGCTCGCCACCACCAGCGGCAGCACCAGCTTCTTTTCGTGGCTGTACAGGCCGGGCGCGACGAAGGCCCAGACCTGGTAGAGCACGATCGGCAGCGCGAGCATGAACGCGGCCATCAGCGTGATCTTCAGCGGCACCAGGAAGGGCGAGATCACGTTGGTCGCGATCAGCGTGGTGCCGGGCGCCATGTTGGCGACCAAGGGCGCGGCCAGCAGGTCGTACAGCGCCGACGGCCCCGGCCACAGCGCCAGCGCGCCGAACGCCACCAGGATGGCGATCACCGAACGCACGAGGCGATCGCGCAGCTCGACGAGGTGGGTGACGAAAGGCTGCTCGGTACCTTCGAGCTCGTCGCGGGGTTCTGGGGAGCTCACGAAGACAGGGACTGCGAATGGTCGCGCGCGCTGTCAGCGCACGCGCGGGGGACGAAAGCGCGCGACCCGCGCCGCGCCCGACTGGGCGTGCGCGCGCACGCCTTGGCGCTGCTTGTACCACTGGGGTATCGCGCCGCGCTTGACGCGCCAGTTCTTCTTGACGGGCTTGTAGTCGCGCGGCGGCTCGGCCAGCGCGTCGCTGGCGCCGTAGCTGGTGCTCGTCGATGAATCCGAGCCCTCGCCCCAGCTCTGGTTCAGCTCGGTCGTGGCCTGGTTGATCTCGTTCGAGACGTTGCGCTCGACATCGCGCGCCGCGTCCTCGAACTGGGACTTCATCTTCTTGAGCTCTTCGAGCTCGATCGAGCGATTGACCTCGGACTTGACGTCGGCGACATAGCGCTGCGCCTTGCCGATCAAGTGGCCGACGGTGCGCGCGACCCTCGGCAGCCGCTCTGGGCCGATGACGATCAGCGCGACCGCGCCGATCAGCGCGATCTTGTCGAAGCCGAAGTCGATCATGCGTCGCGGCCGCCGGGGGCGGACCTCATCAAGACTTGGTCTTGGCCTCGACGTCGACGGTATTCGCGTCCGACGTCTTGTTGGCACCGACTTGCTGCGAAGTCGGCGCCGGCGTGTCGGCGCCGGCCGAGGCCGAGCCGTCGCGCATGCCGTCCTTGAAGCCCTTGACCGCGCCGCCGAGGTCGCTGCCGATGTTCTTGAGCTTCTTCGTGCCGAACACCAGAACGACGATCACCAGCACGATGAGCCAGTGCCAGATGCTGAACGAACCCATGGAGATCTCCTGAATGGCCCCGGGCGCGTGCCCAGGCCGATGAACCTGAAATTCTAGGCGAGTGCCCGTGTCGGATCGGTGTCGGGGCGATTGGTTCGCCCCGCGGTGTCAGCCGCCCTCGTCAGCCCTTGGCCCAGGGACGCGGGCCGCCCATCACGTGCAGGTGCAGGTGCATGACTTCCTGCGCGCCGTCGCGGCCGGTGTTGATCACGTGGCGATAGCCGTTGGTCACGCCCAGATCGCGCATCAGCCTGGGGCTGAGCGCCATCATGTGGCCCAGCAGCTGGGCATGCTCGGGCCCGACCTCGGCCATCGACGGGATGTGCAGCTTGGGCACCATCAGGATGTGCACCGGCGCCCAGGGCTGGATGTCGTGGAAGACGAGCACGTGCTCGTCCTCGTGGACCTTCTTCGACGGGATCTGTCCCGCGACGATCTTGCAGAAGATGCAGTTCGGATCGGAGCTCACTTGATCACCATCGGCTTGTCTTCATTGAAGTTCAGGAAGCCCTTCACGATGCGGTAGATGACCCAGATGCCGTCGGCCACCAGCACGAAGAAGCCGATGCCGATGATCATGGTGAGCATGCCGAGGAAGAACCACGCCAGGCTCCACCAGAAGGTGCGGATCTGCCAGGTGAAATGGCTTTCGTAGATCGTGCCGGCCGTGTCTTCGCGCTTCACGTAGTTGATGACGATCGCAACGATCGCGGTGATGCCGACGAAGGCGCTGACCGCATACAGGATGTAGGTGATCAGCGTGAGCTGCTTGAGCTGGCCCAGCTTGACCGCATCGACCGAGGCACTTCCACCAGGATTCAAGACATCGTTCATGGCGACCCTCCTTCACGTTGGTTGAGCTTTCTCAGCGCGAACTCCTCGAGTCCGCTCAGGCCTTCACGGCGCTCCAGCTCGGCCAGCACCTCGGCGGGCGCGATGCCGTGCTGCGCCAGCGCGATCAGGCTGTGAAACCAGAGGTCGGCGGCTTCGTAGACGATCTTCTGGCGGTCGGCGTCCTTGGCCGCCATCACCAGCTCGGTCGCCTCTTCGCCGATCTTCTTGAGCACCGCGTCGCCCCCCTTGGCGAACAGGCGCGCGATGTAGCTCTTGTCGGGGTCGCCGCCGTGCTCGGGCTTGCGAGACTCGATCACCGCCGCGAGGCGGGCCAGGGTGTCGTTGGAAGCGCTCACTTGTAGATGCGCTGCGGATCCTGCAGCACCGGTTCGACGGCACTCCATGTGCCGCCTTCGAGCTTCTGGAAGAAGCAGCTGTGGCGCCCGGTATGGCAGGCGATGCCGGGCTCGTGGCCGAGCTGCGTGACCTTGAGCAGGACGACGTCGTTGTCGCAATCCATGCGGATCTCGTGCACCTGCTGGAAGTGGCCGCTCTCCTCGCCCTTGTGCCACAGCTTCTGGCGCGAACGGCTCCAGTAGACGGCCTGGCCGGTCTCGGCGGTGCGCGCGAGTGCGTCGCGGTTGGCCCAGGCGAACATCAGCACGTCGTTGCTGCCCGCTTCCTGCGCGATCACGGGCACCAGGCCGTCGCGGTCCCAGCGGATGTCGTCGAGCCAGGAGGTGCTGCTGCTCATGGAACCCAGTGTAGTGGCTGGGCTCGCCGTCACTGGCGCACGGGGATGCCGCGCGAGGCCATCAGCGCCTTGGCCTCGCCCACCGTGTGCTCGCCGTAGTGGAAGATGCTCGCGGCCAGCACCGCGTCGGCGCCGCCCTTGGTGATGCCGTCGGCCAGATCGCCCAGCGAGCCGACGCCACCGGAGGCGATCACCGGCACCGGCACCGCGTCGGCGACCGCGCGCGTGAGCGCGAGGTCGAAGCCGCTCTTGGTGCCGTCGCGGTCCATGCTGGTCAGCAGGATCTCGCCGGCGCCGTGCTCGGCCATGCGGCGCGCCCACTCGACGGCGTCTAGCCCGGTGTTCTTGCGCCCGCCATGGGTGTAGACGTCCCAGCCGCTGCCGTCGGCGCGCGCCTTGGCGTCGATCGCGACGACGATGCACTGCGCGCCGTACTTCTCGGACGCGTCGCGGATCACCTGCGGATCGGCCACCGCGGCCGAGTTGAAGCTGACCTTGTCGGCACCGGCGTTGAGCAGGCGGCGCACGTCGGCCACGGTGCGAACGCCGCCGCCGACGGTGAGCGGAATGAAGACCTGCGAGGCCACCGCCTCGATGATCGGCAGGATCAGGTCGCGGCCGTCGGAGGTGGCGGTGATGTCGAGGAAGGTCAGCTCGTCGGCGCCCTGCTCGTTGTAGCGCGCGGCAATCTCGATCGGATCGCCGGCATCGCGCAGCTCGACGAAATTGACGCCCTTGACGACGCGCCCGCCCGTGACATCGAGGCAGGGAATGATTCGCTTGGCCAGCACCGGATCAGCCTTCTTCGCCGTTGAGTTCGTCGGCGCGCAGCTGGGCCGCGGCGAAGTCGAGGTCGCCGGTGTAGATCGCGCGGCCGCAGATCACGCCTTCGACGCCTTCGCGCTCGACGGCGCACAGCGCCTCGATGTCGGTCAGGTTCGACAGCCCGCCCGAGGCGATCACCGGGATCGACAGCGCCTGCGCGAGCTTGACGGTGGCCTCGATGTTGATGCCGCTGAGCATGCCGTCGCGGCCGATGTCGGTGTAGATCACGCCTTCGACGCCGTAGTCCTCGAACTTCTTGGCGAGGTCGACCACTTCATGGCCGGTCAGCTTGCTCCAGCCGTCGGTCGCGACCTTGCCGTCCTTGGCGTCGAGGCCGACGATGATGTGGCCGCCGAAGGCCGTGCAGGCATCGCGCAGGAAGCCGGGGTTCTTGACCGCGGCGGTGCCGATGATCACGTACGACAGGCCGTCGTCTAGATAGCGCTCGATGGTGTCGAGGTCACGGATGCCGCCGCCGAGCTGCACCGGGATCTCGTCGCCGACGGCATCGATGATGGCCTTGATCGCGGCCTCGTTGACCGGCTTGCCGGCGAAGGCGCCGTTGAGGTCCACGAGATGCAAGCGACGTGCGCCGGCCTCGAGCCATCGTCGTGCCATCGCGGCGGGGTCTTCGCCGAAGGTGGTGGACTCGTTCATGTCGCCTTGCTTGAGGCGCACGCAGCGACCGTCTTTCAGGTCGATGGCAGGGATCAGCAGCATGGCTGTAGTCGGTGGGGCCGCTCAGGGACGCCAGTTCAGGAAGTTGCGGTACAGGGCCAGGCCGTGCGCTGCACTCTTCTCGGGGTGGAACTGGGTGGCAAAAATATTATCCCGGGCCACCGCGCTGGTAAAGCGCGTGCCGTACTCGGTTTCGCCCGCCGAGTGCAGGTGCTCACGGGGCTCGGCATAAAAGCTATGCACGAAGTAGAAGAAGGCCGAGTCGGGCACGCCGGCCCAGACCGGATGCACGCCCCCGGCGTGGGCCTGCTGCTCGACCCGGTTCCAGCCCATCTGCGGCACCTTGAAGCGGCTGCCGTCGGGTTGCAACTGGCCTTCGAGCCGGAAACGGCGCACCTGGCCGGGGATCAGGCCCAGGCCCGGCGTGTCCTGCTCCTCGCTGTGGTCGAGCAGCATCTGCATGCCCACGCACACGCCCATCAGCGGCTTGGCGGCGGCCGCCTCGAGCACGGCCTCGAGCAGCGCGCCGCCGTGGGCCTCGCGCAACTCGCGCATGCAGTCGCGCATCGCGCCCTGGCCGGGCAGGACCACGCGCTCGGCCGCGCGCACCGCGGCGGGATCGGCGGTGACGACGACCTCGACGCCCTGGTCCTGCGCGGCATGCATCACCGCCTGCGACACCGAGCGCAGGTTGCCCATGCCGTAGTCGACGACGGCGACCTGTCTCGTCACAGCGTGCCCTTGGTGGAGGGAATCACGCCGGCCTGGCGAGGATCGAGCTCCAGCGCGGCGCGCAGCGCGCGCGCGAAGGCCTTGAAGATCGTCTCGCACTGGTGGTGCGCGTTGTCGCCCTTGAGGTTGTCGATGTGCAGCGTCACCTGGGCGTGGTTGGCGAAGCCCTGGAAGAACTCGAACGCCAGCTGGGTGTCGAAGCCGCCGATCATCCCGGACTTGAAGGCCACGTCCATGTGCAGGCCGGGGCGGCCGGAGAAATCGATCACGACGCGCGACAGCGCCTCGTCGAGCGGCACGTAGGCGTGGCCGTAGCGACGGATGCCGGCCTTGTCGCCGACCGCCTTGGCGACCGCCTGGCCCAGCGTGATGCCGACGTCTTCCACCGTGTGGTGGCCGTCGATGTGCAGGTCGCCTTGCGCATCGATCTCGAGGTCGATCAGCCCGTGGCGGGCGATCTGGTCGAGCATGTGGTCGAAGAAGCCGATGCCGGTGGCGAGCTTGGCCGTGCCGGCGCCGTCGAGGTCGACGCGCACTCGGATCTGCGTTTCCTTGGTGTCTCGCCGGACTTCGGCGACTCGGTTCGTGCTCATAGACTGGCCTTCAGGGCGTCGATCATCAGGGTGTTTTCTTCCGGCGTGCCCACCGTCAGCCGCAGGCAGTTCGCCAGCAGCGGATGCAGGCCGGCGATGTGCTTGATGAGCACGCCGCGTTCCTTCATGCCGGCAAAGGCGCGCGCCGAATCGGGCACGCGCACCAGGATCATGTTGGCCTCGCTCGGAAACGGCGTCATGCCCGGCATCGCGCGCAGCGCGGCCTGCAGCCGGTCACGCTCGGTGCGCAGCACCGCCGCCTGGCGCGCGAACTCGTCGGCATGCTCGATCGCGAACAGCGTCGCCTCGGCGTTGAGCACGCTGATGTTGTAGGGCGGTCGGACCTTGTCGATCTCGTCGATCAGCGCCGCGGCGCCGGCCATGTAGCCCAGGCGCACGCCGGCCAGGCCGAACTTGCTGAGCGTGCGCATCACCAGCACATGCGGGTGCTGCGCCATGCGCTGCATCCAGCTGCGCGAAGAGAACGGCTGGTAGGCCTCGTCGAACACGACGAAGCCGGTGCGATGCGCGCCGACCGCCGAGACGATCTTCTCGATGGTCGAGTCGCTGAACAGGTTCGCGGTCGGGTTGTTCGGATAGGCGATGTAGGTGATCGCCGGGCGGTGCTGCTCGATCGCGGCCAGCATCGCCGCCTCGTCGAGTTCGAAGTCGGCCGTCAGCGGCACGCCGACGAAGCCCAGGCCCTGCAGCTTCGCGGACATCTCGTACATCACGAAGCCCGGCAGCGGCGCGAGGATGGTGTTGCCCGGCCGGTCGCAGGCCATCGCGAGCAGCGAGATCAGCTCGTCGGAGCCGTTGCCCAGCATCAGCTTGCAGCCGGCGGGCAGCTCGACGTAGCGGCTCAGGGCCTCGATGACGTCGCCGACGCAGCCGGTCGGGTAGCGGTTGATCGCGACGCGCCCGAGCCGTTCGCCGAGCTCGCGCTGCAGCTCGCTCGGCAGGCGAAACGGGTTCTCCATCGCGTCGAGCTTGACGAAGCCGGCACTGGGCTGGATGGCGTAGGCGTGCATCGACTGCACGTCCTGGCGCACGGTCGCGGTGATGCGTTGTTCGAGGCTCATCGCGCGCCCCCCTTCAGGCGCATCTCGGCGGCGCGGGCGTGGGCCTGCAAGCCTTCGCCGTACGCGAGTTCAGCGGCGATCGGCCCCAGCACTTGCGCGCCGGCCTCGCTCACTTCGATCAGGCTCGAACGCTTCTGGAAATCGTAGACACCGAGTGGCGACGAGAAGCGCGCGGTGCCCGAGGTCGGCAGCACGTGGTTCGGGCCGGCGCAGTAGTCGCCCAGGCTTTCGCTGGTGAAGGCGCCGAGGAAGATCGCGCCGGCGTGCTTCAACAGCGGTTCCCAGCGCGACGGCTCGGCCGAGCTGATCTCCAGGTGCTCGGGCGCGATGCGGTTGCTGATCGCGCAGGCCTCGTCCATCGAGCGCGTGAGGATCAGCGCGCCGCGGCCTTCGAGCGAGGCGCGGATCACGTCGCGGCGCGGCATCGCGGGCAGCAGGCGGTCGATCGCCTCGTGGACCTTGGCGATGTAGGCCGCGTCGGGGCACAGCAGGATGCTTTGCGCAAGCTCGTCGTGCTCGGCCTGGCTGAACAGATCCATCGCGACCCAGTCGGGCGGCGTGCTGCCGTCGGCCAGCACGAGGATCTCGCTCGGCCCGGCAATCATGTCGATGCCGACCTGGCCGAACACGCGCCGCTTCGCGCTGGCCACGTAGGCATTGCCGGGGCCGGTGATCTTGTCGACGCGCGGCACGGTCGCCGTGCCGTAGGCCAGCGCGGCCACGGCCTGCGCGCCGCCGACCGTGAACGCGCGATGCACGCCGGCCACGTAGGCCGCCGCGAGCACCAGCGGATTCTTCTCGCCGCCGGGCGTGGGCACGACCATCACGATCTCGCCAACGCCGGCCACCTGCGCCGGGATCGCGTTCATCAGCACCGACGACGGATACGCCGCCTTGCCGCCCGGCACGTAGATGCCCACGCGATCGAGCGGCGTGACCTTCTGGCCGAGCAGCGTGCCGTCTTCGTCGCGATAGCTCCAGCTGCGCCCGCAGGCTTCGAGCTGGCGCTCGTGGTAGCTGCGCACGCGCGCCGCGGCGGACTCCAAAGCCTTGCGCTGCGCGGGCGTGATCGCGTCCAGCGCGGCGCGCAGCTCGTCGCGCGTGAGTTCGAGCGCGGCCACCGAATCGGCATGCAGGCGATCGAAGCGTTGCGTGTACTCCAGCACCGCGGCATCGCCGCGCGTGCGCACGTCGGCCACGATCTCGGCCACGCGCTGCTCGATCGCGTCGTCGGTCTCGGCCGACCAATGCAGCACGCGCTGGAACTCGGCTTCGAAGTCGGGCTGCGCGGTGTCGAGGTGGCGGACGGCGACGGACATGTTCGTTCTCAGTCGGAGGGCAAGGCGCGTTCGAAGGCGTCGATGAGCGCTCTGATCGGTTCTCGCTTGAGCTTCAGCGCGGCCGCATTGACGACCAGCCGCGACGAGATCGGCATGATCTTCTCGACCTCGTGCAGGTTGTTCGCGCGCAGCGTGCTGCCGGTGGAGACCAGGTCGACGATCGCGTCGGCCAGCCCCGTCAGCGGCGCGAGCTCCATCGAGCCGTAGAGCTTGATCAGGTCGACGTGCACGCCCTTGTTGGCGAAGTGATCGCGCGCGACGCTCACGTACTTGGTCGCGACGCGGATGCGCGAACCTTGGCGAACGGCGTTCGCGTAGTCGAAGTCGGCACGCGTCGCGACGCTCATGCGGCACTTCGCGATGCGCAGGTCCAGCGGCTGGTACAGGCCGGCGCCGCCCCATTCGCTGGCGTGCTCGAGCAGCACGTCCAGGCCCGCGACGCCGAGGTCGGCGCCGCCGAACTGCACATAGGTCGGCACGTCGGTCGCGCGCACCAGCACGACACGGACCTCGGGCTGGTTGGTCGCGAGGATCAGCTTGCGCGAGGTCTCGGGATCCTCGGTCACGCTGATGCCGGCCGCGGCCAGCAGCGGCAAGGTCTCGTCGAAGATGCGTCCCTTGGACAGGGCCAACGTGATCATGACGAGGCCTTGATCCGCTCGATGTCGGCGCCCAGCCCGCGCAGCTTGGCTTCCATGCGGTCGTAGCCGCGATCGAGGTGGTAGATGCGGTCGACGCGCGTCTCGCCCTCGGCCACCAGGCCCGCGATGATCAGGCTGGCCGAGGCGCGCAGGTCGGTCGCCATCACGGTAGCCCCCGAGAGGCGCTCGACGCCGGTGACCATCGCGGTGCGGCCGTCGATCTCGACCTTGGCGCCCAGGCGCAGCAGCTCGTTGACGTGCATGAAGCGGTTCTCGAAGATCGTCTCGGCGATCTGCGCGGAACCATCGGCGATCGCGTTGACGGCCATGAACTGCGCCTGCATGTCGGTCGGGAAGGCCGGGTACTCGCTGGTGCGAAAGCTCACCGCGCGCGGACGGCCCGCGGCCTGCACGCGGATCCAGTCGCTGCCCGAGGTGATGGTGGCGCCGGCCTCGCGCAGCTTCTCGATTACCGCGTCGAGGTGATCGGCGCGCGCGCCGCGCAGCGTGACGTCACCGCCCACCGCCGCGACCGCGCACAGGAAGGTGCCGGCCTCGATGCGGTCGGCCACGATGCGGTGCGCCGACTTGGGCGCATGCAGGCGGTCGACGCCTTGCACGTGGATGCGGCTGCTGCCGTGGCCCTCGATCTTGGCGCCCATCGAGATCAGCAGCTCGGCGAGGTCGGGGATCTCGGGCTCCTGCGCGGCGTTCTCGAGCACCGTCTCGCCCTGGGCCAGCGTGGCGGCCATCAGCAGGTTCTCGGTGCCGGTGACGGTGACCATGTCGGTCGTGATGCGCGCGCCCTTGAGGCCGCCGTCGCCCTTGGGCGCCTTGGCGAGGATGTAGCCGTGCTCGACGACGATCTGCGCACCCATCGCCTGCAGGCCCTTGATGTGCTGGTCGACCGGGCGCGAGCCGATCGCGCAGCCGCCGGGCAGCGAGACGGTGGCCTCGCCGAAGCGCGACAGCAGCGGCCCCAGCACGAGGATGGCCGCGCGCATGGTCTTGACCAGCTCGTAGGGCGCCTCGGGCGAGGTGACGCTGGATGCGTCGATGCGAACCGAGTTGCCTTGCGGCGTGTCGCGCTCGCCGGCCCAGTCGGCCTGGGCGCCCATGTTGCGCAACAGCTTGAGGGTGGTGGCGACGTCCTGCAGGCGCGGGACGTTGTCGAACGTGACCGGCTCGGGCGTCAGCAGCGCGGCGCACAGCTCGGGCAGGGCGGCGTTCTTGGCGCCGGCGATCGCGACTTCGCCCTGAAGGGTTCGGCCGCCGCGGATGAGGAGTTGGTCCATGCAGGTGGTCTCACCGCGACCACGGACCTCGACCCAATCAAGCCGCCACGCGAGGGGCGCGGCGCGCCTCACCGGGCCGCGTCCACGCCGCGGCCGGTTTCAGTGGTGGTGATGGGTGGCCGAAGCTGCGGGGGCAGCGGCGTGTTCAGCCGGGGTGAGCGTCTTCATCGACAGCGCGTGGATTTGTTCGCGCATTCTATCGCCCAGTGCGCGATAAACCCGCTGGTGGCGGGCGATTCGCGACAGTCCCTCGAATTCGGCACTGACGATCGTGGCGAAGAAATGCCGGCCATCGCCCTCGACGGCGAGCTGCTCGCAGTTCAGGCCCTGCGCGATATAGCGCTCGACGTCGGCGGGGGTGGGATCGCTCATGTTGGGCACGATTCTATTCAGTGGCGCAGCTTGTAGCCCGTGGCCAGCAGCCGCAGCGCCAGCGCGGCCACGACCACGAAGCTCAAACCCACGATCGCGAGGCTGATCCACGGTGACACGTCGCTCACCCCGAAGAACCCGGCCCGGAACCCGTCGATCATGTAGAAGAACGGATTCAGGTGGCTCACCGCCTGCCAGAACGTCGGCAGCGAATGGACCGAATAGAACACGCCGGCCAGAAAGGTCATCGGCATGATCAGGAAGTTCTGGAACGCCGCCATCTGGTCGAACTTCTCGGCCCACAAGCCGGCGATCAGCCCCAGCGAGCCGAGCATCCCGGCCCCGAGGATCGCGAACACCAGCACCCACAGCGGATTGGCCATGTGCAGCGGCGCGAACCACACCGTCACGGCGAAGACGCCGAAGCCCACCACCAGCCCGCGCACCACCGATGCGCCCACATAGGCCACGAACCAGGCCCAGTGCGACAGCGGCGTCACCAGCAGGAACACCAGGTTGCCGGTGATCTTGCTCTGGATCAGCGAGGAGCTGCTGTTGGCGAACGAGTTCTGCAGCACGCTCATCATCACCAGCCCTGGGATCAGGAAGCTGGTGTAGCCCACGCCCGGATAGACCTGCACATGCTCGTCGAGCACGTGGCCGAAGATCAGCAGGTACAGCACCGCGGTCAGCACCGGCGCCGCCACGGTCTGGAACGCGACCTTCCAGAACCGCAGGATCTCCTTGCGAAACAGCGTCTGCGCGCCGTCCAGCCTCATCGCGCGGCCCCTTGCATGATCTCGATGAACACGTCCTCGAGGTCGGCGCGGCCGATCTCGAGATCCTCGACGCGCACGCGCGCATCGCGCAGCCGCGCCAGCAGCGCCTCGACCTCGCTCGCGCCGTTGGCGGCGAGCTGCACGATGCGCCCCGTCACGCGCGCCTGCGGCAAGAGCTCGGCGGGCAGCGCGTCGTCGGTCTTGAAGCGCAAAGACTGGTGGGCGGTGCCGGCCAGCAGCGCCTCGGTGCGATCGAGCGCGACGATGCGGCCTTGCTTGAGCATCGCGATGCGCCCGCACAGCGCCTCGGCTTCCTCGAGGTAGTGCGTGGTCAGAAGCACCGTGTGGCCCTGCTTGTTGAGCCGCGAGATGAAGGCCCACAGCGTCTGGCGCAGCTCGACGTCCACGCCCGCGGTCGGCTCGTCGAGCACGATCACCGGCGGGCGATGCACCAGCGCCTGCGCGACCAGCACGCGCCGCTTCATGCCGCCCGAGAGCTGGCGCATGTTGGCATGGGCCTTGTCCGAAAGGCCCAGCTCGTGCAGCAGCTCGTCGATCCAGTCGTCATTGCCGCGCACGCCGAAATAGCCGCTCTGGATGCGCAGCGTCTCGCGCACCGAGAAGAACGGGTCGAACACCAGCTCCTGCGGCACGATGCCCAGGCAGCGGCGCGCGTTCGCGTAGTCGTCGACGACGTCGTGCCCCATCACCGAGACGCGCCCGCCCGAGGCGCGCGACAGCCCGGCCAGCACGCTGATCAGCGTGGTCTTGCCGGCGCCGTTGGGCCCGAGCAGGCCGAAGAACTCGCCCGGCTGGATGTCGAAGCTCACGCCTTGCAGCGCGCGCAGCTCGTCGCCGCCGCCGCGCCGATAAGTCTTGGCGACGGCCTCGAAGCGCACCGCCGGCATGCCGGCGGGCGGGGGTGCGACTTTTTGCGGCTGGGACTGCATGGGCGGGGGACGCGCGAAGCGGCGGATTGTAGGAAGCGGCCCACGGCCGCGCTGGCGTGGGGTCGCGCCGCTTGGGCGCGCGCGCCGGATGGTGCAAGATCGCCCGACCTTTCGCCCCAAGCGCCCCCGCACCGCCCATGAGCTCCAGGCCCCCGAAGAAAGCGCCGCGCCGCACCGCCGAGCGCATCCTCGAGGTCACGCTGGACCTGTTCAACCGCTTCGGCGAACCCAACGTCAGCACCACGCTGATTTCGGCCGAGCTGAACATCAGCCCCGGCAACCTCTACTACCACTACCCGGCCAAGGACGAGCTGATCAACAGCCTGTTCGACCGCTACGAGCAAAAGCTCAACGAGCTGCTGCGCGCCGCGGACAACGTCGCCAACGTGGAGGACGCCTGGCTGTTCTTCCACATGTTCTTCGAGCTGATCTGGCAGTACCGCTTCCTCTACCGCGACCTCAACGACCTGCTCAGCAAGAACCGCCGCCTGGAAACGCATTTCCAGTTCGTGCTCAAGCACAAGCAGGAGGCCGTGAAGGCCGTGCTCGACGGCCTCGCGCGCCACCAGGCCTTCGCGCGCGGCCTCGACGCGCGCGAAGCCGACGCCGTCTCGACCTCGATGGTGGTGCTGCTGACCTACTGGCTCAGCTACGAATACGTGCGCGATCCGCGCAAGGCGCTCGAGCCCGAGAGCGCCGGCGCCGCCTTGCTGCGCGGCGCCTACCACCTGCTGAGCCTGCTGATGCCCTATCTCGAACCGGCCCAGCGCGAGCATCTGTTCTCGCTGGTCGGCAGCTACCGGCCGTCGCCGAAGGCGGCCGCCTGAACAAGACGATCACAACGAAACAAGGAGACTTTCGATGGCCAAGTGGACCGCCTTTCCCTACGACAGCGCCGACTACCGCTACGACGCCGCCGCGTTGAAGAAGCAGTGGGCCCGCCTGCACGCCGGCGACGCCGAGCCGCTGCCGAAAGACGCCGCGGTGCTCGAGGCCTGGGCGCTGTTCCACGCCGGCGACTTCAAGGCCGCGGCCGACGCCGGCATCAAGGCCGGCGGCGCCGGCATCACCGCCGCCAACAAGGCGCAGGCGATCTACGCCAACTACCTCGAGAAGAGCGAGAAGACCAAGCTCGACCTGCTGCTCGAGGTGGCCAACCGCGCCGAGGCCCAGATCGCGGCCGACCCGAAGAACGCCAATGCGCACTACCTGATGGCCTATGCGCTGGGCCGCTACAGCCAGGGCATCAGCGTGGCCAAGGCGCTGGCGCAAGGCCTGGGCGGCAAGGTCAAGGGCGCGCTCGAGACCGCGATCAAGCTCTCGCCCAAGCATGCCGATGCGCACATCGCGCTGGGCGCCTTCCATGCCGAAGTGATCGACAAGGTCGGCAAGCTGCTCGGCAAGACCCAGGGCGCCGATGCCGCGACCGGGCTCAAGATGTTCCAGACCGCGATCAAGCTCAACCCGACCAGCGCGATCGCGATGGTCGAGTACGCCAACGGCTTGGTGATGCTCGAGGGCGACAAGAAGATGAAGGAAGCGACCAAGCTCTACGAGCAGGCCGCCGAATGCACGCCCCTGGACGCGATGGAGCGCCTCGACGTCGAGATGGCCAAGGCCGAGCTGGAAGACTAGAACTCGCCGGCCACCATCTGCGAGAGCACGTCGGGCTGCATCAGCTCCTCGAGCGCCGGGTCCGGGCGCTGCAGCCACAGCGTCACGGCCACCGCCGCGCACAGCGCCAGGCCCGCGGCGCCGGCCCACCAGCGCAGCGCCGCGCTCCAGCGCAGCGTGCGCTGGCCGTTGAACTGCGCGGGCGTGCCATGGGCCGCGCGCCACTGCGCCATCACGCGCGCCTGCAGCGCCTCGCTCGCGCCGGCATCCGCGCTCGCGTCGCGCAGCGCGCGGCGCAGGTCTTCATCGTCGTGTTCGTCGATCATCGGCTTTCCCCTTCGAGGCGGGATCGCAGCGCCAGCTTGGCGCGGTACAGCAGTTGGTGGGCGGCATTGGGATCGAGTTCCAGCGCACGCGCGATGTCGGCCACCGACGCGTCGGCGTAGGCCCACATCGCGACCGCCATGCGCTGGCGCGCCGGCAGCGCGGCGAGCGCGGCGGCCAGGTGCCGCTTCGAGGCGCCGTGGTCGCCCGGTTCGTGCGGCGGCTGTTGCGCGTCGTGCAGTTCCACCAGCGCATCGGGCTCCATGCCCTGCTCGCGCCGCTGCACCAGCAGGCTCTTGCAGCGGTTGATCACGATGGTGTTGAAGTAGGTCGCGAGCTTCGCGCCGCGCGTGTCGCTCGGCGCGCTGCGCCACAGCCGCGCGAAGGCGTCCTGCACCGCGTCCTCGGCATCTTCGCGGCGGCCGAGCATCTGCAGCGCGAGGCCCAGCGCCTGCGGCGTCAGCAGGCGCACCAGGCGCGTCGCGCTGGCCTCGCGGCCGCCGCAGGCCTCGCGCCACAGTTGCCAGTCGTCGGCCGACGGCGCTGCGCCGGACAGCCAGCGCGTCAGGCGCGACACGGTGGGCAGTGCTTTCGCGGCGCCATCCATCAGCGTTGGGGCAGCTTCTCGCGCAGCGCGGCGCGTTCCTCGGGGCTGAGCTTGTCGAGCATCTCGCGGCGCTGCTGCAGCAGCTGCCGGCGCTCCTGCGGCGTCATCTGCTGCAGCTGCTCGCGGCGCTCCTTGGCGATGCGCTCGCGCTGCTCGGGCGGCATCTGCTGCCAGCGCTCGCGCACCTGGCCGGCCAGCGCGCTGCGCTGCTCGGGCGAGAGCTGCTCGATGCGCTCGCGCATCTGCTTGCGAAAGGCCTCGCGCTCCTTCGGCGTCGCGCGGCGCAGTTGCTCGCGCAGCTCGGCGCGGCGCGCCTCCTGCTGATCGGGCGTGAGCCGCGCCCAGGCCTCGGGCTCGGGCACCGCGACCGGCGCGGCCTGCGCCGCCAGCATCGCGGCGCACAGCGCCAGCGCAGCGCAGCAGCTTCGCATCGGCCGGCCACTCATCGTGATTCGCATCGCTGTCTTCTCGGCTTTCGTGTCCCGCTGCTTCAACCGCCGCCGCGGCCGACTCTTACGCCTGACCCCGCGATCCGCTCGGGATTGCGCCGTCCCCGTAAGCCCGGCGCGCGCCGCGCGGTTCAAGGGCGGTGCGACGAGCACGTTCCACCATCATCACCGAGGAGCCACCACATGCCCAAGCAACTCATCCTCGCCGCCGCGCTGATCGCCGCCGGCGCCGCCGCCCACGCCCAGTCGGCCGCGGAGCAGCGCGTCGACAACCGCCAAGATCGCCAGGAGCAGCGCATCGAGCAAGGCGTCTCGTCCGGCGCGCTGACGCAGCCCGAGGCGCGCCGGCTCGGGCGCGAACAGGCGCGCATCGTGCGCGCCGAGTCACGCGCCGAAGCCGACGGGCGGCTCACGCGCCGCGAGAAGGTGTCGCTGGAGCATCGGCAGGACCACGCCAGCCGCCATATCGCGCACGCCAAGCACGATCGCCAGGCGCGCCGGCCCTGAATCAATCCGCCGAATCGCCGGGCGTCGCGGCGCCCTCCTTCGGCAACGCGAACCAGAACCGCGCGCCCTGCCCCAGCGTCGACTGCGCCCACACGCGCCCGCCGTGGCGATGCACGACGCGCTTGACGATCGACAGCCCGACGCCGGTGCCAGGGAAATCGCTCGCGCGATGCAGCCGCTGGAAGGCGCCGAACAGCCGCTGCGCGAGCCTGGGATCGAAGCCGGCGCCGTTGTCGCGCACGCGGTAGATGCATTCGGCGCCGTCGACCTCGCCGCTGATCTCGATGCGCGGCGCCGCGCTGCGGGCGGTGAACTTGACCGCATTGGCGATCAGGTTCTGCCAGACCTGGCGCAGCAGCACCGCGTCGCCGCGCGCCGGCGGCAGCGCGCCGACCTGGACGTCCGGCGCTGACGAGCTCGCGGCCAGCACGTCGGCCACCACGAGGCGCACCAGCGCATTCATGTCGACCGGCGCCGACTCCAGCGGCCGCTGCTCGACGCTGGCCAGCGTCATCAGCTCGTCGACCAGGGTGCTGAGCCGGTCGCATTCGCCGGCGACGATCACGAGCGCGCGCTGCGCGCCGGCGTCGAGCCCATGGCCGACCGCCAGCACCTCGCGCACCACCGCGCCCATCGACGAGATCGGCCCTTTCAGGTCGTGCGAGACGCTGCGGCTGAAACTGCGCAAATCCTCGTTGGCGACCGCCAGCGCCGCGGTGCGCTCGTCCACGCGCCGCTCGAGCGACTGGTTCAGCCCGCGCAGCTCGGCCTCGCGCGAGCGCAGGTCGTCGACCAGGCTGCCGAGCGCGGCCGACAGCTGCTCGACCTCGCCCTGCGCCGCCTGGCCCGGCTCGCCAGTCGATACCAGGCCGAGCGCTCGCTGCGCGACGCGGCGCAGCGGCGCCGTCACGCGCCCGGCCAGCCACCAGCCGACAAGCCCGAACAGCAGCGCACCGGCCAGGCCGATGGCGAGGATCTGCCATTGCAGCCGGCGCGCCGGCGCAAGCGCCTCGTCGATCGGCTGGCGCGCCAGCACCGTCCAGCCCAGGCCGGCGTAGTCGCGATAGCCGTTGCCGCGCGCCGCGGCGCAAAGATAGCGCCGCCCGTCGCTCCAGGTCAGCACCGCCGGGCCGGCGGCCAGCAGTGCGGCGACCTGCTCGCCGGCCAGCGTCGCGCCGGGGCTGCCGACGTGCAGATCGGCGCCGCGCGCGTCGACCACGCGCAGCTCGACCTCGCGTCCCGCAGCGAGCGTGCCCAGCACGCGCCGGCGCCGCTCCTCGACCCAGGCCCAGTCGACATGGGCACCGAGCACGGCGACGACGTGCCCGTCGCGGCGGATCGGCGCGGCCACGTCGAGCAGACGCAGCGGCTCGCGCGTCGGGCTGGCCGGCAGCAGCGTGGCCAGCAAGACCGCGTCGTGCACGTCGCCGACGAAGGGGCCGCGCAGCCCCGCGCCGAACCAGGGCCGCTTGGCAACGCTGGCGCCTTCGAGCACGCCGCCGGTCGACGCGATCACCGTCCCGTCGTCGGCCGAAGCGACGCCGATCCAGGCGTACTGCGGGAACGAGGCCTGCAGCCGCTCGACCACCGGGCGCCATTGCGCCGGCGTCGGATCGGCGCGCAGCAAGGGCTCGAGCGAGGCGATGTTCTGGATCTCGCGATGGCGCTCGTACAGGCCGATGTCCAGGCCCATCGACAGCCGCGTCGCGACCTGCGACAGGTTGGCGCTCAGCTGCTCGGTGACATAGGCGCTGGCGCGCTCGCTGGCGACCAGACCCACGGCGCCGAACACGAGCAGCCCGAGGGCGGCGAACGCGCCCCCGATCTCGAGTTGCGCGCGCGAGACGGATCGACGAACTGGCATGGACCCCAACGACTGTGTGCGACGCCGACGCTCTAGCCTAGCCGCGTACTGGCGCCCTGGGTTCCCTCCGATAAGGGAGGCGGCAACCCCCATGGCCGAAATCGCCGCAGAATGCGCCGATGCCCCATCTCCTGTTGATCGTCGAGCCGGTCGGCCAGCGCGCCGAACGCACCGAAACCGAAGGCCTCGCAGCGTGGAACGCGATGCTGGCCTATACCGAAGCGCTCAAGCAGCGCGGCGTGCTGATGGCCAGCAATGCGCTGCGCGGCACCGAGAGCGCGGTGCGCCTGCAGGTGCGCGACGGGCAGCGGCGCCTGTCCGACGGGCCTTTCGCCGAGGCCAAGGAGATGGTCGGCGGCTTCTTCCTGCTCGATGTCGAGACGCGTGAGCAAGCGCTCGCGATCGCCGAGGAATGCCCGGCGGCAGCCTGGTGCACGGTGGAAGTCCGCGAAGTCGGGCCGTGTTACCTGCGCTGAATCGGGAATAAGTCCCAGCGCCTGTCGATCCCGGCGGCGGCCGTTCGTCGTGGTTTCGAAGGCGGCGAAACGCGCCGCCTCGATACCCCGAAGGAGACCGACATGCGCTTCATGATCATCGTGCGCGCCAACGCCGAATCCGAGGCCGGCCATCCGCCCGACGCGTCGCTGATGGCCACGATGCTGGCCTATCACGAGGAGCTCGCGCGCGCCGGCGTGCTGCTCGACGCCAATGGCCTCAAGCCCAGCGCCAAAGGCTGGCGCATCGAGTACCGCGGCGCGAAGCAGCGCGTGATCGACGGCCCCTTCACCGAGACCAAGGAGCTGATCGCCGGCTACACGCTGATCCAGGTGCGCTCGCGCGAAGAGGCCATGGAGTGGGCGCGGCGCTTCCCGGCGCCGTTCGGCCAGGACGCCGTCGGCCAGATCGAGGTGCGCCAGCTCTACGAGAAAGACGACTTCGGCGGCTGCGGCGGCATGGAGCACCTGCTGAGGGCCGCATCATGATCAAGTTCATCGCCCTTGCCGTGGTGGCCGTGCTGGCCGCCGTGCTGATCGCCGCCGCCACGCGGCCCGACACCTTCGTCGTGCAGCGCTCGACGCGCATCGCCGCGGCGCCGGACAAGGTGTTCGCGCAGATCAACGACTTGCAGCGCTTCAACGCCTGGAACCCGTACAACAAGAAGGATCCGGCGATGAAGGGCCGCTACAGCGGCCCGGCAGCGGGGCCTGGTGCGAGCTTCGATTTCGCGGGCAACAAGGACGTCGGGCGCGGGCGCGTCGCAATCGCGGCATCGACGCCGTCGTCGAACGTGCGGATGACGCTCGACATGTTCGAGCCCTTCGAGGCGCACAACACCGTCGACTTCACGATCGCCGCGGCCGACGGCGGCAGCGAGGTCACCTGGGCGATGCAGGGCCCGCTGCCCTACGTGGCCAAGATCGTCCACCTGTTCTTCAACATGGACCGCATGGTCGGGCGCGACTTCGAGGCCGGCCTGGCCGACCTGAAGGCGCAGGCCGAGCGGCACTGATCGATCACGAAAGACACACGATGCACAAGCAGATCTACGTCAACCTCGCGGTCAAGAACCTGCCGCGCAGCAAGGCCTTCTTCGCCGCGCTGGGCTTCGCGTTCGACGCGCAGTTCACCAACGACCAGGGCGCCTGCATGAAGCTGGGCGAGAACATCTACGCGATGCTGCTGGTCGAGCCCTTCTTCCAGGGCTTCACGAAAAAGTCGATCGCCGATGCGCGCCAGCAGACCGAGGTGTTGCTGTGCCTGTCTTGCGAGAGCCGCGCCGAGGTCGATGAACTCGTGAAGAAGGCGATCGCCGCCGGCGGCGCGGCCCCGATGCCGGCGCAGGACCACGGCTTCATGTACGGTCACGGCTTCGAGGATCTCGATGGCCACCTATGGGAGCTGATGCACATGGACCCGAACGCCGCACCGCCGCAGCAATGAGCCACGGCGATGTGCACGGCGCGATCGACGCCGTCTGGCGCATCGAGTCGGCCAAAATCGTCGCGGTGGTCGCGCGCATGCTGCGCGACGTCGGGCTGGCCGAGGAGGTCGCGCAGGACGCGCTGGTCGCCGCGCTCGAGCGCTGGCCGGTGGACGGCGTGCCGGACAAGCCCGCCGCGTGGCTGATGACCACCGCCAAGCACCGCGCGCTGGACCACATCCGCCGCGACGGCATGCAGGCCGGCAAGCACGAGGAGATCGTGCAGGACATGGCCGCGCTGGGCACCGACCACACGCCGGACTTCGTCGATGCGCTGGCCGAGGCCAGCGAAGACGAGATCGGCGACGACCTGTTGCGGCTCGTCTTCACCGCCTGCCATCCGGTGCTGTCGGTCGATGCGCGCATCGCGCTGACGCTGCGCCTGCTCGGCGGCCTCTCGACCGACGAGATCGCGCGCGCCTTCCTGGCCAGCGAGCCGGCGATCGCGCAGCGCATCGTGCGCGCCAAGCGCAGCCTCACGGCCGCCAAGGTTCCGTTCGAGGTGCCGCGTGGGCCCGACCTGGCAGCGCGGCTTGCCGATGTGCTCGAGGTCGTCTACCTGATCTTCAACGAGGGCTACTCGGCCACCGCGGGCGACGACTGGATGCGCCCCGCGTTGTGCGACGAAGCGTTGCGGCTGGGCCGCGTGCTGGCCGGGCTGGCGCCGCGCGAACCCGAGGTGCACGGCCTGGTCGCGCTGATGGAGATCCAGGCCTCGCGCACCGCGGCGCGCACCGATGCGCAGGGCCGCCCGGTGCTGCTGCTCGACCAGGACCGGGCGCGCTGGGATCCGCTGCTGATCCGTCGCGGGCTCGCGGCGCTGGCGCGTGCGCAAGCGCTCGATGGCGCGCAGGGGCCGTATGCGCTGCAGGCGGCGATCGCGGCCTGCCATGCGCGCGCGCACCGGGCCGAGGACACCGACTGGGCGCTCATCGCCTCGCTTTATGAATCGCTGGCGCGCGTGACGCCGTCGCCGGTGGTGGAGCTCAACCGCGCGGTCGCAGTCGGCATGGCGCAAGGGCCGGCGGCCGGGCTGGCGCTGGTCGACAAGCTGGCCAACGACGCATCGCTGTCGCAGTACCACTGGCTGCCGAGCGTGCGCGGCGACCTGCTCGCGAAGCTGGGGCGCGCGAGCGAGGCGCGCGCGGAGTTCGAGCGGGCGGCGGCGTTGACGCGCAATCAGCGCGAGCGGGCGTTGCTGCTGGCGCGCGCGGCGGCGGCCCAATAGTCGAGGTTCACGGCGAGGTTCAAGGCTTGGCAGCGGGGCCGCCGGCCAGGCGCTTGTCCAACGCCGCCTTCAGCGTCTTGCCCATCTTCAGGTGCTTCTCGACCGTCGGACGCGTCTTCTCGGCGTAGTCCTTCACGTGCTCGTCCTTGGCCTGCGTGCCGGCTTGAAGCAGCGACAGCATGTCCTCGTGCGCCTGCACGCCGAAACGCTCGGCATAGCGCTGGTCGAAGGCCGCGCCGTCGAGCGCCTTCAGCGCCTCGAGTTCGGCCAGCTGCTCCTTGGTCGGGTTGCGCGGCAAGGTCACGGCCTTGGAGGCGGCCAGGCGTTCGAGCGCCTCGGCGTTCTTCTCGTGGTCTTCGAGCATCTGGTCGGCGAAGGCCTTCACCTCCTTGCTCGCCGCCTTGCTCTGCGCGAGTTCGCTGGCCATCGCCTCCGCATGGCCGGCGGCGGCCGACTTGCGCAGGAAATTGGCTTCAGCCGCAGGAATGTCCTGCGCGAACGAAGGCGCAGCAGCGCCCATGAAAGCCACCGCGGCGGTGGCAAGCAATGCGATCAACTTCATCGCCGACTCCCGTGTCGCGGCGCAGCACGCCGCCGAGCCGGCAGCGGGCAAACCGCGGGCCTGCGTCAGGCGCCGGTGACGACCATCGGCGCGTCGAGCCGATAGCGCTCGATGACCTCGAGGTCGGGGTCGATCCCCAGGCCAGGGCCGGCCGGAACGGAGAGCTTGCCGCCGCGCGCGCGGACCGCGTCGTGGTACGGACTGGCCTCGAGGTCGCCGAAGAACAGCTCGAAGGGCTGCTGCGGCGCCAGCGCCGCACCCAGGTGCAGCGAGGCGAGGTAGCCCGGCCCGAAGTAGAAGCAGTGCGGCACGTAGTCGATGCCGTGCGCCCGCGCCAGCGTTGCCGCCTGTGCCACCGCCGCGATGCCGCCGAACTTGATCACGCTGGGCTGGCAGATGTCGATCGCGCCGGCGCGCATCAGCGCGGCCATCTCATGCACGCCGGCGGCGTTCTCGCCGGCCGCGATCGGCATCGCGGTCGTGGCGCGAACGCGCGCGAGACCGTGCGCATCCTCGGGCGGCCAGACCGGCTCCTCCAGCCACGCCAGGCGCAGCGGCTCGAGCAGCGCCGACTGCTCGATCGCCTGCGACACGCTCCACGGGCAGTTGGTGTCGAGCGCGAGCCAGGTCGAATCACCGGCGGCTTCGCGCGCGGCCTCGATGGTTTCGTAGCGCACCTCGTGCAGCTTCAGGTGCGTGAAGCCGCGCGACAGCGCGCGCTCCACCGCGCCGGCCACGAAGCCCGGCTCGCCATATCGCAGCAGGCTCGCATAGGCCGTGAGCTCACGCGGCGCGCCGCCGAGCAGCGTCGCGATCGGCTCGCCGGCGCGCTTGCCGGCGATGTCCCACAGCGCGATCTCGATCGCCGACAGCGCATAGACCACCGGACCCGAGCGGCCGTGGATATGGAAGCGGTGCGCCATCTCGTCCATCAGCGCATTGCGATCGGTCGCGTCGCGGCCGACGAAGGCCGGCGCGACCAGGCTCGCCAGCGCCGCACGCGTGGCCGGACAGGCCACGTGGCCCCAGCCCTCGCCCCAGCCTTCGAGTCCGTCGTCGGTCAGCACGCGCACGAACAGCGAGTCGACCGAGGTCCAGTTCATGCCGGCGAAGACCTGGGGTGCCGCGCCCATGTCGAACGGAACGCGGATCAGGTGCGCCTCGATGCGGGTGATGCGCATGGTCGGTCTCCCCATCGACAGGGGGCCGACTTTGCTCCTCGCCGCGCCGCTCGGCAAGCGGTGCGGATCAGCGCCGGATCTGCCTGCGCGTGCGCCAGCGCGCCCGCGTCAGCGCGAGCGCCTCGAACACGCCCCACAACACGGCGGCGCCGATCACGGGGGCGGGAGCGAGGAGTTGCTTGAGGCGCGGCATGCGGGCCACCGTAGCGGCGCTTCGTGACGGCGGCGTGACATGCGTGCCCGTGGGCGCATCCCCGCTTTGCAGCGCACCGCCCCTGGGGCATCCTCGCGCCCGTGACGATGCCCACGATCGCCGAGCTCGAACAGCTGCAGCGCCTGATCGACGCCGGCGCCGGCCACCTCGATGCGCAAATCGTCGCCGAGGTCGAGGCCGCCGGGCGGCGTCTGCCGGTGCATGCGATCACGCTCGGCAACCCCGCGCGCGACGCGCCGGCGATGGGCGTGTTCGGCGGCGTGCACGGGCTCGAGCGCATCGGCGCCGAGGTCGCGCTGGCCTATCTGCACAGCCTGGTCGAGCGGCTGCGCTGGGACGATCTGCTGCATCGCCAACTGGAGAGCCTGCGCTTCGTCTTCATGCCGCTGGTCAACCCGGGCGGGCTATGCCTGGGCACGCGCGCCAATCCGCGCGGCGTCGACCTGATGCGCAATGCGCCGCTCGATGCGCCCGATGCCGCGCCGCTGGTCGGCGGCCAGCGGCTGAGCTGCGCCCTGCCCTGGTATCGCGGCGAGGCCGGCGCGCCGATGGAGATAGAAAGCCGCGCGCTGTGCGACTTCGTCGAACGCGAGCTGATCGGGCGGCCGTTCAGCCTGAGCGTCGACTGCCATTCGGGTTTCGGCGTGCGCGACCGGATCTGGTTTCCCTTTGCGCACACCGCGCGGCCGATCGAGCACCTGGCCGAACTGCATGCGCTGGGCGATCTGCTCGACCGCACGCATCCGCAGCACCGCTATCTGTTCGAGCCGCAAAGCCATCAATACCGCGCGCACGGCGACCTGTGGGACCACCTCTATCTGCAAGCGCGCGAACGCGCGCCCGATGCGGTGTTCCTGCCGCTGACGCTGGAGATGGGTTCGTGGCTGTGGGTCAAGAAGAACCCGCGGCAATTGTTCAGCCGCCACGGCATCTTCAATCCGCTGATCGAGCACCGCCAGCAGCGCGTGCTGCGCCGGCACGTGGTGTGGCTCGATTTCCTCGCGCGTGCCACCGCCAGCTGGGCACGCTGGCTGCCGCATGGCGACGAGCGCGCGGCGCAGGCGAGCGCGGCGCTGCAACGCTGGTATCCAACGCCCGCCGAGGCGTAACAGCGCGCAGCGTCACGCGATTGCCATCGCGCTGCCATCTGCACTGCTTAGCGTGGCGCCGCTCTCGACATCTCCAAAGCACGAGGGCACAACCCACGGGAGTCTTCATGCGCCATTGCCTCGTTTCCTTCAGCGTCGCCTGCCTGGCGGCGCTTGCGGCGACGCCGATCCACGCCCATCGCGGCGGCGGCCAGGCCGACGACATCGGCCCGGTGCAGCTCGGGCCGCGCCCCTTCTTTCTGGTCGACGACATGAGCGACAGCGCGCTCAAGCGCCAGCTTCAGCAATGCGTGAAGCAGCGCGACAACTACACGCCGCGCAACTTCTCGATCGGCCACCGCGGCGCGCCGCTGCAGTTTCCGGAGCACACCAAGGAATCGTATGAAGCGGCTGCGCGCATGGGCGCCGGCGTGATCGAGTGCGACGTGACCTTCACCAAGGACAAGGAGCTCGTCTGCCGCCATGCGCAGAACGACCTGCACACGACCACCAACATCCTCGTGACGCCGCTGGCGGCCAAGTGCACCAAGCCCTTCCAGCCGGCCACGTATGACGCTGGCGGCAACCTGCTCACGCCGGCCAGCGCCGAATGCCGCACCAGCGACATCACGCTCGCCGAGTTCAAGACCTTGCGCGGCAAGATGGACGCCTCCGATCCGCGCGCGCGCACCGCGGCCGAGTACCAGGGCGGCACGGCGAACTTTCGCACCGACCTCTACGCCGGCCCGAGCAGCGGCACGCTGATGACGCACAAGGAGAGCATCGAGCTCTTCAAGCGCCTGGGCGTGAAGATGACGCCCGAGCTCAAGAGCCCGAGCGTGACGATGCCCTTCAACGGCTTCACGCAAGAGGCCTATGCGCAGAAGATGATCGACGAATACAAGCGGGCCCGCGTGGCGCCGCAGCGCGTGTACCCGCAAAGCTTCGACATTCGCGACGTGCTCTATTGGGTGAAGAACGAGGCCGCGTTCGGCCGCCAGGCGGTGTACCTCGACGACGCCGAGGTCGTGGCCGACCTGCCCAGCTACAACGAGCTGGTGGGCTACAAGACCCAGGGCATCAACATCGTCGCGCCGCCGATCTTCGCGCTGCTGGCGCTGGACGCGGGTGGGCGCATCGTGCCGAGCCAGTATGCGCACGACGCGCGCAATGCCGGGCTGGACATCATCAGCTGGTCGCTCGAGCGCTCGGGCGTGCTGGCCGACGGCAACAACGGCTTCTACGTGCAGACGGTGGATTCGGCGATCAAGAACGAGGGCGACGTGTACCGCATCCTCGAAGTGCTGACGCGCGACGTCGGCATCATCGGCCTCTTCTCCGACTGGCCGGCGACGACGACCTTCTACGCCAACTGCATGGGGCTGCGCTGAACGCCGATCAAGGCTGATGCCGCCACGAGGCCAATCTCGTGGCGATCACCCCTCCCAGAATTCGAGCGCCTCGGGCCCAAGGCCCGGGGCGTTTCTCATTTCAACGGGAGGAAAACCATGCACCACAAGCTCATCACACTTGCACTGCTGGCCTGCTGCGCCGCCACCGGCCAGGCCGCGACCTGGCAATCGCTGGGGCCGATCAAGAACCCCAGTGCTTATCCGAACACGCAGAGCTGCCAATACCGGATCGTCAACAACTTCTGGAGCGACAAGCCGGTCTTCTACCCGACGTCGCACCGCTTCTACGGAACCAGCACGTCGAGGAGCGTTCAGTTCGTGTTCGCCATCGACGTCTCCTCGCTGAGGAGCCTGGTCAGCAACTCGGTGGCTCTCTCGCGCTTCAAGTCAGCCATCGACAACTACAACAACCAGCTGGCGTCGCCGAAGAGCCTGTACGGCACGGTCACCATCGGCGATGCGCCGCGGGTCGGCATCGAGGTGTCTTATGCGGATTGGCAGGGCCTGATTCAAGGCAACGGCTGGAGCGTTCATGCCGACGAGCTGAAGTATTACGAGCTGCAGGAGCTGTGCTCGCAGTAGATCGCAGTCCGCGGGCGGCTAGAACGCATCGAGCGGGCTGCGCACGGCGCGCCCGCCTTTGTTGAGCACATGCGTGTAGATCATGGTGGTCTTCACGTCGCGGTGGCCGAGCAGCTCTTGCACGGTGCGGATGTCGTAGCCGTCTTGCAGCAGGTGGGTCGCGAACGAATGGCGCAGCACGTGCGGCGAGCAAGGCTTGGCGATGTGCGCGCGGCGGGCCGCGGCGGCAACTGCCTTCTGGACGCCGGCTTCGTGGAGATGGTGGCGGCGCTCGACGCAATCGCGCGGATCGAATGATCGGGTGCGACTCGGAAACACCCATTGCCAGCCCCAGGCGCGCGGCGCGGCGGGGTATTTGACGGCCAAGGCATCGGGCAGCCAGACGGCGCCGAAGCCGGCTTCGAGGTCACGCTCGTGCAGCGCCTTGGCGCGGGCGATCTGGGCCTTGATCGGCAAGACGAGGTTCTCGGGCAGCACGGTGACGCGGTCCTTGCCGCCCTTGCCGTGGCGAACGATCAGTTCGCGGCGTTCGAGATCGACATCCTTCACGCGAAGGCGCAGGCCTTCGAGCAGGCGCATGCCGGTGCCGTAAAGCAAGGCGGCGACCAGCCAGGCGGTGCCGCTCAACTCGTGCAGGAGGGCGCGCACTTCGGTGGTGGTGAGCACGACGGGCAGGCGATCGCGCTGCTTGGCGGTGACCACCTGGTCGAGCCAGGGCAGGCGAATGGCGAGCACCTCCTTGTAGAGGAACAGCAAGGCGGCCTTGGCCTGGTTCTGCGTGCCGGGGGCGACGTTGCGCTCGGTGGCGAGGTGGGAGAGAAAGGCTTCGACTTCGGCGGCGCCCATGTCTTGCGGATGGCGCAGGCCGTGGAAGCGGATGAAGCGGCGGATCCAGTCGACGTAGGCGGTTTCGGTGCGCAGGGAGTAGTGGCGCAGGCGGATGGTCTCGCGCACGCGGGTGAGGAGCTTGGGTGGGGGTGGGAGAGGCGGCGCCGAAGATCCGGCGTCGTCCGTGTCGGGCGACACGCTTTGGGGTGAGGCGGGCGCCGGAGCGGGGCTGTTCGTGGAATGGTTCATCCCACAGAATTTGGGCGGCCTAAATCACCGGTGCATCGCCCTGAAGGGGGATGCGAAGGCTCGTCTGGATTGAGGAATCAAGGAAGAGGCGGGATGGGGAAGAATCTGCTTAGGACGACGGGTGGGGAAACCCGTGGTCTGTCTAAATCTAGTTCGGCCTTTCTTTGAGCCATGCGAGAACCTGTGCAAATCAGCGGCATCGTGACCTCTGAGCTTTGCGAGAGCCTTCGCGCGAACTCGAGATCGCGCTCTTCGCAGGCTGTGCCTTGCGTTGGCCGGGAAGCCGCGCGCCCAGGCGCGCGTCGCACGTTCAGTTCTTCGGCACTCGCCGTCAACTCGCTGCGCTTAGGTCACGGCCTCAGCGCGCTCTTCGTTTGCCGCCGAACCCATCGCTCCAGCGGACTGCCTTCGGCAGCCGCTGACCTCAACCGTTAGACGTCAGAGGAAAGTGTGCGCCGATACCTTGGCTTTGCTCTTTGCATCCCGCTAGTGCTCGCAGCTGGCCACTGGTACGGTCCAATCGGCGTTACGCGCGTCTTTGGTGTGCTCTTTGTGGCCGCCGGCATCTTCTATTGCTTCGTGTCGGAGCTGCCGGTCTCACTTGGCAATACTGAGGTTCTCCGCTTGCGAGGTTGGTCCAAGGCATTCGTTATCGTGCCCATCCTGGCGCTCGGTCTTGCGGTCGCGGTCTACGCACCAGGCCTTACGTGCGTCTCAACAAAGTACCGCCATCTGTGCAAGTAGCCTGTCTAACCCGTCCTTCCAGCGGACTGGGAGCTTGCCTCGGTTTCGTTGACACTTTCACCTAACGATGGAAGTGATCAATGGGTACCCCAGGACCACAGAAGATCAATCGATACGGCGTCGATTTCAAGCTCAAAGCCGTGCAGATGAGCGAG